>SXGS01260709.1_pt1 | contig 10658 bp, 6 predicted proteins | sample 3174681 | NCBI WGS metagenome assembly SXGS01 (sample SAMN11356861, study PRJNA531348) | freshwater metagenome | isolation source: freshwater sample F1-80 | place: China: Fuxian Lake, Yuxi | collected 2017-12-25
CACCCGCAGCAGTGATTCGAGCGCACCCGTCCGCGTCTCCGGCTTTTGCAGCACAGCCTTCAACGCCTCGCCCACGCCGGGTTCATCCGGGAACTGCGCGAGACGCAGCAACTCTTCGTCGCCGGGTGGTCGTGAAAGCTGCGGTAGGAGTTTCGCAACGCGCACGGCGCTGGCTTTTGGTTGCAGCGCAAGCGCGGCAACTAGAAGTCTCTCGACGGGCCAATGCGCTGTTCGGGCACTGTCCAGAAACTCCGTTACCAGTTCCGGGTGCTGTTCGAGCTGTAAGCGAACGACGTAGCGTTCAAATTCGCGATCGTACGCGTCTCCGGTCTTGATAGTGCGGCCAGACTGCGTGCTCTTCATCGTCGGGCCGTCCAAAGGGTCGCGCACAAGCCCGGCAATTATTACGATAGGAAATGTCGGGGCGTCTGCTCCTTGTAGGCTGGTGACTTTCAGGCTTCGAAGCGCTGCGCCTGCACTTCTCGCAATCTCCGCCCGAACTTCTGGATCGTTATCAGTGCGCATCGTTCCCAACTTATCGATGTAGTGCGGCAAGTGTTCTCCATACACCCGCACCGCTTCTCGACGGATGTTGCGGTCGGCATCGTAAAGCAATGGATTCACGGAAGCACCGTCGATGACGCGCAAACCTTCCAGCGCGAAGAGCGACCCAAGCCTTCTCTGTGTCGCCTCCGTCCTATTGATCGTGATCTTTTTCAACTTCGGCACTAGTTCAATCATTCCCCGATCCGCAATCGCCTGCCACGCCATGTGACTTTGCAGAACAGATGGGCCACCGAGCCTCGCGATGAGTTCGTCGCCGGAGAGCTTGTTGAAGTCCGGCACGTCGAACGGCTTCGCGTCCTTGTGTTTCACGCGCCAGATGCGGCCGCGCTTCTTGTCGCGATCGGGATGGTTCCGCGCGACTTCGTTGTGCGAGATGATCTTGTTGTACCAGTCCACGATGTAGAGACAGCCGTCCGGGCCGGTGCGCAGCGCGACGGGGCGGAACCATTCGTCGCTAGAGAGCACGAAGTCCGGCAGCTTCTGATAGCGGAAGCGCGGTCCGTCCGGCGTGACCTGGATGGCCTGAATCTTCCGCGTGATCGGATTCGCGACGTAGAACTGCCCGGCATAGGGCGCAGGAAACGGAGAAGTAATCAGTGAATCAGTATTCAGTGGGACAGCAGAGCTCCGCCTGCCCGACTGATTACTGATTACTGATTCACTGACTACTAACTTGCCGTCCGCCAGAGCCAGCCCACTCAGTCCGGTGCCGCCCATCGCGAACTCGGTCGCCGTGCCGGGAAACTCCGGCGCGTAACTCTTCCACGTGCTGCCGGAGCAGCCGGGATAATTCGCGTACTCGTGGAACGGCATCATCGGATAGCCGAAGTCGTTCGCCTCCTGAATCCACGCCTGCCCGTTCCCATCGAGCACGAGGCCCCAGATGTTGCACGGGCCTTGCGACGTGATGTCGAACTCGCTGCCGTCGTAGCGGAACTTCGCCATGCGCGTCTGGTCGAACTGCACCTCCGCGCCTTTTGTGGTCTTCACCTTGCCGTAGTTGAACGCGCCCTGGGCGAACCAAATCCAGTTGCCCGGCGCGCGCGTGAACTGGTGCGGGAACAGATGCGAATCCTGCACGCCAAAGCCGGTGAGAATCACCTCGCGCTTGTCCGCCTTCCCATCGCCATCGGTGTCGCTGAGGAACACAATCTCCGGCCCGTGCTGCACGTAGACGCCGTTCTTATAGGGCAGGATGCCGAGCGGAATCGCGAGTCCATCGGCGAACACTCGCGGCTCGCGGGCGTAACCCGTCGGCGACTTCGGATCGCGGTCATAGACCAGCACCTTGTCCTTCGCGCGGCTGGAGTAGAGCTCCTTCGCGACAGCCGGGCTTTCGTTCGCGTCCACCGGATATTCGAGCGCAGTCATCGTCCAGAGCCGGCCCTGCAAATCCCAGTCGACGGCGACGAACTTGCCGAAGCCACGCTCGGTGTCTTCGCTCACCACGAGCTCAATCTCGAAGCCCGGCGGCAGCGTGAACTCAGCGCGTTCCTCCTCCGGCGTGAGCGGCGACGCCTTCGCACCCGTCTTCGGCTTCGGTGCGCCGATGAACTCCTTCGAGGCTGGCAGTTCCTCGATGAAGATGTCTTTCACTTGCACCACGGCCTTGCCGCCGCCGTGAACCTGAACGCCGAGCTTGCCCCAGTTGAAGTTCGGGATGCTCAGGTCCGGCTCGTAGTAATCGACGCCCATCACTCCGTTGATCCATGTCGTCACGCGCGAGCCGTCCGCGCGGATGACGTAATCGTTCCAGCCATCCTTCTTGATGACCGGCCGCAGCACCTTCATGTCCGAGGAGGCCATGAGTTTGTTCCGACGCGACTCGTCGTAGATGGCCCCGTACCACGTAGGCTCACCGAAGTCGCACTGATAACCGGCCATCTCGGAATTGTTCGGCACGCGCTGCGAGCGGATCTGGAAGCCGGAATTGATGAAGCCGTTCGAGCCCGTGAGCTTGATTTTGAAACGGATGACGAAGTTCGTGTAATCGCGCGTGGTGGCGAGAAACTCATTCTGCTTCACCGTCTCGACATACGAACCGCCGGTGAGACAGCCATCCCGAACACTCCATATCTTCGCATCACCTTCCCAGCCGGCAAAGGTCTTCCCGTCGAAGAGCGACTTGGGGTTCTTGAGCGCTGGGGGTGCCTCAGCGCAGTGGGAGCCAACAGCGGTGAGCAGAAGGAAGCCGAGCACGGCTGGAATTTTCAGACGACAGTTCATGTTTGATAGAATGATGTTCCCAACACCGACGATGTTGACGGTCGTGTCTATCAAAACACGCGCGGATTTCATATAACGGAAATCCACGAGGAACCGACCCGGATCCTCGCTGCATCTTCGGGCGGAGACGCGCGAGAAAGCGAGCGCGCCTTAGTTGACGCCCGGTTTCATGAGACGGAAGAAGCGATGCGGTTCGGCGAGCGGGACGGTAATGGAGACGTCGTTGTCCGGAACGCCGGGGAGCGGGAGGTTCAACCAGTTCAACGTGCTCAGGTCGGGGCAGGATTCGAGTTGGAAGCCGGGAAACTCCTCGCCCCAGCAGAGACGCAGATTGCCAGACTTCAGAGAGTGATAAATCCGCGGGTCTTCGACCGGCTCGGCTACGACTTCGAGCAAAATGTTCGTGGTCGTGACCACCTGCTGAAGTCGGCGCCCCTGCCCGAAGATCGTGCAGTAGTCGAAGCAGACGAAACGGCCCTTTGGCTGAAGCCTGACTCCGACCTGGTTGCGAGGAAATGGCAGAATCGGAAATGTCCGACCAATCTCCGGCACGAAGCCCGCACCTAACGCGACACCGAGGCAACCGTCAATTCGCGGACGGGTTGCGGAAGTAAGCAAGTCAGGGAAGGTCAACTGGCTGAGTTCCGTTCCGGGAGCGGTGCCGGCGACGCGCACGGTGAGTTTGCCCGAACCAGTTTGTTCGAAGTTGTTGGGCACCCCCAGACTGCCGCTTAGAATCTCGACGACACCTTCGTTCCGGACAAGCTTCAGATCGCAAACACCCGTGCCTCCCGTCTTCCGCAGCGTCCCGAAGTTATGGACGGACAATGAGCCAGACATCCCTCCGTCGAAGGCGATATCAAACACACCGCCAGTGAGATTCTCGATCACCGCGCTGCCCGAAGCGACGCGAATCACGCCGCCGGACCACAGCGCTGGACCGGCGTTTCGCACCGCGCGACCGCCGAGATCAAGGATCACCCCAGCCTGCCTGTTCGTCATGATCAGCCCGCCGGCGGCCAGCAGTTCCCCGGACCCGGTGATGTTGCCGTCGGACCAGATCGTCGGCCCGGACACCACGATGCGATCCCCTCCCGTGACGGCGCCGACATTGAAGAGGGATTCCGTCTGAAGCGTCTCGCCGCTGTTCGCGATGAGCGCAGAGTTCCCACCGGCAATTCGCACGGCTCGGCCGATGCGCAGAACGGTACAATTGGTGGTTAGGTTCAAGATGGCACCGCCGAGATTGTTGGTGCCGCCGAGGTCGAGCGTTCCCTCGAAGCGTGCGGTCATTCCTGAGCCGAGCTTGGTCAGATTCCCCTCGCCTTCGATGACTGAACTCGTCGTAAAGGTCGGCGAGTCGTTGACCTCCAAAGTCGCGCCATCGTCGATCGTGTAGCGGCCGGTGTTCGTGGTGTTCCCGTCCACGCGCACGCCGCCGCTGAGAATCTCAAACGTTCCATGGTTGGCGGTCAGGCCTATCAGCGTCGTGCCTGTTCCGATGGCTTTTCGAACGGTGCCGAGATTTACGAGTCCACGGGAGCCGCTGTCCCGCATCACTTCGCCGTCGTCCGCCAGTTCAATGACGCCGTCCGCTAGGTTGGTGATGACCGCACTGCTGCGGCTGAAGAGGAATCCCGCCGAGCCAGTGATGTTTGTGAAAACGATTCGACCGGAATTGATCCACACTTGGCCTCCGGTGAGTTCTTTCGTCGAATTGTTCGCTCCAAAAACCAGCTCGGCCGTCGGATTGAAGACCGTCGATCCCGCGCCCGCCCAATCGCCGCCGGTCCAAATCACCTTCCCGTCCACAGTCAGCTTGCCCGCGCAGGTAAACGTGGATGCGCCCCGGCTGAAGAGTCCGTTGGCGAGGACAACGCCTTCGCCATTGAGTCGCAACGAACCCGAGTTGCCATTGGTGAGGCGCTGGGTGCCGGTCGCTGCGCCGAGCGTGAGGCGATCAATCGTTGTCGCGGCGTTCACTGACACGGCGTACGTGCCGGGCAGTGTGATGAACGCATGATCATTCGCGCTCGGAATCTGGGCGGGAGTCCAATTCGTCGCGACATTCCAGCTGCCGCCGTTGGGATTGGTCCACGTGATGTCAGCCGCGGGCGACCGGAATGCAGAGCTGGAAAGCGCAGCGGCGATCGTAAGGGAAAAGTACAATCCGGGGGCGAGAAGAGCATGAGTTTTCACGGCGGTTCAACGGAGTATCTAAATTGAGGAACTTAACCTTGATATGCGAACGCCAACGGAAATTCAATCCGAATGTCACGTTTTACAGCGAAAACAGGCTCATTCCACTTCTTGTCATGGATGCCACAATCTCATACCAAAGAGGCATGTTTCCTTCTCGCTCCCCGCACTTCCGGCTATTCGTCTTCGCCACGTTGTTGCTCGGACTCCTGAGCGCGCTGCCCGCGTGTCGCACCTCCCAGAGCACGACTTCGCCGGCGTCAACCACTTCGCCCGCGATGCAGCGCGCTCTCGACAAGGGTGGCACCAACGGCGTGGCCATCGTTCGCGCGGTCCAATCGCTGGACACGAAGCATCGCGAGGCTGCTGAATTCCTGCTCACGCACATGCCGGAGCGCGACTTGCGCGAGCTCCCGCCGGAGTTGTTCACGGAAAATATCGTGCTTGCCGAGGAAGCCATGGCCACCGCGCCGTGGGGCACGAAGGTGCCGCGACAGATTTTTCTGAACGACGTGCTGCCCTACGCCAGCGTCAACGAGACGCGCGACAACTGGCGCCGTGTCCTGCGCGAGAAATGCACGCCGCTGGTCGCGGACTGCCAGACACCGGGCGAGGCCGCGCAGCGCTTGAACCAGAAACTCTTCAAGCTCGTGAACGTGAAATACTCCACGCAACGCAAGCGCGCCGACCAAAGTCCGCTCGAATCGATGGAGAGCGGCGTCGCCACTTGCACCGGGCTGTCCATCCTACTCGTGGACGCTTGTCGCTCCGTCGGCATTCCCGCGCGCGTCGTCGCCACGCCGCTGTGGACGAACCTTCGCGGCAACCACACATGGGTCGAGATTTGGGATGACGGCTGGCACTTCACCGGCGCGGCGGAACCTGATCCAAAGGGGCTCAATCGCGGATGGTTCCGCCACGACGCCTCGCTGGCGCGCAAGGACGAGCGTCGGCACGCGATCTACGCGAGCAGCTTCGCCCCGACGGGCGTCAGCTTCCCGCTCGTCTGGGCGCGTGAAGTGGACTGGGTGAACGCCGTCAACGTTACCGAACGCTACACGCCCACTGCTCCACCCGCGACCAACGTCGGCAAAGTCCGACTGCTCGTCAAAGTGCTCGACCGCCCGGCCGGCAAGCGCGTCGCCGCGCCTGTCGCCGTCATCGAAGCCACGCACGCCGCAGCGAAGCTCGAAGGAAAATCGCACGACGAATCAGCGGACATGCGCGACTTCCTCAGCTTCGAGATCGCCCGCGATCGCGCCTACGAAATCTCCACTGAAGTGAACGGCCGGCGCGTGCGCAGGGAGTTTCGCGCCGGCGCAAACGCGCAGGAACTGGTGGTACTGCACCTTTACGACTTCCCCGCCTACACCCTGCCCTCCCAGGCCTGCTACATGCCGCCGCAGCCCGGCAGCGGTTTGAACTCCGCCGACGCCACCAAGCTGCGCGAGACATTGACCGCCTATTTCACCGCGCCGACGAACCAGCAGCCCGCTTGGCGGTTCCCCGCTGCGCTCGATTCTCTCGTGCGCGATCACGAGACCGCCACGCGCCAGATCGCGTGGGAGGCGTATCGCTCCGCGCCAATTCACGCCGAGCTCAAGGCGGACTTCGACACAAATCAAGTTCGCTTCGAGAAGCACCTCAGCCCTTACACCGTGAAGACCGTCGGCACCCGCCCGACCAATGGCTGGGCGCTCTTCATCGCCATGCACGGCGGCGGCAATGCGCCGCAGGCGCTGAACGACAGCCAGTGGCGGCACATGCAGATTTACTACAAGGAACATCCCGAGGCCGGCGGCTATCTCTACGTCGCGTTGCGCGCACCGAACAACACCTGGAACGGGTTCTACGACACCTACGTCTATCCCCTCATCGCGAATCTCACGCGGCAGTTCCGGCTCTTCGGCGATATCGATTCGAACAAAGTGTTCATCATGGGCTACTCGCACGGCGGCTACGGCGCGTATGCCATCGGACCAAAGATGCCGGACCACTTCGCCGCGATTCACTCCAGCGCTGCTGCCGCTAGCGACGGAGAGACGACGCCGAAGACGCTGCGGAACACGATCTTCACCGCAATGGTCGGGGAGAAAGACACGGCCTATGGTCGTCACGATCGGAACAAGAAATTCGCTGCCGCCGTCGAGACGTTGCGCGGGAACCGGACGGACATTTTTCCAGTGCGCGTGGACATCATCCCCGGCAACGGCCACACGGGACTGCCGGACCGGGACTTGATCAAGCCGATGTATCCCGCCGTCCGCAACCCCGTGCCGCGCGAACTCACCTGGCTGCAAACCGACAAGGTTATCCGCGACTTCTTCTGGCTGCACACCGACACGCCCGGCAAGCAGCGCGAGATCGAAGCGACCTGCCTAGACAATCACCTGACCGTAACGACAAGCACCAACGTAACCTCGGCCACCGTGCTGCTGGACACCCGCCTCGTTGATTTCGACCGCCCGGTCGCAGTCGAGGTGAACGGAGTGAAGTCGTCGCGGAAGCTGCAACCGAGCCTGCGCGTGCTCGCGGAAACGCTCCTGCGCCGCGGCGATCCGGAACTGGCCTTCACTGCAACGCTCGAACTCTCGCTGACCCGTCCACCTGAATCAAAGTGAACCCGGCTTTGGCCTCTACTCGTTCCTTCAGGACAAGCATCATCGCGCACTACGAAAAGCCGGCGAAGACTCCGGGCCAACGCACGAAGCTGTGCGCAAGGTTGCGTTTTGTGATCGTGAGTTCGAGGCCGACGTAAAAGGACGGTGTCCCCGTCCCGGCACCGGTGTCGTCGCTCACGTCGACCGTCACGGCGTAAAGGCCGTTACACGGGAACAACGTGCGGATTGCCCGGCAGAAGCAGGCCGCCGATGAGGAGTGTGCGATCCTGACAAGCATTGTTCGACGGAACAGCAGTTGGTCGCGCACATGCCTGCAAGTCGTTTGCAAGTTCTTCGATTGTTCGGCCCGTAGTGTCGTGTTGAGATGCAGGGAGGTGAACGGGAAACAACTCAACGCGAGGCAAGGCACGCCGTGGTTCCGCAGAGGAATCGCGGGGCTGATGCTCGCGCTGTTCGTCTCGGTTCACGCGATGGCGGCGTTCCACACGCTGCACGAGTCGGTGTGCGAACACGCGGAGGAAGCGGAGCATCAATGCGCCGTCACGCTGCTGGCGACCGGGCAGATTGAAGTCCCGGTCAATGGCGTCGAAGCGGCTCCGGTGGAATTCGCCCGGCAGATGCAGGCTCCGGTTTGCCGCTCCTACTTCATGTCCACGGATCGACTTGATCCGCCCGGACGCGCCCCGCCCGTATCCCTCCTCTAGTTTCCCCGGCCTGATGGCTTGGAGTGTCGCGTGAAGTTCTCGCGCGGTGTTCTGAGTCTTCAGGATGATTCCCAAAATTCAGATGGGCTTGCTGCAGCCCGGTCCTCCCGGACCCATCGCGGCTCCATAATCATGTCCATTCAAGCGACGCGCCCGCGCGGTGCGTTCACGCTCATCGAGTTGCTGGTGGTCATCGCCGTCATCGCGATCCTCGCGGCACTTCTGTTGCCCGCCCTCGGCTCGGCCAAGGTGAAGGCGCGGCAGGCAGGCTGCATTTCCAACCTGCGCCAGATCGGCGTGGCGATGCAGATGTTTGCGGACGAGGACGAGGCGGGATTCCTGCCCGGCAACGCCCACACGTCGCTGACGAACTCGTGGATCTACACCCTCACACCCTTCCTCGGCGGGGTGGAGGACATCCGCATCTGCCCGGCGGACCCGCAAGGCCAGGCGCGGCTCGCCCAGCGTGGGACCAGCTACATCATGAACGAGTACACCTCGACGGAGGCGCTCGATCCATTTGGCTTCCCGCTTCCCGGCGAGAATGACTTCCGCAAGCTCGACGCGATCCCGCGACCGACGGACACGATCACGGTCTTCGAAATCTCCGACCAACAGGGCGCGAGCACGGGGCAGGATCACACGCATTCGCGGAACTGGCTTTCCGGCTGGAATTCCGTTCTCGCGGACATCCAGCCCGACCGTCACGCGCTGGGCGGACCCAAGGGCGATCATTCCTCCGGCCGAGCCAGCTACCTGTTCGCCGACGCGCACGCCGAGTCGCTACCGGGTGGCCCGTTGAAGCAGCGCATTCTCTCGGGCGACAACTTCGCGAAGCCCCCGCAATAATTTTCCCTGCCAACCCAAACTCAAATCCAACTCAGTTAAAACCAACACCAGATCATGAAACCAACCCAACTCGCGCTGGCCGGCCTTCTTGCCGCCAGCCTCCCCGCCCACGCGCAGACCATCCTCAGCACCGAGCACGTCGATATCGGTGTGAACTACGAGGACGGCGCGTGGGATCTCCACATCCACGACGAAACCAACGACGCCGAGTACGAGCCGGGCAATGCCATTCTTCAGGTCAACGGCACGGCGCAAACCATCGTGTCCTCGAATCCGCTCTTCAGCTTCCTCGGCGCGCCGGGGAGCGACCTCTGGCTGCTGCCGAACACACAGACGCCGGGGTTGCTCTTCCTCGGCTTCGGCGCGGAGGAAATGCAGAGCGGTCTGTTCGTCGAGGACGCGTTCAGCCTGCGCCTCACGGACGTCAGCGGCCCGGGACAATTCGCCGTGTTCGACTTCAATCCCGTGGGCGAGCCGCAGGTGCTGATGAACTCCGCCGACGGCTTCAGCGCGAACGACGTCTTCCACGGCGTCCCCGGCAGCCACAGCGACGTGAACTGGGCGTTCAGCGCGCCGGGCGTTTACACCATCAGCTTCGAAGCCTCGGGCACGCTGGTGGACGGGAACGCGTTCACCCGCAGCGGGCCGGTGAGCTACACGTTCCAAGTGGTTCCGGAGCCGGGCACTTGGGCGCTGATGGGCCTCGGTCTGGCCGGGTTGCTCGGAACGCAGGCGCGTCGTCGCAGGACGGTGAGCATGCGTGCGAACAACTAACCGCTCGCGAGAACGCGAAGAAGAATTTGGTGCGGCGTCCCTTACGGGAATCGGTCGTCTGGTTGGCGACCGATCAGCGGGAAACTCGTCAAAGCAAACCCGCCGCGCCGCACCGTGACCAACAAAACACAAAACGAAACCCAATCGAATGACAAAACTCCGAACTCTGGTTGTCGCCGCCTCTCTGGCGGTGACGTTCCTCTCCACCGCTTCCGCCCGCGCGGAAATCTCTGGCTACTACGTGTCCGTCGACAAACGCGCCACGCTCACCGGCGTCTATGCCGGACAACCGAACCCGAACTACAACCGGCTCACGTTCTTTGTTCCACACGCTGATGGGGCCAATCCGGCCAACAATCACTACCACGGCATCGGCGCCTACAGCCTGTTCGGACCGGCGACGAACGTCATCATTGTCCCGACCAACAGCGGCTTCCGCATCCCCGAGGTGTACACCGGCCAGGCACCGCTCACGCTCGTGCTCGCGACGAACGGAACCCACATCGGGAAGCTCGTCAGCATAACCACTGCGGAGCACTACAGCACAATCCGGCTCCGACCCGCCCACGCCATGACCACCAACATCACCGTGAGCGGCGGCGTGCCGGTGACGAACTACTACGGTTATGGCTCCGCCGAATGGTTCATGTTCAACAGCAGCGGTGGCCTGCGCACCCAGAGCATGGCCGGATCGACCATCGCCCTTGAACTCGTCTCG
>SXGS01688717.1_pt1 | contig 10658 bp, 24 predicted proteins | sample 3174681 | NCBI WGS metagenome assembly SXGS01 (sample SAMN11356861, study PRJNA531348) | freshwater metagenome | isolation source: freshwater sample F1-80 | place: China: Fuxian Lake, Yuxi | collected 2017-12-25
AAATAAGCAGGAATTACTAGATGATTGGCGTTCCGACGCGAACAAGTACGGAATTATCAAAGAAGTAGTTGACAAATTTTGAAGCCCTGCTAGTATGTAGATATGAAAATTATCATTGCTCCTTCAGATAAACTCAATGACGCAACGCAGCATAGCGCGACCATAGAACACGTCAGCGACGATTTAAACGTCGAGGACGCGTTTCAGTTATTCGCCTCCGCGATGGTTGCGTCTGGCTACCACCACAAGAATGTCAAAGATTGTCTCGAAAAGGATTTGGGTGAAAATATTTTCGGTGTTGACAAGTAGGAGAACCCTGCTAGGATAGAGATATGAAAACAATTCAAATCGAGGCGCATCAAGAAATTGGCAGCCTTCCTAGAAATAACGAGCTATTGAAATCTGGCGGCGTTAAGCGTATTCACAACGGATGGTACACGGTGACGTACAACGGGGTGAATTGCGATTGTTCTACGGTTGTTTCAGCAAAGCGAAACAAAAACGGCCAGATAGCACACAAGAGCAATCAAGACAAGTACGCCGACTATGACGGACGCTAAAACCGAAATTAATTATAAGGGGGGGTGTAGCTCAATTGGTTAGAGCGTTGCCCTGTCACGGCAAAGGTTACGAGTTCGAGCCTCGCCACTCCCGCCATTTTCTAATTTATGAAAACTATTTTAATCTTAATCGTCCTTAGCGTGTCTGGTTGCGCCACCAGCAAAACGTCCGTCCTGCCATGCAAAGATTCAAAGGTCAAAGCGGACGAATGGGTTTTAATTTAAAACGACCTTTAAAAAAATAAATAGATGAAAACAGAAGCCAAATATAGAATCGCACTATCCACCGTCCTAGTCTTCACCGTCGCTCTAACCGTAGGAGCGTTGAATGCAATTGACTCCCTTCAAAATACGCTAGAAGATATTGACGAAGACAGGGGTAGGCGAATTAAGTTTAATAAGGAGAAAAAAGTCTCAAAGGCGGAAGCTCCATTACCGAACAGCTATTATCTAAATAAGCTGCCCGCCCTCGTTCCCGCGAATAGTCTCTATTGCCCTGTTGGTGGCTTAGATGAACTTCATCGCTCTATTTTGCTCAATAAAGATAAGTGAGATATGTCGCGCTGATTAACACATTAGTAATACGTGTCGAAAAAAGAGTAAAATTTTAACACGTTAAATACTTGACAGTAGAATAGAAGTCTGATACAGTGTAAGAGTAGTGAATGCTCGCAGGATAGAGCAGTGGTAGCTCGTTTGGCTCATAACCAAAAGGTCGGGAGTTCGACTCTCTCTCCTGCAATTTTAGCCTATACCGTTACATGGCTTTAAAGGCGAAACGGCGGGGGTGAACAACGAGTGTCATCCGAGACTGAACAACCTGCGTGAGTGGCTGTTCGGATTTTTGTTCTTTAAAAATTTTGCCGATGTGGTGAAATGGCAGACTTTCATTTTAGTTAAGTGTCGGAAACTATCAATAGGCTCCAATGAGCGAGAAGGCTCTGAAATGCCTGTGGAGGGCAATAGAGGCGAATAATGACTGGAGAAGGACGCGTACTTCAGACTATGCCTTTTAACAGAAGAAAGACACCCCTGACACTTGACTAAGTTTTTTGCGGCTCCTTAATTAATCAGCTATAATACCTTCTTTGTAAGTAGGATTAGTCGGGGCAGCACCGACAGGAGCCTCCATTTCTATTCGCCTACTTATCTGTGTAATACCTATATATGAGTTCAAAACCAAAACAGAGAATAGGCATGACCGAAAGAGAAGCTGGTAAGTTGGGTCAATTAGCTTCCCTAGAACCCATAAGGTTATTAAAAGAAAAGAGAATACAGGAATATCTTCTTAATCCTCTTAAGTGCAAGCAGTGTCAAAATGTTCTTTCTTATGAAGATAAACGGCTAAGAAAAATATTTTGCAGTAGATCATGCGCTGGCGTATTTAATAATACCGGAAAACGTAAAGCAAAATTAAAATTAGCTTCATGCAAAAATTGTGATTTAGAGTTTGCTTTCAATAGCAGTTCGAGAGGTAAATTTTGTTCAGCCAAGTGCCAAGGACATTACCGAAGAGAAGAAGTAATTAAGCTATGGAAAGACGGTACTCATAAAGGCTATTATGGAAAAACTAAGTTAGTTGCCCCATTCATTAGGGCGTATCTTTTTAATAAATACGAAAATAAATGCTGCAAATGCGGTTGGAATAAGATTAATTTTACAACAGGCAAAATTCCTCTGGAAGTTAATCATATAGATGGGAACGCGGAAAATTGTAGTGAATCTAATTTAGAGTTGATTTGTCCAAATTGCCATTCGTTAACGCCCAACTTTAGAGCTTTAAACAAAAATAGCAAAAGAATGCGCTAACTTAATTTTAGTTCCAGAGTAGCTCAATGGTAGAGCAGCGCACTGTTAATGCGCATGTTGAAGGTTCGAGTCCTTCCTCTGGAGCCATTTTCTTAAATAAGGAGAGGCGGCCGAGTGGCTTAAGGCGCTAGTTTGCTAAACTGGCGTACAGCCAAAATTTGTACCGAGGGTTCAAATCCCTCCCTCTCCGCCACTTTTTTGTTGACTTCTATTAAAAGATCCGCTATACTGTTTCTAGTCAAATGAATAACGAACAAAACAAAGTAGAAGAGTTCATGGCGGTTTTTGGTCAGACCTCCCCAAATAAGGCGACGAAGGTTGACTCAGCCACGGCCAAGTTAAGAATCGATCTCATCTTAGAAGAGCTAGATGAGTTTATAGTAGCCTCCCAGAAGCAAGACCTAGTGGAAGTAGCAGATGCCCTCGGCGATTTGTTGTACGTCATTTATGGCGCGGGAACGGCCTACGGAATTGACCTTGAACCAATCTTCAATGAGATTCATCGGTCGAATATGAGCAAACTCTGGAGTGAGGCTGACATAAACTGGAACAAGGAGAAATTTGATAGAGGAGAATTGGTAGTTGACAAACCCTACAAAGATACTAAACTATCAGTAGTGAAGAGAACGGACGGTAAAATAATTAAGTCTCCTTCCTACTCTAAAGCCAATCTCGGGCCGCTACTTGGGTTAAGTTAGATCAGTTTAGATATACAAACCTAACAAATCAGATATAAACCTATATGAAAGAAATATATCAAGTAATATTCATTGGGATTACATTATTTGTTCTTTATTGGTTCATTCAGGGAGTCCTAAAAGCGACTGGTTATGGAGACGGAAAGTAGCCCCCATTTGCTACTCAAAAACATCGAAATATAAGGGGTTTTCCCCTTATTTAAGATATTTTAAGATATACCCCTTATTTGCAAATGAATATAGGGTAAATATAGAGTAGAATAGAATGATATTTGATTAGTTAATAAATAAAATGGGGTTATGGCTAAAATTTATTTCTCCAAATAAGCAATTACTTAATTAAGTATTATTTTCCTCTTATGAATGATATTCCCTCTATTCTTATCAATAGTAAAAATTTAAAAGAAGCTGATAGAAAAATTACAAAAATAAAAAAAGAAGAATTGAAAAATTACATAAAGGCTAATAAAAAAGAGCCAAATATAAAAATAAAAAAAATAAAAGATTTATTTGAAAATATCTTAAAACAGATGTAATGTAGTAATGTAGGTTGGATTATACCTATCGTATTGGTTTATTATTATAATGAGAAGCCTCTCGCTGGCAACGGCGGGAGGTTTTTTCATTTGTAAATGATATTTTGTCAAATAATGGCCTATTTGTAAATGATTTTGCGCGAAATAATAGTATATTTTTGGCTGTTTTTGCCTCAAATATGAACGAAAACGCCCGAAATAAGGCTTAATTTAATAATTTTTAAATGATTTTAATTCATTTTAATTATTTTTACTCTATTTGTGAATGATTTTTTGTGAAATAACCTTATTTTGATCTAGAATATTAGGAATAATGAAGATCGGGTCACAAATAGGTTGACTTTTTTTTAAATTCAATTAAAATAAGATCAAACATGAGCAAAAATATGAGAGATCGGTATGAGGACGCTTATTACAAGACTCTCTGGGACATTGCGCCGTGGAGGAGAGAGGTCGTGACGGGCGAATACCCCGAAAGCGATAGAATTAGAACAGAATTTGCTCAACAAGTAATTCAATTAGCTGAATCTAATAAAGAGATCAATTTTTACCCCGATCAAAATTCCTCTTGACATTTCTTAAAGAAGTGGTAGGCTGGAATCATGAAAGAAAATCCTAAGAAGCGGGGCCGCAAGGCCGGAGTTCCTCTTTTCGTTGGCGTCTCTCTCGAAGAGCTTAATCGCGTTCTCAAACCTAACGCGACTATCCCTGTTAGCGCGAAGTTCCTCGCGGTTCTCAGCTTGGTCGCTGCGCCAGCAGCAATTGAGGACTTGACAACGGAAGTAACTGGTGCTAGCGTGGAAATCAAAGAAGAGAACTGGGACTAAAACACTATGAACCTATTTCCAGACATCGTGGGGCAAGAGAAAGCTAAGAAAAAGCTGGCTTTTCTCATCGAAGGTCACGGGTCAACGGGCGTCATGCCGCATCTGATGTTCGTTGCGCCCAAAGGCTGTGGCAAAACAATGATAGCGAGAGCGGTGGCGAAAAATCTCCTACTCAAAGGCGGGGTCAAGCCCAAGCCTTTTCGGGAGGTTAACTGCTCTACGCTCAAGACCGTAGCGCAGTTTGAAGAGAGGATTCTACAAGATTATATGGCTTTAGGGAAGGAAGTCACCTTCTTATTTGACGAGTGCAGCGAGCTTCCGCATGAACTGTCAATGGCTTTTCTGACAATGCTCAACCCGAATAAAGATAATAAAAATATATTTAGTTACGGCGAAAATAATTATTTGATTGACTTCAGCAAACAGTCTTTCATGTTCGCCACAACTGAATCACAGACCGTCTTCCATGCGCTGATGGACAGATGCGAGCGGATAGACTTGGAGGAATACACCCACGCCAATCTTGGGGAGATTGTAGCGAACTCTTTGCAAGAAATCGCATTCGATGAGAAGACACTGAAAGAAGTATCAACGGTTCTTCGCGGCAATGCACGTTCCGCGCAGAAGATGGCTAACCACATTCGGCAATATCTGACTCTTCGCCAGAAAAATAGTTTTGGCGAGGGCGAGTGGAAATCCCTTACGGATATGATGGGTATTTCTCCGCTAGGATTAAGCCCTATTGAAATCCAAGTACTGCGCGTCTTGAGCCATACGAAGATTGGCTGCACACTCACGAACATCGCGGCGAAGCTCGGCCTCACTCGCTCTTGCATTCAGCGCGACTTCGAATCATACCTCCAGAAATTAAATCTGATGGAGATTGTCGTCGGTGGTCGCAGACTCACGATGCGCGGCCGCGAATATCTACGCGACTTGGAGCCGAAGCCTCCAGCAGAACAGCCAAAGGTCGTCGCGACTTGGGAGGCGAATACGCCAGCCATCGCAAAGCCATGTTAGAAATTCTGAACAAAGAAAAGGGAAATAGATACAAGGATCTAAAAATAGATTCTGTATTTAAGACCTCTGATAATGGTAGGTACAAGACCGAATGGGTTTGTACTTCTGGTGATTTTATTTTAAATGTTAAGTATGTAGTCGGCGTTGTATTTATCTCTATGGCAGAGAATGAATATGATTTAGAATTTGTTTCTCCAGACACCATAGGCATAGATAGAAAAATAGAATCAAAAGATAAGGAGTACCATATAAATAAAATGATATTCTTTGAAGAAATACGAGAATTATTTAATTGGAAAATGAATTGTGAAGTTTTTGATTAAGATAATTTGGATCTCTTTTTTGTTTGCTCTATTCTTTATGAGTTTACTCATGGGAGGAATATTGATTTATATAGGAATAAAGGCGAAAGAAATAGTAAGAAATATCTTGACATTTGTATTGAGGTGTGATACATTAAGCATAAGATAGGAAAACATATGTCAAATTTAATCACTCAAAAAATTGGTACTCAAAAGATATTCCGTTCTCGTTCAACAGGTCGCTTTGCGAAGTCGCCTACGGTAAATAGAGCTCGCACCCGCGCTACGCGCACGCCCGCGAGAGCTTCTACCGAGATCAAGAACGGCGCACTCTACTCCTATCGTGGCCAGACAGTACGGGCGCTAGCCATCTGCAACAACGGCTTGCGCTTGGTCGGTTCTCACAATAGCCTCTTTGGTTTTGCTCGCGATACAGATCTGAAGAAGATCGATTCAAATAGAATCAATAATTACCTTACGCGCGTTTAATTTCGGTGTCGGTGTCGGTGTCTCTACGGTTGTTTTATTATGTTATCCCCCCCGCCGAGTGGCGGGGGGTTTTTCTTTTCGAAAAGCTCTTGACATTCAAAAGACCTATGCTAGTATGAAGACATGATTAAACTATCCTACGTCGATTACGGCAGCTACGTTCAGGTTCGGGTCGAGGGAGACAATCACACAGAGACAGAGCAGAAGTTCAACTCGTTTTGGAATCATGGCGCTACTAGTCGTGAGGCAGACTGGATCGAGGATTATATCGCCGAGTTCTGGACGACGAAGACAAAGCTAATGAAAGCTTTTACAAATAGTAATCTTTTTAAGATTCTAAACGCCACGCCAGACAAGTACAAGGGGCAGAAGGGCGGCGCACTTGCGGAGGCGAAAGAGAATGCAAAGACTGAATATGCTTCGATGAAGAAGTGTCGGAATCTATCGTACCTTCGAAAGGCTGGCAGCTACTACAATGTGGCCGAAGTCGAGGTCGAAGATTAATTTATGCGCCATTAATTTAATGGTAAAATAGGAGTTTTCCAAACTCCGTTCGTCGGTTCGATTCCGACATGGCGCTCCAAAAATTCCCTTGACATAGTAGCGGACTAGTGATACATTGAGGATATGAAACCAGAAAACGAAATCTCTCTGATGGTTTTCGGTATCCCCGTGGTGATTGACTACGCCAACGACAAAGTCAATTATCCATCAATCCTTAACAGCGATAAGATTAAGCTGGCGAAGCTCAGTAACTACATCTGCGAGGAAGGGTTTCTCGATGATGAATTTATTGAACTTTGTAAGGTAAAGAAATAGATGCTCTTTGATTTTTGGGCGAGTGGTGAAACTGGCAGACACATCAGCCTTAAGAGTTGACGACCCTTAAAAGTCATGTGGGTTCGACCCCCACCTCGCCCACCATTTTAGTTTAATGCGCCTGTAGCTCAGTTGGATAGAGCAAAAGTTTTCTAAACTTTTGGTCACAGGTTCGAGTCCTGTCAGGCGTACCATTTGGGCCTTTAGCTTAACGGTCAAAGCAGCGAACTCATAATTCGTTGAGTGTAGGTTCGAATCCTACAAGGCCCACCATTTTTTTGTCGGGTAGCTCAATTGAAGAGCAAATGCTTTATAAGCGTTAGGTTGCGGGTGCAAGTCCCGCCCCGACAACCAATTTGCATCCGTAGCTCAATGGTAGACGCATCTCCCTTTTAAGGAGAGGGTTGTGAGTTCGAGTCTCACCGGATGCACCAATTTAAATATGAAAATACTAAAAGCCCTATGGCAAGTTCTTTGCGAGAATAAACATTATTACATTTTGATAGCTATCACTTTTTATGTGATTTCTTGCTAGATTCTTCTTGACAAATAATTAAATATACTGCATCTGATAATATAGATGAAAAATCTATTTATCATGCTTGGATGTCTCGTCGCGTTTGGCTTCCTCCTCTCCTTATTTACGAATAATTCTCCCAGAAATAGAACAGACGGAGTCTTCGAGAACTCAATAGAAAAAATGGAGAACGGCAGATCTCTTAACGCTCAGGAGAGACAAAGGGTCAATGATATTCTCAATTGGTGTAAGAAGTGCAACGCCCCGCTTAGTAAGTGTAATCATTAATTTCCGCTTGACATTTAATCAAATACAAGTTAGATTAAGATCTATGAGTACTAATAACGTCAATACCACCAGCGTCAACAACCTCTATCTAAGAGTAGCCGTAATTCTTTTAGCAATTAATTTTATTGTTAATGGATATTTTGTGTATACTCTATTAAAGGTGAGCGAATTAAATCAAGACGTTTCGATTACGGCTAAAGATTCGTTTAGCAAAAGATAGCTTTTCGCCCACGATAAGGTATGTTTGGTAATTTGAGAAAGTCCTACTAAATTACTTAGTTTGCGGTTATCTACCCGAAGGGCGAGAGGGTTGTCTAAAAACCGCAGTTATTTTTCCGTTGGTTACGGTGTTTGCATATTAACACTAGTTTGTGGTTCTCTACCTAAAGAACGGATAGGTAAATAAAAAAACCACTCTTCTCTTTTCTTAGTGTAAATAATCAAAAGAACGAAGACGTTCAGTAAGTCATAGGGCTTACCTAGAAATTTTAAGACTGATTAGTTTCTTTTTTCTTTTTGACTGATATTGGTACAAATAGGTGTATTCACCTTCATGGACTTGGATGATTTTATTGAGATAGTCAATGAAGAGCTGATTGCTCGATCCGGTGAATCAATTTATGATTTGGATGTTGATGTTGACTTCGAAGAATACTTCAACGAAGACATGGCCAAATTCGAAATCAATCAAGCAATCAAGAATTGCGTTCAAGACATCCTCGGCCAAATGGAAGACGAAGGCGATGCAGATTTCTGATTCTCCCCCTTTCAAATAGTCCTTGACAAGTTCCCGGCCCGTGGTAGAGTTGGCTTATGAAATTCACTAAACCCGAATTAAAAATAATCCACGAACACCTCTTCCACGCCCTTTCTACGTTGGAACCTTCTGACCGCAAGAAGGCGACGCAAATCAAAAAGATTCTAAACAAGATTTCTCATACAGTGCCAGAGAAGCACCATGTTGTAGATTAACCCTTGACAAGCTTCAATTCTGTGATAAGCTGTGGATAGTTAAATAAAAACCTATGAAAACTGAAACCTGCAAAGCGTTAGATATGTTGGAGCGAGCCGAAGTCCTTGATGTGAATGGCTACCTCCTTCACAATTGGAACATGGATACCCTCGATTGCGAGGATGATGAGAGCGTGGTTGAGTTCAGCTATACGAACGAAGAGGGGGAGATTTTTGAATTCTCTTTTCTTAAAAAGGATTTGGTCGAAGCATCTGTCGTCGGACATACAATCTCGATGGTGGATAGCGGGGGAGAAATGGTGGATGTGTCCTGCTACAAGCTAACAAAATTAAATTAAATATGAAACTAAAAGAATATATCAATACTAGATTCTCGAACATAGATGAAGTTGATTATGTTGATGTATTTATTAATGATGAGATGGTAGGGATGTTCACGGCGTCACTTGCGGCGTGTGGTACGTACCTCTCTCTCGACCCGATGGACGGCGAAACAAATGTTAGCTATTGCTTCCCTCTGGAGCTTGTTGTTGATAATCGTCAAGGAGTTCGGTTCCATTATTGCGGCTCAGATTTTGAGTTGACAATGTTCCGTTCATGGGCTAAACTGAGTTAAATATGAAAGACCTAAGACTTGAATTCCTAGACGCTGGCGAATACTTCGAGGTCGTCGGCCTTGAAAAGAGCTTCCGCAACCTCTGTGTGCGTCGAAGCACCGAATGCTCTGTGACCATCGAAGGCGACCGTCTCGACGGCGAAGCATGGGTGCCAATGAAGGGGATCGGGTTTTCTTGCGGTACTCCCGTCCGTCGCGTAAATAAAGAAAAGAAGGCTTTCGAGAAAACAAACGCAATCGCAGAAACTAATCCGATTGTAGTAAATAATGATGAACCGATAGCCAAACGTGGTCGTGGTCGCCCGAAAGGCAGTAAGAATAAAAAATAGTTCTTGACTTAATACCCCGATGAATGACAATAAATAAACGCTTGACAATCTGGAGACGCCTGATATACTGTTAGAAGTTAAATAAAAACCTATGAAAATATACTTCCTAAGCTCAAGCCGAATCAAAGGCAAGGTTCCCGCCGAACAAATCCTGCCCAGTCATTCGCGCACAAATGAATATCCTGATGGAGCGGCCACGGTTATTCTGAGCCGTGTCAACCAACAAAAACCAGATTTTAAGATTTATTTTAATGGACTGAAGAATGGTCATGCCCGTTCTCAACGTGTCGTCGCTCATCAAATTTTTAAGGTTGACCGATACAATACTTATTTCGGCCAGAACTCTTGGACTCCTATGGATAAATTAGAAGAAATGAAGGATATTATTCTAAAGATTGAGAAAATTATTAACGACTAAATAAATGATGATTAAGTAATTAACGATTAAGTTTGCGAGTCAAATGAAAACTAAATTCAAAGACTTAAATATAGGAGATAAATTTAATTTCAAAAATAATATCTATACTAAAGTGACAGAAGATAGAGCTTTTGCAAAGATTAGCGATATTGTCACGTTTTGGTATATTTTCAAGGAAAATGATTTAATCCTCCAAAAAGAAGAGCAACTAGAACTAAGTCGGCACTAAGTCAGCACCAAGTCCAAATACTTCGAAAATGAAACAAATAGCCCACAAACTCAAATTGCCATTTGAACAAATCGACCTGATTGCCATACTTGAAGCGGCGCGTATCGCTTTGGCTGACGCAGACACCTTCGACCACATCGCTGAAGAGCTAGACATTGAAGACGAAGAGCTTTCTCGGCTGCGAGACAGCCTTGAGAAATACATGAACGAAACCCATTGACAACCCCCC
>SXGS01350979.1_pt1 | contig 10657 bp, 6 predicted proteins | sample 3174681 | NCBI WGS metagenome assembly SXGS01 (sample SAMN11356861, study PRJNA531348) | freshwater metagenome | isolation source: freshwater sample F1-80 | place: China: Fuxian Lake, Yuxi | collected 2017-12-25
CGGATTTCGCCCAGGATGATGCGGTCCGGGCGCATGCGAAGCGCGGTACGCAGCAACTGGCGCTGATTGATGCCGCCTTCCTTATTCAGGTTGGGAGGCCGTGTTTCGAATTTCACCACGTGCCGCTGCTGGAGCTGCAATTCGGCGGTGTCTTCGATGGTAACGATGCGCTCTTCCTCCGGGATAAAACGCGAAAGGGCGTTGAGCGTGGTCGTCTTGCCGGAGCCTGTGCCGCCCGAGATCAGGATAGTGGTTTTCGCCTGCGCGCAAGCGGCCAGGAACTTCAGCATGCCCGGCATCACGGTCTTGTACTGGATCATCTCGCTCTGCGTGATGACGTGCCGGCCGAAACGGCGGATACTGAGGCAACAGCCGTCGAGCGCGAGAGGCGGGATGATGGCGTTTACGCGCGAGCCGTCCTGAAGGCGGGCGTCGACAATAGGTTGAGCTTCATCGATGCGGCGGCCCACCTGCGATACGATTTTCTCAATGATGTGAAGCAGGTGTGCGTCGTCGCGGAAGCGGACCTGGGTCTCCTGCAGCTTCCCTCCCCGCTCGATGAAGACCTTGTTGTAACGGTTGACCAGGATATCCGATATGCTAGGTTCCTTGAGCAGCGGCTCCAGCGGACCGAGACCAAGCACCTCGTCGAGCACTTCCTCGACGATACGGTTTTGTTCCTGAGTGGTCATCGGCACGCGCTCTTCTTCGAGAAGGCGCTCGACGACGCGGCCGATTTCCGCCCGGACGCGGTCCTTTGGTATCGAAGAAACGCGATCGAGGTTCAGCACGCCGATCAGTTTCTTATGGATCAGCGACTTGAGTTCGAAGTTGCGGTCCGACGCGCGGCTGATCACCGGCGCGGGTGTCGCGCCTCGAGACGGCTGAGGACGGTAGTTGCTTCCCACTGGCTCTCCTGGGGGTGTTGCCCGGAAAATGGCTTCTAAAACAACAATTATAGCTCCCGTCGTGAGCGGAAGCGCCCGGAAGGTTTAACACGGCGGCGAGGCAGGAGTTTGCAGAGGGTTGCAGGCCAGGTAAATAGGGAGGCTGCTATCCGATGCAACTCCAGTCACAGAAGGATCAGAGTAGTACGGGAGTGGCAGAAGAGGCAGTCAATGCCCTTGAAGATCCCCAAAACAAAACGGATTGAGACCCCTCCGGCCTCACCTGGGCGCAAGGCCCGGTTCCACGCGGAGATAGCCCCGGCGGGGGATCGGGCGGCGCGTTTGGTGGTTCCGGACCTTTGCCCTGCCGCGTGTCGAAATCAAGTGGACCCGAGTTACTTCTCCAGCAGGAAGTTGCCCGTAAACATGGCGTCGATCCCGGACGAGTAAAAGCTTCGCACCGCGTCTCGGGGCGTGCATACCAGTGGGTCGCCAAACAGATTGAATGACGTGTTGTAAAGCACTGGCAAACCGGTGGCCGCTCCGGCCGCGTGGAGCAGTTGCCAATACAGCGGATTGTCCTCGCGCGCGACGGCGTGAACGCGGATCGTGTCCGCCCCCAGGATCGCGCTGCCGAACGTCTTGCCGTGGCCGGGCCTGACGCGGCCGGCTGTCGCGAGGAATCGAGCGTTGGGGCCGACGTCGAAGTACTCCGCGGCAACCTCGGCCGGCACCGACGCGGCGAACTTGCGGAAAGCTTCGCGGTGTTTGATGAACGCGTTGAGATTCTCCGCAGAGTAGGGATCGAGCGGCGACGCGAGCAAGCTGCGGTTGCCCAATGCGCGAGGCCCGAACTCCATACGATCCTGCATCCAGGCGACAATCTTGCCTTCGCCGAGCAGTCTCACCGCGTTGCCGATCAGTTCACCCGTTGTCAACAAGTAGCGGAAACTGAGCTTGCAGTTTTCCAGTACCTGCTTGACTTCCGCTGCCCCAAAAGCCGGTCCAAGACTCATGTTGGGGATCAGGACGCGCTCCTGGTTTCCGAGCGCCGTGTGCCAGGCGTAGAGCACGGCGCCGATGGCAGTGCCCGCGTTGCCGGCGGCCGGCTGCACGAAGACACGCTCGAAATTCGCCGACCGTTCAAGCGACGCGATCAGCAGCGCATTCAACCCCAAGCCACCGGCAAAACAGAGGTTCGTGCCTGAGCCGGCGAGCGCTGCGACCACATCTTCCGTAGCCCGCTGGATTCCCGCGGCAATCGACGGACGCATCTCGCCGGGAATCGGAGCCCCGTCGTCAAGACCAAGGCGGGAGTAGAACTTCGCGCTGAAACCGCCGGCGGTCAGGCGTCCTGCATCGAAGAAAGACCTGTCGATGCGCGGCCAGCCCTCCCGGTCGAAAGGCATTATTTCGGCAAACAGGCTGCCGAACTGGCCGTCGCCCGAAGCGGAAAGCCACTGAACCTTGTGCTCGTCCGCGCGGGCCTGAAAGCCCAGCAGTTCGGTGACTCACCCGTAAAGATCGCCGAGGGAATCGGGATAGAACAACTCCTTCCGCAGGACCATGCGGTTGTCCACCGCCTCCCAAAGCGAGCCGCAGCGGATGTCGCCGCCCCTGTCGAGCGTCAGGACCGTTGCCTCCTCGAACGGCGAAGCCAGATACGCGGACGCCGCGTGCGCAGTCTGATGCTCCACAAGGACTACGCGGCTTGCCGGGAACACGGACCGCAGTTGAAGGTGGAAATTCGGCGAGAGCGGACGCACGATTGCGACGGTATCCACGTCCGCTGCTGAGACTCCAGCCAGAGTGAGGCAACCGGATATGGCCTCCATGGGCAATTCGCCCCGAGTGGCCCGGCGCACGACCTTCGATTGCTCGATCGCGGCCGCGAGTTCTCCGTCTTTCACCAATGCGGCCGCGCCGTGGCCGAGAATGCCGCCGATACCGAGGACGATCATCGCGCTACACTCCGCCCAGGCGTGCGATGGCCCGATCCCGGCCTATCGCGGTAAACACCGTAAACGCGCTGGGGCCGACAGGCTGTCCCGTCAGAGCCGCGCGGGCCCCATTAATGAGCACGCCGGCTTTAACGCCGCGTGCATCTGCAAGTGCGCGAAGGTCAGCCTCGACGCTTTGTTCCGTGAATTCGGGGTTCGCTTGAAGACGCTCCGAAAGTTCGCGAAGCAACTCCCGCGCGCCGGGTTTGTTGAGTTTGTCGAGGGCATCGGCCTCGATCGGAAAATCGTCGGCGAAGTAGGCGCGGCCGCGAATGGGGAAATCCTTGATCGTGAAGAAACGGCTTCGAATCGCGTCGACCGTGGTTCGGAGTCCAGTCTCATCGTAGGGAACGGCAAGGCCTGTGGCCTCCAGTTCCGCGCGCACCAGAGGCGCAAGTTCGTCCACGGGCATCGCGCGCAAGTGTTGCGAATTCAGCCAGAGAGCTTTCGCGTCGATGGGGTCTTCCTCGCTGAAATTTACCACGGCGTTCGCGCGATTCACTCCCTCAAGCGTGAAGGCATCGATCAATTCCTGGCGCGACAACTGCTCGCGGTTGTCTTTGGGTGACCAGCCGAGCAGACACAGGAAATTGACGTAGGCGTGCGAAAGAAATCCACGGTCGCGGTATGTGGTGACGCTAACGACGGGACCGTGCCGGCGCTTCGAAAGTTTCGCCCCATCGGGCGCCACCAGCAGCGGGAGGTGGCCGAAGCGGGGCGGTTCGACGCCGAGAGCCTCGAAGATCAGGATATGCTTGAACGTGTTCGACAGGTGATCCTGGCCGCGGATGATGGAACTGATGCGCAGGTCCGCGTCGTCGGCACAGGAGGCCAGGTGATAGGTGGGAGCCCCGTTCGAACGGAGCAGGGCGAAATCTTCGATGTCGGTGGTAAGCTTCGATTGCCCGCCGTACACGGCATCGGCAAAGGCGACGGCGGTACGCGACTCGCGCGGCACGCGGAAGCGGAGGACAAACGGCTCGCCCGCGGCGGCGCGGCGATCGCTTTCTGCCGCGGCCAGTTCCCTCATGTCTGAGTTGAAGAGCCAGGGTCCGGTTGCGCGCGATTTCGCGCCTTCGTCGCCTGTGGCCGGCGTAAAGTCCCGGTAGGCGAGGCCCTTTGCAAAGATGGCTTCGGCGGCCTGCCGGTGGAGAGCCAGCCGGTCGGACTGCCGGTACAACTCGTCCCATCCCAGGCCAAGCCAGTTGAGGCCTTCGAATATGGATGCAAGGGACGCTTCAGTGTTGCGCTCAACGTCGGTGTCGTCGATGCGCAGAATCATCGCTCCGCCGTTATGGCGCGCATAGAGCCAGTTGAAGATGAAGGTGCGGGCGCTCCCGATGTGGAGAAAGCCAGTTGGAGATGGCGCGAAACGGACTCTTTGCATGGGAAAGACCAGTATAGCGGTTCGGCGGGCGTGGAGCGTTGTGCGGACGGGGAAAAAGGAGGCCGGCGGCGGCTCAGCGATGCGCGGATCGGTACGACCGCCGGTGTCGGGAGGGATTGCTGTAATGCAACCGGATCGGTCTTCCCACTCCCACGACATGAGAGCATGGTTTAGCTGGCCATTCTTTTCCAGACTACGGCGATAGGGTGTCTTTCGGGGGTACGCGCTGGCGCGGGATTCGCGAGAACCGGTAACGCAGAGCACGACATGCCATTCGCGCTCGATGCGTCAAAGGCCGAGCTGAATATCATCGCATCGCCGCCCAACGCAGGGCTATCCGCGAGCATCCCGCGCCACGCCGAAGGATCGCCCGAGATCGGACCGCCGGGTCTTTTCCCCAGATGCGAAGGGCGTGGTCCCTTACAAAAGAACATGAGCGCAGCAAGGCGCCAAAAGGTTCGCGATTAGAAAGTAAGCCGCAGACCAAATTCGGTCTGGCGGCTTAGATTCGCCTGCCCGCTAATGCGGCCGAAACTGGCATTGCCAACGGTGGTGTTTGGTCCGCCGAAGACAGGGTGATTTGCTGCATTAAACATGGACGCCCGGAACTCCATCACCGCCTTCTCGGCAATATTGAAATCTTTGGCGAGCGTGAGATTCAGATTATTCATGCCAGGAGTTCGGACGGTGTGCAGGTAAGACCCAAGGTTACCCAGCGTGAAGTCCGGGGGGCGAACGAACGCATCGGTATTGAAGTAACGCCCGAGACGCTGGCCATGCTCGCCGCTTGCGCCGCTGGTGGGATCGCCCACGACGTTGGGACGAACTCCCCCCACACCGATGGGAAAAGTGCCTCCCTGGACGCCGAAGCGAGTTGGAAAACCCGCCTGAAATGTGGCGAAAGTGGAAAGCTGCCACCCGCCGATGACGTAGTTCACGACGGGGTTCGCATTTGGCGCAAGAAACTTGCCCCGGCCAAAGGGCAACTCCCAGGCACCCGCGATGGTCAGGCGCTGAGGGACATCGAGGTTGGTAACCCCCCGTTCCACTCGGCGATCATAGGCATTCTGCGCAGTCGATGTATCTCCGATGTTCTTGGCGATGGTATAGGAAACCAATCCGGTCAGACCGGCCGCCATGCGCTTCTCGTACTTGATCTGCACGGAATGATAAACGGTGTTGCCGTAAGCCGGATTCAGCCGGGAGACGCCCGTATATTGCGGGTAGGGACGGAGGAGTTGCTGGCGCTGAACCGTACGGCCCGAGAGCGGCCCGGACAGAGTCCCGAAGAAAGGATTCTCCACCAACTGCGTGAGCGCCGCGCCTTGCGAGAAGAACTGGGTGGGTAATTGATTCAACTGCTCTGTGTCCGAAACAAGACCGATGGCACGGGATCCGACGTAGGCGACCTCGATCAGACCCCGCGAGGGCAGTTCGCGCTGAAGGTTGAAGTTCCAGCTGTGAAACTTAGGGACCCGGTCGGAGGGTTCGACGAAATCGACGTTCTGACCGAGCAGCGTGGAAAGGCCGAGCGAATTGCCGACTGGCGGCAGGAGACCGGATGGAAACGGGTTGCTGAGACGGTTGACGACGCTGATACCGCCGTCGGTGGAACTCACCCAGGGCGTGTCGTTGCTATAGCCGGTCGCAAGAACGGAGCCGATAACCGGGATGTAGCTAAGTGCGTACCCGCCTCGAAGAACGGTGCCTTTCCTGAGGCTATAGGCAAAGCCAATGCGCGGAGCGAAATTGTTGCGGTCGGTATCGTAAAGCCCGCGCGGGAGTCCACCTACGCCCGCGTATTGTAACCCACCTGTTAGATTGAGGCCGGCGACGCGGAGGGGGCTGGGCGCGCCGAATGCAAAGCCGCGTACTGTGCGGTCGTAGCGCTCCGTGCGAGGGGATTCATATTCCCACCGAACGCCGAGATTCAGCGTTAGCTTGGCGTTCACGCGGAAATCATCTTGCACGTAAAGACCGTAGTACACGTTCTGGATACTTACACCGGTGTTGATGGGCAACGCGCCCGAGCCAAACCCGACGAGCATGGAGGCCAGGCCGAAACCACCCGCGGGAGTTGCCGCATTCGGTCCGCCCGTTTGATTGGGCACAAAACTGAAGCGCCCGCTTGGCGCGAGATTGCGAAAAAAATGGCCGCGAATCAGCCTGGTCTCGCCGCCGAACTTCAGCAGGTGCCGGCCGCGCTGGTGGGTCATCGCCGGCTGAAGGGACCAGGTGTCCCCGGGATCGAAGATGTAAGGACTGCTCGCGAGCGGCTGGAAATCGGACACGGTGATGTTAGGAAAGGCACGGCTTTGGATCAGTCCGCCGAAGGACGAGGGGAATCCGAGGGAGACCGGGTCAAATCCATCCGACCAGGGACGGTTGTTCTCGATTCCGCGGGAATAACCGAGCCGGATATCGAGTGTGGTACGCGGGCTGATGGTTGTGGTGTCGCTGATGGCAATGCCGAGATGCGGCCGTTTCACGTTGTTTCTGCCGCTGGTGGCAATACCGTCAAAATCGAAAGGAAACACCAGGCGGCCCTCGCCTGTGTTCACCCGGACGAACATCTGGTTACTGGAACTGATTTGCTGGTCGAACTTAATTACGATGGATTCGTAATCCCGCGGCCACTTCGTGGAGAACGCATAGTTCTGCACGTAGGATCGGCCCGCGCCCGGAAGATTGGCTTCAGGCCAGTGGTTCATGATATTGCGGCCCACGGGATCCTGGGCGTTCGCGGGGATCACATTGTTTGGAAACGGCGTGCGCGTCGGCGTCCCGGTGGCATTCGACAACGAGAGCGGGTCGAAGATGGCGGTGGGCACCTCCCCGAAATCCCCTCTGCGCATGCGGGCGGTGGGAACGCTGATCAGCGGGCTGATTCCATTGCCTTCGCGGGAGCCTTCGTAGTTAAAAAAGAAGAAGCTTCGATTATGGCCATTGTAAATCTTGGGAAGAAATATTGGACCACCGAGTGACGCGCCATAGGTGTTGGATCCATAGCGGGCAAGCCGGCGTCCAGCCGCATTGTTGAAGAAGAGATTTGCGTCGAGCGCCGCGTTGCGCAAGAACTCATAGGCATCACCGTGGAACTGATTGGTGCCGCTCTTGATGACGAGACTCATGATGCTTCCGCCAGAGCGGCCATGCTCGGCGGACAGGGTTCCGGTCTGAAGCTTGAATTCCTGGACAGCGAAACGCGCCGGTACCCACTGCGAGATATTGACGCCGCGATTGACGTTAACGGTGTTTGCGACGCCGTCCACGCTGACGTCACCCGAAGCGACAGGGGAGCCGTTGGAGGTGTAGCTGACGTTGGTGATCGTATCGTTGGGCCTTGTATCTTCGCCATAGCGATTGTTCACGACGCCCGTCGCCAGCGTGAACATGAACAGGCTCGAGTGGCCTTTCAAGGGTAGTGAGTTGATGATGTCCTGGCGGAGGACTGAGCCAAGGCCCGCGTTCTCCGTTTGCAGGGTGCTGACTTCGCCCGCGACCGTGACGGTTTCCGCGGTATCGCCAATAGCGAGCGCGACATCCAGGCGGATGTTTTCGCTAAGGCTGATCTCAAGGTTCTCCCGCATGTCCTGCTTGAAGCCTTGTGCGCGCGTCGCGAGAGAATACTTGCCGGGAGGCAGGAATTGAAAGATGTATCGGCCCTGATCGTCGGTCGTGGTCTTGCGTTCGACGGAGGTGCCGATGTTCTTCACCGTCACCTCAGCTCCAGCAATGGCACTCTGGGTCTGATCGGCAACTTGGCCTTGAAGCGATCCTCGAAATTCCTGACCGGTGGCGGCAAACTGGAAAAGAAAGGCAAAAATTCCGAGAGGTAGCAGACGAGACATGGATTATCCTTACGGTCGATTCCGGGAAGCCGTTTCAAACTCCCGCTTGTGGTGATTGTATCAAGTCGTCGAGGCCTCGTGGACGGCCGCCAATTGGCTTTCGCCGTTTCGCTGCCCGGGCTTCGCCGTCGCCGAACTGGGGGACTGGAGGGCGGCCGAGGATGACAATTATCGCGATCCGTCAACCGGAACTTGAATCACCCGCCTGGGTCGGATGAGAAGGGACCGGCCTCTGGATTTGGCTCCCACCGGGAATGGTCGGGCTGACACCATCGGGCCGATGGATTGTCAATGCATAAGAAAACCCATACGCCTCCTGGGATGGGGCTGGGTGCGGCAGGCCGGCGCTCGAACTCGTTCGGCGCCAGATAGTCCAGGGACCAGTGCAAACGCCGTTCGCTGTACACACCCTCCTGGAATGCGCCGATCCTCGCCCGCGCCTCCGCCAGGTCGCGAACCCGGTCCGGTCTACCTCTTCGTACTACAGGGGGATCGTGAAGGATTCGAGCGCCGGTGTGGCTTCCTTTGATCTCAGTTCGATTGTTTAACCATCGGCTGGCAGATCGTTTTCGAATCGGAGTCGCTAGCTGTCAGGCCCCGGCTACGCTGTGCGAAATGCACTTTGATCAAGAGGATGCGATGCGACAGCCTGTTAATACAGTTTACGCCGGTGGCGATTCCTCGCCGACGGCCTTCATGACCTAGAGCGACTCCCCGGCTGCATGGCCCGACGCCCATGCCCACTGAAAATTGAATCCGCCGAGGTGCCCGGTCACATCCACCACTTCTCCAATGAAGTACAATCCGCGCACTGCTCTCACCCCAAGAGTCTTCGCCGAGAGTTCATCCGTGTCCACGCCGCCCGCCGTAACCTCCGCCTTTTCGTAACCCGCGACGCCGCGCGGCAGAATCTCCCAGCCGTGAAGCGCTCGGGCCAGCCGCTCCAGTTCTCTATCAGAAGCCGTCATCACGGGCCTCGATTGAACATTGCGTTCGAACCACAAATCGGCGAGCCGCTTCGGCAGATGCGCCGCTACGATGGTCTTCGTCTCCGTCCTCTCGAGTCTTCGCGCTATCAGTTCCGCCATAATGTCCACCCTCGGCAGAAGGTCGATTCGCACGCTCGTCCCCGGCTTCCAGTAGGACGAGACCTGGAGGATCGCGGGCCCGCTCAGCCCCTGATGCGTGAACAGCATCCGCTCGCGAAACTCGTGCCCGCCGGCGGCCGCGGCAACATCGGTGGCCACTCCGCTAATTTCTCGGTAGCCTTCGACCAGCAGCGGCGTGAGCGCGGGGCGGCAAGCCCGCACCTTGACGCCAAACTGCTTCGCCACGCGGTATCCGAAGTCTGTCGCGCCCATTTTAGGGATCGAGAGGCCGCCTGTCGCAATCACCACCGCCGGAGCGCGGAACTCGCCTCTGTTCGTCTCCAACACGAACTCCGAGGGCCGCCTCACCTCGGTCACACGGCAACCGGTGACGATTCGGACACCCGCCTCATCGCACTCCCTCCGGAGCATTCGAACGATGTCGTGCGCCGAGCGGTCGCAGAATAGTTGTCCGAGTGTCTTTTCGTGGTATGGAATGCCATGCCTTTCGACCAACGCAATAAAGTCCGCCGGCGTATATCGTGCGAGCGCGGACTTGGGGAAGTGAGGATTCGCCGACAGAAAACTCCGCGGCGAGCAGTGGAGGTTTGTAAAGTTACATCGTCCTCCGCCCGAGATCAGGATTCTCTTCCCGATGTCCGCGGCGTGTTCGATCACCACAATTCGCAGGCCGCGCCGTCCCGCGGCGATCGCGCACATCAGGCCGGCCGCGCCGCCGCCGATTACAACCCCGTCGAACGCTTTGATCGAGTCGGGCGCGCCTGTCACCGCGAATGCCGGTAAATCAGATCGAGCAATTCGCTGTACATCGAGTCCGCCTCGCCCGGCGAGCCGCTCGATATCGCCTTCGCCGCACAGTGTCTCAGATGGTTACGCATGAGCGCCCGCCCCACCGCGCGCAGAGCTTCATGGACGCTTGAGATCTGCACGAGGATGTCCGCGCAATACCGGTCCTCCTCCACCATCTTCTGCAGCCCGCGGACCTGGCCTTCGATACGGCGCAGACGCTTCAGGTTCGAACTCCGGATCTCCGGGTCGACCGCGGCCGCCTTCCGCTCGTCCCGGCGGGCTTCACAGCCGCAAGCCGCGGCATCCATCTTGACGATCTTCACTGTCTTCCTTCCTCCGGCTCAAACCGGAACCGCCGCAGCCTCAGACTGTTTGAAACCACGCTCACTGAACTCAGCGCCATCGCCAGACTCGCGAGCACCGGGCTAAGGGACACGCCGAACGCGGGATAAAGCGCGCCTGCCGCGATTGGAATCCCCGCGACGTTGTATAGAAAAGCCCAGAACAGGTTCTGCTTCATGATGCGCATCGCCGCCCTGGCAAGCGCGATCGCCGAGGCCACATCACGGGGATCGCCTCGTAGGAGCGTTACGTCCGCGGCTTCGATGGCGATTTCGGAACCTGATGCCATCGC
>SXGS01215744.1_pt1 | contig 10652 bp, 7 predicted proteins | sample 3174681 | NCBI WGS metagenome assembly SXGS01 (sample SAMN11356861, study PRJNA531348) | freshwater metagenome | isolation source: freshwater sample F1-80 | place: China: Fuxian Lake, Yuxi | collected 2017-12-25
GCATAACCGTCAATCGCCCCATTAATTTTTTCGAGATCTTACTTACCCTCTGAACTTCGTGGCTTCGTTGATTCTCGCGTCTGACGGGACAGCGGTTGTTCGCGCATTGAGCGCGACCAACCTATGCGCGTGCCATGCCTCGCTCGCGCGAGTCGAGGCGTGCGCTTGCTCCGCACCAAAGCGCGCCACCGGCGCCCTTTGCCGCGGGCATAACCGTCAATCACCCCATTAATTCCTTGAAAACCCTGCTGACCCTCTGAGTTTCTTGGCTTCGTTGACGTTCAGGTCTGACGGGACGGCGATTGGCTACTGAACGACGCCAAGCATCCCGCAAAGGTGCCAGGCACCTTAAGGTGACGCCATGCTCCCCGCAATGGTGCCAGGCACCCCAGACTGCTCCGCGATTGGATCTTCAATCGCACTTTCAACTGCATCGACGAGCTCGATCGACTTCACCGGCTTGCCGATGTGCGAGTTGATGCCGGCTTCGAGGGAGCGAACTCGATCCTCGCGGAAGACGTGGGCCGACAAACCGATTATCGGCTTGGCATATCCGTTCTTGCGGAGTTTGCGGGTAAATTCCAGGCCATCCATCTCCGGCATCTGAATATCGGTGATGATGATGTCAAAGTTGGACTCCGAAAGAATTTGCAACGCTTCGAGGGCACTATCCGCTTCCGTCACCGAAGCCGCCTGCCGCTCAAGATACAAACGCGTAACTGTCCTTGAATCTGCCGAATCGTCAACGACGAGCACGCGAACGTCGATCAAGCGTTGCGAGCGCAAGCTAGCCAAGCGTGCAGAGGTTTCTTTTTTAATCGAGTCGTCGCGATTTTCTGGAATGAGCGGAACACGGAGTTCGAACGTTGAGCCTTCTCCCGCCCGCGTCTTCGCTAGATAGTACGCTCCGCCAAGAAGCTTGGCGAGTCGACGGCTCAGCATAAGCCCGAGGCCCGTTCCCCCAAACCGTCGGGTCATCGAGACATCCGCCTGCGAGAACGCCTGGAACAGTCGCGCTTGTTGTTCTTCGCTGATTCCGATGCCCGTATCGATGACCGAGAACGTCAGCCAGCTCTGGGCTCCGCCCGATTTTCCAACCGATAAACAAACTTGTCCTTGGTTTGTGAACTTGATCGCGTTGCTAACTGCGTTCATCAAGATCTGCCGCAGACGAGTCGCATCCGATATCACGAAACGTGGAAGCTCCTGCTCAATCGAGACGTGGAAGCTAAGGCCTTTTGCTTGCGCGAGCGGAGCAAACAAAACTCGAATATCGGCGACAAGCGCTTGCAAATCGGTACTTCCGATCTCCAGCTCCAATCGGCCGGCCTCAATCTTCGAAAAATCTAAAATGTCGTCGATAATCTGCATGAGCGCGCGACCGTTACGCTGAACCGTCTCCGCGTAACTCTGACGTTCTCCCGGCTCGATACCATCGCTCGCAATGAGGTCGGTGAACCCAATAATCGCGTTGAGTGGCGTGCGAATCTCGTGGCTCATGTTTGCCAAGAACGCCGATTTCGTTTGGTTTGCGGCTTCGGCAAGATTTTTTGCATCTTGCAAATCCGTCTCGCGACGTTTGCGATCCTTCATATCCACGACCGTTCCGCTCAATCGTTCCTGCCCAACCACACTGCGGTCAATTCCGCCGCGAATGTGCACCCAACGAAGCGTTTGCTCATGCGTGATCACGCGGAATTCGAAGTCGAAGCCCTTTCGCGTTTCTAGGGAGTGGAAAATCAGCTTTTCGAGTGGTCCCCGATCTTCTTGCAGAACGTTTTTCAGACTCTCACGGATTGTGAGCTGCTCTCCAACCTGTAGACCCAAAGCACGATCGTATTCCGCGTTTCGCCAAAACTGCAGGCCGGTTTCATCGGTTTCCCAAATGCCGACGCGCGAAGCTTGCGTCGCTAACGATAACCGCTGCTCACTTGTTTTTAAGTCTTCCGTCAGCGCTCGCTGATCGTGAATATCCGCGTTTGAGCCGTACCATTTTTCAATTTGTCCATCGGGATTCTTGAGCGCCATTCCACGCGCGATATGCCAACGGTATTCACCGTCAGCGGCACGCAACATGCGATAAGAAACTTCGTAGTCGCGCCCCGTTTTCAGGGCGCTCCTCCATTGTTTCGTTACACTATCCCGATCTTCTGGATGGATGAAGTTCAACCAACCCAATCCTTGATTATCGGCAAGTTCTGAACCCGTGTAAGAGTACCAAGCCTGATTCAGATACTCCGTGTTTCCTTCGGAGTTCGTGACCCAGATCATATGGGGAATAATTTCGGCAATCTGTCGAAATCGGTCTTCACTCGACTTTGCGCGAAGCTCGCTTTCCTCGATGCGATGTCGCGCGTGCACGAGATCTGTTACGTCGACCAACATTAGAATGACGCCTTCAGTTTCTCCCTCGCGTGAGCGATGAGGCTCCAGAGCGAGATTGAAAAAGTGCGTCGCTTCACCCGAGCTCGAAATCTCTAACTCGAATTCATCCGCGCGGAATGGTTTCGACGAGGTATAAACGAGACGCGCAATCTTCGCGATATCAGCGCCAAGTGCCTGCTCAAGCGATATTAGGGAATGTTTGGCTTCGGCCGCACCGAAAAGCAGCTTGCGCATCGGCTCATTCATGAACTCAAGAACCAAGCCGGAGCTCCTTAAGAGCGCAATCGGTGTCGGCATCTGTTCAAAGAAACCCTGCAACCGATCTTTCTCTCTGCGGATTTCGCGCATGGCCTCGAGCTCACTGCGCATGGCACGTTCGCGTTCAGCTTCTAGACGCAGATTTTTCTGGTAGCTCTTATGCTTTTCGATAGCGTTGTGCGTGGCGCGGAATAAATTTTCCGGCGTGAGATGAGACTTAACAATGTAATCAGCAGCGCCTCGTTTGAGCGCACTCACGGCGAGCTTTTCGTCGCCCCGCCCTGTGACCATTACGATCGGCAAATCTAATCCGCGAATTTGCGACATTCTCTCGAGGACGCGAATTCCGTCCATATCGGGAAGATGATAGTCGAGCAGAACGCAGTCGAATGCTCGATTCTCAAATTCGTGTAAACCCCTCGCACCAGAATCCACACATGTGAAGTCGTACTCGCAGTCCTCGGACTCGCAAAGATAAGTCCGGAGGACGTTTTGGTCTTCCGGAGAATCTTCAACAATGAGGATGCGGTAACGTTCGGTCATTAAACCTCGGACTTCTTCATACGATCGAGTGCCGATGGTCGCGGCAAGATCGTGTTACAGAGCCAAAAATTTTTGAGCGCCAGGACAAACTCCTCCAGCCGCTCAAGACTGACTGGTTTCACCGAGTAAGAAGCCGCGCCTTCGGCGTAGCACGTTTCAACATCACGCGGACTGGATGAAGTTGAGAAAACCGCCACCGGAATTCGTTGATAAGCGGGATCTCTCTTGAGGCGCCTAAGGACTTCGCGTCCATCCACTCCAATTAAATTCAAGTCCAAGACTATGAGTCCTGGGAGCGGTTGTCCGCTTGAACTAAGCTCTTCCAAAACTCTGAAAACTTCTGAACCTTCACCCGCACGCAATCGCTTGTTGGTGACGCCGAAGTTCTCGAACGTCATCGCGAGCACATCAAAGTCTTCGTCGCTATCTTCAACAATCAAAATCGGAAGCCGTGAGTTCGTCTCAAGCATCGTGATGGTTCTTCCCTAAGGTAAAGGAGAAGACCGAACCCTCACTCGGAACCGATTCCACCCAAATTCTTCCGCCGTGACGCTCGATAATTTTCGCCGTGATCGTCAGTCCTGTGCCCGTGCCGCCTCCGTATTCGGATTTCGCGTGCAAACGTTTGAAGATCTTGAAGATGTTTTTCTTATTCTCTTCTTCGATGCCGATGCCGTTGTCAGCCACCCGGATGATCGGTTGTTCATCCTCTGCACCCTCGCACCATATCCGGATGCTTTTTTGAGCTGAGCGATTGTACTTGATCGCGTTGCTGATCAGGTTAGTGAAAACCTCTACGACCTGGACGCGATCACAAACGACGCGCGGAAGCTTGTAATTACAATCGATCTTCACGTTCGACTCTTCGACTCGAGTTCGCACCGAATCCAAAGCTGCTTTTAGAATCTCATTGAGATCATTCTCACGCATTGCGAACTCAACTCGTCCCACCTGCGAGTAACTCAGAAGCGAGTTGATCAAGTCCTCCATGCGTTGCGTGAGTCGACCGATCGTTTCGAAGCGAGATTTCTCATCCGTCGACAACTTCTCGTTCAAGGAACGCGAAAGGATTGCGGCGTAGTTGTGGATTCCGCGCAGGGGTTCTTTCAAATCGTGAGACGCCGCATACGCGAACGAATCCAGCTCGGTATTGCTGCGCTCGAGCTCGCGATTGAGCGCGTTGATGCGTTCAGCTTTTTGCAAGACGACGTCAGTGATTGAATTACGCAACCGTTGCGCTGCGCTGACTTCTTCTTTTCTCCACGGCAGTGAACGGCCTCGAACCACTTCTTTCCACGATTCAAAAGATTTTCGAGGATGGAGGACCGGCGAGCCGGAGGAAAGATCGACGGGCTTCGTGGGATCCCCGCCCCACTTTACGCTCTGAACGACTTCGGGCCGGAACCACATGACCTGGGTTTTTTGGGCCTTCGATACAGAGAATCCCATGAAGCCAGTCACGTCCGCATGGCCGAACTTTACTGCAGGAACGTCCTTGGAGAAATTTTCCGAGCAATAGACTTGCCCTGGCTCCTTTGTCGCGAGCCATTGAGCCAAGGTTTTCAACGATTCTTCGGACGGAGCCTGCCCGACCACGTGCAGGGTATCGTCTTTATAGATCACGCCGCCATCGGCATTCACCAAGCCGAGAAAAGCTTCGCGCGACCGAACCAAGGAATCGGCAAGCTCGTCAGTTCTCGTCATCGCCTCAAGCAGCGTCGACTGATGGTTCTGGATGGAGCGAGAAATTTCCGCGACCTCGTTGCTTTCGCGCATCAAGAGGAGCGAAGACATGATCTCGCCGATCAATTCACAAACGGCACGCGCTTCGAACGAGACGCGAAGTCTACCAGAAAGGTGCGTGCACGAAATCAAACCCCAGAGCTGATTTTCCTTCTCCAGGGAAATACTCATGGAAGCCGTAGCTTCCATGTTTTTGAGATATTCGACGTGGACCGGTGAGACGCCACGAAGCGATGCCCGAGAAAGATCGAGAGGTTCGCTCGAAACCGAATGAAGCTTTGAAGGTTGGTACATCACGTCTGGAATGAACCGGATGCGATTGAGATAGTAAAGCTCGCGCGCCTGCCTAGGAATATCGGAAGCTGGAAAGTGCAGATCCAAATAGGAATCGCCTTTTTCGCCTTTCTCTTCAGCGAGTACATGACCATTCCAATCGGGATCGAATTTGTAAATGTTCACGCGATCGAAACCGGTCAATTTCCTGACCTGCTTAGCCGCATTGGAGAAAAGTTCCTCGAGAGTCTTGGATCCTCTCAGGAGCGCCACGGCTTCGCGCGATTCATGGTAGAAGCGGCTCGTGAGCGAGGAGTCTGCAGTTTCGAATTCGAGAATCAACGACGTTGGAGTCACGGCCGCTCGAACGTCAAAGAGCGTTCGCTTGGAAAAGCCCAGGGACATTTGAAAAGGGTTTCGTTTTTCGATTTCACCGCTGCGAAGGAGCTTGAGTGCCTCCTCGCGATTTTCTGGATCTAACAATTTCGAAAAGTCAGTTCTCAAGAGACTTTCGGCAGGTTTGTCGCCTGAACCGTCGAGGTATCTTCGCCAATTCTCCGAGACGGTTCTGATTTGCAGATCGCGATCAAGCTCAACAAGAAATCCGTGGGCCTGGATGACGCCCGGAATATGGATGGGTTCGCGCTCACAGTTAGTCAGATCCCAAGCCTGCCCTGGCTCGCTCGCTGGTGTCTTCATGCAATTCCCTGATGAGAGATCATCGACCCTGAACCAAAGGTTCTTGAACTAAGCAAAGAAGGTGTTGTCAGGCTCGGGACGAATGGCGAATTCAGCTTTGTCGTACCAAACGCGCAACTCCGAAGCGGAGTTCGAAAGCTTTATATCACCGCCATTTACGGATTGGGCTGCTTTTTTGAATTTGTCAGGTGGGCTTAACATCAAACTATGACAAGCCAATTTCAACATGCTCCAGGCGTGTTGGTACGCGCTTAAGCGTAGTGATCAGCATCGCTTGAACACAGCAGTTCATCTGTGCAGGAATTTGGTACGAGGTATTTTGCCTCGAATTGGTGCCCTGGCCGTTGGTTTCGCAGAGCATCCCGGAAAGGTGCCAGGCACCTTTCCGGTGCCCGTCACCAATACGAGTTGCAGTCGCGTACGACGATTCGACCGACTTCGCACGAATCGCTATGGCTTGCGGGCATTCGTTTGGGCTCAGCCCACATTCCACTCGCTCGGCATAACCGTCGAACGCAACTCACGCCAGGCAAATCCGTTCGGCATTTCTTATCGCCTTTAGCATTACCTTCGCAGGTGAAAGCGCATTGATTGAATTTACCTGAAGGAGCGTGGCAGAGATCTTCGCTATCGAGCGATGTTGTCGTGCGTGCAGGTTCTTTCTTCGAAGCTTTTGATTTTACGAAGTCCGTCTTCTCGCGGAGGTCCTGCATCTCTTCTTGCTGCATGCTCATCACCGGAGTGATGGAGCCCTGCTCGATGGAGCGAAAGAACTCTTCTTCGCTATCGGTTTTCTGCGGAGGCGGACCGATCACGAAAGCGGCGTAAGTTCCTGCAGGAATTTCCACCGTCTTCGGCGGTCGCAGCTCGTCGACGGTGATTCCCGATTTCGGAGTTGGCTGCGCGCTTTCGAGTCGAACGAGTCCCTCGAGCGTCCGGACTTCACTCACCCACTCTCGCTCGCCTTTTTCAAAGCTTGCGATGAAGTCCGTTCCGCGAACTCCAGCGACCGCAGTTTTCATACGGACTTTGAAGGAGTTCTCTCCCTCATAGCGCTTTTGAACTTTGCTGCGGACTTTACCCATCAAAAGGTTTAGCGCAACTTTGCGAGAACCCGAAGCTTCGTCATACTTCACAACGTCAATGCGAACTTTTGAGTTTGCGGGAACCATCATTTCGGAAGAATCGCGCAATACGATTTTCACTTTGCCGTCAGCTTGAGTCTCCACCGTATCGCCGACGTAGACGGTAAGACCTTCCTTCGGATTTTCGAGCGGACCAGAAGCACGAATGATTTTTGCTACGCCCGCGGTTTGCACGACTTCGCCGGCTTTAACGGACTCAGCAGGAGTTACTTCCGTCGATGCAGGTTCACGCGCGATCGAAACTTGGGGATCCGTTGTTTTATTGAAAAGTGCGAGACAAGCTTTTTGATTTTCTACGGCAACACATGATGGCTTTTTGCAGGATTTCACGCGCGTGTTATCCACGCCGCATTTTGCGCTGTAGAAGGAGACGCCCGTTTCGATTTCGCACGGCCCGCAAGTGGACTCTTCGCAGTCACAGCTCGCCCATTTCGGCGCGCCTGATCCTGCGGCGTTTGCGGTGATTGACGCGAATACGGTCAAAATCGCTACTAAGAGCGGAGTCAAAATATAAGACGTCATCTCTGCCTCATCTTCGGGTCGAGCGAATACGGACTGCTGGCCGCGACCTCGATCTCTCATTCGGCAGAATTATAAAAAATCTGTTTAGCTGGTTCGGGAAAACTTCAAAACCCTGGGCTAGGCGTTTCAACGTGAGACATGGAGGTAAACTCTTCGGCTCAAATCTCGCTTCAAGTATCGCTAGGAGGCTGCTTCTTTAAGCGCTCGAGCTCCCAGAGCTTGGCATATTTGAGAAAAATCGAATACGCGGCTCCGACCGCGATTACGAAACCCGCGAGGCCATCGAGAAATCCCCGCTTGATGAAGTAGGACTCGATAAACTTCGACCAGGGCTTTAAGCACAATCTCAGGAGTGAAAACTTCTGACCTTTGCGCAGAAGCTCCTGCGCACCCAAAGTCGAATAGCGATTATTCGTTTGCACTTGTTCGGCTAGATCAGGAAATGGCCAGTGAAGTAACGGATCGCGAAGTCGCTTCACCCGCGCTGCGCTCACACGCTCGTGAACGTGCTTGCCACCTTCCCAGTTTGCGCGCGATCGATGATAAAGTCTGAGTTGCCGATCGGGGTACCAACCGCCGTGGCGAATCCAGCGACCGAGGTTCCAAGTTAGACGCGGAAACTCGTAGCCATCAAATTGGTTCAACTCCGGATCAACGAGGAGGCGTTCAATTTCCGCAGCCGCCTCGGGACTCAACGCTTCATCGCCATCAAGGGAAATCACCCAATCATGTGCGCAGAGTTCCGTCGCACGACGTTTTTGGTCGCGAAAACCTCTCCACTGCTCCACGAACACGCGAGCGCCGAGTGAGCGCGCGATGTCCTGCGTACCATCGGTACTTCCGCTATCGATCACGACGATGTCGTCGGCGAAGGGAACAGATCGAATGCATCGCTCGATTCCCTGCGCTTCGTTGAGACAAATGATCGCGAGACTGACCTTCTCTCGGACTATCGATTGTGGAGTTTGGTTTTGTGTCGACACTTCCGTTAACGTCGCAAGATTAGAACACCTTGTCAAACGCCTCCCCTTGCTCAGCAATGGGATGGACGCTCGCGCAAGCTTGTTCTATCAATTGAGAAGCGAAGGAGTACGCATGACTTTCAAATTCAGATCTTCAGCTTTGCTTGCCGTATTCGCGGCGTTTGCAGGAACTCAATTGGTGTCCCACCAGGCACAAGCCTATTTCTCAACCATCGACACGGGTGAATTGATCGCGCCGGATAAATATCAGGTGAGTCTTGAGCCGCAGCTCATCTTCAACCGTTATGAAGGCTTCGACATCGTCGGACGCGTCGATACAGGCCTCACAGAAGCAACCGGCCTTCGCGGAATCCTCGGTTTCGGAAAAGTGAATTTCCAAATCGGTGGCATGTACAAATGGGTTCCGTTCCCGGATGTCGCGGGTCAACCCGCCATCGGGCTTGATGCGGGCGTCATCCTCGCGCGGATCGATGAGAATACGGAATTCAACGTACGCTTGCATCCTTTGATCAGCAAACGCTTGGAATCAGAGATTGGCGACTTTGTTCCGTACGCTTCGCTCCCTCTTGGAGTCTCAGTTCGCAAAGAGAAAACCGTAGTCCCGCTGCAGATTGCGGGTGGAACTGAGTTCCGACCACTGAACCTGCCGCGCATCAGCTTTTTTGCTGAGCTTGGAATCAACATCAACGAAGCGTTCTCGTACGTGAGTCTTGCTGCAGCCTACCGCTTTGATGACTCTTCGATCAGCCGACGCTAATCGGTCGCTCGCCGGCTCAGTTGATACATCGAAGACATAAAAAAAGCCGGACTCTCGCGAGTCCGGCTTTTTAGTTTCTAGAGGCTACTTATTAGGGCACGTCTTTGTAATCAGCTTCGATGACATCGTCGCCGCTCTTCGCCGCACCTTCCGTCGCTCCGTCATTAGGAGTTCCGGCGCCTGCGTTCGGGCTCTGGCCATCAGCACCACCTGCGGCACCCTTATTTTTCGAATAGAGCTCACCAGAAAGCTTATGGCTCATCGCCTGAAGCTTTTCGTAGTTTGCTTTCAAGTCGTCAGCCGACGAGTCTTTCTTCAAGAGAAGCTCGCGACCTTGCTTGATGATGCCTTCGGTTTCCTTGATATCCGACTCGCTGAAGGAAGCCTTGTTCTCGTTGATGATCTTCTCTGTTTGGTAGAGAAGGCTGTCGAGATCGTTGGCGACAACGGCTCGCTCTTTGCGCTTTTTGTCTTCTTCCGCGTGCAACTCGGCATCGCGAACCATCTTTTTGATCTCGTCTTCCGAGAGACCCGACTTCGCCGTGATCTTGATCGTCTGCTCTTTACCTGTACCCAGGTCTTTTGCCGAAACGTTCAAGATACCGTTTGCGTCGATGTCGAACGAAACTTCAACCTGCGGGATTCCGCGCGGAGCTGCAGGAATTCCGACGAGCTCGAAACGACCGAGAGTTTTGTTGTCCGTCGCCATCTCGCGCTCCCCTTGGAGAACGTGGATATCGACCGACGTTTGGTTATCGCTCGCCGTCGAGAAGACTTGCGATTTGCGCGTCGGGATCGTCGTGTTGCGCTCGATGAGTTTTGTCATCACGCCGCCGAGAGTTTCGATACCGAGCGAGAGCGGAGTGACGTCGAGGAGGAGGACGTCCTTCACTTCACCACCCAAAACACCGCCTTGGATCGCCGCGCCGATTGCGACGACTTCGTCAGGGTTCACGGAGCGGTTGGGCTCTTTACCGAAGAAATCTTTAACTGCTTTCTGGATCGACGGAATACGAGTCGAACCACCGACCAAGACAACTTCGTCGATTTGCGAAACGCTCCAACCGGAATCCGCGAGAGCTTTTTTGCAAGGCTCGAGCGAACGCTTTACGAGGTCTTCGGTCATTTGATCGAACCTCGCGCGCGAGAGTTTGATCTGCAAGTGTTTGGGACCCGAAGCATCTGCCGTGATGAACGGAAGATTGATTTCAGTTTCCGACATCGAGCTGAGCTCGATCTTGGCTTTTTCAGCCGCTTCTTTGAGGCGCTGGAGAGCCATCTTGTCGTTCTTGAGGTCGATCGCCTGGTCTTTTTTGAACTCGGTGATCATCCACTCGAGGATGC
>SXGS01736282.1_pt1 | contig 10652 bp, 5 predicted proteins | sample 3174681 | NCBI WGS metagenome assembly SXGS01 (sample SAMN11356861, study PRJNA531348) | freshwater metagenome | isolation source: freshwater sample F1-80 | place: China: Fuxian Lake, Yuxi | collected 2017-12-25
ACCTTGTTTTCTGGGGTGAGGCTGGCTGAGGTGATCTGAATTATCGAATTCTCCGCGTTGGACATCGCGGGGCTTGCGTTCGTGAAGAAGCGGAGTTCGTTCGCTCCGTCCGGCCAACGGCCTTGGCTGATGTTGTTGGTCTGATTGGTAAAGGTCACTGAATCGATCATAACCCCGTTGGGCGCGAATAGGCCGATGCTTTCGCCTAGGCGATCTAGTTTAAAGTTTGCGTGTAAATGAGCGGAGTTTGTGGGGGAATCAGCGTCGGCCCATACGCGGAGAAACCCATGGGGTGCGATTGACCAACCGCCGGGGATTGGCCAACGTTCGCGAGGATCGAGGAGGTTGTCGGTTAAACTAAACCCAGCTAATTCGATGGGCACATTATTCGGATTATAAAGTTCGAACCAGTCATCGAACTGGCCATCAGAAGGATCCATCGTGGTGGTATTGCCTGCCATCCATTCGTTGATGAAGATTTGTGGAATCGGTGTGGATCCATCGTTCGCTGAACCCGGGGTTGCACGGGCAAGGATTTGGAAGTTCCCACTGTCGCCTTCTGGAAATCGTCCGAGGGACCGGTCGCTGGGGACGAGGTTGTAGTCGATTTCGTCTAAAACAACGGGTGTTCCTTCCATTGGGAAAACCAGCGCAACGGTGCCAGCATTTGCTGCGACGCGGAAGTTCGCATGGAGCGTCGTTGTGCTGGAGCGCATGTCGAGCCAGACGATCCGTCGTTCACCCGGAAGGAGGGTTGAGCCGTTGGGGAACGCCCATCTTGTAAGGTTGGTGGGGTGATCCGTGAGGTGCCAACCGTTCAAGCTCACCATCGTGTCCCCATGGTTAAAGATTTCGATCCACGGTTCTCTTACCCCAAATTCATTGGTGGCACCGTTAAGATTCAAGAGTTGGAGTTCGTTCAGCCAGACATCGGGAAACTTCGGAAGCGACCGAGCCACGGAATTCGATGTTCCGGGAGTTGCGATGGAAGGGGCTAACGGTTCTGAATCTAGTGCGAGCCCAAAAACGACATCGCTGCTGCCTGCATTATTCTGGTGAACTTCTGCGGAAAGAAGATTATCGCCTTGGCGTAATCCATTTGCCGATCGCAAAAATGGTCCTTCAAATCCGGCATTGTCCACGAGACGAGTCGAGAGGGTAGTATAATTGACGGGATCATCCATGCCGAGGCGGTGAAGTTCTCGACCATTCAGGTAAATGACGATTCCATCATCGATCACGGTGGAAAGTTTCAGTGCGACTTTGCTCGGGTCACCTGCAAAGGAAAAGTGGGTGCGGAAATAATAGGCGGTGCGACCAAGGGTCAAGGGAGTGAGGTTAGGAGCGGGCAAAGGGGAGCTTTCGACGTAAAATAATCCGCGTCCCGCAGGCCAAAGACTGTCGTCGAAGGTGTTGGTGTTCCAGAGGGTTCCGAGGTCAATTCCGGACTGGTCGAATTTCCAGAGATTGGTGATAGCGACTAATTGTTGGGGTATTTCAGTGCTCGGAACCGGCAACGGAGCAGCCCAATTCAATGACCGAGAGTTATCCTGCGAGGCATCGATTAATTGCAAGGATGACCCAGAGCCATCCGCAGCGGCAGGCCAAGGAGCGGCGTCCGAATACGTCACTCGGTCGATCACGAGGTCTTCGGTGAGGATTGTGCCGGGTTTTATTAGCCAAAGTGTTTCGGTGTCGTTCTGAAGTTGTCCGCCGAATTCGCCTGCGATGGGGATGGAGTTTCCGTAGTTCTGAACAAACGCAGCTCGGTCTTTCGCAACCACAAGGAATCCACCGGGAGGGATGATGGTTCCGCCGGGGAAAGTGAAACCAACCCCCTCGATGCGCCAGTTCGATAAATCAAAGGCGGTGTTCGTTGCTAGACTGTGTAATTCGATGAAGGCTCCTCCCGAGTTTGTCGGATGATACATGATTTCATTGAATACGATCCGACCGATTGAAGACTCTAGGGGTCCGCGATACGTGACGATGATCGAGTCGGTTGCGGTGGAGATTGGGGTTCCATCGCGCTGGAGCGCGGCTAATTCGAAACGGGTGCTGGCTGAAGACAGGGGAATGCGCATCGACCATGTGGTGTCGCCGGTCCATGCCACGGGATAGGCGATTCCATTGACGAGGATCGAGGTAACTTCAACAGGTGCGGTTCCTGTCAGTGAGACCGTATTGGAGGGCGATTCGAAATCATTTCCTGAATTATTTGTAATCGCGAACGGGGTCGCGAGTGCGGTCAGTTGTGTGATTAAAAAAGCGCGACGTTGGCTGAGCCAATTTCGAATCGGATCTGGATTGGTGAGGGCTGAGCCTGCGCTTCGGGTCACTCCGCTGGCGACGAGCATCGCATACTTCGCATCCATCACGGGGTTCATGTTGGTCGCGGCCATGCCTTCTACTGCGCGTTGCACGTTTCGGAAATAGGCACGACGAAATGGAGGATGGTTATACATGCGGGTGACGACTGGGTCCTCACACGGTGTGAATAATGGAGAGGTAGCTGGGTAGCTTGAGCTTGCTGTCATGAGCCAATCGTTATCGAACATAAAGGTCATCCAACGACCTTGACGGGGCTTATACGCATACATGTTCTTGCCGATCTGGTGGCCCCAACTATCGAAATTACTAATGATTCGTTCGATCGCGAAGATCCCCATGATTTCTTCCATGTCCGCGAGTGCCTCGGTTTGCGATGTGTAAGGCTCAGGGCTCGGAGCGTTGACGGCATCCACCCAAGCGAACACATCATCGAAGTCGTTGACGGAACCTTTCACGGCGCGTGGTAGAAAAATCCATCGGTAACGAGCCAGTTTTTTTGCCCCGCCGGTAGTGACGTAGTTTTCCAAACGTGGCTGTGGATCCGCGATTCTGGAGAGAGTATCTGAAAACTCAAACCACCGTTCGACCTTGTAGAAATTACCGTCGGCGTCGTTCGGGGACCATTCCTTGACCATGTCATTTCCCGGTTGTTGGACATCCTCGTAGACGCTGCCTCTCGATTGTTCGTTGACCCCGTTGACATGCAGGTGGATGAACCGTCGATGACCGTTGGGGAGACCCATCTCATCGGCAATGAAATAGGACATTTGCTCACCGACCCCTGATGGATCACGACCGGGCCAGTCGAGGACGAAATCGTTTACACCAAGGAATAAATCGTCTTTAGGAAAGGCACCGGTGTAACCGCACAAACCTCCGGTGGGTCCGTTGTAGCCGGGTGCAATATAGGGACTGCCGGCATAGAGCACCTGCATGTTGTAGATGACGCGTTCGTTGCTATAAACAAATGTTGCGTCCAGCGGAGTGTTATTCAAAGGACTCCGAGAAGTCCATGTCGTGCGCGTTGCTGTGGTCATCCATAACCGGTAGGTGCCGATCGGCCCTGCTGGTTGAGTTTCGCCTATTCGGACGAGGCATTCTCGAACGGGAGCATCGCTTGGGAACTTAGATTCTGCACCCAAGCCATCGACCGCACGGACATAAAAAGCGATCATGGATCCGCTGGCAGCTCCGGGGATCTGTGCGGTAAATTCTCCATCACCTGCAATTGCATCCCCGCCGGAGCCGTCGTCCTTCATGGGCAAGGTTCCGGTAGTGGCGGTTCCGTCGATGCGATAAACGGTCTGCAGAGTAGGAACGGAATCTGGGTCTTGCACGCGTGCCTTTACTAAAAACGGCTGGTTCGCCGCAGGCAGAACTGGGGAATGGATCACATCGACGATGGCAGGACCTGAGTTGGAAAGTGTTCGGCTGTTGCGTGCACCGGGGGTGCCGAGGTTTTTGGGGACGGTCAGTCTTCCAATCGCTTCCAAGTAATTCCCTCGGAGGCGCAGCAACATTTCAGGACGACCACGAAGCCAGCGCGCTTTCGCGCGAATTGTTCCCATGGTGCCCGGAACCAAATTTTGATTTAAGCCTCGGCGGATCCGGTTTGCCCCAGTATCCCCACGATCAACCGCGCGTAGGTGGAAAGATCGTGTGCTCTGAAAGCCTTCTGTGGTTTCTAAGCTAGACCGGGATTGTGTCCCCTCAGCCGTCCAACCGAGCGGATCAGTTTCGAAATTTCCATTGGAAATAAGATTCACGAGGCTCGGCCCCATGACTTCAACGTCATCGACGAGGCATTCGCCCGCTCCTTGAAGGTGCATCTGTAATTGGTCTGCTGTGCCGGTGCCATGATCGAGGTTCCCTGTGTGTTCGACGGAGGTCCACGGAGCTTTTCGAGTTTCGTCACTATCTGCCCAACTTGTCGCGAGGCGACGATTGGCGCGGGGATCGATCAGCTCCAGACTGCTCCCGCCGCCATCAGCCCACTCGGGCCATCGACCACCGGTGCCGTAAGTGACTTCGTCCACAGCGATGTGAATCTGGTTGGTGACAACGATGCCATTTTGATTGGTTGAGAAAACTTCGTCAGGCATGGAAAGGACGAGGCGTTCTCCTGATCCAGCCAATTGGCCCGAAAAGTTTCCGAACGTGTTGGTCGAATTGAGGTTTGTGTAATTCGACAACATTCGAACCACGTTTTTTCCGACGACCAAGTATCCTCCGGGCGAAATCTGGGTTCCGGGTGGGAATTCGAATCGGATACCCTCACTCAACCGCCAACCGGTCAGATCCACGATCGTGGAGCCCCAGTTCAGAATCTCTACAAATTGATCCGCATCCTCTTCACTGATGGGATTAAACATCAATTCATTGATGACGATCCGACTCTCCCGGATGCCGGTGCTGGAGGTGCCCGGGGTGCGGGTCTTCTGACGATGCCACGCTGTTCCACCGTCCGGAAACCGCCCAAAAGAAATGGAGTTCTCTTGGCCGCCGAACCGAATCGAATCGATGATGCGCGTCCCATCCGGATTCTTTAAATAAACGGTCTCGCCCATCGCGCTCAAAGAAAACCCCATCTGAGTTTGGTTGAAAGCAACCCAACCACCCGCGTTGACGGTGACGTTTCCAATCACGAATTTGTTGGTCGTGGGATCATCCGTTAGGATGCAACCGGTCAAATTCACGGATTGGTTCGAGCGATTGTAGAGCTCGATAAAATCTACCAATGGATCATCTGTGTGCGCTAATAATTCATTGATGAGAATTGACCCCAAGGCGTCTGAAACAATGGGTTCTTGGGTTCCGGGAGAACCGTTGACGAACGCGCTGGAAGCCCAACTCTGAACTGAGTCTTGGCCGTATGTGGGGCGTGCCAAAACCAAGGAGGGTCCAGAACCATCTGGGGCAGATGGCCACGGTGGATCATCCGAGTAGTGAACCTCCAGTAACAATGCTCCGGAACGGCTCCAGAGTTCTATCGTTCCGCTGTCTTTGGCGAGGTTTTTGCCTTCGCGGAATGGTCCAAAAACCTTTTGTAACCCGTAAACTCCTTGGACTTCCGTTGGTGCAGGCGCGACCACTACAAATCCCAAGGATGGAATGATCGTACCGGCGGGGAATGTAAAAGAAACGTCCCCTTCGATGTGATATCCGCTCAGATTTCGAGGAACTGCTTCAGTATTATAAACTTCAATAAATTCGAGGTTTTTGCCGTCGGCGCGAGGGGCTGGGTGATACATGATTTCTGAAATCACGAGTGGAGTCCGCTTGCTCGCGGGCCCCAACATATCGGCGGTCGCCATGAAGTCAGACCAGACTAAGAACCAAGCAAAAAAGACAAAAAAACGCGCAGCATGCATCCGAAAGACCCTCATGGTTGAAGCGTGAACCTATCGAACACCTAAACATCCGTAAACGTTCATCTCGCTTCGGTTATCGAACCCGTTCGATGATGGATTGTGATCAGTTTCTGTGCCACTTTGAGGGACTTGACCGAAGTTTTTTTCCAGTGGATAATGGCACCGGTGTGGGGATGTTGGGTTCGTTGTGCCCCTCTGATGCGCCGCTATGACCAAGAAAAGCAAAACCCGCAAGGGATTGACCCGCCAACAGAAACGCGATTTAGATATCGAAATTGGGTTTCTGGAAGGGGTGGTTCGTCGGGATCCGGTTTATGTTGAAGCACTTTATGTGCTTGGGGATAATTATACTCGGCGAGGAAAGTTTCATGAGGGTTTAAGAATCGACGAATCGTTGGCAGTTCTCCGTCCCACTGATTCCGTGGTTCATTACAATCTGGCGTGTAGCTATTCGTTGACCGACCAGTTTGATCGCACACTTGAGGCCTTGGAAAACGCTATCTCTTGTGGCTATCGCGATTTCAAATGGTTAGCAGAGGATCCTGATTTGGAGGGATTCAGAGCCCAAGAGGGATATGTCAAAATCAAGAGGTTGATCCGGATTTTGAAGGCGAACGGTAAGGCAGGGGATGAGTAAGTTTTTGTTGGCTCGGTCAGGTGCGCTAATTGTTTTTGGAGCCATCCCCGTTTTTAGGGTTTTCGAATGAACGTCTCGATCGGTTCCAAGACTCGACCCTATCGGACGGTCTCGTTTAACGACCGACTCAATGAGGTGGAGCTGATTGAGCAGCGGTTGCTCCCTCATCAGTTCAAAACTGTTAAAACTGGCACTTACCGAGCCACGGCCCGAGCCATCACGGACATGGTGGTCCGAGGTGCAGGGGCGATCGGTGCCACAGCCGCCTATGGTTTTGCTCAAGGTATCAACGCTTTTCGGGGGAGCAATCTGCGAAAGTTTGAGGTGCATCTTGAAATGGTTTTTCAGGTTTTGAAAAATGCCCGACCTACTGCGGTCGATCCGCTCAACGCCCTGAATCAAATCCGTAAACAACTCCCTCAAGGCGCGACGGTGGTTGCACAGCAGGCAAAGGCCATTGAGTTGGCACAGGCGTTCGCGGAGGAAAATGTGCGGGATTGCATTGGAATTGGCGTTGTGGGTGCGGGGTTGATCCGATCCGGATGTCGAGTATTGACCCATTGCAACGCAGGTTGGTTGGCGTTTGTGGATATTGGGTCTGTCACCGCGCCGATCTATGCGGCACATCGAGCAGGGACTAAATTCCATGTTTTTTGTAGCGAGACCCGTCCTCGTTCCCAAGGTTCCACGTTGACTGCATGGGAGTTGGAGCAAGAGGGGGTTTCGCATGAGATCATTTCCGATAACGCTGCAGGATACCTCATGCAGCAGGGGGAGGTGGATCTCGTGATCGTGGGGAGCGATCGCACTTTGGGTCGCACAGGGGAAGTGGCAAACAAGATCGGGACCTACACACGAGCGGTGTTAGCTCATCGTCATAAAATCCCGTTCTATGTCGCCATTCCGCTCTCGACGATCGATTGGGATTTGGAGAACGGGGCGAAGATCCCGATCGAGGAGCGTGATGAAAACGAGGTGTTGGGAGCTTGGGGGGTCGATCCACGTGGAAAACGGACTTTTGTGAGGGTGGGAAATCCAACAAGTCACGCTCGCAATCCGGGTTTTGATGTCACCCCGGCCGAATTGATTACGGGGATCATTACGCCGCAGGGGATCTATCGACCCAAGGAACTTTGGAAACATCGGAGGCGACTGGGCTTCGACGATGGGAGAACTAGCCGGATAACGCCGAATGGAGGACTGAATGAAGCTTGATATCTTGACGGATTCCCCGGGAGTTTTTGAGATCAAAACCAAATCCTCTGGGCCTTCCGGAGAACTTCCATTAACACCCGAGTTTTTATTGGAACGGCCGAGCGGCGATTTGTTCGGGCTGACTCAAAATGCTGGGATGGGTTGGAAACCGAGTGAACTCAGCCGACCTCAATTTTTAATTCTGAGCACACAAGGGGGTTTGAGGGCTCCTGATGGTGCCCCGATTGCGCTAGGATATCACACAGGCCATTGGGAGATCGGCCTCCTTGTGGAAGCTGCAGCCAAGGAGCTGAGGCGCGTGGGAGGAATCCCCTTTTCGGCTTACTGTTCGGATCCCTGCGATGGTCGCACTCAAGGGACATCTGGAATGTTCGATAGTCTTCCTTATCGCAACGATGCGGCTCAAGTTTTCCGCCGATTGATCCGTTCGCTCCCAACCCGGCGTGGAGTCATGGGAGTCGCGACGTGTGATAAAGGGCTTCCGGCCATGATGATGGCTCTTGCTGGCACCTCTGATTTACCGACGGTTCTCGTGCCCGGAGGGGTGACACTCCCACCGACTCATGGTGAGGATGCAGGGACGGTTCAAACGCTTGGGGTTCGGTATTCGCATGGTTTAATCAGTTTGAAAGAAGCGTCGGAACTCGGTTGCCGGGCGTGTGGTTCGGCGGGTGGTGGCTGCCAATTCTTGGGAACTGCCGCGACATCACAGGTTGTCGGGGAGGCTTTGGGTCTATCTTTGCCACATTCGGCACTCGCGCCATCCGGTCAGCCGGTGTGGACGGATCTCGCGGTGCGGTCTGCAAGGGCGTTGATCAACCTCGAGCAGTCAGGGGCAACCACGAAAGATTATCTTACCTCTGCGAGTATCCATAACGCCATGGCTGTCCATGCTGCCTTTGGTGGATCCACTAATTTATTGTTGCACATCCCCGCCATCGCCCATGCTGCGGGTCTCCGTCGCCCAACTGTCGATGACTGGATCGCGATCAATCGTCGTGTTCCTCGGTTGGTGGATGTGTTGCCCAACGGTCCGGCGTATCATCCCACGGTGCGAGTCTTCCTCGCGGGGGGCGTGCCCGAAGTGATGTGGCACCTGCGCGAACTGGGAGTGATCGACTCTACGGCACGCACCGCAGCTGGTCTAACTTGGGATGAGATTCTGGATTGGTGGAAAACCTCTGAACGTCGAGCCAAGTTTCGCCAAATACTACGCGACCTTGATGGTGTGGATCCGGATGATGTCATCATGGCACCGGCGAGTGCCCGCGCCCGTGGACTTACTAGCACGGTTACTTTCCCCAAAGGAAACCTCGCTCCAGAAGGTTGCGTCATCAAAAGCACCGCGATCGATCCCAGTGTTGTTGATGCCGATGGAGTTTATCGCAAGACTGGCCCTGCCCGCGTCTTCACCAGCGAACGGGCCGCGATCCAAGCCCTCAAAGCTGGAGCCATTGTGGCGGGAGATGTGATGGTTGTGATTGGTGGTGGACCTTTGGGCACGGGAATGGAGGAGACCTATCAACTGACTTCTGCCCTCAAACATTTACCGTTTGGAAAACAGGTTGCTCTGGTTACCGACGCGAGGTTCTCTGGAGTCTCTACGGGTGCCTGTCTGGGTCACGTGGGTCCAGAGGCTCTCGCAGGAGGGCCCATCGGCAAAATTCGCGACGGTGACGGGATTCGGATCGTCATCGACCGGAATGCACTCGAAGGGAGTATCGATTTAATCAGTGCAGAAGGTCAGACCTTAACCCCTTCCGAGGCGAGCGAGCTTTTGAAACAGCGATCGGCACACCCTAATTTGGCGCCGCACCCGATTCTTCCCGATGATACTCGACTTTGGGCGGCCCTCCAATCCGTCAGCGGCGGGCCGTGGGGAGGATGTGTTTTCGATGTAGATTCCGTTCTAAACCGATTAAACGTTCCGAAAAACGGCGGTTGAATCGATGACCACCTAAGGCACCGGCGAAGGGGGTGCTGGGAGTTTGTCCAAATTGGGACCCGACTCGGGAGCGTTCGTGCCGAAATATTTGCCGTAGATCGGCGCGAAACTCGGATTCGTTTTGGAGTAACTATGGAGTTTGGCTTTGAATTCCTGCAACTGAGGTAAAGCTGTCTTTTGGTATTCAAGGACCATGCGCGCTAATTCATCCGATTGGCGACGAACCAGAATGACCTCGCGATACAGGTAGATAAAAAAGGTGCCTGTGAGGAGGAACATCGCAACAATGACTTGAATCAACGCAGTCCGGAGGATCCGAATTCGATCTGACTGATCCGATGGATCCTCGGTTGGAATTTGGGGTTGTGGTTGGATGGGGATATCGGGATCGCTCATATCATCGAGAAGTTGTGGCGTTCGAGGTTCCAGATCGGGCTCTTAGCCCAACACTGAGCAAAATGGGTTCGATTGATGGGTCTCGTTTGGAGTATTCGACACATTCTGCACCGAGGGCCTGAATCATAGCGCGGTTTCGATTGACTGCAGCCACATCGCGCTGAAGCGTTTGCAATTGGCGCGAACAGGTGAGATACCAAAAACAAAAGGCTCCGGTGATGATCACCGATGCAAGTAGGCCAAAAGTCCCGAGAGCGATGACGAGGTCTTTTTTTAGCATGCGAGTAAAACCTAACAAAAAAACTTCACTTCCTCAAACCCAAATGCGTCGGTGAACATGGTGGATCCTGATTATCCGCGCAGGTTAACCTTCATTTCGAAGGGCGGAATCCGCGTGAAGATCGGTTGGCCGTCTGAAGTGACTCCGAGGTAGCTGCCGGTTGCCACGGCGGAGGGTGTGGCAAAAATGTGGAAACTATTATACGAGAACGATTGACCCGGAGCCAATGCGGGGAATTGGCCGACCACACCATCCCCTTCTAGCACGGTTGTTTCATTCTGCGAGTCACGAACCACCCATTTTCGACCTTTGATGGTCAGGTTGAGGTCCGATTGATTGTGGATCGTGATGGCGTAGACAAAACAATTCGGGCGATCCGGCGGCGTGGACATGTGCGGTTGATGCTGCACATGATCCACGGTGACCTTTAGGCCCGGTAGCTCGATCAATCCTTTCGACTCTCTCACGCGAGGGTTC
>SXGS01253367.1_pt1 | contig 10651 bp, 7 predicted proteins | sample 3174681 | NCBI WGS metagenome assembly SXGS01 (sample SAMN11356861, study PRJNA531348) | freshwater metagenome | isolation source: freshwater sample F1-80 | place: China: Fuxian Lake, Yuxi | collected 2017-12-25
CGACACCGCCCGATCGAGACCGCAAAAATCATCTCAAGCAAGGCTTCGACCGTCCTACGCCGCGCCACAGATCACCAACCAACTCAATCGACACCCGTGCAGACCGAATGACCAGTTACTCCACTCCGACAGGCTGCTAGGAAGGCCCAATTTTTGTCGCGGCCATGCCGTTTAAACCGTCTATCGCCGACGACAAAATTAAGCAGGAGAGCGCGGGGAAGGGGACTATAGGCACGAAAGTGCAAACCTGTGGATATGTGGATAACTTCTGTCTTAGGCCGTCTATCACCGACACAAAACCGTCTATCGCCGACAGACAACCGTCTATCACCGACAAATCGCCGTCTATCACCGACACGCTCTTCGAATAAGTAACTGAATATACATGAAAAAACAGGCGATTTTTGGCTAAAACTACTAAAACTCTTAAAACATCTTAAAACGCCTGCGGCGAAGGCTTTAAATTGATTCAACAAAACAGAAGAGAGCGAGGGATGCTTCACCAATCTCGTGGCTACGCAGCAACGCCTTTTGCCGAGAAATTTGTCGATGGCCGTCTATCACCGACAGCGGAGAACGTCAGAAGGCCGAGGGCTGAGTCAATTTCAGTACCCTACCGCTCAAGAAGTCTACATGAGCATCAGCAGGGAGTGGGATGTCGTCGATGTCGAGGGTAATGCGGCGTGGCACCTGGCGGAAGCTGGCGCAGTAGAGGCCGACCATAGCCTGGCCCATGCGCAGCAACTCGCGCGGCCACGGCAGGTTCTCGAGCCGCGAGATGGTCGGCTGCGAGTACAGCGCGGCGCCATCCGGCAGGCAACCGAGGGCGAGTTTGAAGACCGGGTCGTGGCGCAGGCTGGCAGCGTCCTCGTAAGCGGAGCCGATCATGAGCACCCACAAGCGCAGAATGTCGGCCATAGCTGTGGGTGACACCCTCTGGTGCGCGCGGATCGGCGACGCGAGCGGCAAGACGGTTGGCGATTCTGAGGCGAGTTTCGATCTCCCGCAGCGCCAGCACGCCGCTGCCCGAGGAGAGCTTGCCGCCGTCGAAACGGGCGATGATAGGCTTGCCGCAGACCGGTGACAGGCCTGGCAGTGCGGGGGTAGATTCAACTTTGGGCGCCCATGGTGTCCGAAATCGATATGGTTGAGGTCTCGCGACCGAATCCCGTGGCCGATCATGGAGGTGCGCCATGTTCGTTCGCCTTGTTGAATAATCCGGGCTAGTGCAGGTTTACACCGCTGCCGACAGAGAGACTGTCGCGCGGTCTGTGTTGCAAAACAGCAACACGATGGAAGGGTAATGCTTTATTCTCAGCTTACAGCGCCGGAAACGACATCGTGGACCTTGCGGGGAAACCGAGACGTGTAGTAAGTCCTCTACACCTTCAGGAGGGTATCGCTTTATATGTCTTTTGATGTTCGGTCAGCGAGGGGGGAACCCCAGATCTCGAACCGCTTCGGCGGGGCGATGATCTGCGGTTTGATCTTACTGCAGAATGCCGAAGGCCTACGAAAGCGGAGCCATCTGGGAACAACGACAATGCTACAGTTGCTCGGGGATGGGTTAAGCCCGCCCGCACGCAGCTGATCCGCAGCCCACAAGGAGCAAATCATGGCGACGTTCGCATCTAACTACTTCAACGCAAGCGAATACCTCGCGGCCAATACGGACGTAGTCAGCGCGATTGCGCGTGGTCACTTCACCAGCGCGCTGGACCATTTTACGAAGTTCGGCCGCTACGAGAACCGCTCGCCGAACGCGACCTGGAACGCGACGCAATACATGATCGACAATGTCGATGTGGCAGGCGCCGTAGGCGCACGCGTCTTTGAGAGCGCATGGGATCACTTTACGACGTTTGGCGTTACCGAGAACCGCGCCTCGGGCGCGTTCACGGGCTCGTTCAACGCAACGGCCTACCTGGCAGCGAACGCGGACGTGCAGGCGGCGGTGGACGCAGGTAGCTTCGTCTCAGGCTATCAGCACTTTCTCATGTTCGGCGACAGCGAAGGCCGCGTAGCCACGACCACCGCTGGCACTACCATCACGACGGGATCTGGCTCGGAATACACGCTGACTACTGGTACGAACAACTTTACCGGCGGTTCTCGCGCTGACACCTTTGATGGCTCGCTGAGCGCGGCTAACATGACTTTTGGCAGTGCTGACGAATTGAATGGTGGCGCTGGCACCGATACGCTTACGGTTGCGATAAATGCTGCTGGCACCTATCAAGCCAATTCTCTGAAAAATATCGAAAACATTAACGTCACCAACACAGTGGCGAGTGGGACGCTGTCTTTGTTGGGTGCGACCGGGGTGACCAATATCACTTCGTCCGGCTCCATAGTTGACACGACAGTTTCTAACATTGGCTCCGCCAGCATAACGCTGGGTGTCAAGAATAGCGCTGTCGGCGCAACGTTCTCTCATACTGCTGCTGCCGTTGCAGGCGGGGCGGATACAACTACCCTGACCCTGAGTGGTCAGACAGCAGGCACCAATGTGATTAATGGTATTGAGACACTGAATATTGTGTCGTCGAGTTCGGCAAATGCCATGACTGCTCTGACTACTGGTGCTGCGACGAGGTACAACACTTCCGGTGACCAAACGCTTAACCTTGGCACTGTGGCTGCCACAGTGTTGACTGTTGACTCAAGCGCTGCAACTGCCGGCGTAACTTACACCATCGGCAATAACACCACGGCAGTAACTCTGACGGGTGGTTCTGGCAATGATGTGATCACGATGACGGGCGGCACCGCCGTCAGTGACAATATCTCTACTGGCTCTGGCAACGACACTGTGACGGTGGCGTTGAACTTGGCAACCACCGACACCATCAATGGTGGTGAAGGCACAGACACGCTGGTATCAACGTCAACGTTGCTGGTGAATTATACCGCACCCTCTACCGCCACGATCACCAATTTTGAAAGAATTTCAGTCTCTGATGCGCTTGGTGCCGCCTTGACCACGGCGAATGTTCAAACTGGAATTGATCGTGTGAATTTGGCAGCTGGTGCTGGTGGGTATGCCGTCACGTTTGCAGCTGGTAGTAAAACCCTAGCATTCTCCGCAGCCGCGGCGGCTAATACCATCGTAAATGATACGGGAGTGGCAACGACCGACACATTAGCGGTTTTGAACACTTCGGCAGCCACTGACGTCTATGATGGTCGGAATTTGACCGTTAATGGTTTCGAAACGGTCAACATCAACTCGGATACTACAACCACTCGCGTAAGCAACGATTTCGGCACAATCACTGTTACCCCGGACTCGGGCGGTGCCGTTGCCATCAACTTCGCAGGCAACAACGCGATAACGACAGGCGTTATTACTGCTACATCAGCGACAACCGGTGTGATTGATGCTTCCGGCTTGACGAGTAGTGCGACGTTCGTCAACGCTGGAGCTACGGTGGGCATTACCTCAATCACCGGAACTGCTAATGCGGATACGCTTGTCGGTTCTGCAACAGCGACAACTTTGATCGGTGGCGCTGGCAATGACAATATCACGGGCGGTGCAGCTGCTGACAGCATTTCTGGCGGTGCTGGCAACGACACCATCACTGCGGCTGCCGGCAACGACACGGTCAATGGTGAGGCCGGCAACGACTCCATCACTATGGCCGCTGGTACGGTTTCCGTGGATGGCGGTGAAGGTAACGACACCATCACCATGGCTGCCACGCTCACGTCAAGTGATACAGTGGTCGGCGGCGCCGGAACCGATATCCTGTCGATCGATACGTCTGCTGTGACGGCTGCCGCCGTAGTGGGCGTGTCCGGGTTTGAAACCTTAACATTCGACGCGACCGGTGGCGCTACGCAGGATATGGTGCAATTTACCGCCAACAGCACCTTTACCCGCCTGAACTTCGGCGCGACAGCAGGCAACACGAACGCTTTCAGCAACGTGGGTTCTAGTGTTGCAACCTTGGGGCTGGGCAACGTCGCTCTTACGAGCGGTACCATGACTCGCTTGGTTGACACCTCTTCGGATACGCTGACCATTACTGCTGCTGCTATAACGGCCGACCGTACTGTGACGGCACTGCTTGCTGTCAACGAAGAGACGGTTTCGATCGTTGCGAGCACTACCGCTGCTGCTGGTCTGACCATTACCACTATGACCGCTGATGACATCACAAGCCTCACCGTTACCGGTGCCGGTAACTTGGCAATCACAAACGCGATCGTATCTGCTGGTGGGTCTCTTGCAACCATCAATGCTGTTGCCGCAACCGGTACCATCTCGCTGTCTGCAGCTAACTCAGCGGCCGATATGACGGTCACGGGCTCTCTGACAGCGGCTAACACGATTACCGGTGGTTCAGGATCTGATACGATGACCGGTGGCAATGCGGCTGACTCACTGACGGGTGGTAACGGTGCCGACAGCATCACCGGCGGTGACGGTGCTGACTCCCTGATCGGTGGTGCCGGTGCCGACATCCTGACCGGCGGTGACGGTGCTGACACCCTGACCGGTGAGGCCGCTGCCGACACCATCATCGGCGGTGTCGGTGCTGACACTATTACCGGTGGTGCCGGTAACGATTCCCTGACCGGTGGAAGTGGTGCGGATAGATTTACTTTTAGTGCGGCCGGATCCGAACAAGGTATAGATACCATCACCGATTTTGTGACCGGGTCGGACACAATCGATGTGGCGACTACCATCAGCGCTGCTGCAGTTACTATTACTTCTGCTGCAGCTCAACAAGTCCTTGTTGCTAACACGGAGTACTACATCTCGACAAACGGTGGTGCTGCTAACCTGACGACAAGTGGCAGTGCAACGCTCACCGCTGCGGACTTCACTGCTGCGACGTTGACAAATCTCGCTGCTTACCTGAGCGAACGCTTCACTGAAATCACCGCGGCTGATGTCGCTGCCTTCGCTATTAACTATACAGGCGGTGGCAACGTCACGACATACGTCTATGAGTTCATTGAGGATGCAACTGGGACCGCTATCATAGCTAGCGAATTGGTGCTGACAGGCGTAGTGACCCGTGCGGCGGGAGAGATCCTCGTAAGTGGCGACTTGGTATAGTAGTGGACAGCCCCCGATTTATCGACCAAACCGCCTAGCCCTCAGTCTATCGAGGTAACTTAAAACCCCGTCTCTCACAAGGAGGCGGGGTTTTTTCTAAAAGCATTGAATTCGTGGTGCTTTTAGAAAAACCTCTATCAAGGCAAAGCCACGAATGAAAACTTTTCTCCAGCCACAACATCGAGCATCTTTACCCGCGGGAAGATCACAAAGCCGTGGGACTCGGCGGATGGATGCGATAATGATTACGGTTCGACATTCGAGGTGTTGCCCATTTACGTGTCAACGGAATGGCGGCGTTAGACCCAACATGGCTTGCCTAGGCTCAGCGGGGGTGGGGAAAGTATGTGTGGAATCCACAGTGAAATTGGCCAAACCAGCCATGCATGGCTCCCGCGGCAGCTTTCTTGGAAAAGATAGTTCCTATTCCCACGTTCCTCCATATCGGCTGCAGCCCCACGCACAAAGACCGGACCACGCGGGCCTTCAACACCCCTGAGTGGACCGAACAGCGCCTCGACATCGACGCGAGCATGAGCTCCGATATCACCAGTACCGTCACGGACATGTCGGCGGTGGCCAATGCCTCGGTCGACGCCATCTTCTCCAGCCACAACATCGAGCACCTTTACCCGCACGAAGTGCCGGTGGCGCTCAAGGAATTCCTGCGGTGTTCAAACCTGACGGTTTTGCCGCCATCACCTGCCCGACCTTCAATCGGTCTGCGCCCTGGTCGCGCTAAACAAGATCACCGAGCCGGCGTACACTGCCCCAGCCGGACCCATCACCCCCTAGGCATCCTGTGCAGCCACCGTCCGTCGATGGCCCGCGGCAACCTCCACATGGCGCACCGCTGTGGCTTTACGCGCAAGGTGCTGGAGGGCCCGCTCAAGGCGGCAGGGTTCAAGACCGTAGCGACGATGGCGCGCGGACGTGCGCCGTTCTTTGACCTCTGGGCAATAGCCAGCAAGGCAAAGCGTTCCGCCAATCAAATGCTTGAATTGGCTGGTCAGCATTTCCTTATCCTTCAGCCCACAGTCGTGGCGACGGTTTAAATTATGATGAACTTCAGCCTAATTTAATGCCACACCAATTCTCTATTTACTTTTCCTCAGGCGCTTACTCCACGGCCAACAACATGATGGGACGGCAAAGCGCCGGCAAAGCATTCATAAAAGGGGTGGCGCGCACCTGGCCCAATGAACCCGTACTGGGCCTTGGCCACGATACACGCAGCGCTCAGGCCATGGCCAGGCAGTTAAAGGACGATGGCTTTAAAGGTCGCCTCGAATGGAGCACGCTGCCCGATTGGCGCAGTGCACAGGTCGCTGGCACCCTCTACTACCCAGCGCCGCCGACAAAAGATCTGGCGGCAGCCAGGAACTTGGTGAGCCCCTCGGCTTTCAGCCTGATGGGGGTCACGCATACGCTATCGTCAACAGCGGCGATGGATCAGGTGGCGGATCTGGTCCTGCCGCCTTTTAAGCCTTGGGACGCGCTGATCTGTACGTCACGCGCCGCTCACACTTTTGTTTCTGGGCTCCAGGATGAAATGCGCGCTTACTGGCGAGAGACCACTGGCGCGAATCGCTTTGTTGACGTTCAGCTTCCTTTGATTCCCCTGGGCATCGATGCCCCGGCTTTTGCGCCTCAGCCAGCAGCCCGCCCGTCGGCACGCGTAGCGCTGGCTCTAAGAGAGCAAGAAACCGCCTTCCTTTTTGCTGGCCGACTTTCCTTTCATGCCAAGGCCAATCCTGCACCGTTGTATCAAGCGCTGGAAACTGCTTCTAAAGACCGGCCCATCACGTGCATTGAAGCCGGTGTATTTCCGAACGACAGCATCAAGCAAGGTTATCTTGCGGCCCAGAAGGCGCTGGCCCCTTCGGTTCGCTTCATCTACGTCGATGGCCAGGATGAGGTTCGCTACCGTCAAGTCTGGCAGGCGGCTGATGTCTTTGTGTCCCTGTCCGACAACATTCAGGAAACCTTTGGCCTGACGCCCTTAGAGGCGATGGCGGTGGGCCTGCCCGTGATTGTTTCTGATTGGGACGGCTACAAAGACACGGTGCGCCACGAAGTCGATGGCTTGCGCGTGCCCACGGTCATGCCCCCAGCGGGATCTGGCCCGGACCTGGCGCTGCGGCACGCTCTCGGCCTGGACACCTATGACTTTTTCATTGGTCGCACCAGCTTGGCCACGGTGGTCGAGCCAGAGGCACTGGCGCAGGCAGTGTCGCGCTTGGCGGCTAGTCCAGAGCTTCGGCGCACTTTTGGCGCGGCAGGGCGCGCTAGGGCGCTGGCTGAATTTGACTGGCCCGTGATCTTGTTGCGCTACGCTGAACTCGCCGGCCAGCTCACCAGCCTGCGGCAGCGCCATGCTGGCGCAGCTCCGCAGCCTTGGCCTCAGCGAGGCGATCCGTTCTGGCGCTTTGGACACTTCCCGAGTGCAACACTGGGTGGGAGCTGGATGGTGAAGGGACGCCCCGACTTGGCTGCGCGTCTGCAAGTTTTGCTGTCGCTCACCATGGCAAGTTATGCTTTCGGCGAGGGCGATGTGCTGCGCGTAACAGTGCAAGAAATCGCCGACTTATTGTCCAAGTGCGAAGCCCAGAGTGTTAACGCGGCGCTGGCTGCAACCGGCCACGCTTCGCCTGCTGGCGTTCGCGCTTTGATGTGGCTTTGGAAGTTCGACTTGATCCGGGTAATCCCCCCACGTGCGCAGCAGTCAGCATGAAGATCCTTTTTATCCATCAAAATTTCCCAGGCCAGTTCAAGTTTCTGGCACCCGCCCTGGCACAACGCGGCCACAAGGTGGTGGCCATGACCATGCAAAAGACCGAAGCCAAGGAGTGGCAGGGCGTCGAGCTTGCGACCTACGGCACGACCCGGGGAACTACGCCCAAGGTGCACCCCTGGGTCAGCGACTTTGAAACCAAAACGATCCGCGCTGAAGCCTGCTTTCACGCCGCGCTCAAGCTCAAAGCCGGAGGTTTTACGCCTGATGTGATCGTCGCCCACCACGGATGGGGCGAGAGTTTGTTCCTTAAAGAGGTCTGGCCGCTGGCAAAGCTGGGAATTTACTGCGAGTTTTATTACCAGCCGCACGGCGCAGACGTGGGGTTCGACCCTGAGTTTCCAGTCACGGACCCGGGCGATGCATGTCGCCTGCGCCTGAAGAACCTAAACAACCTTCTGCACTTCGAGGTGGCTGATGCGGGGATCAGCCCTACGTATTGGCAAGCCAGCACGTTCCCAGAGCCGTTTCTCAGCAAGATCACGGTGGTGCACGACGGCATCGACACCAAGGCGATCGCTCCCTATCCAGGCGTCAAACTCACGATCAACGGCAACCTGAACCTGACCGAGCAAGACGAGGTGATCACCTTCGTCAACCGCAACCTTGAGCCGTATCGTGGTTACCACGTCTTTATGCGGGCGCTGCCCGAGATACTCAAGCGCAGGCCCAAGGCCAGAGTCTTGATCGTCGGCGGGGATGACGTGAGCTACGGCGCCCAACCAACCGTGGAGCAAAACGGCGGGCAAAAGTGGAAGGACATCTTTGCCAATGAGGTTCGCTCACAAATAAGCGAAGCCGACTGGGGCAGGGTTCACTTCCTGGGCAACATCCCCTACCAGCTCTTCATCCATGTGCTACAATTGTCCACCGTGCATGTGTATCTGACTTACCCGTTTGTGCTGAGCTGGAGCCTCTTGGAGGCCATGAGCGTGGGCTGCGCCATCGTGGCCAGCGACACGCCGCCGCTGCATGAAGCCATCACGCATGGGGAGACTGGGAAGCTGGTGAACTTCTTTGACAAGGCGGCGCTGGCCAGCGAGGTGTGTGAACTGCTTGATGACCCTCAGCAGCGGGCTAGATTTGGGGACGCTGCGCGGTCGTTCGCCCAGGAGAACTATGACTTGCATCAGGTCTGCCTGCCGCGGCAACTAGCGTGGGTTGAGGGGCTTTTGGGTTCGTCGTAAATAGCGAAAACTGTGGTCGGGTGGCAGGCTTTACTCAGCTGCATCGCGGATGCTTCGACCTAGAGTTTGAAGCAGGTCTCACCAAATTTGGCGCCCAGCCCGACCTCCTTGAGGATGCCGACGATTTGCAGTTACCCATCCCCCTCTCTGACGGGTAACTTCTGGGCTTGCGCCTGGGGGCGAGGCGGATCGTTTATACGATGGATGAGGTCCAGGCCTGGGAGGCGCTGCGGCTATTCCGGGCTGCTCGGCCGAGCTGGTCGATGCCAATCACTTGCGAACGAAGCGGGTGCTGGACGCGATGGAGTCCGCCGGACTGGCCTTCGTGGGCTTTCACCAACACATAGAGGGGATGGAGCGGGGGACGAACTGCGGGGGCGGCGTATTTCCCCTGTTAAATCAACAGGATAAAAAAATAAGTGGCGGAAGGAGAGGCTGCCATCGGCCAGCGTCGCCGCAGCAGCGTCATTCACCACAGCGACCAGGGCTGCCAATACACGTCCGTGGCCTTCGGCAAACGATGTGGCGAAGCCGGAGTGCGGCCGTCGATGGGCTCGGTCGGCGATGCCTACGACACCGCCATGGCCGAAGGCTTCTTGTCGACCTTGGAGACGGAGCTGCTCAGCTGACGGAGGTTCGTGTCGCGGGCCGAGGCCCGGATGGCGTGCTTCAGTTACATCGAGGGCTGGTATAACCCAGTGCGGCTGCATTCAGAACTGGGCTATCGATCCCCCATGACCTACGAAGCAGGACGGGAGGTGGCCTTGATCGAGACGTAGCCCGCAAGCCCGAAAACCGTCCACTGAAACGGGGCAACCTCAAACCATCCTCCTCGTCGCCTTCTTTGGAGATCTCATGCCGTCTTTTACTTCTGTCCGTCGAACCAGTCACGCAGGCAAGGCGTGGCTACGCCACACCTCTTATCGTTTTGCCGCCGACAGGGTGTTGATCCCGCTCGTCGCCGCTGAGCTGGCAAAGGCCGTGTTAGCGATGCCGCTCGCTTTCGTTGAGGAGAGTGGGGCGCTGCATCTCGTCGCTGTCACGTCCCTAGAGCCGGGAAAGAACCAGTTCGTGGCGCCTGATGGGCGCTGGCTAGGTGCATATATCCCCGCTTCCATGCGTGGTTACCCATTTGCGCTTTTGCAGCCGAATGGCGGCACCCAGGCACCTATCCTGTGCGTCGATGAGAATAGCGGCCTTGTTGTCGAAGCCGGAACGCAGGGCGCAGAGCCGTTCTTTGATGAGGAGGGCGCTCTGGCGCCGGCCCTGAAAGCGGTGCTCGATTTCCTGGGTAAGGTAGAGGCTAACCGAGGGGCAACCAGCCGCGCGGTTGCAGCCCTTGGCGCAGCGGGTGTGTTCACCGCGTGGCCACTTCAGGTGGAATCTCCAGAAGGTCCTAAAACTGTGACGGGTTTGCTACGCATCGACGAGGTGCGGCTCAATGCACTTGATGATGCGAGTTTTCTTGCTTTACGCTCGGCGGGAGCTCTTGCGATTGCCTACTCCCAGATGCTGTCCATGGGCCAGATTGCCGTTTTTGAGACACTCGCCACACTTCAGGGGCAGATTTCTCAGGTTAATGCCCGGCAGCAGACC
>SXGS01768354.1_pt1 | contig 10651 bp, 11 predicted proteins | sample 3174681 | NCBI WGS metagenome assembly SXGS01 (sample SAMN11356861, study PRJNA531348) | freshwater metagenome | isolation source: freshwater sample F1-80 | place: China: Fuxian Lake, Yuxi | collected 2017-12-25
CAGAGAATAGTCTCATTGATCTTTTCGATTTTTGGTGGTTATAAAGCTGTGGTCCGACCCGATCCCATCCCGAACTCGGCCGTCAAACACAGCCTTGCCGATGGTAGTGCCTGTATAGCTTGCGCGAGAGTAGGTTGCCGCCAAATTTTTCTCGGGAATTAACCCTCATATTTTGTATATGAGGGTTTTTTTTTGATTTTTCCTGTTTATTGTCTCTTCATTTTACTCCTCACACGCCTAGAACGGATGAGCATTTCGAATGATTCCTTTGTGATGCTTGAACTTGACAACAGCTTCAGGCTAAACCGATTTCAGGAATAGTTTGCGGAATGGCCTCCTTTTTCTATATTGGGCAGAATCGCTTATGCACTCTAGTGACCAAGAAGACACCCGGATTTATAAGGTCGTCCTGAACCATGAGGAGCAGTATTCCATCTGGCCGGTTGATCGCGACAATGCCCTGGGATGGAGGGATGCTGGCAAAATTGGCACTAAGGCGGAATGCCTGTCTCACATCAAGGAAGTTTGGACCGACATGCGCCCCCTGAGTTTGCGGAAGAGATGAGCTGAATTGCCTTCGAATTGGAGTGGCGTCTGAGAAGGATTGGGTTCGCAGGAACAATCACACTTAGTTCGGAAAGCATCATTGGCCACCGCTGGATAGCATCTCTGCTTCGCGTCGGGCAATTGTCCATTCTTTCCCGCGTGAACCGGCATCGGAAGGAGTGCTCATCTCGGATGAGCTGCCGGCTAGGGTGTCTTTGGTTAATCACCCGCCGCGCGCCGTATGTTTTTTCTTCCGTTTTGATCTTGCTTTGAGGAGCGCGTGGAGTGCGCTTTGCAAGGGTGTGTCAGTTCGGAACAGATGCCTGGAGATGCCTGAGCTCCGACATGTAGCCTCCAATGCGGCTTGGTGCGATTGCAACCCCGCGAGATACTGAGGTCGAACAGCGTCGGGATCGACAAACAAATTCCTAGGATCCTCAAGGTCTTCAAAGAGGGCCGGTTTTTCGAAGGAAAAATCGACTTCTTTTGGATCCATGATTTGAAAAAGCATGATCTCATGACCCAGTGCAGCTAATTCCCGCAGTCCTTTCGTGAGTTCTGCCAGCGGCGAGAGGAAGTCGGAAACCAGGATGAGCAATCCGCGCTTGGTAAATACCCTCGCTACTTGGGACAGAGGCGCTGAAAAGGATGTGGCCTTGCCGCCGTGCTCCTTCTGGAGCATCACAAAAAAGTGGCGCAGGTGGGAGGAACGGTTGCGAGGTGGGAGATAATCACGGGTTTGTGAGTCAAACGGCAACAAGCCGACGGCGTCGCCCTGTTGGTGGAGAAAATAGCCGATCGATGCGGCCAATGTGCGCGCATAGCTGGACTTGTGAACGCTTGAGGAGCCAAATGTCATGGAGGCACTGCAATCCAGAACCAATAGGCATCTCAGGTTTGTTTCGTCCTCAAATTTCTTGATGTAGAACCGGTCGCTTCTGGCAAACAAACGCCAATCCAGATACCGTGGGTCGTCACCTTGTGAGTACTGTCTGTATTCGGTGAACTCAACGGAAAAACCATGGTATGGACTTCGATGCATACCGTTCCAGAATCCCTCCACGACGATCTTGGCTCGCAACTCGAGGTTGCGAATTGAGAGCAGCGCCGCCGTATCGAACGCCGCCGAGGCCAAGCGACGAGGTTGTGGTTGTGAGTCGGTGCTCATAGAGGCCATCGTCCTGTCCCTGGTCCTATCGGCGCCTTCAAACTCATGTCAAATCCTGATGAAAATCCCTCGTCGATACAAGGCTCTAGCCAATAAAAGGCATAATCCGATGCCGATTCCCGCTTGCACAAGATCGCCCAAACCGGGAATGAGGGTGGCATTTAGGAATTCTTTGACGGGGCCGCCGGCGAGCCTCGAGGCGATTTTGTCAAAACCCGCGACGTTATCGAACAGATAAAGTGTGATAGGGTTCGCACCCACCCAAAGAAATGGCTCGACCCACTTCTGTTGTTGGCGGATGTCGACAAGCCAATAGAAAAAGGCGAACAAGAGAGCGCTATAGCCTCCTGCCACCAGCACGTACGATGACGTCCAAATCTTCTTGATGATTGGAAATTGAGTGCCCCAAGCGATGCCCAGCAACAAGGCGATAAAACCTGAGATGGCCAAATAGCGAGCTTTCTTTCTCGCCTCGGTGTTCCTGCTTTGAAGGAAAACCCCGGCGAGAACGCCCAATAAGCAGGAGGCGATGGCCGGCAGCGTGCTCAACAACCCTTCGGGATCGTGATCGCCGTCCCATTTCCGAAGGGGGAGGTGTTGTTTGTCGAGATAATTTGTCAAATTTTTGCCTTCGGCATAATTGCCCGCGCCAAACCCAGGAACAGGGATAAACGCGAGCATCGCCCAGTAGCCGATCAATAAGGCGATGCAGATGCCGGCGATTCCACGCGGCCTGACGAACACAAAAATCAAAGCCGCGCAAAGGTAGCAAGCGGCTAGCCTCTGCAAAACTCCAACGAGGCGGATTTGCTCGATGGATGTGGAAAACCCACCGTAGTAGATAATCCCTAGCGCATAGAGAAAGGCCGCCCTAAAAAGTATTTTGCGAGTGGCGATGCATCGGCCTTCCCTGGCTGCCAGTTTGCCTAATGAGAACGTGATCGATACGCCGATAATGAACACGAACAACGGAAAAATGAGATCGTAGAAATGGAAACCTTCCCAGGCGACGTGGTCCAGTTGCTTCGCGAATTGCATCACGAGCCAGTTATCACTGAGGCGATGCGTCGCCTGCGCCAAGGCGTCACCGCCAAGTATCCAAAGCATGTCGAAACCGCGCAACGCGTCCAATGATTTGATTCTCTGGGCCGGGTCTGGCGAAATGGAAGGCGAGTCCTTTGTTTCGGTCATGGGATTTAACCTTAAAGCGGCAGTTGCCTTTGTTGCATCTTCGCACGATCCTGGCGATACAGTCTTTCCACATCACTCACCAGATCCATGAAGGATATGCCTTGCACTTCGTCAAACTTCTCTCATCCAGGCTTTTGCGCACCTGCACGATGATCAACTGCCGATTTAAGGTTTAATCCGAAGAATTTGAGTCGGCGCGCCGGCATGCAGCCCGAAAGGATCGTGGCGAATCACCTCAAATCGAAACAAACCAAGCTGTCCTTTCCTTTTGCGATGAAGAGTCCATTTGCGAGAGCAGGGTAGGCTCGGGTGCCTGCGGAGAGAATCTGAGCTCGTCCCAGTTCGGCGTAGCCACTTGGGGATGCTCGGGCGCGAATCAATTCCCCCCGCTCGTTGAGGATCAGAAGCGTGTTCCCGGAGAGGGTGATAGTTCCCGACCCCAATCCTTCTTTCCGCCATTTAGATTTTCCGGTGGCCCACTCCACGCAAGCCAGCGATGGCCCCTCCTCCTGCCTTCCATCGTACCCGTACAAATGCCCCTCATAATAAACACTGGTCGCGTAATGATTCGACAGCACCTTGTCCGAGGACCAGATCTTTCGAAATTTCTTCCCGTCAAATGCAAGGAGCGCGGCGCCCGTGTCGTAGCTGGACGAGATGAACACTTGGTTGCTCACGACAATTGGGGTGGCTCCGTGGATGGACGTGAATGCCCGCGCACGCCATGGAAATCGATCCGGCACCGAGCCATCCACTGGATTAATCGCCGCAAGACCTGATCGAGAGAGAAAGAATGACCATAAATGGTTCTCGACAGTCGCGAGGACAGGAGAGGAATAACTCGCCTCATCATCCAAGGCTTTCCAGAGGAGGGCACCTGATTTGCGGTCCAGAGCGATGACACCCGCCCCATTGGCGCCACCAATGTTTAGTAGAAGGGCTTCGCCTGCCAATAATGGAGAACATGCGATCCCGAAAAATCCTTTCGGCGCGGAGTATAGTGATTTGACATTCGCGCTCCATTTCATCTTGCCAGAGGTTGCTTGGAGGCAGTGAACGGCCCCATCGGCCCCCATGGTATAAATGGCGTCCTCGGACACCGCGGGTGTGCTCTTGGGGCCTTCGTCGAATCCGAAATCGTCCCGATAGGCGGCAGCATAATCAAACCGCCAGAGTCGTTCGCCTGTGGTTATTCTGAGGGATTCCACGACTTCCTTGTCCCCAAGCCGATGGAAGAGAAAGGCTTGAGTCGAAACCGCGACTGGACCGCTGAATCCTTGGCCTGCCGGCAGGCGCCACAATCTCTTAGGGCCATCGGCGGGCCATTGGGTTGCGAGTTTTTGGTCCGCGCAAGAGCCGTTACGATGAGGCCCAAGAAATTGAGGCCAGTCTTGGGCTTGCGGTATCGCTAGGGAGGAGATGGCATAAGCGAGCCCGAGAAATGCGAGGCAACTTCGTTTCAGTCCGCAGGCCTCTTTCATGGACGCAAGGCTACTTGAGTCCTGACTCCACCATGCTCCGGAAATCTTGCTGCGAGGACTTGGCCAGAGTCGAAGGCGCCGTTAATCGGGCAAAAATACTTCCTTGTTCCGCTTCGACGATGGCGCCCAAGAGCATGTGGTTCTTCATCGGGGTTTTAGGCCCTCCTGGCATCCCGCTATTGTAAGTGCCCTCAGCCTGAACATAGGTGACCTTGTGCTTGCCCACGACCACTTCATCCACCTTGGATTTGAGCTCTGCTCTGGGTTCCTGAAACTGGCCGAGCCATCGATCCACATTGGCCTTGGTACCCCCTCCGTTGCCGGGGCCAAAATGGAAGAAAACAACCTCGGCCGCTTCTTTCTTGCCTGTTTCCACCACTCGCAGTTGGGCTTTTCGCATGGACCCAGCGGCCAGATCGACCCATTCCCACGTCTTTGGCCGCTTGAAAGTCAGGTCGCTGACCGTGAAGGAGTCGGGCGCCTCCGCAGAAAAAAGCGGGGTAGAAGAAAGGCTCGCGCCCACAATGATCAGAAGTCTCAATAGTGGTTTCATGGCACTTGGTTAGTTCAACGGTTGGTCATTGTCAAACTAACCTCGCGGACTTGCGTCAGATCAATCGAATCATCGGAGCGGTTTGGAGGGCGGGGTGGCTCGACGCCTGGCTCTTGAAGTCGGGTGATTCCCTGAGCCATTGAGTGTCTCTCTCTATTTCTGGTCGTTACGGCCTTGCCATTCACATGCGCTCAGGCACCATCGGGCCACCGCCGACCACCCTGTCATATCTTTATCGCATGCAGTCGTCCACCCAGGCTGAGGTCCCTCATTTGCACCGTCGTTTCGGGTTTCTTCAAGCCACTGCGCTCAATATGACGAACATGATTGGCATTGGGCCTTTCATCACGATTCCCATATTGATGTCCGCGATGAACGGTGGCCCGCAGGCCATGCTTGGGTGGTTGGTGGCCGTCCTCATCACGATTCCTGACGCCATGATCTGGGCTGAGTTGGGGGCTGCGCTGCCAGGGTCAGGCGGAAGTTACATTTATTTGAAGGAGGGCTTTGGTAAAACAAAATGGGGTCGGTTCATGGCCTTTCTTTTCGTCTGGCAGTTCGTTCTTAGCGGTCCACTGGAGATCGCGTCTGGCTACATTGGAATATCCCAGTATCTTAAGTACATCTGGCCATCGCTCACTCCAGGCCAGGGACACGCCGTCATCGCAGGGACCGGCGTGCTCGCCATCTTCCTCCTCTATCGCAGAATTGATTTCATAGGCAAAATCACGGTGACCCTATGGATTGGCACGCTGCTGACGAGCCTCGCCGTGATCGCCACGGGAGCCTGGCATTTTGATGCCAAGCGGGCCTTCGATTTCCCGCCTGGCGCCTTCGATTTCTCGGTGGGTTTTCTGATGGGTCTCGGCGCTGCCGCGCGTGTCGGGGTGTACGATTATTTGGGCTATTACGATGTGTGCTACATAGGGCAGGAGGTCAAGGATCCTGGACGAGTCTTGCCTCGTTCGATCATCACTAGCATCGTGTGTGTGGCACTCATCTACATCGCGATCAATTTTTCCATCATAGGAGTCGTTTCGTGGCGCGAGTTTGTGCCTGCATCGAATCCTCCGGCTCCCGTCGTTTCGATTTTAATGGAAAGAATTCATGGCAAAAAAGTGGCTTTGTTCTTCACTTTGATGGTGCTGTGGACAGCTTTCGGTTCGGTGTTCGCTCTCCTGCTCGGCTATTCCCGCATTCCGTACGCGGCGGCGCTTGATGGCTGCTTTTTTAAGGTATTCGGAAAGTTGCATCCGACAAAAGGATTCCCCCATGTATCGCTGATGGTCATCGGATTGATCGCGATCCTGTGCAGTTTTCTTCCCCTGCTGACCGTGATTGACGCATTGCTCGTGACGCGCATCGTCGTGCAGTTCATAGGCCAGGTTGCCGCCGTGATTTTGTTGCGAAAACACCGACCGGAAATGCATCGTCCATACAAGATTTGGCTGTATCCGATCACCCCGGCCATGGCGCTGGTGGGCTGGATGTTCATCTTCGGAACGACCGAAGCCAAACTGATTTTTTACGGGATGCTCACGCTTGGTCTCGGGGGGATTTTCTTTTTGCTGTGGGCTTTTGCCCTGAAGCATTGGCCTTTTGAGGAGAAAGGAACCGATGTGAAGGCTCATTCTTCTTGAGTCGCACCTTATTGGCGGCCATAAATAGCTGGAAATCAGCCGGTGCTTGAAAGAATGACTGGATCGGAGCGTGTGGCATGAAGGCTATCAGAGTGCATGAGTATGGCGGACCCGAGGTGCTACGATTGGAAGAAATTCCCTGCCCTTCCCCTGGCCAGGGACAAGTGTTGGTGAAGGTCTCCGCAGTGGGTGTGAACCCGGTGGACACTTATTTTCGCTCGGGAAGCAATCCGTCGCTGTCTCTTCCCTATGTGCCCGGGTTGGATGCGGCAGGAACCGTCGCGGCGGTCGGGCAGGGGGTCTGCAGCCTGAGCCCCGGGAATCGCGTTTATGTAGGCGGAAATCTCAGTGGCGCGTATGCGGAGTATGTTTTATCCACGGAGTCCCAAGCGCATCGGCTGCCTGACCGTCTGACTTTCGCCCAAGGCGCGGCCATCGGAGTGCCTTACGCGACTGCTTACCGAGCACTGTTTCATCGCGCCGCAACGCGCGCCGGAGAGTTTGTGCTGGTTCATGGCGCGAGCGGTGGGGTCGGTCTCGCGGCCGTGCAGTTCGCTCGCGCGTCGGGATTTCGAGTGGCCGGCACGGCCGGCACTGAGAAGGGTTGCAGACTCGTGCTCGATCATGGTGTCGAGGCGGTCCTTGACCATCATGCCCCAGATTTCGAGAAAGCCGCGTTGGCTTTGACCGAGGGTCGGGGATTCGATGTCATTATCGAGATGTTGGCAAACGTCAGCTTGGGGAAAGTGCTTCCGCTCTTGAGCCGAAATGGGAGGGTGATCGTGGTGGGCAGCCGTGGCCGAGTCGAAATCACTCCCCGCGACTTGATGTTCCGCGAGGCCGATGTTCGGGGCATGTCCCTGTTTAATGTGGGGGACCTTGAATTGGCGGGAATCCATCGAGCGATCGGCGCTGGGCTGACGACAGGAATCCTTCAGCCTGTCATCGCTCAAGTTTTCAGTTTGAGCGACGCTTCTCGGGCGCACGAGGCCGTTCTCGCCCCGGGCGCGCTTGGAAAGATTGTCCTGGCTATCGAGTGAATCGAGGATGCGCCCTCTGCCCTACCAAATTGCCTCTCTGCTTTACTTTTTCGATGACAGAGACCGGGTTCTGCTAATGGAACGGGCGCAGGAACCGAACCGAGGGTTGTGGAGTCCCTGCGGCGGGAAGCTCCGCACCGAAGCCGGGGAGTCTCCTTACGAGTGCGCTTGCCGCGAGGCTTTTGAAGAGGTGGGGGTTCGCCTGACCCCGAACGATCTTCACTTGGCGGGTTTGGTCTGCGAGCGTGCCTATCAGGGACAGTCGCACTGGTTGATGTTTTTGTTCGAGATCAAGCCGCGATTGCGAGCGCTCCCTCCACCGCACCGGGAGGGGCGGTTTGCGTTTCTGGAGAGGTTCGAGCTGGATGTTCTGTCGATCCCTGAGACCGATCGAGAGCAGATTTGGCCTCTTTTTTGGCGGCACCGAGGAGGTTTTTTTTCGGTGCATTGTGTCTGCGAGCAGGGCGGTGGGAATTCTTGGCGATTGGAGCAAAGCACGTTGCTTTCGGGCACGATCCCTGAGTTGCAAGATCCACCTAAGCCTCTTAGTTTAACGAGGACATGGAACCAAGTCTGATTGACAGAGAGAGCGATCTCTTCTTCATGGGCGAGGCGCTCCGGCAAGCTAAAAGGGCCTATCAAGCTGAAGAGGTGCCAATCGGCGCGGTCATCGTGATGTCTGGGCGTGTCATTGCGCGGGCGTTTAATCAGGTGGAAACACTTAAGGACGCGACGGCTCACGCAGAGATGCTCGCGATCACCCAGGCGGAGGCGGCCGTGGGGGATTGGCGCCTCAGCGGCTGTACCCTCTACGCGACCAAGGAGCCGTGCCCCATGTGCGCCGGAGCGGTTGTTCATACTCGGTTTGACAGAGTCGTTTTTGGAGTCGCCGACATCAAGGGCGGCGCCGCGGGCAGCGCCTTAAACCTGCTTTCCATGCCTGGATTGAACCACTCCTGTTCAGCGACAGGCGGTGTTCGGGAGGAAGAATGCCGGGCTTTGCTGCGAGATTTTTTTGTGGAGCAACGGCTCAAGGCCAAACAGGCTCAGCGCGTCTTCGAAGGGGCTTGAGAGGGTTCGAGTGGCGTCCCGTCCCTTTCCCCCTGGCAGGGGTTGGACCCGCTACGCCGCCCCGGCCGAGATGCGATTTGTTCGCCACGAGAGCGCCGCGCTATTCCTCGGCTCCTTAGGGGATTGTGTCGCAAAGCATGGACGCCGGCAGCCTGCGGCGAGCATACCAAGCCATCGCCAGGAGATCGAAAATTCCCCGCCACACGCGATTCCAGATTCCGTACTTTGAATTTCCAGAGATTCTCGCCCGATGGTTTACGGGGATCTCCAATGTCTGGTAGCCTCCACTCTTGACCAGGATAGGCATAAATCGATGCAGGCCATTGAATGGGAATAGCGCATTCAAACACCCGCTGCGGAAGACTCTCATGGCACATCCTGTGTCCTTAAAGTCAGATCCCAGCGCCACTTTTCGCGCAAATCGGGCTATCACGGAGGAAACCCTTCGGACCCAATTGTCATTTCGACTCTTTCTCCAACCGCATACGAAATCGACCCCCTCGAGGGCCTTCAAGAATTGGGGCAGATCGGCGGGATCATTCTGCCTATCACCATCCATGGTCGCAAGGATGGGAGCCTTCACGTTTTGGAACCCCGTCCACAGGGCGGCGCTTTGTCCCGCGTTGGAGGCATGCTTGAGCCCTCGCACATTCGAATCTCCGCGATGGGCCTCGAGTATTTGTTGCCATGTGGCGTCGGTGCTCGCGTCGTCGACGAAGACCAGGCTGTAATTCAAACCCGAGCACGACGCCACTTCACGAATCTCTCGTGCCAACCGAACCACATTTCCGGCCTCATTGTGGACAGGGACGATGATGGCGATTTCTTCGACCACCTAGGGTGAGAGTTGGCGGATCTTGATGTTTCTAAATCGAGCTTCGTCGTTGTGGTCGGTGAGCATGATCGGCCCCCTAATTTTGGCGCCGAAGCCCGGGCTGTCCTTGAATTTGCTTTGGCGGATGGCGTCCATAAGCGATGGAGTCTCCAGCTCATAGTCGAGCACTTTGTCACCATTGAGCCAGTGCTCGACCAAACGCCCTTTGACTTGAACCCGGGAATGATTCCATTGGCCCGCGCCGACCGCCTTTTTTGTCGGGGAGGGAGGCAGGACATCGTAGAAGGCCGCCGTGATTCTTTTCCCTCCCCTCAGTGCATCCGGATTTCGGGCGTCGTCAATCATCTGGTATTCATGGCCGGGAGAGGACTTCCTTTCTTCGGAAACCAGATATTTGACTCCATTGTTCCCATTAGTCGCGATCCACCAGTCCCACCGCAGATCGAAGTCCAGAAACATTTCAGTGGTGACGATATCTCCTCCCTTGACGCCCGCTAGTTTGCGCAATTCTCCGTTCTCGACCCTCCAACCCGCTGTTGGCGCGGCCTCTTTGCCGTAAAGCCGCCACCCTTGCAGGCTGCGGCCGTCGAACAACAGTTTCCAGCCAGCGTCCTTCTCCGCTTGGCTTAATGAATTTATTGTGGGTGGCAGGCTGCCTTGGCCATGGAGGCGATTGATCCAACAAGCTCCCATGGTCACGAGCCAGGCCACAGCGGCTCCAGTGGCCGCTCCGCGGATGATTTTGATTATTGGGCGTTGCATGGAAGTAGAGGGGGGTGTTTGCCAACGATGGCAAAAACCAGTCTTGTGGAATGATTCAGTTTTGGCGTTTTCAATTTCTATACCCTTCTCAGGCGAAGCAGGTCAAGCACCCCACCGTGCATTGCATGGGCTCAGACCCTGCAATTCTATCGTTCTCATCCTCAATGCAAGAATAATGCGCCGAAGTCCGGGGAAACTGGCTTTGGAATTTAAGCAGGCAGAGTTTTGTGCCGGCTGAGCAACCCCCACAGCAATCAGAAATTGGAAACATTTTGAGCTTTTTGCCACGCCGATGCCTTCGCGTGCGCATCTCAGATTTTTGCGACGATAGAGCCAGGGCCGATGTAGAGAGCTTAGTTGTTGG
>SXGS01336198.1_pt1 | contig 10648 bp, 7 predicted proteins | sample 3174681 | NCBI WGS metagenome assembly SXGS01 (sample SAMN11356861, study PRJNA531348) | freshwater metagenome | isolation source: freshwater sample F1-80 | place: China: Fuxian Lake, Yuxi | collected 2017-12-25
GCGACCGCTGCTCTACCAGCTGAGCTACACTCCTTCCGCGGCGCACAAGCGAAACGCGCCGGGAGCCGCAGGGGCCCGCCGGCGCGTATCGGCTGAGAAGCCGGAGGGCGGATGATTTAGCAGCGGCCGACGCCGGCATCAAGGCGCGCCTCCTTCACCCGCCTTTAAGTGGAGCGTGGGCAAGTCTCGTCTGTATCGAGTCAGCCGCGGGCTTTTCGGGTGTCTGTGTTCCATCGTCAGTGCGTCCGGGTTCAGGGATCGGGCGGACCGCCGATCGTGTTCTCTCACGGGTTCGGGTGCGACCAGAACATGTGGAGGCGGGTCGAGCCGCACTTCCGCGCCGGAGCGACCACGGTGCTGTTCGACCTGGTCGGCGCGGGGCGATCGGACACCGCCGCCTGGAGCGCGGAGCGATACGCAAGCCTTCAGGGTCACGCCGACGACGTGAACGCCCTTTGCGAAGCGCTGCAGCTGGGGCCGGTGGTGTTCGTCGGCCATTCCGTCAGCGCCATGATCGGCGCTCTGGCGGCCCGGGCGCGGCCCGACCTTTACGCGCACCTCGTGATGGTCTGCCCCTCGCCGCGCTACATCGACGACGGCGCCTACCGAGGCGGCTTCGAGGCGCGGGACATCGACGAACTGCTCGACCTTCTGGACATCAACCACCTGGAGTGGTCGGCCGCCATCAGCCCGGTGTTGATGCCCGAGAGCGAGCGCGCGGAGGAGTGGGTGCAGAGTTTCTGCGAGACCGACCCGGCGATCTCGCGCCACTTTGGCCGCGTGGTGTTTACGTCGGACCACCGCGCCGACTTGCCGGAAGTCGGCACGCCGACGCTGGTGCTGGACTGCACCCTCGACGCCCTGTCCCCGCCGGACGTGGGCGACTACGTCACCCGCGCCCTGCCGCGAGCGGAGCGGATAACGCTGGACGCCGCGGGGCACTGTCCGCACGTCACCCATCCGGAAGCGACGGTCGCCGCCATCCGCCGCTACCTGGCGCCGACGCTCTCGGTCGCGGCCTGACATGAGCGAGGACGGCGATCGGAGCTGGGACGCGCCCTGCGGCCTGCTGCGCCTCGACCTCGACGGGGTGATCGTGACGGCCAACCCCTGGTTCGCGCAGATGCTCGGGGTTCCGGCGGCCGCGCTCACCGGGCGACCGCTGCTGGACCTGATCCCGCCCGCTGGCCGGGTCGCCGTGCAGACGGTCCTGTGGCCGAAGCTGTCGGCCGCCGGGTCGCTGGAGGAAGCGGCTCTCGACTTCCGCCGGCCGGACGGCGAGCGCGTACCGGCGCTGGTCAACGCGCGGGTTGAGCGGGACGCGCAGGGCGCGCCGCGCGGCGCGCTGCTCGCGGTGTTCCGGGCCGCCGCCAAGCGCGCCTATGAGGCCGAGGTGCCCCGCGCGCGGGCGCAGGCCGCCTCGGCGATGCGGGTCAAGCACGACTTCCTGGCCAACGTCAGCCACGAGCTCCGGACCCCCCTGAACGGCGTGCTGGGCGTCTCGGCGGCGCTGGCGGCGACGCCGCTGAGCGCGCCGCAGCGCGAGATGCTGGCGGTGGTGGAGACGTCCGGCCGCGCGCTGGAGCGGCTGGTCGGCGACATCCTGGAGATCAGCAAGCTGGAGGCCGGCGGGCTGAGCCTGCAGCCGGAGCCGTTCTCGCCCGGTGCGTTGCTGGCGACGGTGATCGACCTCTATGCGCTGGAGGCGGCCGAGAAGGGCCTGCGTTTCCACTCCGAGATCGACCCCGCCGCCGACGGCGCCTTCGTCGGCGACGGGTTGCGGGTAAGGCAGGTGTTCGGGGCGCTATTGTCGAACGCGGTGAAGTTCACCCCGGCCGGGTCCGTCTCGGCTTCGGTGGCGCTGCGGCGGAGCGGCGAAGGAGCCGCCCTGGTGATGACGGTTCGGGACAGCGGCGTCGGGTTCGATCCCGAGCGGAGGGACGAGCTGTTCGAGGCCTTCAGCCAGGCCGACACCCGGTCAACGCGCAACTTCGGCGGCCTGGGGGTGGGGCTCAGTCTGACCAAGGCCCTGGTGGACCTGATGGGCGGCGAGATCGACGTCCGCTCGCAGCCCGGGCGGGGCAGCGTGTTCCGCGTCAGCGTGCCGCTGGATTCAATCCCGGACGCCGTCGCCGCCCCGGGGGACGCGCCCCCGGCGCCGCACACAGCGGCGACTGAGGACGAGCCGCCGCTCCGCGTCCTCCTGGTCGAGGACAACGCGGTCAATCAGCAGGTCGTGCGCCTGATCCTGGAGCCGTGCGGCGTGGACCTGACTGTGGCCGATGACGGGGCGCAGGGTCTGGCCGCCTTCCAGGCCGGCGTGTTCGACCTGGTGCTGATGGACGTCCAGAGGCCCGTGATGGACGGCCTGACGGCCACCCGCGGCATCCGGGCCTTCGAGGCGGCGCGGGTCGATCGCCCCCGGACGCCGGTGGTGGTGGTCAGCGCCAACGCCCTGGACGAGCACCGCCAGCAGTCGCTCGCGGCCGGAGCCGACCTGCACATCTGCAAGCCGCTGACCCCTGCCCGCCTGCTCGACGGGGTCAACGCGGCCCTGAGCCTTCCCTCCGCGGCGGCCTGATTAGCGGGCGCAGCCCGTCGATGGCGGCCACGCCGCCCTGGTCGCGGGCTGGAGCGATACGGCCGTCACAGGAAGATGTTGCCCGCGTTCCACGTCCCGCCGGCGGCCAGGGTGACGGCCAGGGCGAAGTCCGCCACGCCGTCGCCGTTGACGTCGCCGCGCAGCGTCACCAGGCCTGGGGTGGACGTGTCGATCACCAGCTGACCCGCCGTGTTGCTGAAGGCGCCGACGATGGTGAAGGCCTGGTCGCCGCCGGTGACGCTGTCCGCGTCGATGCGGCTCAGGTCGATGCCGTCGCCGGTGGCCGCGTCGAAGTCGGTGACCGTGAAGCGGTCGGCCAGCACGGCGCCGTTCAGAGAGCGGAAGGCGAAGGCGTCGCCGCCCAGGCCGCCGGTCAGGGCGTCGGACTTGGTCCCGGCCAGCAGGAAGTCGTCGCCGCCGCCGCCGGTGAGCGTGTTGCCGCTCCCTTCGCTGATCAAGAGATCGCCCGCGCCCGCGCCGGTCGCGGTCAGGCCGACGCCCACCACGACCACGCCCTCGACGTTGGCGGCGATGGTGCGGCTGTGACGCGCCACGATCAGGTCGTAGCCCTCGCCGGCCGCTTCAGTAACGACGTCGGCCGCGGTGTTGACCACGTAAACGTCGTCGCCGCCGAGGCCCACGAGCGTGTTCGCCCCGCCCGCGCTCGACAGCAGGTTCGCGCCCGCGTTGCCCGTGCCCGTCAGGCCAGTTCCGGTGAGGAACAGCTGCTCCACCTCGGCGGCCAGGGTGTGGCTGAAGGTCGAGAACACGCGGTCGAGACCGCCGCCGGCGGCTTCGGTGACGGTGTCCCCGGCGTTTCCGAGAACATAGACGTCGTCGCCGCCCAGGCCGGCGAAGGTGTTGGGCCCGCCCTCGCCGCGGAAGGCGTCGGCGCCGGCCATGCCCGTGCCGGTCAGGCCGGTTCCGCGCAGGACCAGGAGCTCGACCTCGGCCGGTCGCGTGTAGCTCACCGTCGCCACCACCACGTCGACGCCGCCGCCGGCGGCCTCGGTGACGACGTCGCCGGTCGTGTTGACCACGTAGACGTCGTTCCCGCCGAGCCCGATCAGGGTGTTGGCCCCGCCGGCGCTGACCAGCAGGTCCGCGCCGGCCGAGCCCGTGCCGGTGAGTCCCGTCCCCTCGATGCGGAGGGCCTCGACGTGGGCGGCGATCGTGTAGCTGACGGTCGACACGATGACGTCCGCCGTCCCCTCGCCGGCGCTCTCGACGACCACGTCGCCGGCCGCGTCCACCTCGAAGCGGTCGTCGCCGGCCCCGCCGACCAGGCTGTCGTTGCCCGTGCCGCCGATCAGGGTGTCGTTACCGCCCGCGCCGTTCAGCGTGTCGTCGCCCCCCACGCCGTTGACCGTGTCGTTGGAGGCGCCGCCGTCGATCGAGTCGCGGCCAGACTCGCCCAGCAGCACGTCGACCCCGGCGGTCCCGCCGGACGCCAGCGCGAAGTCCAGGGTGGAGTTGGCGTCGTTGCCGACGCCGTTGGTCGGCTCGGTGTTGTAGGCCAGGGTGATCGTCCGGCTGAGCACCACCCCGTTGTCGACGTAGCCGTTGTCGTCGCTGTCGGCGTTGTTGTCCGGGTCGAGCTCGCCGGCGCCCGACAGCGGGAAGGCGCCGCGCCCGCCGGTCAGCCGCACGAAGTAGTCGCCCGGCGCCAGGCCCGCGAAGCTGTAGTTGGCGCCGGCCACCGTCGCCCCGGTGGTGATGGTTGAAAGCAGCACGTCTCCCGCCGAGAAGCCGCCGCTGTCGTCTGTGTCGGCGTAGAGCTCCACCGTCACGCCTCCGACGCCGGTCTCGCCACCGTCAAGCACGCCGTCACGATCGGTATCGCTCCAGATGAGGCCGGACAGCGTCAGAGTGTCGAGGGTCACCGCCGTGGTCTGGCTGACCGGGGCGTTGCTGCTGGCCACCGTGGTCATCACGCTGGCGGGCGAGATGAACTTGTCGGCCTGAAGGTCCGCGGTCGCGCGGTAGACGATCGACAGGGTGCGGTTCGCCGGCAGGTTCGGCAGGGCGAAGACGTCCTGCCCGCTGGCGAGCGCGGAGAGGATCGCGCGCTCGATGGCGGCCACGTCGATGGTGGGAACGGAGGCCGCGGCGGGGGGCGCGGCGGGTTCTCCAACCATGGGTGCGGTCGGGGTCGGAGCGCTGTCGTTCAGCGTGTGATCGTCCGGATCGCGCGCGATCTGAGGCGTGGCCGCGGGAGGGCTGCCGAACGCCTGCGGCGATGACGGTTCCGGCACGGGCCCGGCCGCTCCGAAGGCGCCCGTGGGCGTCACCGTGTCGCCGCTGTTGCGAGAACTCACGAAGGCCGCGACGTCGCCCGCCAGCCCTTCGACGTTGAACACCCCGCCCTGTTGACGCAGCTGGAACTCGCCGAGCGTCGAGGCGCCGATGGTCGTGTTGTTCGGCGACGTGCCGGCTGAGTTGAGGTCGAGGTTCAGCGTCCCAGCGGGGCCGGAACTGCTGCTGACGATGTCGAAGGCTCTCCCGGCGGCGTTCTGGTTCGTGAAGCTGTTGCCTCGGATCGTCAGGTTCATGATCGAAGTGGTGCCGGCGGTCCCGCCGCGATTGGTGATGTCGAGCGTATCGCCGACGCCGGAACTGTTGTTGTTGACGACCGTATTACCCTCGATCAACACGTTCAGCACGAGGTCGGCGCCGCTGGAGAGGTTGTCGATGTTGGTCTCGATCTCGATGCCCGAACCGCTGTCGGCGTTTTCGGTACCGACCGGCGAGGTCGTCCCCAACTGATTGTTCCGGATAATGACATTCGTGTCGGTCGCGCTGTAGCCGGCCACGGAGACAAGGGTCATGCTGATGCCTTGTTTCAGCACGTTGTTGACCGTGTTGTTCTCGATCAGGATCCGGTGTGAGCCGTCGTTGCCCGCGCTTGGCTCAATGGCGACGTCAATCCCTCGCCTTCCTGTCGAGCCGTTGATGACGTTGTTCTGTATAGAACCATTGATCCGGCCCCCTTCGCTGCTGCCGACCGCGCCGCCGGCAGCGTTCACCTGAAGAACACCGGCCAAGACCGGTACTCGCCCGACGTCGGTGAAGGTGTTCCCGTCAGCGGCCGTCGGGCCGCCGATCAGGAAGTTGAGCACGCCCGAGCCCGATTGGGCCATGAACAGCGTGTTGTTGCCGTCGCCGCCGGTGGAGTCCGCCGTCGTGAAGTCGTTGTTCTGCACGATCGCATTGATCGTGCCCGAGCCGTCGTTGTTGATCTGCACGCCGTCGTCGTCGATCAGCGTGAACAGGCTGTCCCGCACGGTGACGGCGCCGCTGGTCGCCCCGTTGGCGTCGAAGATGAAGCCGTCGGCGCCTGTCGCCGAGGTGCTGAACAGCGAGTCGTCAACGGTGAAAGACGTGAAGTTGGTGTCGGTGTTCGTGACACCCACCCCGTTGCTCTGAGTAGTCTGCCAATTGAATACGCGACTGTTGTTGTTGAAGGCGTTCACGCCCGTGATGTTGACCGCTTCCCAGCCGTGTCCGCGGGGCGTGTTGATGTCCACGCCCGACAGCACGATCCCGCCGCCGCCGGTGCTGCGGACGCCGTCGCCGGCGGCGTTCCCCGCCACGTTGCCGGTATTCGCCAGGTTCAGCTGACGCAGCGTCACGTTGAAGGCGTTGGTGAGCAGCACGCCGGCGTCCGTCGTGTTTTGAATGGTTCCGCCGGATCCGTCGCGGTCCAGCAGCCCGCCGGTGGTGCTGCCGTCGCCGGTCACCGTCAGAAAGCCGCCCGCGCCGCTGTTGTTCAGGACGATTCCGTTGACGGCTCCGTTCGCGGAAATGCTCAGGAACGTCAGACCCGCCGCGCCAATGGTTGATCCATTGACGTTCAACGCCACCACGCCGGTGGCGTTGATCGTGTTGTTCGCTCCGGTGACGCCGATGAAGCCGCCGCCGGTGGCGTTGAACGCGGCGCCGCCGCCGCTGTTCGCCGTGATGTTGAGGCCGGCGAAGGTCACCGTGGCGGTGGTGTTGCCGGTCAAGCTCACCCCGTCGGCCGCGCCGGTGGAGCTGACCGCGCCATCGAAGCGCACAACGCCCGCCGTGTGACCGTCGACAATGATCGCGCGGCCGTCGGAGGTCTTGGTGATGGTCCCGTTGTAGTCGATCGAGGCGGTGCCCGCGCCGACGTTGAACGCCACGCCGGTGGAGCCGCTGATGGCGCTGGTGACGTCGGTCACGTTGAACGTGCCGGTCAGGCCGCCGCTCAGGTCCACGCCCTCGGTGGTCGATGCCGTGGAGGTCAGCCGGTCGAGGACGACGTTCAGCGCGCCGCCCTGGTCGATGTCCACCGCCTTGCCCAGGCCCGTCACCTGAACGTTGCTGATCGTCAGCGTGCCGACGTTGACGCCGCCGTCGTCGATGCCGGTCTGCGTCCCGGCGGTGGTGGCGATGTCGAAGCCCTTCAGGGTGTTGCCGGCCGCCAGGCTGACACCCTGGTTGCCCGCGCCGGTGACCGAGATGGTGGGCGTCTGCAACGCCGAGCCGGTCTCCAGCGTCACCGGCGCGCCGCCGCTCGGGTGGGTCACCGTCAGGTTCTCGCCCTGACCGATCAGCTGCTGGTTCGCCAGCAGGTTGATGCCGTCGGCGCTGGAGTAGACGCCGTCATCCCCGCGGCGCAGGTAGATGATGTCGCCCGCTTCCGGCTTGCCGGCTCCTCCGGTGTTGGCGGCGTTGAACTCGGCGATGGAGCGGAAGGGGTTGTCGCGCGTGCCGTTGCCCGGCGGGCCGGCGACGCTGTCGTCGATGTACCAGATCGCCGGACCGACGTTGAACGTCACCGTCGCCTGGCCGGTCAGGCCCTGCGCGTCGGTGATGGTGTAGGTGAAGGTGTCCGTGCCGGTGAACCCGGCCGCGGACAGGTAGCTGAAGGTCCCGTCCGCATTGAGGGTGATGGTCCCGCCCTGGGCGGTCGCCAGACCCGTCCCGGTCGCGCTCTGGAACGCGAAGGTGTCGCCGAAGAACTCGAAGTCGTTGGCGAACAGGCTGGAGCCGGTGAACGGCGTGTTGCCGAACGGCGTGAAGGCGTCGTCCAGCGCCAGCGGCGAGATGTTCAGCGAACCGCCGACATACGTCAGCCCAGTCAGATCGATGGTTAGCTGAACCCCGGTCCCGCCGGTCGCGCCCGTGCCGAGCGTCAGGGTGACGGTGACGGTCTCGCCCGGATCGACGACCCCGTCGGCGTCCAGGTCGGTGGTGAGCGCGATGGATTGGCCAAGGGTGAACGGCATGAGAGAGCCCCCTGCGCCCGCGAGCCGCCGGAGAGCCGGGCTCCTAACGGACGCGCGGGCGAGGCATGGACCCGCCCGGGCCCGCTCTCAACAGGCTAATGGTCGCAGGCGCTGAACCACCGGCCAGGACGGCCTAGTCGTCCGCGGCGAGCGGTGCGCGTTCCGTGAACAACAGCTTGTCGATCCGGCGGTCGTCCATGTCGACGACCTCGATGGTGAAGCGGCCGATGGTCAGCACCTCGCCCTCCACCGGCACGTGGCTGAGCTCATGCAGCACCATGCCGGCCGCGGTGTGGTAGCCGGCGCCCTCGTCGTGGAAGCTGGTCTTCAGCGTCTCCTCCAGCTCCTCCAGGTCGGTGCGGCCGTCGACGAGCCAGCTGCCGTCCTCACGCCGCAGGATGTCGACCCCGGCCTCTTCGTCGTGGCTCTCGGGAAAGTCGCCGGCGATCATCTCCAGCACGTCGATGGCGGTGACGACGCCCTCGAAGGCGCCGAATTCATCGATGACGAAAGCCATGTGCAGCGGCGACTGCTTCAGCGCCTCCAGCGCCTTGAGCACTGACGTCGTCTCGGGGATCAGCAGCGGGGTGCGCGCCAGCGAGGCCACGTCCATGGCGCCGGTGTCGATGTAGGCGTCCAGCAGGTCCTTCTTGTGGACCACGCCAATGGGATTGTCGTTGTCCTCTTCGCCGCTCACCACGATCCGCGAATAGGGGCACTCGCGAATTTCCTTGAGCTGCTGCTCGGGGCTGTCGCGCAGGCTGATCCAGAACACCTCGCGGCGGGGCGTCATCGCCACCTTCACCGGCCGGTCGCCCAGACGCAGCACCTCCTCGATCATGGTCTGCTCTTCGGGCTCGATCAGGCCGGCGCTGGTGCCCTCGGCCAGCATGGTCTCGACCTCTTCCTGCGTGACCTCGCTGCCGTCCTGGTCGCGCACGCCCATCAGCCGCGTAATGCCGCTGGTGGACAGGGTCAGCAGGGTGACGAAGGGGTGCAGCACCCGCGCCAGGAAGGCGATCGGCGGCGCCATGACGCCGGCGATCGGCTCCGGATGGCTGAGCGCCAGACGCTTGGGGACAAGTTCGCCGATGATCAGCGACAGGTAGGTCAGCACCACCACCACGATCCCGGTGGCGATGATGTCCGCGTAGGGCGCAATCGCCGGGAACGCGGCCTCCAACATGCGGTCCAGTTCGCTGGCGATGGTCGCCTGACCGTAGGCGCCGGTCAGCACGCCCACCAGCGTGATCCCGACCTGCACGGCGGACAGGAACCGCGTGGGCTCCTCGGCCAGCGCCAGGGCGATGCGCGCGCCGCGGTCGCCCTTCTCGGCGCGCGCCTGCAGCCGCGCCTTGCGGGAGGAGACGACCGCCATTTCGGTCATCGAGAACAGGCCGTTGATGACCACCAGAAGGAGGACGACGGCGCAGGCGAACAGGATCATTTAGGGAAGAACAGGGGCGTCGCGGTTCGCTTGATCGGACTCCGCGCGTTCAACGTAGCGGTTAAAGCCGGCCTGCGCCATTGTGCCTGAGCGGAGCGGAACAACGGCGGCCTGCGTTCGGCTTTCAACAGGAGCGCACGCGATGGGCAAACCGCCGGACTCGGACACCCGCAACAGCGGCTACACCACCGACTACGAGGATCTGAAGCCCATGGGCGACGGCGAACCGCCGCGCTCGCGCAATGAACCCCGGGGGGCGGAGGGCAGTGAACAGTCAGACAAGTTGCTGACCGATCCCAGCTCAGGAGCGGCTCGCGAGGGCCCGCAGGCCCCGAACCAGGGTCCCGATCAGGCCTGATCCAGGTCCTCCGCCAGGATCGCCATCTCGAAGTAGTAGGAGCCGGCCTCGTCCTCGTCCTCGGTGATGGTGCCGACGAACTCCTCGCCCACGTAGACCTCCGCGGAGTCCTTGATCTTCGGGCGAGCGCGGACGCTCACCGTCTCCACGCCGAAGGTGCGGCGCAGGTGGGTCTCCACGCGGCGGAGGTCGGTGTCTTGCACGGGAAGCCCTTCGGAAAGCGGAAAACGAGCGCGAGGCTATAGCCGCTGCCGGCGACGGGGTGAACCGGCCCACGCCGGACAGGCCGCCTGCGACATCTCGCCCGTTACGCAAGTGTAACGGGCTCGAGCGGTTCCGCTCGGCTATAGGGTGCGGCCTTCCCACCATCCGAGACCGTCATGCTCGCCCTGATCGCCGCCCTCGCCTTGCAAGCCGCCGCGGTCGATCCCGCCGCCGCGCCCGCCCTGCCGCCCTCGGGCTCGGCCGCGTGGACGGCCTCGGACGAGGAGATCAATCGCGGCCTGCTGCAGGCTTTCGAACGCGATCCCAACCGTCGCGTCTGCGCCACCTACACGCCCACCGGGACGGTGAACCCGCGATCGGTCTGCGGCACGCTGAACCAGTGGTTCCGACAGCGCACCTCGGCCGAAGTGCGCAGCCGGCGCGCGCCCCACTACCTGATCGAGGAAGTGAAGGAGCAGCGCGCGCGCGCCCGGGCTCAGGCCTCGACCTCCGCCAACTAGATCACGTAATCGTAGACCGCGTCCGCCAGGGTGTGGTCCATGGTCCGCGCCGGGTCTGACGCAGGCGCGCAGTTCATCAGCTTGGCCGGGACGCCCGCGGCTGTGCAGTGCGGAGGCACCGCCCGCAGCACCACCGAGCCGGACGCGATCTTGGCGTACTCGCCGATGTCGATGTTGCCGAGCACCTTGGCGCCGGCCCCCAGCAGCACGCCCCGACCGAGCTTGGGGTGACGGTCGCCGCGCTGGGCGCCGGTGCCGCCC
>SXGS01469172.1_pt1 | contig 10647 bp, 8 predicted proteins | sample 3174681 | NCBI WGS metagenome assembly SXGS01 (sample SAMN11356861, study PRJNA531348) | freshwater metagenome | isolation source: freshwater sample F1-80 | place: China: Fuxian Lake, Yuxi | collected 2017-12-25
AACTGATTGCCACCGGGTTCATCTCGATCGGCCCCAAGGTCCTCGCCGAAGTGAATGAATCAAAAATGCGGATGGATATCGTGGACGAGCAGATCGACACGTTCGGTCGTGTGTTTCTCGGACTGACCCTGGGATGTGCCCGCTGCCACGATCACAAGTTCGATCCGATTGACACCAGCGATTATTACGGGCTGGCCGGGATCTTCAAAAGTACCCGGACAATGGACACATATACGAAGGTGGCGAAATGGCACGAGAATCCGCTGGAATCAGCAGCGGCGTCCGCCATAGTGGCTGAATACGAAGCTCGCGTGCAGTCGGCCCGAATGACAATCGCTGCTTTGACGGAACAGCAGCAGCAGCCAGGCGGCGCGAGCCGGAATTCGGATGATCGTGGTGATTCGACCGAGCCGGTCAGCGCGAGGCTGGAGCGGCTGCGGAATGAACTGTCGGCGCTGGAACAGAATCCACCGGAGTTCCCGTCCGCGATGGGAGTGACGGAGGATCAGATCACGGATCTCCCGATTCATGTGCGAGGCAGTTCTGCGAGGCTGGGCGAGGTGGTGTCGCGTCGCACACCAGTGACCATCGGCGGAGTGAAGCGGCCGGTATTTTCTGCGACGGAGAGTGGACGGCGGCAACTGGCGGAATGGCTGCTGGATCCGCAGCATCCGCTGACAGCACGCGTGATCGTCAATCGCGTCTGGCGCTGGCACTTCGGAAAAGGCCTGGTCCGGACCACCGACAATTTCGGGGTGCAGGGCGAGCCTCCGTCTCATCCGGAACTTCTGGACTGGCTGGCTCAGCGTCTGATCGCGGACGGATGGTCTCTGAAGTCGCTCCATCGTCTGATTCTGAATTCCGCGACATATTGTCAGAGCAGCGCTGCATCCGACGATCTGATTGCCCGGGATCCCGAAAACCGCCTGCTCGGACGTTTCAGTGTCAGGCGGCTCGAGGCCGAAGAATTCCGCGACTCAGTACTGGCCGCAGGCGATCAGCTGGATGCGACAACGGGTGGATCACTCCTGAAGGTGAAGAATCGCGGATACCTGTTTGATCACACTTCGATTGACCACACAGACTACAGCAGTCGGCGTCGGTCACTGTATCTGCCGGTCATCCGCAACAACGTTTACGATGTGTTCCAGCTGCTGGATTTTCCTGATCCTGCGGTTCCTGGCGGCGATCGGGCGATGACAACGGTGGCGCCGCAGGCACTGCTGCTGCTCAACAGCGAATTCGTGATGAATGCGGCCGACGCACTGGCTGCAAGGCTGGTGGCTGAGCCGTGCGACGACTCCGCTCGATTTTCACTGCTGTGCCTGACCGTATGGGGCCGCCCCGCAACCGCTGCCGAGCAGCAGGATAATGCCGCGTTCCTTGCCGCGGTGCAGGCCACGCTGACAAGTCCGCCGCAGGATTCCCTCCAGGCTCGTCTGGTCGCCTGGGCGACAGCGTGCCATGTGGCATTTGCGGCCAGCGATTTTCTCTACATTCAGTGACTCCCGGAGTAAAGTGCGATGACCCGACAAACACCCGGCCGGCCGTGTTCGGGAATTCCGGCTTCGCGGCGTGAGTCTCTGAAACGCGCCGCTGCCGGATTCGGCTCGCTGGCGCTGGCAGCGCTGCTGGCACGAGACGGGACTGCGGCCGCTCGCGGTATGCCCCAGGCTGGCATTCCCGCGGCACATTTTCTCGGTCGGGCGAAACGCATTATTTTCCTGTTCATGAGCGGCGGACCGTCCCAGGTCGACACGTTTGATCCGAAACCTCTGCTGACTCGCGACCATGGCAGGCCACTGCCCTTCAATAAGCCGCTGGTACAGTTCAACTCGACCGGGAACCTCCTGAAATCTCCCTGGCGGTTTCGACAGTACGGCCAGAGCGGTATCCCGGTAAGTCAGTTGTTTCCGAAACTGGCGCGGCATGCGGATGAGCTGTGCCTGATTCACTCGGTCCATGGCACGAATCCGGCTCATGGGGGTGCCGTCATGAAGCTGCATACCGGCAGCGACAATTTCATTCGACCCAGCATGGGGTCGTGGATCAGCTACGGGCTGGGATCAGACAATGGCAGCCTTCCCGCTTTCGTGACGATCTGTCCCACGCTGGCATTCGGTGGCATCAACAACTGGAGTTCGGCATTCCTCCCGGCACAATATCAGGGAACGGCGCTTGGAGACGCCAGCATTCCCTCAGATCGTGCCCGCGTCCGCTACATCCGCAATTCCAGAATATCACGAGAATTGCAGCAGCTGCAGCTCGCCCGTCTGCGAGCACTGAACGAAAACCATCTGCTGCAGTCGGGGCCGGAGGCATCACTGGAGGCCCGCATCGGCACCTATGAACTCGCCTTCCGGATGCAGTCCGAACTGCCACAGATTGAAGATCTGTCACAGGAATCCGCCGCCGTACAGCATCTGTACGGACTGGACGACCCGCTGACGGCGAATTTCGGGAGAATGTGTCTGATGGCACGCCGCTTTGCCGAAGCCGGGGTGCGTTTCATTCAGGTGACGCACAATGATGACAAAGTCCAGTGGGACCAGCATTCCGACCTGATCGCGGGACATACCAGGAACGCACGCGAAGTCGACGGCCCGATCGCCGGATTGCTGCAGGATCTGAGATCCCGCGGACTCCTTGATGATACGCTGGTCTGGTGGGGCGGAGAATTCGGAAGGACCCCGACCGCGGAGGGCCATGACGGGCGTGACCACAATCCGGAAGGGTTTACCATGTGGCTCGCCGGTGGCGGAGTCCGTGGCGGGCTGCGCTACGGCAGTACCGACGATTACGGGTATTTTGCGGCTGAGAACAAGGTGCACATCCATGACCTCCATGCCACGATCCTGCACCTCCTGGGACTCGATCACGAACGCCTGACCTGGCGCCACGCCGGACGCGACTTTCGGCTGACCGATGTGGAAGGTCATGTCGTGCGAGAATTATTCGATGCTTCCCGCAGCCGCTCTTTTTCCACGACATAACGAAACAGCCAGCGACCCCAGAGAAAATACTGCGCCACAAACAAGAGGACAAACCCGGCGAATGCCAGCAGCATCAGCAGTATGCCCGGCATCACGACTGCCATCAGACCCACAAAGCCGCTCGCGCAGAGAAACCCGGCGAACATGGCCATCACCACCGTCGGCGCCGGTGTGTCACGCTCGGGACGTCTCAGCACAGCCCACCCGCCGTAATCAGGTCATGCAGAATCTGATATCGCAGCAGCATGCTTTTCTCCAGCGATTCGCGGATCCTCGCTTCAGTCAGCATGAATCCCAGCATCCCCCCCGGCGGTTCGAAAGTGACTTCGTCCATCAGCCGCGTCCGGTCCTCGTCCATCCGCGTCAGGATCTGACGGTGCTGCCAGACACGCAGCGGGCCCTCGATCTGATGCTCGACAATCTCAAACTCACTCACCGACTGATAAATGTGGGCCGCACGCTGCCTGAACCCAAAGGCCATGCTCCGAAACTCAATCCGATCACCCGTCTGCACCACCGGCGGTGCCGACAGGATCTCCAGCTGCAGATCCGGATCACTGATTCTGGGAAGGTTTCCGGGCTGCACCAGAAACGAACGCAGTGTCACCACCGCACAGCCCAGGATCACGGAAGAAGAAAATTCAGGCATATCTCTGCGGAACTTCCAGAACTCACTCCCGACACCCACTCCGATCCCGCAGCGTCACGGCATCCGGCGTGAATCGTTGGCATGCAAAGGATCGTACTCGGGCAACCCATCACGAAGACCGCCGACAGGGGCACCTGATATTCGCTGTGCACCTTCGATTTGCGGCGCGTCGCACGCGTCTGCCGACTGGACCTCACACGCGAAATCAATTGCGCCGCCATGCACAGAATAGACGATTCGCTCGGCATTTCCCAGAATGAAGCCTCAAGAAATCCGGCCGGCGGGATTCTGAAGACCCCGACGACGGGGAAGTGTGTGTCTGCAGAGATTCCCGATGACGTCGCTGGAGACTGAGATCCTGAGGGCATCCTGGTTCCTTGCCGGACCGACCGCTTCCGGCAAGTCCGATGTCTCGCTGTGCCTTGCCGAACGCCTGAATGCCGAAATCATTTCCCTGGATTCCATGGCGGTCTACCGCGGGATGGACATCGGTACCGCAAAGCCCGGCATGGCCGAGCGCGGCCGGGTTCGACACCACCTGATCGATGTCGCGGAACCGCATCAAGAATTCAGCGTGGCGGAGTTCGTTCGCATGGCGGTGCTGGCCGCAGAAGCGATTTTGACCCGGAGCCGGATTCCGCTCTTCGTCGGCGGGACCGGACTCTATCTTCGTTCTCTGCTGAGAGGCATCTGCGAGTCGCCGGCGTCCGACCGGGAACTGCGTCAGTCGCTGGAGCAGGACGCCCGGGAGAAGGGAAATGTGTGGCTCCTTGCACAGCTTCGCACCATTGATCCGGCCTCCGCGGATCGGCTGCATATCAATGACATCCGCCGTGTGATTCGGGCTATTGAGGTTTACCGGATGGCTGGAAAGCCTCTTTCCGAGATCCAGCAACAGTGTGTCCGCCCGCCCGCCGATCAGCCACGCGCTGTTGTCTGGCTGGCGCCTCCGCGCGACTGGCTCTACCGACGAATTAACCTCCGCGTTGAACAGATGATGGCCTCAGGGCTCCTTGAGGAGACACGACAGTTGCTGCAGCGCGATCCCCCGCCTGGCCGAACGGCAAGGCAGGCACTGGGATACCGCGAGCTGATCCCCGTCCTGGAGGGCCGGGAGTCGCTCGCAGAGGCTGTCCGGCAGATTCAGACGGCGACGCGACAGTTCGCGAAACGACAGCACACATGGTTCAGAAATCTGTCGGAATGTACCGCACTGCCATTGACCGGCAGTGAATCACCGCAGCAGATCGCCAGCCGGATTCTGGTCCACGGCAGATCGGTCGGCTGACGGCCGCCGTACCGACAGACTCCGGCGGCTGAATGGCAGAAGCCGGCCGCGGAAAAAAATCTCACAGCGTCCTGAGATGTGTGGCAAGCCTGAGGCGATCATATACAGTCCGTCCATTGAGGACCGGGATCCGGTCCGTCGGCTGAGATCTGCCCGTTTCGGGCAACTCGAAATTCAGGATTTTTTCGGACCACGTTCTGATGCCAGACCAGTTTCTGACAGAGTTGCTGCAGACGGCGGGTACGTCCGGGGGCGAACAGGCTGTGCAGCAGGTCGTGCGGGATTTCGCCCAGTCCTTCGCTGATGAGATCACGACGGATCTGCATGGAAACGTCATGGCGGCGGTCAACAACGCCGGGACACCAACCATCATGCTGGATGCTCACTGAGATCAGAGTGGCCTGATCGTCCGGCACGTCGACAGCATGGGATTCGTGCGGGTCAGCCCCGTGGGGGGATGGGATATTCAGATCCTGCTGGGCCAGCGTGTCGTTGTGCACAGTCATACAGGTCCGGTGCCTGGCGTGATCGCGAGGAAACCGATTCATCTGCTGGATCCGGATGAACGCAAAACTGTGCCGAAGATGAAGGACCTGGTCGTCGACATCGGATCTGCCACGGAAGCCGAAACGAGACAGATTGTGCGGATTGGTGACATGGTGACACCGGAGCCGTGCCTGCGTGAGCTGCGCAACGGCCGGCTGGCGGGCGTTGCGATGGATGATCGTGTGGGGATCTGGGTGATTCTGCAGGCTCTGAAGCTGGTCGCCGCACGAAAATCGGCGGCCAGAGTCGTTGCCGTATCGACAGTGCAGGAGGAAATCGGGCTGCGCGGCGCGATTACCAGCGCTTACAGTGTGAATCCGCAGATTGGAATCGCTGTGGATGTGACACATGCCACGGACTGTCCTGGAATTGACCAGAATGAATTTGGCCGGATCGAACTGGGAAAGGGCCCGGTGATTGTCCGGGGCCCGAACGTGAATCCCGGAGTCTTTGAGCTGCTGATGCAGCTGGCCGAGCAGCACGGTATTCCCGTGCAGGTCGGCGCTCTGGGTTATCCCGCCAGCAATGACGGCGCAGCCATTCAGATCAGCCGCGGCGGTTGCGCCACCGGCCTGGTGGCGATTCCCAATCGCTACATGCACAGCCCGGTGGAGGTCGTGGCCGAATCGGATTTCCGCGATGCCGCCCGGCTGATTGCCGAATTCTGCCTGGCAGTCGATTCCATCAGCACTTTCGTGTTGTCGGAAACCTGAAATCGGGCTGAATCGTCCTCAGAAGCAGCTGAATTCTTCGTTTCCGAGGCAGCTTGTATTCCCACTGAACGATTTTGATGCTAAAAACGCTTGCTCTGAGTCGAAGCCGGGGTGAACAATGACCACCTGAACCAGCTGGAACGATTATTCGGACTCGGCAGGCCGTTCTGCCGGGTTCCGCAAAACCCGGTATTTCTTTCGTGGAAAGACATGTCTGGATGGACGTGGCTCGCTCGGCCTGTCATGTTTATGGTTTTTGATCGTAAACTCCATCCGGCTCTGATGCACTGCGGACGGCGGAGTTGCTCGGGATGTCGCTACGCTGAGTTCTGTTGGGTGAAGCGGCCAAGATCGGCCAATGGTTTCGTGTCCGGTGATTCTTCAATACGGAAGGGTTCGTCAGTGAGTTGACAACTGCCGGTGGAGCAGGCACCGCAGCTGTCCTGCATGCCGCGCACGTCGGTCACAGGGCCGGCAGCGGTTCGGCGGCAACTGGGCAGGGGCAACTGACGTGAATTCGAAACATTGAGACATTGACGTCTCACAACAGTGGTGAACCTATGCCAGTTGTCGTCTGCAGAATGCTCATGCCGATGTGCCCGAATTCAAACACTCCGACTCTGTTGCTGTTGGCTGCAGGGCTGCTGTTGCTGCCAGTCTCGGATCTGGCCGCCCAGGTTGATTCGGGAGATGCCGGCAGTGCCAGCCAGGCAGTCCCGGAGAACACCGGTGGGTCGGCCCCGGCCTCCGCCCCCACGGCCGCGCCGCAACAGTCAACCGAGGAGTACCTCGCTGCCGTCATGCAGCAGCAGCGGCTGACTCAGCAGATCCGGAATATCCGCAAGCCACTCCTGTCCCGAGAGGCGGAAAAGGAGTTCATCAAGGTCAGCCGCAACTATCGCTCTCTTCTGGGAAACGGCCCGAATCTCGCCAGCGCAACGGATCAGGCCCTGATTCGACAAGGACTGGAGTACCGCATTCTCAGGGCCTCTGACCCCGCCGTACAGGAATCGCCACGCCTGATGGCCAACGCGCTGAATGACCTGCGCCGCGATCTCAAGAGCGCCGGCAGTCAGATCACTAACCCACAGAATCGTTCGCGTTTTCGTGAAGATGTCTGCCGCGAAGCGCACCGGATTCTGCGGATGCTGCTGGATAACAGTCTGGACGCCCGCAGCTTTGCCATCAGCGTCCTGGTCGATCTGGAAGTTGTCCCCGCCGCATTTCAGCAGACGAGAATCATCATTCTGGACGAAGCGGCCGTGACTCTGGCCGAAATCCTGACGGATGCCAGTCAGCCGGATACCATCCGCGCCATCGCTGCTGCTCAGATCGAAAGGTTCCTGCGAACCACCGACGCCGTGCCGGTCGTTCAGATGAACCTCGCACGAACGCTGGCGACTGAACTGGCCCGGTGGAACACGGATCCCGCGTATCAACTGGTCCTGATCGATGCTCTCGCACGTGTCACCACCACCCGCGAAGTTGTCGGAAAGAACACGCCGACGGCCATCGAAGCACTCGCTGCTACCATGGCCGATAGAAATCGCAGAATTGACGTGCGATGCCGCGCCGCCAGAGGCGTCGGACGCGTCGGTTTCGATGCGCAAATTAATTTCGATCCGCTGGCCTGGAAAGTTGTTCAGCTGTGCGCCGAGACGGGTGAGTTCTTTAACGGAGAACCAGGCAACCAGGCGTTCGCAGTGTGTGCCGCTGACCTGTACCTGGCATTTCATCACATGACCCGGGATGAAGCCTCACCGGACTCTCGCAATCCCGCCGGTATGCTCAACAGAGCTCCCACGTCCCAACTGGTGAAGGCGGCCTACAGCGAGGCCCTGAAAGTCGTTCTGCCAATGCTGGACAATGCTAAGGCCATTCCCAAGAACGATCTGAAATCGGTCTTCGAATGGGCCAGTCAGAATGCTCCCTCCAGTCTGGTGTTTGATCAGAATGCGACTCCGCTGAGCAAATAGTCGCGGGCGAAAGCCCTTCGCTTCGTTCGCCTCAAGATGTGGTGCACACCTGAGCATGGACTGGACTCCCCTTAAGGAACTGATTGGCTCGCATGAGTCGTTCCTGATCACAAGTCACGTACGTCCGGACGCGGACGCCCTCGGTTCAGAACTTGGATTGTGCGCGATTCTTCAGGCGCTGGGGAAGAAAGCCACAATCATCAATGCCTCGGCTCCGCCGGCCAATCTGCAGTTCATGAATTCAGCAGGTCGCGTACTGAAGCTGAACGAAAACATCACTCGAGCCGGCGTCCCGGCCGCAGACGTCATCGTGATCGTGGATACCAGCGCATGGCAGCAGCTGGGTACGATGGCCGAACTGATTCAGGCCTCGACGTCGCTCCGCGTTGTCATCGACCATCATGTCAGCTCCGACAGGATGAACGCCCTGGAATTCCGCGACACACACGCAGCTGCCACGGGAGAACTGATCTGTGACGCCGCTGCGGCGCTGGGCGTGACGTTTGACTGTGACACGGCCAACTGGCTGTACGCGGCCATTGCCACGGACACCGGATGGTTCCGGTTTCCCTCAACCACCTCGCGGACCATGCAGACTGCTGCCCGACTGATGGAACTTGGGGCGGTACCACACACGGTCTATAACCTGGTGCATGAGCAGTATTCGCTCGGTCGCATCCGACTTGGCGGCCGAGTGCTGGGCCGCATCGAGACGGAAGTCTCCGGCCGACTGATCTGGGTGTATGTTGATGCCAAAGATCTCGCGGAAACCAGCAGCCTCCCGTCGGATACAGAAAATATCGTCAATCAGTGCCTGACCGTGGCCGGGTCAGAGGCGGCCTTTATCGCAGTCGAACTCCAGACCGGTCAGATCAAGTTCAGCCTGCGTTGCCGCCCGCCGCACGACGTTGCCTCGCTGGCCGAACGATTTCATGGCGGTGGACACAGACTGGCGTCAGGTGCCACGCTGCCGGGACCGCTCGCAGTCGCCGTCGACCGGATGCGTCAGGCCTTCCGTGAGATGCTGGAACCTGCCAACCCCGCAGCGATGCAGGGCGACGTGGCAGATGAACCGGTGATCAGCCAGACCAACTCCTGACGAGATCGGTGGCACCAGGTCTCCAGACGGCATTGCACCGCCACGAAGGGCGATGGGCATCGCCGATCAGTGGTCTGCCCCTGCTATGCCGAACGGCCCCGCAGCAACTGCCCGGCAGTCCGCACAACAAAGTTCTGAAAATCCCTGCTGGCAGCTTCCTGAACGGTCCGGAATCGGATGCGGACGGCATCGTACCCGTTCTTCTTCGGGGTAATTTCCTGTTCTGCCCCGAAATGAGCGATGGATCCGACCGTCACCGCGTCTTGCGGACAAAACAACACCACATCAACGCCGTCGCTTCGTTTTGTGTGCAGTTCAGCCAGCGGCACAGTGTCAGTCGCCTGACTCCAGGTGATTTTGCTGCGCGTTCCATAGTCCGCGACACATCCCGGAAAGGCAGACTCCACGACCTGCAACAGTGGTTCCACGGCGGCAAATTCCCAGTCCACGCGACCGTTCGCCGGGAGCCCCTTTCGCATCAGGTGCCACTTGCGCCCCAGCTGTTTCCATGGCATCAGGTCGTCCGGGCTGGTCGCTTCGCGCGTCGACAGCAACACGAACGCTTCGACTGCCTGGTCGAGAAACCGGCGAAATTCCGGCGTATCGATTTCGTCCTTCTTCCAGACGCGAATTGTCACCTCCTGCCATGCATTCTTCAGGTTTCGCGCTTTCACCCGCGGTTCCCGTCCGTAAACAGGAATCTCTTCAACATCGTCGAGAGGCACGAGACCCAGAGCGGCGTCCAGCTCTTCGGTTGTGAAAGAATCCTTCCTGACGCGGAAACAGAGAGACAGGAGCCAGTCGCCCCCCGTTCGGGCGTGCAGAAACCATCCGACTCCGGCTTTGCCTTTCACTTCGACGGTGGAACGGTGTTTCCAGTTCGGCTCGCTCAGCGACTTCTTTTTGGCCAGCAGATCGATCACCAGTCGCAGGGCAGCACCTTCCCAGCGGCAGGGCAGTCCGTTGTGCGAGATCCGATCCACAAGGTGCCAGCGTGGTCCGTCCGTCTCCCACGGCAGCTTCGCCGACTTTCCCAGCTGCTCGATTGTGACATCATCCGCCTGTTTTTCGGCGACCAGCATGACATCAAACGACTCACGGTCCGCGACGCAGGCTGATCGCAGCACCGGGCCAAGCAGTTCCCCCGTCCACGATCGCATTGGCGACTGCCCGACACCGTCTGCCTGTGCGTCAGCGCTGACGATCCCGACAGCCGAACGCGTCCGGCGTTTCACGCTCGCTGCTGGCGGATGCCGGCTCAGGCTGAGCCAGCGCTCGGCAGATCTCACGATCTCTTCCGGAGTTCCCTCGGCGACGATCCGGCCGCCGCCCGCTCCCGCCTCCGGTCCCACGTCGATCACCCAGTCGGCGGTCTTGATCACG
>SXGS01498423.1_pt1 | contig 10646 bp, 6 predicted proteins | sample 3174681 | NCBI WGS metagenome assembly SXGS01 (sample SAMN11356861, study PRJNA531348) | freshwater metagenome | isolation source: freshwater sample F1-80 | place: China: Fuxian Lake, Yuxi | collected 2017-12-25
ATTGACCGCCACGCACCAGCCGAACAGCCTCCTGCTTGAACTCCAGCGTATAGCGCGCCCGCACGATTCCCGTCATATCCGTTCCTCCAAAACTGATGATACACATTCAGCCTTGGGAGACGTTCTTCGGGGGCAAGGTCAGTTCGGCGCGCTGTTCCTGCACGGTCACGACGCGCAGGAGATCCGCGACGACGTCGCCGCCAAACGGTGCTTCGAGCTCGCGGTCGAGCGGCTGCGCGACCAGGTCACGCAGATGCCTTTCAAGCCGGGGGCGACTGCGATCGCCGCCGTGCCGCACCTCGAGGAGGTGTTGTTTCGCTACTACTACAACGGAGTTTACGACGACTGGTGGGGCATGGAGGTCATGGACCAGCGCCGCCAGATGCACCGCTTCGCGGACATTCCAGTGACGCTGTCGAGCGGTTGGTACGATCCATTCCCTGAGGACGCCGCCTGGCAGTTCATGTTTCTCACAAAGCAGAACAAGTCGCAGACGCGTCTGATCCTCGGCCCGTGGAATCATCTGACCATGCGCGGCGCCGGCCAGAGCCACGTCGTCGAGGTCGATTTCGGAGGCGACGCGCATTGGGGCGACGCCGTCTACAACGCGGAGCGGCTCAAGTGGTTTGACAAGTACCTGAAGGACATCGACACCGGCGTCGACAAGGAGCCGCCGATCCGCATCTTCGTCATGGGCGGCGGCAGCGGCCGCAAGAACGTGGCCGGCCACCTCGATCATGGTGGACGCTGGCGGACCGAGATGGTTTGGCCGATCCCGCGCACGAAGCTCACCGCCTATTATCTCCGCTCCGGAGGCCGGCTCGCGACTGACACACCGGCGCTTGGCGATGCGCCGGTGGTGTGGACGCATGATCCGGAGCACCCGGTGCCGACGGTCGGCGCCGCGGTCACGGGCTTCTACGAATGGGCGCCGATCCCGGACGGGTTCGACCGCGGCATGATCCTGCCGCGGGCGCGCATGCGGACCCTGGTGCCGGACGGCCCGATGCATCAGCGCGAGCGCGCCGAGTTGGTCGGTTGCCGCGCACCCTATCCGCTGCTCTCGGCCCGCACCGACGTGCAGGTGTTTCAGACCGAGCCGTTGGCAGCGGATCTTGAGGTCACCGGGGCGATCGAGGTCAAGCTCTGGGTCTCGTCATCGGCGGTCGACACCGACGTGACCGCGAAGATCATCGACGTTCATTCGCCGAATCCGGACTATCCGGAAGGCTTCCATATGAACCTCGTCGACTCGATCCTGCGCGGACGTTTCCGCAACGGGCTCGAGCGTGAGGAGATGATGGAGCCGGGCAAGGCCTACGAATTCTCGATCCCGCTGCCGCCGATCTCGAACCTGTTCAAGAAAGGTCATCGTATTCGGATCGACGTCGCGGCCAGCAACTTTCCGCGCTTCGACGTCAATCCCGCGACCGGCGAGCCGCTCGGCCGGCATACGCATACGCTCAAGGCGAGGAACACGCTCCATCTCGATCCGCGCCATCCCTCGCGGATCGTGCTACCGATCATGCCCGCCTGATCAGCCGCGGTTGCCGCCGAGGCCGCCGTAACGCTTGCCCTTGGCGATGCGGTCGTAGCTGAGGCCCGCGAACTCTTTGTCGGTGCGGCCGTCGAGGATCCATCGCGCGAGCTTCTGGCTCAGACCGGGTGCGATCTTGAAGCCGTGGCCGCTGCCGCCGCAGAACTCGGCATAGCCCGAGATTCCCTCGCGCGGGCCAACATAGGGATAAAAGTCGGGCGTGATGTCGTAGAGCGAGGCATAGGAGCTGAGCAGCTTCGCGCCCTGCAGGTTCGGCAGGCGCTTCACGTTCTTGTCGAAGGCCACCATGCGGAAATCGTCGTCCATGGTGCGCTTGTAGTTGTAGGGATCGACGTCGTGGTATTCCTTCGGGTAACCGAGCCCGAGGATGAAGCGGCCGTCGCCGAGCGCGCGGCAATAGGCGGCCTCGATCGCGGTCGAGAACGAGCAGGCCGGCATCGGCCGGCTCTTCGGCACCTCCCAGATCGCGTCCTGCTCGCGCACGGCACGAAGCTCCATGTCGAGGCCGATCGTTGCCGCGAGGTACTTCGACCAGGGGCCGGCGGCATTCACCACTGTGCCGGCATGGATCGTCTCGTCGTCGAGCTCGACTGCGACGACGCGGTCGCCGTGTCGGATCAGCGTGCGGCAGGCCGCACGGGTCCGGATCTCGCCGCCGAGCTGTTGCAAAGCATGGGCGAAGGCTTCGGTCGTCTGCACTGGATCGGCATAGCCGCTCCCCGGCTCGTAGACGACGCCACCGACGCCTTCGGGATTCATCCACGGCGTCATCTGTGCGAATTCGGATTTTGGGAGGATCCGGGCATCGAGGCCGAGCGTGCGCTGCATGTCGATGTTGCGCTGTGCAGCCGGCACCATTCCGGGAGGGAGAGCGAGGAACCAGCCGCGCTCCTTGAAGCCGCCATCCTTGCCGAGCATCGTCTTCATGTTGCGGAACATCTCACGGCTATCCAGCGCAGCGCGCACGAGCACCGGCTCGGAATAGTGCATGCGGACGACGGCGGCGCTGTCGCGGGTCGGGCCGTTTGCGACGCCGGCCTCGCGATCCAGCAGCAGCACGCGCTTCATCCCGCCCTTCTTCAGGTGATAGGCGGTGGCGGTGCCGCTGATCCCGGCGCCGACGACGACGGCATCGAATGTCTCGGCCATCTCTATTCCTCGTAGTCGAAGGCATTGTCGTCGAGCGCCGGGGCGAGGTCGCGCGGGCCGAGTCCGTAGTGCTTGCGGACGTAGGCTTCGGAGAACTTGCCGCTGGCGAGGTCGAGCGCCAGCAGATCGCGGCGGCGCTCGGATGGCGGTCCGTAGCCGCCGGCCCCGGGGCTGGTGACAATCAGGCATTGCTCCGGCGATATCTGCGTCGGCGGCGGCTTGTTGGAGAGTCGCTGTGGCGCCCCTTCCTCGTCGATCATGACATAGGAGCCGGTGTCGCCCCCCTTGCCGCCGAACAGGCCCCAGGGCTGGTGGCGGAAGCGGTCGCCGGCGCCGGTGAAGACGCAGGTGTGGCCGACCGGACGGATCATGCGGCGGAGCGCGAGGCCGCCGCGGTTGCGTCCGGCGCCGCCGCTGTCCGGCGCGAAGCTGTAGCCCTCGATCAGAAGCGGATACTCAGTCTCGATCGCCTCGAGCGGCAGGTTGGCAGTATTGGCGACATGCTGCTGGACGCCGTCCTTGCCGTCCTTGGTCGGCCGCGCACCACAGCCGCCGCCATAGGTCTCGAGGTAGAGGTAGGGCTTGCCGGTTCGGGGATCGGTGCCGGAGAAGATCGCCGTGGTGTTGGCGCCGTTGCTGGCGGCAAGCACGCGGTCGGGCAGCGCGTTGGCGAGCGCGCCCATCACGACGTCGACGACGCGCTGGCAGGTATGTGCGCGGTAGGCGACGGCCGCCGGAAACACGGGATTGACCAGCGATCCCGGCTCGGCGATCACCTCGAAGGTTTCGAGGACGCCGTGGTTGTTCGGGATCTCCGGGTCGAGCAGCGCCTTGAGCACGTAGCCGACCATCGACTCGGTGGCGTTCATCGGCGAGTTGATGTTGCCCGGTCCCTGTTTCGCCGTGCCGGCGAAGTCGAAGATGGCGCGGTCACCCTTGACGCTGAGCTTGAGGCGCAGCGGCAGGTCGACCGTACCCTGGCCGTCATCGTCCATCACGTCTTCGAAGAAGTAGTCGCCGGGCGTGATCGCGGCGATCGCGCGTCTGAGGCGGCGCGCCGTCATGTCTATGATCTCCCCGAAGGCCTGCTTGAGGAGGTCATGGCCGTAGCGCTGGGCGAATTCCTGGAGGCGGCGCGCGCCGAGTCGGCAGGCGGCGACCTGGGCGAAATAGTCGCCGCGGCGCTCAACCGGCAGGCGGACGTTGAGAAGGATCAGCTTGAGCACGTCCTCGACCAGCTCGCCCTTCCGGAAAAGGCGGATCATCGGGAGCCGCAAGCCCTCCTGGTAGATCTCGGTCATCGACGACGACATGCTGCCGGGTGCGATGCCGCCGATGTCGGCGTGATGCGCGATGTTGCAGACGAAGGCCAGGAGCTTGCCTTCAACGAAGACCGGCATGGCGAAGTTGACGTCGGGCAGGTGGCTGCCGTTGGCGGCGTAGGGGTCGTTGGAAATGAAGATGTCGCCTTCGGCGATGTCCTCCGGCGGTACTTCGGCCAGCACCGTCTTGACGTTGCCGTTCATCGAGTTGAGATGGACGGTCTGGGTCAGCTCGGCCTGCACCACGGTGCGCCCCCGCGCATCCATGATCGCGGTCGAGTGGTCGTGCCGCTCCTTGATGTTGGTCGAATAGGCCGACTTCATCAGCGCGATATAAGTCTCGTCGGCGATGGAGCGGAGCCCGTTGTGGATCACCTCGAGCGTGATCACGTCGAGCGCGGTGACCGGTGCGTTCATGATGCTATCTCGATCAACAGATTGAGCGCCGGGTCGACCGTCAGTCGGTCACCCGGAAACATCACGGTCGTCGTGTCCATCTGTTCGATGATCGCCGCGCCGGCGATGCGCTGGCCGGGCCTGAGCGTGGCGCGGTCGAAGACCGGAACCTCGGCGACGCCGTCCGGCGAGAACCAGACGGAGCGGGTCCCGACCGGTTTCAGTGCGTCCGGTGGCGCTCCGACGGTCGTGGCATCCTCGATCCGCGTGCGGCGGTGGCGGCGCGCCACCAGGCGGATGTTCACGACCTCGATCGGATCATGCGGGTTGAAGTAGCCGTAGCTCCGCTCGTGCACGGCCCAGAAGCTCTTGGTCACGGTCTCGACCGAGGGCAGCGCCGGCCGGCCGGTTCCGTTGGTTGCCAGCGGCACCGACAGCTCGAAGTTCTGCCCGACATAGCGGAGGTCGAGCGACACCAGGATCTGCCGTTCCGCCACCGCAATCTTCTCGCGCGCGAACCAGGCATCGGCCGAGGCCGCGATTGTCTCGAGCTCGGCTGTGATCGAGGCGGCGTTGCCGGCGTTGATCTCGCCGCGCACGGTGCGGACGAAGTTTTCCATCAGATCCGAGCCGATGAGCCCGGCGGCGCACAAGATGCCCGGCGCCTCCGGCACCAGGATCTCGCGCATCTCCAGGCTCTGGGCGACGTCGCGCGCATGCAGCGGGCCAGCGCCGCCGAAGGCGAGCAGGGTGAGTTCGCGCGGGTCGTAGCCGCGTTCGACCGAGATCGCCCGGATCGCGCGCACCATGTTGGAGACGACAATGGCGAGGATGCCGAGCGCCGCGCGTTCGACGGTGAAGCCGAGGCGCTTCGCCACCGGTTCGATGGCCGCACGCCCCTTGGCCGGGTCAAGCCGCATGCGGCCGCCGAGCAGGCCACCCGGGGAGAGGCGGCCGAGCACGAGATTGGCGTCGGTCACCGTCGGCTGCGTGCCGCCAGCGCCGTAGCATGCGGGGCCCGGCACCGCGCCGGCGCTGACCGGCCCGACCTTGAGCAGGTCGTCCTTGCCGAACCAGGCTATCGAGGCGCCGCCGGCGCCGATGGTGTTGATGTCGACCATCGGCAGCCGAACCGGGAAGCCGCCGATGCGGCGGCTGTAGCCCTGGCCGATCTCGAAGTCGCGGACCATCGCCACATCGGCGCTGGTGCCGCCCATGTCGAAGGTGATCAGGTTCGGGCGCCTGGCGCGCCGGGCGGCCTCGATCGCGCCGACGACGCCGGCGGCGGGACCGGACAGCGCGGTGCGGATCGGAAAGCGCTGGGCTTGGTCGATCGACATGAGCCCGCCGCTCGACTGGCTGATCACCACCGGCACGCTGCTCAAGTCGCGCTTGGCGAGCCGGCCAAGATTGCCGAGGTACCGGGCCATCAGCGGCTGCAGGTAGGCGTTGAGTGCGGTGGTCGAGAAGCGCTCATACTCACGGAACTCGGGCTGAACCGCGGAGGAGAGCGAGATCGAGACCTCGGGCAGCGCTTTGGCGAGCTCGGCCTCGACCCGCCGTTCGTGCTCGGGAGAGAGATAGGCGAAGAGGAAGCAGACGGCGACTGCCTCGACCTTGGCGTCGCGGATCGCGTCGATTGCGGCGGCGACGTCGCTCTCGGAGATCGGCGTCATGACGCTGGCGTCGGCGAGCAGGCGCTCGGCGACCTCGAAACGCCGGCGGCGAGGAACCACCGGTGGCGGGAAGTCCGCCTGCATGTCGTAGTTCAAGGGGCGGGTCTGCCGGCCGATCTCGAGCAGGTCGCGGAAGCCCTTGGTGGTGACCATGGCGACGCGAGCGCCCTTGCGTTGGATCAACGCGTTGGTCGCGACCGTGGTGCCATGGGCGAGCTGGGCAACGTCGGCGGCATTGTGGCCGTTCGCCTCCAGCAGGCCGACGACTCCGGCAAGGATCGCCTCCGACGGATCATTCGGCGTCGACGGCACCTTGTGCACGAAGCTCTTGCCGGTGCGGTCATCGAGACCGAAGACATCGGTGAAGGTGCCGCCGACGTCGACGCCGATCCAGATCGCCATGACTCGCTCTAATATTACACACAGTGTATTATAAGCGTCTGACGCCGCAGTCAAGCCGGTCGGCGTCGCCGACTGTGCTATCCAGCAGGGATGAAGGGAAGCCCGGGAACAACGCAATGAGCAAGCCGGCCAAGCGCCGCAAACCGGCCCTTGCGCCAGCCGGACGCGGGCGACCGAAGGGCACTGGCAGCCACACGGTCTATGCCGAGCTGCGACGGCGCATCTTGCGCCTCGAGCTGTCGCCCGGCGCGGACCTCGACGAGCAGACGCTGGTCCGCCAGTTCAAGCTGTCGCGGACGCCGGTGAGGGAGGCGCTGCTGCGTCTCGCGCATGAGGAACTGGTCGAGCTGATCCCCAACCGCGGCGCGCGCGTGGCGCCGTTGTACTTCCACGAGGTCGCCGAGATCTTCGATGCGCTGGAGATCGGGCTCCGCGTCACCTCGCGCTGGGCAGCGATCCGCCACACGCCTGAACAGCTCGACGCCATCCGCCGCCACGGTCGCGACTTCGCCGCCGCCACCGCTCGCGACGACTTCCACGGCATGACTGAGGCGAACCGCAGCTACCACATCGCCGTGGCCGAGGCGGCCGGCAACCGGCACTTGGTCCGCATGCTGACCGGGCTGCTGTCGACGACTTTCCGCTACGGTTATATGACGCTGTCGCGCGGCGCCTCCATCGCCGACGCCTTCCCCGGCGGCTTTCCCGAGATCATCGGCGAGCATGATCGGCTGATCGAGCTGATCGCGACCGGCGACGCCGATGGCGCCGACCGGCTCGCCGGCCAGCACTCGCGCCTCTTTCGTGCCAAGGTGTTGGAGCTCCTCAACACCAGCCCGGCGCCGGCGACGCCGGTCGACGGCGTCGACGCCTACATCGCCGGCGGCCCGGGGTGAGCGGCGTTGAGCGCGGGTGAGGGCAGGATCCTGGTGATCGGTGCGGCCGGACAGGTCGGCACCGACCTCGTTCCGGCGCTCCGCGCCGATATCGGGCGCGACAGCGTCGTCGCCGCCGTGCATCGGAAGGCGCCGTCGGCCGAGGTCGCCGCAGGGCCGACCGAGAGTCTGGACGCGACCGACAAGGCCGCTCTCCGCCGTCTCGTCGAGAAGCACCGGATCGACCGCATCTATCACCTCCCGGCGCTGATGTCGGCGGCGGGCGAGGCCGAGCCGGAGCTGGCCTGGCGGCTCAACATCGAGAGCCTGAAGAACGTGCTCGATCTCGCGGTAGAGCACCGCATGAAGCTGGTGTTCTGGCCGAGCTCGATCGCGGTCTTCGGCCCGACGACGCCGCGCAAGCGCACGCCGCAGCGGACGATCCTCGAGCCGTCGACGATCTACGGCGTGACCAAACTCACCGGCGAGAATCTCTGCAACTACTACTTCCATCGCTACGGCCTCGACATCCGCAGCATCCGCTACCCGGGTCTCGTCACCTACAAGACATTCTCTGGCGGCGGCACCTCCGACTATTCGGTCGAGATCTTCCTCGCCGCCAAGGCGGCGAACCACTACCGCTGCTTCGTCCGGCAGGACACACGGATGCCGCTCCTCTATATGGACGATGCGGTCAAGGCGACGGTGCAGCTCATGAAGGCTGACGCCAGGCGCATCACCATCCGCACCAGCTACAACCTGAGCGGCCTCGAATTCACCGCGGGTGAGCTCGCCGAGGAGGTCGCCAGGCGCGTCAAGGGCTTCACCTGCGACTTCGTCCCCGACCACCGCCAGGCGATCGCCGACTCCTGGCCCGACACGGTTGACGACACCGATGCGCGGAGGGACTGGGCGTGGAGGCCCGACTACGATCTACCGCGGCTTGCCGACGTCATGCTCAAGGGCGTCGGACTCTCGTCCTAGGCGAAGGCGAGCACCCGGCCCGGGTTCTTGAACAGGATCTTCTCGATCGCCGGGGTCTTCAGACCCATCTCCGGCATCCAGCGCCGGACGTATTTGGCGATGTGACCGTAGCCGACGCCGCCATAGGCGGTGAGCCGGGTCTTGAAGCAGACATCCTGGGAAACCAGCAGCCGATCCTCGTAGCCCTCGGCGATGAGCCAGGCAAGCGTCCGCAGGCGCTCGCCGTCACTCGGGACATAGGCCGCGAACTGCTTGTCGGTGACGTAGGCGTCGGTGCGTCCGTAGGGGAAGGTCGGCCGCACCTCGCCGAACCAGTCGTACTCCATGTAACAGCCGAGACACGCCAGATCGAGCAACCGGTCCTCGGGCAGGTTGGTGCGCTCCATATGGCCCATGATGACCCGGCCGATGTCGGCGCCGGCCTTGGCGAGGATGTCGAGGATCTCGAACGGCGCGTCGACATGCCGACCGGGATGGATGGTGATCGGCGCGCCGGTCTCGCGCTGGGCGCGCGCGCTTGCCCGCAGCACCCTGGCTTCGTTCGGCATCAGGGGCCAGGAGCAGCCGATCTCGCCGATGATGCCGGCGCGCGCGCCGGTGTCGCCGACGCCCTCGGTCACGTCGCGGACGATCTCCTCGGCGATGTCGGCCTCGCTCCGCCCGCTCATGCCGGGCGGATGGAACAGGTCGGTGTAGAAGCCGGTCGCCATGACGATGTGGAGGCCGGTGCGCTCGGAGATCTCGCGGAGCGCTGCCGGGTCGCGACCGAGGTCGACTGTGGTGACGTCGACGATGGTGCCGCCGCCCGCCTTCTTGAAGACGCGGGCCTCCATCACCGCGAGGTCGCGATTGTCGAGCACGAGGTTGTCGCGGTTCCTCGTGCCGTTCATGATCGTCCAGTGCAGATTGCCGAGTTCGACCGGCGCGGCGCTGAGTGCGCGCTCCTCGGCGTCCTCCGGCAGATCGAGGATCCGGGAGAGATCGGTCAACAGATGCTCGTGCATCATGGTGAGGCCGAGATCCTCCGGGAGCACTGGCCCGAGCACGGTCTGCGCATAGCCTTTCATCGTCGCCGACTTCCTTTCGTATTCGCAGCGCCAACTTGACAGCGCCGAGCGGTCGCGCTCATCAAGAGAGAAACCGAGGGCGACAGATGGTCCATGATGACGGGCTGAGCTCCACCGACATCGCCGTGCCGGATGCCATCGACTCTGGCCGCATCGACATCGATCTCGGCGCAGTCGTGGCCAACCTTGCCGAGATCCGCCGCCTGGCCGGGCCCGGCCGCAAGGTCATCGCCACGATCAAGGCGGATGCCTACGGACATGGCTGTGTCGCCGTCGCGCGTCGTCTTGAGGCGGCGGGCGTCGAGTACTTCGCCGCCGGCAATCTCGACGACGCCGCGGCGATGCGGGCGGCCGGTGTCGCCACGCCGATGATCCTGCTGAGTGGCCTCAGGCCTCACATGATCGGTCGCGTCCTCGCGCTCGGCGTGATTCCGACCGTGTTCGATCTCGAAGTGGCCGAGGCGCTGGTGCGGGCGGCACGGCAGCCAGTGCCCGTCTTCGTCAAGGTTGACTGCGGCTTCGGCCGCTTCGGCGTTCCGCTCGCCGAGGCCCATGCCCTGATGCGTCGGTTCAGGTTGATCGACCGGCTCAGCGTCGAGGGGATCTACACACACAACTCCTTCTCCGATCCGACCGGACAGGCCTGGGCGACGGCACGAGCGGCCGACTTCGCGGCGCTGGTAGCCGCGCTCGAGCGCGACGGCCTCCGTCCTCCGGTCACTCAGGCGCTGGCGAGCCCTGGCGTCTTCGCCGGCCTCAGCGAGGGCAGCGACGCGGTCGCCGTCGGGCACGTCCTCTACGGCATCAATCCGGTCGGCCCGGCGGTTCACAGTCCAGGAGGCATGGCGCTGCGCCCAGCGCTGACCGAGATCCGGACGCGGCTCGCCAATGTCGGCAAGCGCCCGCCCGACGGGCAGGCCGCGGCCTATCTCCGCCATGTCAAAGGGCCGACCGGGGTCGTTCCGGTCGGCATCTGCCACGGCTACCGGCCGACCGCGCCCGCGGCCTACATGATCGTCAGCGGCCGGAAGGCTCCGATTCTCCGCGTCTGTCTCGAGAACACCATTCTCGATCTCTCCGACGTCGAGGCCGCGGTCGATGAGGAGGTGCTGATTCTCGGTGCCGCCGGCGATCTTCGCATCACGCTCGACATGCTGGCCGCTTGGCAGGAGACGAGCGTGCTCATGGTCGTGACCGGTCTCGGCCGCTCGCTGCAG
>SXGS01511485.1_pt1 | contig 10646 bp, 8 predicted proteins | sample 3174681 | NCBI WGS metagenome assembly SXGS01 (sample SAMN11356861, study PRJNA531348) | freshwater metagenome | isolation source: freshwater sample F1-80 | place: China: Fuxian Lake, Yuxi | collected 2017-12-25
GTTGGTGATTACGACCGGCAATCCGTACGTGTGATGATACGCTCGCACCAATAGATCGCTGCTGGCTTTACTGGCAGAGTACGGCGAATTGGGCGCATAGGGCGTCGTCTCGGTGAAGAGGCCCGTCGAACCAAGGCTGCCAAATACTTCGTCTGTGGAAACGTGGTGAAAGCGGCGTTGGGCCTGAGATCGGCTCCATGCGTCTCGACACGCCTCCAGCAAGTGAAAAGTGCCCACGACATTGGTTTGGATAAAATCTCCGGGGCCGGTTATCGATCGATCGACATGCGACTCAGCCGCCAAATGCATGACGTGAGTTATCTGATGTTGATCTACAATTCGACAGACACTCGACTTGTCGCGTATGTCTACTTTCTCAAAAACATACTTGGACCGAAAGGCAAAATCTTCCACGTTTTCGAGATGCCCGGCATACGTCAGGCAGTCCAAGTTAACCAGCAGTTCAATTTCAGGTCGATCGATTACATGTCGAATCAAGTTCGACCCAATAAAACCCGCACCGCCGGTTACCAATAGTCTCATATCTAAGTTTCAAGCTACTTTTTGGGTGGCGCAAGCTCAGTTGGCGGCAATCTTCCAAAGAGCATCAATGCTGCGAATAAACATGGCGTTATTCGTAAGTGCTGGAGAACCTAGCACTGCGGCCCCTAATTTGCTAGTGGCAATTAACTTACCCTCTGCACCGTCGAGTTGCACAGTAGAGCAATTGCCTTCCTGATCGATCGAGTAAAGGTAGTTTCCCGCGATGACGGGCGTCGCCCAAACGGACCCAGAAACTTCTAGTCGGATTTGCCATTTCATTTCGCCTGTGTGGTCACAGCAAACCAAAACGGAGCGATTAACACCGTAGACAGCTTGGTCGGTTACCAAAACTGAACAACTGTTTGGATTGATGCGCGAGGACTCCCATTTTTGTTCTGGCTTGACCAGCGCACTGGTCAGTTCGAAAGCTTTGATGCCTTGCGACGGCACGAAGAGTTTTCCTCCGCTGGAGACAGATGTTGGAATTGTCGCGCATTTAATATCGATGCGCCAAGCCTCAGAACCGCTTCGAGGATCGATCGCCAACAGATTGTCAGCGCACTGAAGCACCACAACTTTCCCGCCATCTTTTCCCACAGCCACGCTGGGCGAAGACCAATTTGCCTTGGGAGGGCGTGGCACTTCCCATTTGGTTTCACCAGTTACCGCATCGATGCCTGCGGCAAAAGAATCGCCTTGGCATTCTACTTGTACGACGACCACACCATCGACCACCACAGGCGAGGAACTCATGCCAACGTCATTGCCCGTCTTGGGGTGATCGTACACCAAGCCGCGATACCACTGGAGATTACCATCCAGATCATAGCACACCAGATCATTCGAGCTAAAAAAAGCGAAGATCCGTTCGCCGTCCGTGCAAGGCGTCGGCGCGGAATTAGCGCTCGTAGGATGGCTGTAGGGGCGTCCGGTCGTCTTGATTTTTCTTGTCCACAGAACTTTACCATCGTCGGCGCTAACGCATGTCACCGACAACCAGCGCTGTTCCATCCCGGAACCGCTGCATGAAAAAACGCGGTTGCCAACGACGATAGGACCACCCACACAGCGCCCTTCGATGGGCACTCGCCACGCAATATTCTTGGCGGGCTTGCCGTCGACGCTCGGAGCGAAGTCAATCGGCAGTTTCGCGTTTGGCAGAACTCCGTTGCCGGATGGTCCCAGAAACCCTGGCCAATCTGCCGATACGCTCGATGCCGTCAACTGGAAAACGAAAAATGCGGACAGACTAAGACGAAGAAATTGCTTGAGATTCATATCTAGTTGCTGAATAAAATGCGGGTTGCGAAATCGAATCGTGCTCATTCTTATTTTCTCGGAATAAACCAAATTTGATGGACATGGAAGTTCGAAGCCGGTGCCGTATGGTGAAATACAGCGCCGGAATGCCGCTGTACAACGCAAACTATTTGGCGGCAATCAGTGGCCGCCAGCCAATCGTCTTGCCGCTGCTGTCGGTGAACCGAATCTGGTATTTCCAATCCTGCGCCCAAGACTCAGTTTGCTCATTTTGGCATACTTTGATCAGTACGGAGTTGACACCTTTTTTCAAGCGGACTTTGGCAACGTATTGGTCGATCTGAGTGCTGGCATGGTAGATTTCGTTGCTCAACGCTGGTTGTCCATTGACCCAAACCTTGTTCCCATTAATGCAACCCAAGCGCACATCGCATTCTAAGTCAGAGTCGCTTTCAATCTGCGCATACGCGTAACAGATCGCCCCTTTTTCATTCTTGAAAATCGGATTTAAGTCGAGCGCGCCATTGGCCTCCGCGGTCGACGCGTCGCCCCAGCCAACCTTTCCGTTCTTGCCATCGTACTGTGCTTTCAAATCAACCACGCCTCCGCGCTGCAGATATTCGTTTTCAGGTCCATAGACGACATTGAAACCCGTTTTTTGACGATTATCAAACGACGCAGCCAAATACCAGTGATTGATAAACCCAAAATGCTTTTGCAGATCGACCTTGGTCCCCAGTTCGTCCAGCTTCTTAGCGATCGCTTGTACCTGGCTGGGCAATCGCGCTGCGTCTAACACGTTCGAATAGCCTTGGACCAGCTTCTCGTTGACAGCGCCAGCCGATTTCGATGCTTCGACTTTCCTGAGCGCCAGCTCCACTGCTTCATAGCGGATGTCCAAACTAGGATCATCGAGCATCGAGTCCAACATCGCCTCTCGCTTGGCTTGGTCACCGCCAGCAAGATAATCGAGAGCCCAATATCGCGCCTCCGGAGCCCCCGACTTGTCGGCAAGAAAATTTGCAATAATGCGCGCCGCTTCGTTCTTGTCCAGCCGCTGGGCGACCGATTGCGCAATCGCCAAGTACCAGTTCTTGGCCACTGGATTCGCACTTGCAACGCGCCGGAGAACATCTTCTAGTTTCAAGTTCTTGTTGGCCTGGAGCTGCTTGGCCACCGCCGTCGCCTCAGCGATCCCTTTACCTCCAGGCGAGATGCTGGCTATCTCCGCCCCCAACTCTTGGCCGACCGCCGCCGATGCCATCACAAGGCAAGTCGAGATAACACAGACACACAACAAATCCACCAACCGTCTATGAGAAAGGGCCTGGATTCCATTGTAAGCACAATGCATAGTTTGCTCCTGGTGTTGATCAGGTTTTACCAGCCGGGTTCGACACAATCCACTTCAATGACGTGAGTATTATGTCAGACCGAGGCCTGTTGGTACACACCTGTTGCCGCTGAAGTTTTAAGTTTGGAGATTGAAGTAAAGATTGCATTTTTTGGCCGGTGCGCCACTAGGATTGCAAAATTCAGTAGTCAAGCGGACGTTGTTCGTCCTTGCTTGACCATCATCGCGTAGATCAAGACGAACGCCGCGTAAAAAGTGACGAAGAAACACCAATGACTTGCGGCGCTATCCGTTAGTAGAAAACTCAGCAGAGCCCACATCCAGCCCCAGGAAACGATAATCAGGCTTTGAATAAAGGGACGCCACCACAGCAGGAAGGGTGCGCCGATTACTAACGCCCACAATCCGTATGCCCAAGCCAAAAACACAGGAGGATTGCGCGGTGAGTACCAGTTCAAATGTCCTTGGGGTGTAATGACCGTGTGCGTCGGGTGATAGATTACGCGGACGGCAACGACCATAGTCAACCCGACGACAAGTAACGCAAAAAACGACAATCGATGCGAGCGCACGGGCAATTCGAAGGTCGAACCGAACAGCGGTCCCCAGGCTTGCGCTAACAAAGCCAATGGGATCAGGCCAATAGTCAGCAGTTGATTGACCGTTCCATGCGGAGTTGGTCCATCGAGCCAAAGTAGGCCCTCAACCCATTGCATGGCAGTGATTCCCATTAGCGCAACCGCTCCCCACTTGAGTCGCGGATGGTCGCGCCGCAAGACATAGGCGGCCACGCCGTATGCGCAGCCACTCGCTATAAAGCTTGACGTTGCATTAAAACAGATACTATCGATCCTTTCTTACAGGCTCTGGTGTCGGGCTTTTTTAGACGATAACCTCGCGATCAATATCGCGCAAGTCGGCTGTACATATTTTCGCATCTCTTCGAGTTCTTCGATCCGCGTTGTAGAATGCACTGCGCATCATTGCCAGCCAGCCGAGTTCATGCCACTGAAGGCTTTACCCTACACAACCTATTCCATGAAATCACCGCAGCGCAACAGACGAGGTCTTGACAAGAAATCCGAGGTAAAGCCACTGGCGCCCCAAAATACAGCTTTTAGGCTGTCGTTGCTCTATTTCCTAAGTGGAGTACCTGCCCTGCTGTATCAAACGGTGTGGCAACGTCTGCTGGTTCTGCATAGTGGCGCTGGGACGGCATCCGTGGCCATCATCGTAGCAGCCTACATGCTGGGGCTTGGCCTGGGGAGCTTGCTCGGTGCTCGGCTCAGTCGAGGGCTGACTCCCAGAACCTCGCTGAAGGTATTCGCAGGACTGGAGCTTTGCGTCGCGGCATACGCCTACTTCAGCCCGATGCTGCTCTACAGTGTTTTGTATCAGCGCTTTGGTTGGGCATATGACAATTTGTGGACCGCAACTCTTTTGCACGTGTTGACTCTCGTGCTGCCGACAACCTTGATGGGCATGACGTTGCCTATGATGACCGGCGCCCTCGTACGGGAGAGCACCACAGCATCGAAATCAATCAGCCTGCTGTACGGGTGTAACACTTTTGGTGCGGCCTGTGGTGCTGCACTCGCTCCCTGGTTCCTACTGCCCTACGTCGGCGTAAGTGGAGTTTGCTCGGTAGGAGCGGCCATTAATTTTTTGGTCGCAATGCTCGCCATTCGCATGCTGAGTTTAATGCCTGACAAGCCAACTTCTGAATCCGTCAGATTGGTGTCACAATCGCAAACGAGTTCGCCTGGAGTGATGTCGAGCCCGGTTGCGTTTCACACTTGGTTGGCATTGTACTTTTTGAGTGGCTTGAGCGCGATTGGGCTCGAGATCGTGTGGTTTCGTATGCTGGACGTGGCGGTGAAGTCAACTTCTTACACGTTTGGCACCGTGCTGGCTACGTTTCTCGCTTGTATGGCCATAGGTAGCATCTGGGGTTCCAGGAGAATCGGTCGCATCAAGGAGCCATTGAAAGAATTTTTGTCCGTGCAGTGTTTCGTCGCCCTCGCGGCTGTCGTGCCAATTCTGTGCTTGTACTACGTTCCAACATCCTGGCTGAGTGGCGTATGGGTCTATCGTTATTGGGGCGACGCCGATTTACTGTATCCAGGTTGGGACAGAGCCTCCGCAACTTTCGTGCTGTATTTCATTCTTCCGTTGGCCGTCATGGGAGTCCCAACATTTTTGATGGGCTATAGCTTTTGCGCGTTGCAAAAGGGTGTGCAACTCGACGCGGCACAGTCTGGGTACCGAGTCGGCTTGCTGCAGGCAGCGAACATACTTGGTTGTACGTTGGGAAGTCTGCTTGTTGGCCTATGGTCGATCGGCGTTCTGGGAACAGCCGACACCCTACGAGTCCTTGGCACGCTGAGTTGCATTTTCGCGATCATCGGTTTGATGTGTTCCGACGCGCGGGCTAGATTCGGAGTGTTATTTGCTGCGATGTTGATTGCGATGTGGCTATTGCCGGGCGGTACAAAACTGTGGATGCGGTTGCACGGACAGCCTCTCGATTCGCTCGCAAAGGTCGTAGAAGATGTAACTGGGGTTTCCATGGTCGCGCCGGAAAGTGCGGATGAAAAGTGGCGGCTATCGGCTAACGGCAAGGCTCAAAGCCACCTGCCGTTTGGAGGCTTCCACAGCAAGCTGGGCGCACTTCCCGCAGTCATCCATCCTCAGCCCAAAGAGATAGCCATTATCGGGCTCGGCTCGGGCGATACAGCGTGGGCCGCGACTTGTCGAACTCAAACTAGCAGCGTTACAGTCTTTGAGATCTGTACTGCTGAGGCTCCTGTGCTGCAAGAACTGGCGGCGACTGGCCAATGGGGTCAGCTCAAGGAGTTTCTCGAGGACCCGCGCGTTCGAATTGTGGGACGCGATGCGCGGCACGCTCTGATGACCGAAGATAAGAAATACGATGTTATCGAAGCGGACGCGATACGCCCGCGGGGAGCCTACGCAGGTTACCTATACTCCATTGAGTTTTTTCAGCTTTGCCAGCGCAAGCTGAAACCAGGCGGGTTGATGTGCAGTTGGGTGCCCACCGATGGAACCTACTCGACATTTTGCGAGGTCTTTCCGCACATTTGGGAACTCGACGGCGGGTTTATTTTGATCGGCTCCAATGATCCCATTCCCGCCGACATGCAAACGTGGAAAGACCGCATTCAGTCGACCGAGGTCGCACGATTTCTCGGGACTAACGTCGTGCAGGAATGCTTGACCAGTGTCAACGGAGCCACGCAAACGCTGAGGCAATTTTCGAATCCCATGATTAATACAGACCTGTTTCCGTTCGACGAGTTCAACTAGTTGGATAGTCGTTTAAGAGGTTTTTTTCATATGATGCGAGTCATATTCGTGCTCGGATGGTCGATCCTGGTCTCTGGCTACGCGATCGCTCAGGGGGACTCGGGGCCGGTCGAATTAGTCGTCCACCATGCAACCATTCACACCTTGCATTCTGCTAAGCCGCTGGCCCAAGCCTTGGCAGTCTCCCGAGGTCGGTTCACAGCAGTCGGCTCGAACGACCAGATCATGCGTTTGATCGGTCCTGCAACGCGCACCATCGACGCGCGCGGCAAACTGCTCGTCCCTGGTTTCAACGATGCTCACGTACATTTTCTTTCTGGCGGTCAACAGTTGTCCAGCGTCCAATTGCGCGACGCCGCCACTCAAGCCGAATTTCGATCCCGAATCCGTGATTTCGCCAAACAACTGCCCAAGGGAACTTGGATTACGGGCGGCGATTGGGACCACGAAAACTGGCCCGATGCGCCTTTGCCTACGAAAGAACTGATCGACGATGTTACGCCCGATCACCCGGTTTTTATCAGTCGACTGGATGGGCATATGGGGCTGGCAAATAGCCTGGCTTTGAAGATGGGCGGAGTCGATAGAAATTCGGTCGATCCAGCAGGCGGATTGATCGTGCGCGATGCTTCAATCGGCCAGCCAACTGGAATTCTCAAGGATGCCGCGATGAGCCTGGTCGCAGGCAAGATTCCGCCGCTGACATTTGCACAAAAGCAGGCGGCCGCTCTCGCAGCCACAAACCACGCCGCAGCTCTGGGAGTAACTAGCGTTCAGGATATGTCGGGAGGCAGTGACGTACCCGTACTGCGAGATCTGTTTCGACGTGGCGAATTGAAAACGCGCATTTACGCCGTTGCACCACTCCCGCGATGGCGAGATTTGGCGGCCAGAGGCATTACTGCCGGCGCGGGCGATGCTTGGATTCGCGAAGGCGGATTAAAAGGCTTTGCAGATGGCAGTCTCGGTTCGACCACTGCGTTTTTTTTCGAACCGTACCACGATGACCCACGAACCCATGGATTGCCCAGCGACGAAATGTTTCCCGATGGAGCCATGTTTCAGCGCGTGCGCGATGCCGACAAAGCTGGTTTGCAAGTCATGGTACACGCGATCGGTGATCGAGCCAATGATCAGATGCTGACCATCTTTGAACAGGCCAGCCAGACCAACAGACCGCGCGACCGCCGATTTCGCATCGAACACGCACAGCACTTGCGAGAGCCAGACATCGCGAGATTTGCCAAGCTGAATGTTATCGCCTCCATGCAACCGTATCACTGCGCCGACGATGGCCGCTGGGCTGAAAAGAGAATTGGTCACCAACGAGCGCAAGGAACCTATGCGTTCGATTCGTTGCTGGATGCTGGAGCGGTATTGGCCTTTGGTTCGGACTGGAACGTCGCCCCGTTGAATCCATTGCTAGGCATCGCCGCAGCGGTCACTCGGCAAACTCTGGACGGAAAACATCCCGATGGCTGGATACCCGAGCAAAAGATCTCTGTCGAGCAAGCAGTGCGAGCCTATACGGTTGGATCTGCAACGGCTGAGTTTGCTGAAAATGAGAAAGGGACGATCGAGGTCGGCAAACTAGCGGACTTTGTTGTCCTTTCGCAAAACATTTTTAAGGTTGCTCCCACAGAGATTTCACGCACGCATGCTCTCGTGACAGTGGTCGATGGGCGCGTGGTATATGAAAGGCAAGAGCATTGAGTTTGCGAATTGAGATAGTCATTCCCGCTCGACTAGCATCGACCCGGTTACCCGAGAAGTTGCTGTTGCGCGAAACCGGCAAATCCGTATTGAGGCATACTTTTGAAGCGGCCTCGCAAGCGACGATACCGCAAGGCATTACAGTCGCAGTCGATTCGCAGCGAGTGCTGCAGGAAGTCGAATCGTTCGGCGGTCGCGCGGTGATGACCGATCCCGCACTGCCCAGCGGAACGGACCGCGTGGCTGTGATCGCGCGTGAGCTGACGCACGTCGACGCTTTCATTAATGTACAAGGAGACGAACCGGAGATTCCAGTGGAAGCGATTGACGGCGTCGCAAGATTACTCACCAAACATCCAGACGCCGACATCGCCACATTGGCCACACCCATTCGCCAGCGCGATCGATTGCTGGATCCAGCTTGTGTAAAAGTCGTCTGCGATCATGCGGGACGAGCACTGTATTTCAGCCGTAGCGCTATTCCGCATGCGCGACTCTGGGACGACCAATTGCTCGATCAAACGCCACCTCACTGGCTGCATCACTTGGGGATCTACGGCTATCGTCGCGATTTATTGCTGCGAATGAACGAGATTCCAACTAGCCCGCTGGAGCAGCTTGAGAAATTAGAGCAACTGCGATTTCTTCAAGCAGGATGCAAAATCGTAGTTGGCACAATCGCCCACGCACCTAAAGGGATCGACACGTTGGAAGATTACCAAGCGTTCGTCAGCAGGCACCGCTCCAAACTCGTAAAATCCAACGGAGCCGAGTGTCGTTAATAGAGTACTGTCGATGTACGCGCGCTACCAACAAGTGATCATGCTGTATATTGTTTCCTGTCGTGTGGAATAGTTGGACGGATAACAGTTTTTGGCTTAGCTGAGAATCGATACGAATTATTGTTTAATCGGAGTTTGAAAAAGTGGTAACGAAAAAGACACACTTTAGCATCGAAAATCGACTGACTCGACGGACGCTGCTCGGCGGAACAGCTCTAGTGGCTGCCCATGGACTCTTGCCGCGCACTGTCTTTGGTGCTGACGATTCCAAACCGAATTCTGTTTTTGGTGGAGTGCGTATCGGCTGCATCACCTACAGCTATCGCGGTGGTGTAGACACAGCCGAGTATGCGTTGGACTGCCTTCGCAAGGATGGTCTCAGCGAGACAGAATTGATGGACGGCCCCATTGGCTCTTTCGCAGGTATCGTTTTTCGCAGGGGTCGTGGACGCGGCAACAAATCTCAGGAGCCTTCATTTGATGCGGAGCGACCCAAGGTGCGGGAAGAACAACTGGCCAAGTGTGAAGAGCTGCGAAAAATGTACAACGACGCTGGCGTCAATATTCATATTCACAAGTGCCCGTTTGGTCAGACCGACGATGCCATCGATTTCAACTTTCAGATTGCTAAAGCTCTAGGTTGCAAAGCAATCACGACCGAGCGCAATGACGACTTGGCCAAACGGCTGGCACCCTTCGCCGAAAAGCACAAGATCTGGGTTGCATTCCACAATCACACCAACAACATTCCAACGATCGAGAACATCGATCCGCTAATGCAAATTAGTGACTACATCGGTTTCAATCTCGACATTGGTCACTACGTTGCGGGCACTAAAGGCAAGTCGCCGATTCCCGTGATTGAAAAGTACCACGACAAGATTATCAGCTTGCACTTGAAGGATCGAACGGCTGACGGCGGTAATCTCCCATGGGGACAGGGCCAGACACCGATTAAGGAAGTGCTGCAACTGCTGAAGAAGGAAAAGTGGCCGATCTATGCAGACATCGAATTGGAATACAAAGTCCCCGCAGATTCCGATGCGGTCAAGGAAGTGGCTAAGTGCATGGAATACTGCAAACAAGCACTTGCATAGTCGTGGTTTGCTGTGCGATCCATCAGCCTTTCGCTCCGCCGCTGATTTTCCGCTCGTAAGGCGAGCGGCAGATGGGGCCTTACCAATACAAGCCCGATGCGCAAGGGAGTGCGTACGTACCAGGATTGCCCCACTCGCTTGCGCATCGGGCTTGTATTGGTAAGAATCATTCTGCCGCTCGCCTAAGCAAAGTGGTAGTAGGCGCATTCCCAACATCTAATGGTGAGGCCGTGACGCCGCTCGTTATCCGAAGCGAAATAGAGCGATTTATGGTTCATTGCGTGGGACCATGCGAGGCGAGTTTTGAAGCACCAGCGGACTTCGACAAAGAAGGTTTATCGCGTATCAAAGCGGTTGGGTTGGATACTTCCGGTCGATGGTGGATTGCCCGCATGTATGGGCGTCGGGGAGGTAAAATGATGTTGCGAGTTCATTGGGTTGGGCAAGAATCGGAGGTGTGCGAACACGTATTACCGGTGTTCGTATCGATTGATCCTGTCCTATGTGAAGAAAACAGCGATACCAACTGAGTCCAAAAGAACATCGCTGAGCGTGAGCGGCGGCACGACA
>SXGS01227068.1_pt1 | contig 10644 bp, 13 predicted proteins | sample 3174681 | NCBI WGS metagenome assembly SXGS01 (sample SAMN11356861, study PRJNA531348) | freshwater metagenome | isolation source: freshwater sample F1-80 | place: China: Fuxian Lake, Yuxi | collected 2017-12-25
CCGGTAGCCCAGACAGTCCGCCACACGACGGGTGTGATCGAGAATCTTTTCGAGCCAGGGCGCAAACGCCGCGTAGTCGTCGGCGGCGCGCGCGGCGGCCCAGGCATTCTGGGCCAGGGCGGTGAGGCGGGCGCCCTCCTCGGCGAGGGCGGTAGGGATTTTCGTGGCCTGATCGTAGTCACGCCGGGCAACCCGCAGGTAGGCGCGATCCGCGTCGTTCTCGGCGCCGGTCGCCTCGGCCGCGGACAGGAAACGTCCCGTGGCTTCGTCGGTGAAGAGCTCGTGGGAGAGCTTGGCCAGGGTGGCCTTCTGTTCCGCACGGGCTCCCACGCCCCCCGGCGGCATGTAGGTTTGCTGATCCCAGTCCAGAATCGCGGCAGCCTTCTGGAGGTTGTTGACGTCTTTCAGGCGCTCCTGCAGAGCGGCCAGTGCTGCACTCATCTAGTAGTCTTCCACCGAGTAGTAGGGAAATGAGAGGCCGGATACATTCACCTGGCCCTCTTTGATAGGAATCGTTTCTTCCCGCACTTCCGCATAGGCATTCGGCGTGAGCAGAATGTCGCCCATCTTGCCGACATCTTCCCCCAGCTTTGAGGCCAGATTCACCTCGTCGCCAAAGAAGTCCTGGTCGCCGACGTTCAGGATGTGTCCGAAACCGATGCCGCAGGAAACGTAGAGGCGGCGATCAACGGGAAGAATGCAGTTCGCCGCCCGCAGCCGCGCCTCGATCTCCCGCGCCGCCGTGATGGCATCCATCACCGACGGGAAGGTACAGAAGAGGTTATCCGCCTCGGCCTTGACGATCCGCCCGCGGTGGCCCTGGACACAGGGGGAGACCAGCAACCGGGTCTGATGGATCATCAGCAGGAAGGACACGATGCCGTAGCGCTGCGTGGTCCGGGAGAAACCGCTCATGTCCAGGATCATCACGGCGCATTCCTGGCCGAAGGTTTTCATGATCTCGATGGTGATTTCCTGGCGGTGCTCGGGGTGCTCGATGATCCGGTCCAGGTAGACAGCCAGCGCCGCATGACCGTGGGTCACCATCGGAGCCGCCTCCGCCTCCGGGGCATCGGCGACTTCTCCCCGAAGCTGACTTTCCAGACGCAGGCGTTCGGCGGCGTTCACAGCATGGATCTCCGGGGACAGGCGAGGGCCCGCGTGCCGCGCACTCCACGGGGGAGGAAAGAGTGGAGAGGAGTGAGGAAAGAGTAAGGGGAAACCGATTCCCACTCTTTTCCGACTCCCTGTCCCCACTCTTTTCTAAAGCGGTATACTGTCATCGTCGTCCGATAGCCGGCTGCGTCCGAACCGCGGGGAGGTCTCTGGTCCAGTATGCAGGTGCGGGTGGAGTTGTTCGGCCGGTTGGCCAGCCAGAGCGGCGCGCGCGAACTGACCCTGGAGATGCCGGTCGGAGCGACCCTGCGCGATGTGGCTGCTGCACTGGCGGAGCGATTTCCGGTACTCACCTGGGTCCCCTCCATCTGCCGGCCGGTGCGAAACCTCGAGTATGTCTCCTGGGACACCCCGGTCACCGCGGATGACGAGGTGAGCTTCATCCCCCCCGTCAGCGGTGGCGTATGAAATTGTGTATGCAAGGCGCCGTCTTCGTCCAGATCACGAGCGATCCACTGGATCCGGCTCCGCTGATGCGCCTGGTCGAGGGGCCCGACATGGGCGCTGTGGTCACCTTCAGCGGCAATGTGCGGAACCAGAACCGGGGGCGCGAGGTGCAGTATCTTGAATACGACGCCTACCGCCCGATGGCCGAGCGCGAAATGCGAGCCATCGGCGAGGAGACCGCCACGCGCTGGCCCTGTCGCATTGCGCTGCAGCACCGGGTGGGGCGCCTGGAACTCGGAGAAGCAAGCGTGTTGGTGGTGGCTGCCTGCGCACACCGGGCGGAGGCATTTGAGGCCTGCCGGTTTGCGATCGATACGCTCAAAGAGCGCGTACCGATCTGGAAGCGCGAAGTCTGGCAGGACGGTGAGGTCTGGATTGAGGGCGCCGCCGACGCTCCCGTCTCCGCCGGTACGGACGCGTCGCGGTGACCGGAACTCCGGACCGCGGAACCGCGGAGTCCGGCCCGGCAGTGCGCCCCCGTCTCCCCCGCACCGTCGTAAGACTCGGTCTGGTGAGCCTGCTGAACGACTTCAGCAGCGAGATGATCTACCCGCTCCTCCCACTGTTTTTCACCACGGTGCTCGGGGCGCGCAGTGACCAGTTCGGCGCCATGGAGGGTCTGGTGGACAGCCTCTCCAGCTTGCTGAAGATCGGATCCGGACGGGTTGCGGACCGGCTCCCCCGCCGCAAACCGCTGCTGCTCCTCGGCTATGGGCTCGCGGCGCTGACCCGCCCGCTGATCGCCCTCGCCGCCGCGCCGTGGCATGTGCTCGCCCTGCGCGTCGTAGACCGCACCGGAAAGGGCATCCGGGGTGCGCCCCGCGACGCAATGATCGCCGACAGCGTGGAGCCGCAGCAGCGGGGCCGGGCCTTCGGCTTTCACCGTTCAATGGATCACCTGGGGGCGATCGTCGGGCCGGTGGTCGCACTGGTGCTCATCCAGGTGCTGTGGGGCACGGCCCCGCTGCGGCCGGGGGACTACCGCCTGCTGTTCACCGTCGCCGCCGTGCCAGCGCTTGCCTCGCTGTTCGTGCTGGCGTTCGGCATTCGGGAGACACCGCGCCTCCTCACACGGCCGCCGGAGGGGAGAGAAACCCCACGCGCACCGGAACAACAACTCGGACGCTCGTTCTGGTGGCTGCTTGCCGTACTCACGCTGTTTGCGCTGGGCAATTCCAGCGACGGATTTCTGCTGCTGCGGGCCCGGGCCGCCGGGCTGAGCGAGCGAGACCTGTTTCTGATCTGGCCTCTCCTGCACGTGGTGCGCTCCGGTCTGGCGGCGCCGGCCGGCGCACTCTCCGACCGCGTGCCGCGCCGCGCGTTGATTGTCGCCGGCTGGCTCGTCTATGCCGGCGTCTACCTCGGCTTCGGGCTGGCCACCCACGCGTGGCACATCTGGGTGCTGTTCGGCGTCTACGGCCTCTACAGCGGACTGGTCGAAGGCTCCGAACGGGCCCTGGTCGCCGACCTTGTTCCGGCTTCCGCGCGCGGCACCGCGTACGGCTGGTACAACGGGGCGGCAGGCCTGGCGGCGTTCCCCGCCAGCGCCCTGTTCGGCCTGCTCTGGGAACATGTGGCGCCGGCAGCCGCGTTCGGCTTCGGGGCGGGTCTCGCGTTGCTTGCCTCCCTCTTGCTCTTGCTGCTGCCGCTGCACCCGGCCCCGGGGCAACCGCCGCCCCGTCCGATCGGCGCGCAGACGACCTGAGCAGGCTCACGTAACTGCCGGTGATCCCGCTCCCTGCTCCCCACTGCCTTCCACCTACCCAAGTGCATCCTCTATTCCTGGACCCCGCTGCCCCCTCGCCCGGTCGTTTCCGCGCGGTGCTGTTCGACGTAGACGGCACGCTCATTGACACCGCCGACCTGATCGCCGACGCGCTCGAGGAAACCTGCCGCCGCCACCTGGGACAAACCCACTCGCGCGAGCACTACTACTCGCTGATCGGGAAGCCGGCACTGGTGCAGATGGAGCTGCTGGGCGGTCCGGAACGCGCCCGCGCGATGCTCGAGACGGCGGTGGCACTGTATGAGGACGGCGCGCACCGCGAGCGCCTCTTCCCAGAGGCACTGGACACGCTGGCCCAGCTTCGTGAGGTGGGGATTCGCGTGGGCCTGGTCACCAGCAAACTCCGCCGCGAACTCAACCCCACATTGGAGCGGATCCCGCTCCAGCGGTACGCCCAGGTCATCGTCACTTCCGACATGACCACCCGCCCCAAGCCCTACCCGGATCCCGTCTACCTGGCGCTCCAGACGCTGGAACTCCCCGCCGAACACGTGGTGTTCATCGGCGATAGCCCCTACGACCTGCAATCCGGCCGGGCAGCCGGCGTCCGCACCGCCGCCGCTACCTGGGGACCGCACCCGCGCCCCACCCTGGAGGCGGAATCACCGGACCTGATGGCGAACAGCTTTCGTGATCTGCTGCGCTATTGCGGGCTCCGTTCCTGAACGCGTGCAACGGGTCGGCATGGCCAACCGCAGCCGGCCGCAGCGTGCTCCGGCGCCATCGGAAGTCCCGAAACGCATCGCGGCGCCGCGCCCGAGTCCGGACCACACCTGACCGGCATGCACCTCACCCATACCCTGCTTCGTCCTGCCCCTGCCACACACACTCTGAGGGACCTCATCCGATGTCTGCGCTGCGCCCTGCTCCCGCCCTCGTCGCCGAAGTCACCCGCGGTCCTGCAGCGGAAAGCCGGCACACCGGCCATGCCGTTGTCGTGGACGATGCGGGCCACATCCTGTGGAGCACCGGCGATCCGAACCACCCCACCTTCCCGCGGTCGGCGCTGAAGCCACTCCAGGCGCTGGCCGGTATGGCTCGGGGCACCGATCGGCAATTTGGCTTCACGGCGCGAGAAATCGCCGTGACCTGCGCCTCCCACGCCGCCGAGCCCCGCCACCGTGAGGCCGTGGCCTCCATCCTGGCCAGGATCGGTGCGACGGAGGACGATCTGTATTGCGGACCGCATCCCGTGCCGCACGAGCCCAGCCGCGACCTCCTGATTCGCGAGGGTCGCTCGCCCACGCGGATCTACAGCAACTGCAGCGGGAAACACTCCGGGATGCTGGCGCTCGCCCGTGTGCTGGGGGCGCCGCTGACCGGCTACTGGGAGGGGGACCATCCGGTACAGCGTGAGATTCAGCGGGTACTCGCCGCAGCATGTGACACAGACCCGGCGGCGCTGACGTGGGGTATTGACGGCTGCGGGGTGCCCACCTACCTGCTGTCGCTCCGCGAACTCGCCCTCGGATTCGCACGGTTGGGAAAACCGGACCGGTTGCAGGCGTCCGACCGGGACGCCGCCGTCCGGATCACCACCGCGATGAACGCCGAACCGGAGATGGTGCGGGGCGAAGGCGGGTTCGACAGCGTCCTGATGCGCGCCCTGCCGGGCGTGACCGCATCAAAGGGAGGCGCCGAGGGATGCCACGCCATTTCCCTGCTCGGCCGGGGCATCGGGCTCGCCATCAAGGTGGAGGATGGGAGCGCCCGCGCCCTGGCGCCCGTCGCACTCGCGCTTCTGCGCCGCTTTGACGCCCTCCCGGCCGTTCTCCCGCCGGGGCTCGAGGCGCTCACCTCTCCCCGGGTGCTGAACACACGCGGCGCCATCGTCGGCGAAGTGCGAGTGGTGGGATGCTGAGGGCGATTCCGGTCGCCCGGCGCTGCCTCCTGTTCGCACTGGACATGATCCTGCGCAAGCAGGACGAAGAACGCGCCAGAGCAACGTGTGCCGAACTGTCGGCAGAACTCACTCGGGTGCCGCCCGAACATGCAGATCGCCTGGAGGCCCTGCTGCGACGCTGCCTGCTCATACCAGACAACACACACGACGGGTATACCACATTCGGCAAACAATCATCCATCCGGAGGAGGTGGGAGCGCGCCGTCCACGCCAACGAACTGCTGGACGACGTGGGAGAGATCACCCGAGCACTCCTCTCACTCGACTGGGTACCGTTTCCCCGGTTAGAAATCGCCTTCGTGTGTCCTGCCGGGGAGCACGACCCGCGGGTGCTCGCTCTGCTGGATGGGGTCTGTGAGCAAATCTACGCGGTAAGGGCGCTAGGAACGAGTACCTCTCTGTGCGATGCAGACCTCATCGTCGTTGATCCGATCGGCCCGAAGCTCTGGCCCGGGCTGGGCGCGTTCTTTCAACGAAGCGAGGCCTTCCTCGCAGGGACGCCGCCACCGCGCACTCCTCTGATCCTCCTCATCCGGTCGTGGCTGGACATACCGATCCCCCTCGAAACGCCGCGCGCTCCGAGCCGGATCACGCCGATCCTCTGGCCAGAACAAACAACACTCCTATCCGCACACTGCATCCAAGAGCGTGTGCTTACGCTCCCCGGCAACGCACGCACCGCTACCACGCCTCCTTCACTCTTCCCCGCTCGGTCAGCCCCGGCCGCCTGAGGGCCTGAGTGTCGCGACGAGGTGCTTCCAGACTGGCTGGGAGTTGGCCGCGTTTGAGTATCGGTAGGCACAGGACATCCGCGAGGCGTCAGGTGTCACCCATTTTCGAGCGCGCCGCGAAGCTTCCGGTACGCCTCGTTGACCGCGCGGAGCCGCGCACTGGCGTGTGCCTGTGCGGCGACGTCGTGTGCGAACCGATCGGGGTGGGTTTCGCGCACGCGCTCTCGCCAGCAACGAGTTACCGTCTCCAGGTCGGAGCCGATCGGGGCTCCCACGAGACGGTACTCCGCTGCGAGTGGCTGCACCTGCGGCGGGGGAGGGGGAGGGGGCGGAGGAGGCGCTGCACGGCCCTGAGAAGAACTGAAGCGACTCCCAGTGGGGGAGTCCGGGGCGCGCAGGTAGTCTTCCAACTCGTCTCGCGCCGGGTCGCGGCGACCGGAGGAGGCGTCTTCGACCCAATCCAGGGCGTCGTTCACCCCCCTCTGAGCGAGGTGCAGAAGGCGACGGCCCAGATTCATACCGCTTCCCCCAGGTTCAGCGTCTCGTTCAGACTGGCATCCAGCGCCGCCACCCCCTGGTTGAGCCGGTTTAACTCCTGATACACAGGGTCGTCTTGCGCCGCCGGGGCGGTTTCCGCGCCGGAATGCAGCCGCACGGCCCTGCTCAACAGATTGTCGAAGGTACATTGCACGGCGACAAGTTGACCGTCAATGCGTTCGATGGCTGAGTCGAGACGGACGTAGTTCTCCAATTCCTGTTGCTTCTGGGAAACTGCCTGTTCCAGGAGCAGGCGGGTCGCATCATCGTGCGTCTGGTCGAGGCGCGCCTCCAGTTGACGCACCTGCCGCTGCACTTCGGCCGTCTGCACAGAAGCAAGATAGCCCCGCAACCGCTGACGGCGCTCCGCGAGCGAAAGGCACTGCTCCAGCAGCGACGTAATCTCCACGCGCGACGCCGGAAGCAGCGCCGGTTCACCGGGGGCGATTCCGAGCAGACGCTCGTGTGCGTCGGTGATCGCATTCAGAACCGCAGCCGTCTCTCCATCCAGATCGCTCGACAACGCATCCAGGCGCTCAACCAACACGCGCCACTGAATTGCGAGTAGTTCCTGAGCGCCGGCGCGGGCAAACGTCTCACAGCGAATGCGCGACCAGATCCATGCGCCCTGAGCCGCGAGTGCCCCGGCTCCGCACCACCAGATCGAGGGATGGGCCACGAGCAATACGCCGGTCGTGCCGAGCAGCAGGGAAAATGGCGAGGTGGCGGCGCGCACCGCCAGATGGCGGAGCAGTGCATCGCGGCTGGGAACGGTAGCCATACCTGGTGCCTCTATCCGGAACGGGCCAGGGCGGAAAAACCAGAGAGGGAGAGACCCGCGGCGCCACTCCCTCTTCCACTATCGCTTGCTGCCGCTCTGGAAGCTACAGCTCCAGGTTGCGCCCCCCACCGCCGCCGACCTGTTGCTGCTGCACCTCATCTTTGAGCTTATCGAATGCGTCTTCCTGCGCCGCGACCGGGGGGAGCATTCCCATGTCCTGCTTCAACGCGGCCAACGCGACGTCGGCCTGTTCGTTCACCACCGCGTTTTCCAGTTTCTGGATCTGGCCGCCGAGTTCGCCCGCCTGCAACTCCACCCGGGCGTTCGCCTGGGCCTGCAACTGTTCGATCCGGCCCTGGGCCCGCTGAAATGCCTCGTCGTGAGAAGTCAGCGAAATACCGTTCAGGGCCTTGTTCAACTGCTCCTGGATCTTGGCCTGTTTCCAGCCCGCTACCAGCGCCAAGCGCTGCGCCGTGCGCTGGCGAAGCTGCGCTTCCATCTGCTTGATGCTGCCCTTGACCGCTTCGGAAGCCGCCTCGGCCTGCTGAAGTTGGACGCGCAGCCCTTCGATATTCTTGTCGTAGGTCCCCTTCTCGATGAGAAGGTTGCGGGCGAGATTCTCCTCACCCATCTTCAAGGCGGCCCGCGCCTTGGCTTCCAGCGCCGCCGACTGGTTGAGCTGTTCCTGAAGCACGTTACGAAGTTGATTACGAGCGGCGATTGCCTGGACGGCACTCTCCTTCGCCTTCTCAACTTCCCGGCGCATCGATTCCTGCGCCTCGGCGAGGATCACCTCCGGGTCTTCGGCCTTCTCCACTCCAATGAGCAGCCACCCCTTGACCAGTCGCCACATTCTGCCGAAGATGCCCATCCTCGCTCCTCCGTGAGGCACACCGCACCCGCCCGGACTCGCCCCGGAGACACTATTCCAGGGATCTGCAGGACGGCTGGGTGGGATTCAAGCCGAAGTATAGCACGCCCCCGGAACACCCGCAAACGCGCGAGGCGAGAGAAACGCCGCGAAGTCGAAAATGAGTCCTGTGATCAGTTGTCCGGTGGTTACCAGGCAGGTACGATAATTCATGCAGGGGCGTGTCGCGTCCGGCGCGGTCCCGTTCTCATTCCCGGGACACGAGGCCACCGAACTTGGAGATCTCAAACTGGACCCTGGCAGCCCTCGCCGGAGTCGTCGTCGTAAACACCATCTTCATCGCCGGCATCGCCGTGGCGCTCTTGCTCCTGCACCGGCGATTACGGGACGCACTCGCACAGGCAGGACCGCTGCTGGAACGTTCGGCCACAACACTGGCCCGTCTGGAGGAAACGACGGCGCGCCTGGAGGAGCAACTGCACCCGATCCTGGAACGAAGCGCAGGGCTCGTGGATCAGGTGGCCGACCGGGTGGATCGAGTCTCAGCCCGCGCAGAAGAAGCCGTTGGAGAGCCGCTCGTCGGAGCGGCCAGCCTGGTGGCAGGAATCCACCGGGGTCTACAGGTATACGCGGGACAAACCATCGCAAAAGAGAGGGAACGAAATGGCGGACAGTCGTGACTTTATGCTCGGGATCGTGATCGGCAGCGTGATCGGAGCAGCCGCCGCGTTGGTGCTGGCGCCGGCCGCCGGCAGCGAAACGCGGCGTGTGCTGCGGTCGCGCGCGGATGAGGCTCGCGCACGCAGCGCGGAAATGGCCAACCAGGCACGGGGTCGGGCTTCCGAGGTGGGACGGCAGGTGCAGGACCGCGTCCAGGATGTGACCGGGGAAGCCCGTCACCGGATCACAGATCTGCGGGAAGCCTCACACGCTCCCGTGGATTGGGCGGAGCAGCAGCGGGAAGCAGTGCGCCGTGCCTGGGAAGCCGGCCGCCAGGCCTACGCGGAGAAGGCGGAAGCGATGCGCGGCGAGGAGCCGGCGGGCGCACCGGGTCAGGAGGCGGACACCCCGGCCGCAGATCCGGGGATCTCGGCGGACAGTTCCGCACCCGCCGCCTCCGAAGCGGCCTGACGTTGAATCAAACCGCACCGGCGGTCGGCTCTTGAGAAAGCGCGGCGGTGCGACAATAATGGGGCTATCCGGAAGGGGCCGACGCACAATAGACGGCGGCTCCGCACCCAATCAGGGGGGAAAGGTCAGAAGAAGAGGGCGGCAATGTGGATTGTGGTCGGCTGCTACACGCTCATTTTTCTGGCCGTGGTGGGGTGCGTCGCGTCTGCCGCCCGAACCCACCGGAGTGCAGCACGGGCTGCGCTGCCGGATGAGGTCGCCGGCAGCAGCCTGATCGCAGAGGAGTGGGACCTGGTGCGCCGCCAGCGCTGCGGCCCGAGCCGTTGCCCGCGGGCCACCGGGCTCCCTCTCGGACCGCGGAAGGATGCGGACTGTGTCGCCTGTGCGAGCAGTCACCTGGATCGGCGGTGGCAGTCCCTCCGGGGCGGCGGCGGGGCAGGGGGGCGGGCGGAGCGACCACCCGGCGACGCGGCATTTCCGATTCTGGACGCGCCCGAGATCGCGACGGTAGCCCCGCCGATTACGGGCTTCCCGACTCACGCACCTGCTCCCGGGGGAAGAGTGCGCATTCCCGCAACTTTGCTGGGCGCGGGAGCCCTTGTGGCCTTGGGAACGGTACTCCTGGTACTCCTGGAAGTTCCCTGGCTGCCCGGACTGGCCGCAGGATCCCTCCTAACGGGAGGGGGGTTCCTTCTCGGGGGGCTCGGGCGCCGCAGCTAAATCGGGTCGGCACGACCCGGAATCGTTCGCCTGCGGTAACATGGCGCTGAGGCGCGCATCCGGCGCGCGGAGGTACGAAACCCGGTGGCCAGCTTTGGCGGCTTTCACTCCGAAGACTTCGAAGTCTTTTCAGTCCCCGACTTCGCGGAACGAATGGCGGAAATCCGCGCCCGCATCCGACCCCGCCTGGTGGAACTCGGCGAAGACCTCGCGGCGGGGGTGGAGGCGGAAGTCGGCCTGTCCACATTTCCGCACGCCGCGCAGCACATGCGACGCCGGGTGAATCCGCCGGCCGAAACCTGGGTGGCCTTCGGTCGCGATCGGAAGGGCTACAAGCGCTGGACCCACTTCCGTTTCGCCATCCGGGCGTCGGGAGTGCGGGTCACCGTCTTTGTCGAGGACGACGCCGACGATAAGCCGGCGTTCGCGGCGTGCCTGGCCGCGCAGGCGGCGCCGTTGCTGGCGGCCGTCGGGGGCCCCGAAGGCCTCCACTGCGACGGATTGGCGGAGGGCGCAGTGCTCTCCGCCGCCTCGCTTGCCGACCTGGGCGTTCGCCTGGCC
>SXGS01351676.1_pt1 | contig 10644 bp, 11 predicted proteins | sample 3174681 | NCBI WGS metagenome assembly SXGS01 (sample SAMN11356861, study PRJNA531348) | freshwater metagenome | isolation source: freshwater sample F1-80 | place: China: Fuxian Lake, Yuxi | collected 2017-12-25
ATTTTCCAGCCCTTCACCTCCTGCGTCTCGGCATTGCACCGGTAAAGCTCGGAATTCATCATCCCTTTGCTCGCCCACGCGGCCGCCCAGCCGCGGTCCTGGAGGTCCACACCCGGGGGACCCCCGTGGCCGATGACGTCGACCTGGATGTGGTCGCCCGACGGACCCCCGGCGCGACGGGTGCGGACCTGGCCGCCATCGTCAACGAGGCGGCGATCGCAGCGGCCCGACGTGACGCGGAGGTCGTCACTGCGGCCGACTTCCGGCGAGCCACCGACCGGGCGACCGCCGGGACGGAGCGGCCGTCGCGGGTGCTGTCCGACGGTGAGCGGCGCGTCATCGCCGTCCACGAGGCCGGTCACGCGCTGGTGGCGCACGCACTCCCGCTCGCCGACGAGGTGCACCGCGTGTCCATCGTCCGCCGGGGTGCGGCGCTGGGTCACACCTTGATCCTCCCCACCGAGGACCAGCACCTCCACGGGCGCCGCGAGCTCCAGGACCGGATGGCGGTGCTCCTCGGGGGCAGATCGGCCGAGGAGGTCGTCATCGGTGAGGTGACGACCGGCGCCGCCGACGACATCCTCCGCGTCTCCCAGCTCGCCCGGTCCATGGTCGTCGAGTACGGGATGAGCCCCAAGCTCGGTCCCGTCCACCTGGCCGACGGCGACGACGCCCCGTTCCTGGGCCGCGCCTCGACCAGGTCGGCCACGCTGTCGCCGGACACCGCCGCCCGTGTCGACGAGGAGGTCGGTCGACTCGTCGACGAGGCGGCGGCCCGCGCCGTGGCCGTGATCGAGTCGCACCGCGGCGTGCTCGACGCCGTCGTCGAGGCGCTCCTCGAACACGAGACCGTGGAGGGCGACGAGCTGGTGAGGTTGTTGGCGGTCGCCGACACGCAGCAGGATGAAGCGGGCGATCCGATGCCCGGGTCCGATTCAGGAACGCACGGGGCCATCGGCGACGAGGGAGCGACCACGTGAGTCAACCGACTGTCCCCGGAGTCGACGCAGAAGCGACCGGCGTCGACCACGACCGACTCGAACGTGCGGTTCGGGAGATCCTGATCGCCATCGGTGAGGATCCCGACCGCGAGGGTCTGCTCGACACCCCGGCCCGGGTCGCCCGGATGTACGCCGAGACGTGTTCGGGTCTGCGTGAGGACCCGGCCCAGCACCTGAAGGTCACCTTCGACGCCGGCCACGACGAGATGATCCTGGTCCGCGACATCCCCGTGTACTCGCTCTGCGAACACCACCTGGTGCCGTTCTTCGGTCGTGCGCACGTCGGCTACATCCCGTCGCGCGACGGGCGGGTCACGGGCCTCTCCAAGCTCGCACGGGTCGTCGACGGGTTCGCCAAGCGGCCGCAGGTCCAGGAGCGTCTGACGACCCAGGTCGCTGACGCCGTCGAAGCAGCGCTCGACCCGCGGGGCGTACTGGTGGTCGTCTCCGCCGAGCACCTGTGCATGTCCATGCGCGGGATTCGCAAGGCCGGGTCCTCGACGGTCACCTCGGCGGTGCGCGGCATCTTCCGCACCGATACCGCGGCGCGCATGGAGGCCATGCAGTTCATCGACCGTCGCGGCTGAGTCGTCGGCGCGGGCGGGGTCGTTCGAGGTGACCGAACCGGTGCAGGTCATGGGGGTCCTCAACGTCACGCCCGACTCCTTCTCGGACGGTGGTGACCACGTCGAGCCCGACGTCGCCGTCGCCCGGGGCCTCCGCATGGTCGACGAGGGTGCACACGTCATCGACGTGGGCGGTGAGTCGACCCGGCCCGGAGCTCGTCCCGTCGACCCGGCGGAGGAACAGGCCCGGGTCCTGCCGGTGATCGAGCGGCTGGCCGGACCGTGTGAGCAGGTCGGGGTCCGGCTCTCGATCGACACCCGGCACGCCGGCACGGCCCGGCTCGCCGTCGCCGCCGGCGCTCGGATCGTCAACGACGTCAGTGCCTCGCTGGCGCCGCTCGCCGCCGAGCTCGGTTGCGCCTGGGTCGCCATGCACATGGCGGGCGAACCGGGGACGATGCAGTCGAACCCGACCTACGGCGATGTGGTCGCCGAGGTGGAGGCGTTCCTGATCGACCGGATCGAACTGGCCCGGTCCCTCGGGGTCGGAGAGGTCTGGATCGATCCCGGGATCGGCTTCGGCAAGACCACGGCCCACAATCTGGCGCTGCTCGCCGCCACCGATCGTCTGGCGTCGCTCGGTGCGCCGCTGATCGTGGGCTCGAGCCGGAAGCGGTCCCTGGGAGTCCTGGCGGCCCGGGCCGATCGGCGCCTGCCGGCGCACCCCGGTCCGACGGGCGGATCAGCCGTCTTCGAACCACCCGGCGAGCAGCTGGAACCACTCAGCGTGACGGACCGCCGTTCCGGTTCGCTGGCAACGGCTGGTTGGGCCATGATCCACGGGGCACGGATGGTCCGTGTCCACGACGTGGCTCCCACGGTCCGGCTGGCCCGGGCGCTCGCCGCCTCCCGACCGACGGACGGGGACGGTGCGAGGACGGGGCCTGCTCCGACGAGGTGACGAGATGGCCAAGGGCAAGTGGGCACAAGGGATCGAGCCCCGCCACTTCCACTGGATCATCCAGGACCAGCTCGCGGTCTGCGAACGGCCGGGCGGGTTCGGGTCCAACCACCGGAAGGTGCGCCGTCAGGAGGAGATCATCTGGATCCGGGAGCAGGGCTTCGACCGGGTCGTGTCGCTCTCCAGCGCCCCCCACAACCTGCACAACTACGACGAACTCGGCGTGGCGTGGTCACACTGGCCGTTTCCGTCGCACGAGGACCTGGGCCGCTACCTGGACACCTCGTACAGCCAGTTGCAGCAGCTCCTCCAGGCCCGCCAGAAGCTGATCCTCCACCAGGACGAGCTGTCGGTCCGCCTGTGCGGGTTCCTGGCCGGGTACCTGGTGTGGTCCGGCATGGTCCCGGAACCGCCGAAGGCCATCTCGGTGGTGGAGCACCTGACCGGCCGGCAGATGGGCGCGGACGGTCGGGAGATCGTCGGCGAGTCCATCCGCCTGCACCAGTGAGCGTGCGCCGCCCGGGCCCGGGGCGGAACTGACGTGGGCGACGTGATCGAACTCCGTGGGCTGCGGCTCACGGCGGTGGTCGGCGTGCTGCCCGAGGAGCGGGAACGCGCCCAGCCGCTGGAGCTCGACCTGGATGTGGTCGTCGACCTCCGTGCCGCCGGCGAGTCCGACGAGCTGGACGACACGGTCGACTACGGCGCGCTGTGCGATCTGGTCGAGGCCCTGGTGCTGAGCGACCAGCCGCTGCTGCTCGAGCGGCTCGCCGAGCGGATCACCACGGCGGTGCTCGCCGCCGACGAGCGGATCACCGCCGTGGACCTGTCGGTCCGGAAGCTGCGCCCCCCGGTTCCCCAGGACCTGGCCACCTCCGGCGTCCGCATCCGGAGGTCGCGGTGAGCGCCGCGCCCCGCCGGGTCTTCCTGTCGATCGGGTCCAACCTCGGCGACCGCTCCGCCCACCTCGCCCAGGCGGTCGAGTCGCTCCCCGACGTGGTCGCCGTCTCGCCGGTCTACGAGACCGATCCGGTGGGAGGCCCCGACCAGGGGGCCTACCTGAACCTGGTCGTCGAGCTCGCCACGGCCATCGAACCCCGCGACCTGCTGGCGATCTGCCATCGGTTGGAGGCCAACGCCGAACGGGTGCGCGAGGAGCGGTGGGGTCCCCGGACGCTCGACATCGACATGGTGTGGGTCGAGGGTGTCGTGAGCGACGACCCGGCGCTCACGCTGCCTCACCCGCGCTGGATGGAACGTCGGTTCGTGCTGGCCCCACTGCGTGATCTGGCCCCCGATCTGGTCAGTGCGCGTGACCTCCAACTCGCCGACGGGTCGGTCCGCCGCATCGATCCCTCGGACGCCTGAGGTCCCCGCCGTGGGGGACGGCGGATCGCCCCGGGCCGTCGCCGTTGCCGGTCGGGGACGGGCCGGCGGCAGCTTCGCCGCCGCCCTCGCCCGCTCGGGGTGGCGGGTGGAGGAGGTCCCCGGCCGGTCGGTGCCGGTCGGCGTCGTCGACTCGGTGGACCTGGTGCTCCTCGCCGTCCCTGACGGTGCGGTCGCCGAGGTCGCCCGGTCGCTCCCGCCCGGGCGGGCGGTCGTGGCGCACTGTGCGGGCTCGCTCGGTCTGGACGCCCTGGTGCCGCACGAACGGGTCGCTTCGATCCACCCGCTCGTCTCGCTCAGCACGCCGGAGATCGGTGCCGAGCGGCTGCGCGGGGCGTGGTTCGCCGTCGCAGGCGACCCCGAGGTGGGCCATGCGCTCGCCCTCGCCGTGGTCGAGGAGCTCGGTGGGCGACCCGTCGACGTCCCCGACGAACGACGGGTCGCCTACCACGCCGCGGCGGCGGTGGCCTCGAACCACCTGGTGGCCCTGCTCGGCCAGGTCGAGCGCCTCGCCGCCGCGGCGGGGGTGCCGGCCGAGGCCTACTGGGACCTCGCTCGTCCGACCATCGACAACGTCGAGGCGCACGGTGCCGCAGCCGCGCTGACGGGCCCGGTCGCACGCGGGGACTGGGACACGGTCCGTCGGCACCTGGCGGCCATCGCGATCGACGAGCGCGACGCGTACCTCCCCCTGGCCGCCGCTGCGGCCCGCCTCGTCGGCCGTGACGTTCCCGACGACCTCCGGGTCCGGCCGTAGGCTGCACGACCGTGCAGATCGTCACCACGATCGTCGAGCTGCGGGGCCTGCTCGACTCGGCCCGCTCGGAGGGGCGAACCGTCGGGGTCGTGCCGACCATGGGGGCCCTGCACCCGGGTCATGCCGCGCTCGTGGATCGTGCTGCCGCCGAGTGCGACACCGTCGCGGTCACGGTCTTCGTCAACCCGCTGCAGTTCGCCGCCGGCGAGGACCTGGACTCCTACCCGCGGGACCTCGACGGCGACGTGCAGGTCGCCGGTGACCACGGTGCCGATCTGGTGTTCGCCCCCTCCGAGACCGAGATGTACCCGGCCGGCCGGGACCGGGTCCTGAGCGAGGTCCGGGTCGCGCTCCTGTCCGACGGGATGGAGGGCGCCGACCGGCCGACGCACTTCGCCGGCGTGTGCACGGTCGTCGCCAAGCTGTTCAACATCGTCGGGCCGGCGAACGCCTACTTCGGCGAGAAGGACTTCCAGCAGCTGACGATCATCCGACGCATGGTCGACGACCTGTCGTTCCCGGTCACGGTCGTCGGGTGTCCGACCGTTCGGGAGGCCGACGGTCTGGCGATGTCGAGCCGCAACGTCCGCCTGTCGCCGGACCACCGGGCCCAGGCGCCGGTGCTGGCCGCGTCCCTGGCGGACGGCGCTGCGGCGTTCGCCGATGGGGAGCGGTCCGCCGACGCGCTCGTCCGCATCGTGGAGGACCGCCTGGCCGACGCTCCGGACGGTCAGGTCGACTACGTCGCGGTGGTCGACCCGGCGACGCTGGAGCCGGTCGGGGTCGTCGACCGGAGCAGTCGTCTGGTGCTCGCCGTCCGGTTCGGTGGGACCCGGCTGCTCGACAACGCCGCACTGGGCGATCCGCCTCGCCTCGCCGGTGGGTCCGTCTCGTGAGCGACCTCGACCTGCTCGTGCTCGGCAGCGGCGTGGCCGGGCTGTCCGCGGCCGTGCGGGCGGCCACGGAACACGACCTGGCGACCGGCGTCCTGACCAAGGGATCGCTCGACCAGGCCACGACGCGGTGGGCCCAGGGCGGCGTCGCCGCGGCGCTGTCGCGGAACCCCGAGGAGATCGACCTCCACCTCGCCGACACCCTGGCCGCCGGTGCCGGACTCTGCGACCTCGACGCGGTCCGGGTCCTGGTGGACGAGGGACCGCGACGCGTCGAGGACCTCATCGCCATGGGGGCGGAGTTCGATCGCGACGAACGGGGCGAGCTCGACCTGGCCCGTGAGGGCGGACACTCGGTCGCCCGGGTGGTGCACGCAGGTGTGGCCACCGGGGCCGAGGTGGAACGGGCCTTGGTCAGCGCCGTCCGCCGGACCGCCGTCGCGATCTACGAGCACGCCTATGCGCTGGACCTGCTCGTCGAGGACGGCCGGTGCGTGGGAGTCCTCGCCACCGGCGCCGGCGGGACCAACCCCGTGCGGGCCCGGCACGTGCTGCTCGCCACGGGCGGTGCCGGCCAGCTGTTCGCGGTGACCACGAACCCGCCGGAGGCCACCGGCGACGGACTGGCCATGGCCTTGCGGGCGGGCGTCGCCGTGGCCGACGCCGAGTTCTTCCAGTTCCACCCGACGGCACTCGCGCTCGCCGCCAGGCCCCGGCCACTGTTGTCGGAGGCGCTCCGGGGGCACGGAGCGCTGCTCCGAGACATCCACGGCGAGCGCTTCGTCGACGAGTTGCTCCCGCGGGACGTCGTGTCCCGGGCCATCCTGGCGCGGATGCTCGCCGACGGGAGCGAGCACGTCTGGCTGGACGCCACCGGACTGGACCACTTCGCCGAGCGGTTCCCGACCATCCACACCGACCTCGCCCGGGTCGGCCTCGACCCCTCGGCGGACTGGCTGCCGGTGGCGCCCGCCGCCCACCACCAGTGCGGCGGGGTTGTCACCGACCTCCGGGGCGCCACCACGCTGCCGGGCCTGTGGGCCGCCGGTGAGGTGGCCTGCACGGGCGTCAACGGTGCCAACCGGCTCGCCTCCAACTCGCTGCTCGAGGGCATGGTCTTCGGTCCGCGGGCCGTCGAGTCGATCGCCGCCGGCGAGGACGGCCCCGAGGCGACGGGTGCCATGCGATCGGTGCTCGGATTCCCGGACGGTCCGCCCGAGCCCGACTCGTTGGACATCCCCGGCATCGTCCTCGACGTGGACCTGCCGGACGTCGCGGCGGTCGGGCCCACGGGAACGGGGGCATCGGGCGACTCCGGCGCCGACCGTCCGGCGGTCGAGGCCGCAGGGCTCCGCGCCGAGTTGCAGCTGATGATGTCGACCCATGCCGGGGTCACCCGCTCGGCATCGGGCCTGGCGGCCGCGCGGCGCACGCTCGAGGACCTGGCCCTCCGACTGCGTCGTGCCGGGCCGGCGGACCTTCCGGAGGTGGCGGAGGTCCGCAACCTCCTCACCGCCGGAGCGGCGCTGGTCGCCGCGGCCTCGGCCCGATGTGAATCCCGCGGGACCCATGCGCGCAGTGACCACCCGGAGCCCGAGGCGGGCCAGCGACACCGCTTGGTCGTCGTCGGCTCGACCCCCGACCAGCACACCGGCCGACCGGTGGAGGAGCACGAGTGAACGAGGACGACTGGCTGCACCCACCCCGACACGCCGTGGTCGACGCTGTCGCCCGCGCCCTCGCCGAGGATCTCGACCCCCTGGGTGACCTGACCGGGACGCTGCTCGGGGACGACCGTGCCGAGGCCAGGATCACCGCCCGAGCCGCCGGCCGGTTGGCGGGCACCCGCTGCGTGACCGAGGCGTTCGCCCAGGTCGACCCCTCGGTCGAGGTCACCTGGTCCTGCCGGGAGGGCGCCGCCGTCGGGGCCGGCGAGACCCTGGGGGTGGTCCGGGGACCGCTCGCCTCGATCGTCACCGCTGAGCGCACCGCGCTCAACTTCCTCGGCTTCCTGTCCGGGATCGCGACGCGGACGGCTGCGTTCGTGGACGCCGCTGCGGCTGGTGGACCCGCTCGGATCTGGGACACGCGCAAGACCGTTCCCGGGACCCGGGCGCTGTCCAAGGCCGCGGTGCGGGCCGGGGGCGGCCGAAACCACCGGGGCAACCTGTCCGACTGGTTGATGCTCAAGGACAACCACCTCACCGGACTCGGCATCTCGGCGGCGGTGGCCACGGCCCGTGATCGCTGGCCGGGCCGGACCATCCATGTCGAGTGCGACCGTCTCGACCAGTGCGTCGAGGCGCTCCGGGCGGGGGCCGACGCGGTGCTGCTCGACAACATGTCGCCCGAGGAGGTCCGGGAGTGCGTGGCCGCCGCCGGCGAACTCCAGGGCAACGCCCCGCGCCGGACCCTCCTCGAGGTCTCGGGCGGGATCACGCTGGACAACGTCGCCGACTACTCGGGTACCGGGGTCGACCTGATCTCGTCGGGTGGTCTGACCAACGCGGCCGGCGTCCTCGACGTCGGCCTGGACATCGGCCCCGTGGCCGCCGACGGCGGGGCGCTGCGTCCCGGAGTCGACCCGGACGGAGCGTAGGGACCAAGCTGTCGTGCCGGGCCCGTCCCGGCGCGACCGTGCCGTCCCAGGGAGTTCCCGTGCTGCTCGTCATCGATGTCGGCAACACCCAGACGGTCGTCGGCCTCTACGACGCCGGCGACCGGAGCCACCAGCTCCTGGACCACTGGCGTCTCGCCACCCACGCGGAACGGACCAGCGACGAGCTGCTGCTGCTCCTCCGTCAGCTGCTCGAGACCCGCGGGCTCGAGCTGCGCACCGATGTGCGTGGCGTGGCGGTGTCGTCGGGCGTGCCGTCGGTGACCTTCGAGCTGCGGCGCATGTGCGAGCGCTACCTGGAGCTCGAACCGGTCGTGCTCGGCGCCGGGGTGCGGACGGGCATGCCGGTGCTCTACGACAACCCCAAGGAGGTCGGGGCGGACCGGATCGCCAACGCGGTGGGGGCGTTCGACCTGTACGGCGGCCCGACGATCGTCGTGGACTTCGGCACCGCCACCACCTTCGACGTGATCTCGGACCGGGGCGAGTACCTGGGCGGCGCCATCGTTCCGGGGATCGAGATCTCGCTCGACGCGCTCTTCGGTCGTGCCGCCGCCCTGCGTCAGGTCGAACTGGTGGAGCCCAGGTCCGTGATCGGCAAGACCACCGTCGAGTCGATCCAGTCAGGGGCGCTCTACGGCTACGCGTCGCTCGTCGACGGCATGTGCGAGCGGATCGAGGCCCTCATCGGTGAGGCCACGATCATCGCGACGGGTGGACTCGCAGGGCTCCTGACGCCCATCACCGAGTCGATCGAGCACGAGGAACCGTGGCTGACCCTCCACGGCCTGCGTCTGGTCTGGGAGAAGAACCAGTCGTGAACGACCCGGCTGCACCGTCGCCGGACGACGACCCGGCCCACTCCGCTGTCGACCCGGACGCCGTTCGGGGCGGTGGGTTCGACCAGCCCTACAGCTATCCGGTGGACACCTCGGTCGCCGAGGTGGTCGAGCGGTTCAGCGGCCTCGAGCCCGGTGTCGAGACGGGACACGTGGTCAGCGTGGCCGGTCGACTCATGCTGCGCCGCACCCAGGGCAAGCTCGCATTCGGCTCGTTGCACGACGCGTCCGGTCAGGTCCAGTTGTTCGCGGCCGCGGCCGGCACGCCGGCCTTCCCCGAGTTCTGCTCGCTCAACCTGGGCGACTGGATCGGTGTCCGCGGCGAGGTCATGACCACCCGTCGCGGCGAGCTGTCGATCCGTGTCGACGAGTGGACCCTGCTCGCCCCGACCCGTCGGTCGTTCCCCGACAAGTGGCACGGCATCACCGATCCGGACACGCGCTACCGCCAGCGCTACGTCGACCTGTGGGTCACCCCGGAGGCCCGCCGCACCTTCCAGCTCCGGTCCCGGCTCGTCTCGCTGGTCCGACGGTTCCTCGAGGACCGCTCCTACCTCGAGGTCGAGACGCCCGTGTTCCACCCGATCCCGGGGGGTGCGCTGGCCCGACCGTTCGAGACGCACCACAACGCGCTCGACTCGCAGCTGTTCCTGCGGATCGCACCCGAGCTGTACCTGAAGCGGCTCGTCGTCGGCGGTTTCGACCGGGTGTTCGAGATCGCCCGGGTCTTCCGGAACGAGGGGATCTCCACCAGGCACAACCCCGAGATCACGATGCTCGAGTGCTACGAGGCCTACGCGGACTACCACGTCCACATGGAGCTGACCGAACAGCTCGTCGAGCACCTGGCCCTGGAGCTCTGCGGTTCGACCACCGTGACCTACGACGGCCGCCCGCTCGACCTGTCGGCGCCCTGGCGGCGGGGCACCCTGGCGGACCTGACCTCGGAACGCGTCGGCGAGGAGGTCTCGATCCACACGCCGGTGGACCGGCTCCGGTCGCTGTGCGCCACCCACGAGGTCCCCGTCCGGGACTCCTGGGGTCCGGGCAAGCTGCTCCTCGAGCTCTACGAGAAGACGACCGAGCACGACCTGTGGGATCCGACGTTCGTGACCGACTACCCGGAGGAGGTCTCGCCCCTGTCCCGGGTCCACCGCCGCGAGTCCGGCCTCGTCGAGCGCTTCGAGGGGATCGTCGTCGGCCGTGAGCTGTGCAACGGGTTCTCCGAGCTCACCGATCCGGACACGCAACGGGCGCGGTTCGAGGACCAGGCCGCCCAGAAGGACTCCGGCGACGACGAGGCGATGGCGGTCGACCACGACTACCTCCGGGCCCTCGACTACGGCCTGCCTCCGACCGTCGGGCTCGGGATCGGGATCGACCGCCTCGTGATGCTGCTCGCCGATGTGCAGTCGATCCGGGACGTCGTGCTCTTCCCGACGCTGCGTCCGGAGCCACACGATCACGGTGCAGACTGACGGGGTGCAGGATCCAGCGGCGGTCGGGTCGGACGTGACCGGCGAGCGGGTCGAGGTCACCGGCATCGTGAAGTCGTTCGACGGTGAGCGGGTGCTCGACGGCGTGTCCCTCTGCGTCGAGTCCGGCTCGACCGTGACCGAGGATG
>SXGS01733458.1_pt1 | contig 10642 bp, 5 predicted proteins | sample 3174681 | NCBI WGS metagenome assembly SXGS01 (sample SAMN11356861, study PRJNA531348) | freshwater metagenome | isolation source: freshwater sample F1-80 | place: China: Fuxian Lake, Yuxi | collected 2017-12-25
AGGAGGTTCAGCGTGAAGCCGAGCATGTAGAGGACGATGAAGGTGGCGATGATGGAGACCGGGACCGTGATGGCCGGAATGATCGTCGTGCGGAAACTGCCGAGGAAAAGGAAGATCACGAGCGTGACGAGGACAACGGCGATGCCGAGCGTCGTCCAGACTTCACGGATTGAGGCTTCGATGAACACCGAGCTGTCGAAGGAGAGGTAAAGCTGCATCCCTTCGGGCAGGGTCGTATTAAGTTCCTCCATGAGCGCCTTGGCGCCTTTGGCGACATCCACGGTGTTGGCGGTGGACTGTTTGACGATGCCGAGGCCGACCATGGGTTCGCCGTTTCCGCGGAACATCGTTCGGTCGTCGACGGTGCCGCGCTCCACACGGGCGACATCGGCAAGGCGGACAAGATAGCCTTCGCCTTCGGCAATCACGAGACCGGCAAAGTCCTCGGCCGTGCGGAAGGGGCGATCAATCCGGAGGGTGTAGCTGACGGCGCCTGACTCCAGCGTCCCGGCAGGCGCCTCGACGTTTTCGGCGCGCAGTGCGCGTTCTATGTCTCCGGCAGTCAGGCCGCGGGCGGCCAGGGCGCGGCGGTCGAGCCAGACACGCATGGCATAGTCGCGCGAGCCGCCGATCTGGATGCGGGCGACCCCGTCAATGGCGGAGAAGCGGTCAACCAGGAAACGGTTGGCGTAGTCGGTGAGTTCAGGCGTCGTCATTTCCTGGCTGGCAAAGTTCAGCCAGAGGATCACGTCATCGTCGGCGTCGGCCTTTTCGACTTCTGGCGCGTCAGCTTCCGGCGGCAGGCGGTCGGCGACGCTGGCAACCCGGTCACGTACATCGTTTGCGGCCGCGTCGATGTCGCGGTTGACGTTGAACTCAATGGAGATGTCGGCGCGGCCATCGCGCGAGCGCGAATTGATGAAGCGGACGCCGCCGATGCCGGCGATGCGCTCCTCGATCACCTGGGTGATGCGGGTTTCGACAACCGACGCCGAAGCGCCAGGATAGTTGACGCTGATCGATACGACCGGCGGGTCGATATCGGGAAACTCCCGGAGGGGGAGGCGCGAAAAGGCGACGAGGCCAAAGACGATCAGGAGGATCGAAAGGACTGACGCGAAAACCGGCCGCTTGACGGAAGTGTCCGAAAGAAACATCGGCCTATTCCAGGTTCACAGCGCTGCCGGCCACCGAGCCGCTGCGGGCTGCCGGTTTGGGCTGGAGCATGTTTTCATCCTTGATGACGACCGGGGCGCCTTCGCGCACGCGCAGGGCGCCTTCGGTGATCACCATCTGGCCTTCGCTGAGGCCGGCGACGATTTCGACGCGGCCATTGAGGCGCAGGCCGGGTTCGATCTTGACGCGGCGAGCGACGGTCTGGGTGCCGGACGTATCGGCAACCCAGACGAAGGTTTCCGGGCCGCGCGGCTGGAGGGCGACTTCCGGAACCGAGAGGGCCCGGCGCGGCTCTGCCTGAAGGGCAACGGCCATGTACATGCCCGATTTGAGGATACCCGACGGGTTCGGAACATTTGCGCGTACACGGACGGAGCGTGTGACGGGGTCGATCATGTTGTCGATTGAGTCAACCGTGCCGGTGAATACCTGGCCGGGCAGGTCGTTGGTGGCGGCCTCAATTTCGAGGCCGGGGCGAAGCACGCGCAGGAAGTTTGACGGCACGGCAAATTCGAGGCGCATGACGCTGTCATCAATGAGCGTGGCGACCACGTCACCGGGGCGGACCAGCGAGCCCACGCTGACACGGCGGAAACCAAGGACGCCATCAAAAGGCGCGACGAGGACGCGGTCGTTCTGGCGGGACTGGACGGCGCGCAACTGGGCGGCGGCGGCGTTCACATTGCGGCGGGCCATGTCGAGCTCGGACGTCGAGACGGCGCCCTGCTGCGCGAGGGGCTCGACGCGGGCGAGATCCTGATTGGCCTGGGCAAGGTCGGCTTCGGCTGACTCCACGAGGGCGAGCTGTTCGCGCTGGGCGAGGGAGAGGAGCGTCTTGCCTTTCTTCACGCGGTCGCCGTCCTGAAAATAGACGGCCGTGACCCGGTCGGAGGCGGTGAGGGTGAGGTCGGCGCGTTCGTTGGGCTCAAGCGTGCCGATGGCTTCGACGCGGCTGGCAAAGGTCTGTTCACGCACGGGTTCGGCAAACACGCTGCTGGGCGGGGGACCGCCTGCGCCGCCGGGGCCACCGCCGCGCTGTTGCGTCAGGGCGGGGGCTGCAATCAGCAGCGCGGCCACCAGCGCAGCGCCTGCGGTCTTGAACGGGTTCTTGCGGACGAGTTTCAGCATCGGGGTTTCCTATCCCGCCCGGAAGGCGGCGAGTTCTTCGTCGGTCCAGATACCGCCCAGGCTTCGATAAGCGCGGACGGCGCGCCGGGCGGTTTCTGCCCGGTTGACCGCAACGCGGTCTTCCGCGTCGAGCAGCGAGCGCTGCGCGTCGAGGACATTGAGGTAGCTGTCGAGCCCCTCCTGATATCTCAGGCGGGCAAGGTCGAGTGCCCGGCGGGCAGAGGTGAGGGCGGCTTCCAGATCAGCGGAGCGGCGGCTTTCGCTCGCCAGATCCGTCAGGGCCGTCTCGGCATCTGCCAAGGCATCAAGCACCGTGGTTTCGTAATTGGCAATGATTTGTCCGGTGCGGGCATCGGTAGCGTCGATGTTTGCATAAACCCCGCGCAGGTCGGGGCCCGCCCAACTTATGGCGGGGCCAAAATCGAAGCCGATGCTTTCGTCGCTCAGGGCGACACCGGTATTGCGCACGAGGCCCAGGAGGTTTGCGTTGAGGGTGATGCGCGGGAAGAGGTCTGCGCGGGCGGCCTCACCGATGGCGAGGGCGGCGCCGATCTGGGCTTCGGCGACGCGGATGTCGGGCCGCCGGCGGAGGAGGTCTTCGGGCGTACCGGCCGTCATGGGCGCTTCCAGCGCCGGAATGACGCCGGGCGAAGAGGTCAGTTGGGTGACAAGAGCGCCGGCATTGCTGGCTGGAACGCCGGTGAGGGCCGCAAGGCGGCTGATGGCGGCTTCCCGGTCGCCTTCATAAACGGGGATGATGGCGAGGGTGGTGCGGTACTGGGTCTGGGCCTGTTCGAGGTCGAGCTGGGTGGCGCGGCCATTGTCCACGAGGGTGCGGACGAGTTCGAGGCCTTCGGATTGGGACTGGGCGTTGCGGCGGGCGACTTCGAGGCGCACTTCGGCGCTGCGCAGGTCGATATAGGTAAGGGCCGTTTCCGACGCGAGCGTCACGGCAATGTCGCGGCGCAGCTCGCGGGCGGTGGTCGCGTCAAAGCGGGCGGCCTCGATCAGGGCGGCGAGGCGGCCGAAGGCGTCGAGCTCCCAGCTGGCGGCGAGGGTTCCGGTGGCGCTTACATTGATGCGGTCAGCGGCGGTGCCGGTGGGGCGGGCGGCCGTGAGGCCGGCGCGGCTGGAGGCGGTGGGGCTGGTGCCGAGGAGCGCGAGGCGCAGAAAGGCTTCGGCTTCGGCCACGGAAAAGTCTGCCCCGCGCAGGGCCGGGGAAGTGGTTAGCGTGGTGTTGACGAGATCGGCGAGGACAGGATCATTGAAGCCTGTCCACCATTCGGCCGAGACGGGCTCAAGGCTGGCGCCGGCGCGGAAAGCGTCTCCGGCAGCCGGCAGCGCTGCGGCGGCAGGCCTTTCCGGCACAGAGGCGCAGCCCGCAGCAATGAGCGCGAGTGCCGCCGCGCCCATGAGGCGCGCGTACCGGGAAAGCAGTTTCTCTGACATCTTGTACCGAAGTAGACGAAGAACATTACTGATCAAGGCAACAGCCTGCAGTTGGCAGTTAACCCGCCGCGCGCTTCCTTAAACGATTGAAGCCTCAGATTCCGTCTGAGCTGCGCTCACGTTTTCGTGATGTTTTTGCACGCCGGGATGGCAATCAAGCTCGGCGGGGCTGGAAATGCCGAATTTCCACTGGCGCAATCCCTACCCAGACCCTAGCTACAAAGCGATCTGTCACAAATAATTTTTTGCCCGCCGCGACGAAGATTAGGAGGTCCGGACACTGTTTGAGTCTGTCAACATTGCAATCCTGATCGGGTCTGCGCTCGTGACGCTGGCGGCCCTGACGAGCCTGGTCTCGCCGCGCGTCGGCGCGCCCTGGCTGCTCGTCGTTCTCGGGATTGGACTTCTGGCAGGTGAAGACGGCCTGCTCGGCATCGAGTTTGACAGCGGATCGGTGGCCTATTTCATCGGCTCCCTTGCCCTCGCGATCATCCTTTTTGACAGCGGGTTCGAGACGCCCCTGCGCAGCTACCGTGTGGCAGCGGCGCCGGCGCTGAGCCTGGCGACGTTTGGTGTTCTGCTGACCGCAGGCCTGACCGGGGTTGCGGCCCACTTCCTGTTCGGTGCCGGGTGGCTGGAGGCGTTCCTGCTTGGCTCGATCGTGGCATCGACGGACGCAGCGGCAGTGTTCTTCCTGCTGCGGGCAGGGGGGATCAGGCTGAGGGAGAAGGTCGGCTCGACGCTGGAGATCGAATCCGGGGCGAACGACCCGATGGCGATCTTCCTTACAATCCTGCTGATCGAGCTGATTGCGGCCGATGCGGGCACGAGTGCTCTCTTCGGATTTGAAGTGTTGCTCACATTTATCCAGCAGATGGGCCTTGGCCTCCTGTTTGGCGTGATTGGTGGCTTCGGGGTTTCCTGGCTGCTCAACAAGCTCGTGAACCTCGATCCAGGCCTTTACCCGATCACGGGCCTCGCAGCGGCGCTGGTCGTCTTCTCCGTGTGCGCCCTGCTGGGAGGGAGCGGGTTCCTGGCCGCCTATGTGGCCGGGGTGGTGGCGGGCAACCGGAAGGTCCGGTTTGCCCAGAGGCTGCGCCGGTTCCAGGTCGGCATGACCTGGCTTGCCCAGATCGGGATGTTCCTTGCGCTCGGCCTGCTGGCGACGCCTTCGGAATTCCCGGACATCCTTTTGCCGGCTCTCATCCTTTCCGGTGTGCTGATCTTCGTCGCCCGCCCGCTGGCGGTCTGGCTGTGCCTGCTGCCGTTCGACTTCCGCTCGCGGGAAACCCTGTTTACCGGCTGGGTCGGATTACGGGGGGCCGTGTCGATCCTGCTGGCGATCCTGCCGGGACTGGCGGGCATCGAGAATGGCAGTTTCTATTTCAACGTCGTGTTCGTGATGGTGCTGGCTTCGCTGCTGGTGCAGGGCTGGACGATCCAGCCGGCAGCCAAACTCCTGAAGATGAGCCTGCCTTCCGAGCAGGGGTTGGTGGACCGGGTAGAGCTTGAACTGCGCGGCGCAGCAGAGATGGAACTCGTCGGCTACAAGATCCATCCCGACAGCGCGATTGCCAAGGGCGAGCGCGTCCCCCGCTGGGCGCGGCCGGTGATGGTGATCCGCGACGGGCTTTCCTATTCAGTCCATACGATCGGCCCGCTTCAGGCCGATGACCAGGTTTACCTGTTTGCCGCTGCGCGGCGGGTGCGCCTGCTTGACCAGATCTATGCCAGCCCCTGGGAAGACATGACGGCGGACTCCGATATCCAGTTCCGGGTCAAGGGCGCGACGAAGATGTCCGACCTCGTGCGCCAGTACGGGCTGGAGGACATTGACGCGGCCGACGGGCAGACGGCCGGGCAATATCTGGACCGGGCCTTTGATGGCAATCCGGTTGTCGGCGACCGGGTGTCAGCCGGCGATGTGGACATTGTGGTTTGCTCGCTCGACGATGCCGGCGGGGTCGGCACAGTCGGTATCGTGATCGGCGAGGAGGACCCCGGCTTTGGCGCCCTGATGGCCGATTTGATGCGCCGGGCAGGGGCGCGCGCCGGCAGGCTCGTGCGCAAGCGCCAGGCCGTTGCCAGCGGATTTTCCGAATCAACGCCCGGCAAGGATATCAGTGACCAGTCCTGACGGGGGACGCTGTCAGGAAAGTGTCATTCGCGCGTTGTTATTCCTGCAGAAACAAACCGGAAAGATACATAAAAATGTATCTTCGTGGCGATCCGGCAACGCTCCGGATACGATCAAAGCGTTGCAACAATAAGTACGCAAAACTGTCGCAAGTCTGAGACACTGCCCTGATACCCGCCGCTGCAGTTTCCAGCGGAAGGGTTTCCCAATGTTCCACGCCTCAATCTTCGGCCGCGGCCTGATGGCGCGCCTGCTTGCCTCCAGCATTCTCGCCACCGCCGTCGCCGTTCCGGTTGCCAGCGCTGGCACCATCACCGGCGAGGTCGCCGATTCGACCGGCACACGCACGTTGCGCGGGGCCGAAGTCACCCTGGTGGAAATCAACCAGAGCGCCGAAGTCGGCCAGGACGGGTCCTACCGCTTCACAAACATTCCTGCAGGCACCTACACCCTGCGGGTCCGCTATCCCGGCGCTGACGAGCAGTCCCGCGTGATCACGGTTTCCGAAGACGGCACGGTCGCCGAATCCTTCGCCCTCGCGCCGCGCGGCACAGACGGCGACACGGCCGTGATGGAAACCGTTCTGGTGATCGGCCAGCAGGCAAACCTCCTGAGCTCGATTGCCCGCCAGCGCGCTTCCGACACTGTTGAGACCGTGCTGACGCGCGACGCGATTGGTCAGTTCCCGGACCAGAACGTGGCCGAGGCGCTGCGCCGCGCGCCGGGCATCAACGTGCTCAACGACCAGGGCGAAGGCCGGTTCGTTTCGGTGCGCGGTCTTGACCCCAACCTCAACTCTGCCTCGATCAACGGCAACCGCGTTCTGGCGACCGGCGGCGACGAGCGCGCGGTTGCGCTCGACGTGATCCCGTCGGAGCTGATCGAGTCGATCGAGATCAAGAAATCGCTGACCCCGGACCTGGACGCTGACACGATCGGTGGCTCGATCGAGATCAACACGACGAGCGCCTTCGACCGCAAGAAGGACCTGTTCTCGGTCTCCTATGAGGGTTCCTACAACGACCTCAACGAGAAGACTTCGCCCAAGGGCTCGATCGATTTCATCAAGCTGATCGGTGACAATCTCGGCCTCTCGGGCGGCTTTAGCTATTACGACCGCGAGTTCTCCACCGACAACATCGAGATGGATGGCTGGTCGGAAGAAGGCGGTCTCGTCTATGCCGAAGACCTTGAGTATCGCGACTACGACGTGCGCCGCGAGCGTTACGGCTTCACGCTGGGTCTCGATTTTCGCGCCACGGAGAATACCGACCTTTATGTTCGCGGCCTCTACTCCAAGTTCGACGATACCGAGCTGCGCACGCGCCTCGTCTTCGGCCTCGGCGAAGCCAGCTCGGGCACGGACAATACGGCAAGCTTCGACTCGGCCGATGAGGAAATCACCATCGAGCGCGATCTCAAGGACCGCCGCGAAATCCAGACCGTACGGACGATCTCGGCCGGCGGCAAGACCGTCAACGGGCCCTGGACGCTGACCTATGATGCGGCCTATTCGGAAGCCGACCAGACCGAGCGCGGCTCGGTTGACCCGGTGATCTTCCGTCAGGATTTCGAGGGCGATGGCCTGCTCGGACTGACCTTTGATTACTCGCAGATGGACCGACCGACCTTCAATGTCGATTTCGGTGGCGCGGCGTTCAACGATCCGTCTGCCTACGAGTTCGACGAGCTTGAGCGCACGACACGCGAAGACGCCAAGGACAAGGAAGCCTCCTTCAAGTTCGATGTGGCCCGTGAGTTTGCGCTCACAAATGGCACGCTGGAGATCAAATCCGGTGGCAAATATCGCCAGCGCGACAAGTCCCTGGCCTTCGATATTGATATCTTCGATGGCTATGACGGCGACCTGACTCTGGCCGATGTGGAAGGCCTGCCGACCTACGGGCTTGTAGACATCGGCGCTGTGCCGAGCCTCTCGCGCGTCCGCGCGCTGACGGCGCCGGCCAATGTGGGCGCGTTTGAGCGCAACGCGCTGGATTCGGAATTTGCCTCGTCGGTCGAGAGCTATGAAGCTGACGAAGAAATCCTCGCCGGCTATCTGATGGGCAAGTACCAGACCGGTCCGCTGCGTGTCATCGGCGGTGTGCGCGTCGAGCAGACCAAGACCAATACGAGCGGCAGCCGGGCCGAACTGATTGAAGAGGGCGCGCTGGTTGGCGGCGTTCCGCTGGCGGACGATACCCTGTTCATCACGCCGGTTTCCTTCAGCAACGACTATACGGACGTTCTTCCCAGCCTGAACGTGCGCTATGACGTCACCGACAAGGTGGTTGCCCGTTTCGGCGCCTTCCAGTCGATCATCCGGCCGAGCTTTGGCAAGTTTGCACCGCGCTTCATCGTCGAGGAGAACGAGGACGGCGAGCGGGAAGGCGAGTTCGGCAATCCCGATCTCGATCCCTATCGCGCGACCAACTTCGACGCGACGCTGGAATACTACTTCTCTCCCGAAGCCGTGCTCCAGGGCGGCGTGTTCTACAAGAAAATCGACGACTACATCGTGGATGTGGTGTTCGATGATCCGGGCACGTTCAATGGAATCGCCTACAACGAGGCCGTGATCCCGCTGAACGGGGAATCGGCTGAGGTGCGCGGCCTTGAGCTTTCCTATGGCCAGGCGTTCACGATGCTGCCTGCGCCGTTTGATGGCCTCATCGCCAACCTCAACTATACCTACACCGACACCGAAGCCGAAGTGCAGACCGAAGATGGCCTGCGGACCATTCCGCTGCCGACGTCTTCGGAGCACACCTACAACATCGTCATCGGCTATGACAAAGGCCCGCTGAGCCTGCGTCTCTCCGGCGCTGGCCGCTCGTCCTATCTCGATGAGCTTGGTGGTGAGGCGGACGAGGACCGGTATGTCGAGCCCCATTTCCAGATCGATGCCTCGGCGAAGTATCGCTTCACCGAGAATTTCCAGATCTTCGGGGAACTCGTGAACATCAACGACGCAACCTACACGGCCTATCAGACGGGCCCCGGGCGTGACCGCCTCCTGCAGTATGAAGAGTATGGCTGGACGGCGAAGTTCGGCTTCAAGGCCAACTTCTGATATAGAGAGCAAAGGCCCCGGCAGACCGCCGGGGCCTTTCACCATTGGCGGGGTGGTGATCCCCGAAGCAAAGACAGGACAGATCCATGTATAAACACCTCATGACCGCGCTTTGCGCCCTCAGCCTTGCGGCCTGCGTCCACTCCGGGCCTGCCGGCGCGGAAGACCGCAGCGCCAGTTTCGCGGTTCTGGGGGACACAGGCTACATTCCGTCCTATGAGCGTCTCGACGAGGACGAGACGCCTCACCGTACACTGAGCAGCTATCTTGCCGCGCAAGCGGAAGACTGGCTGGAGCGAAATGCCGACATGACCGGTTTCCGGCCAACGCCCTTCGTGTTTGAGGCAGCGATCGGTGGCTATATGGAAGCGAGCGGGATGTATCCGGTCGCCTTTGCGGCTGAGGAAGTGTGCAGAAAGCTCGGATGTGATTTTGCCACGATGGTGGGCGACAATATTTATCCGGATGGCGCGACGCTGGGCGCTGACGGGATCAGCGATGAGCGCCGCTTCTACGACATGCTGGACCAGCCCTATGGCAAGCTTGGCGAAGGCGTGGAGGATTTCACCATCTATGCGATGATGGGAAATCATGACTGGCGTGTCTCGCGCGAGGCCACGGCGGCGCAGATGGACTACTTCCAAAAGCACCCCAATTTCACCATGCCGGATTTCTACTACCGCGCCGTACCGGCCGGGATGGAAGGCTTTGTCGAGATTTTCGTTATCGACACAGAGATGCTGCTGGCGAGCACCAGCGTGCATGTCGACAATCTGGATGCGGAGGGCCGCGAGGCGCGCACCGGCGAGATGGAGGAATGGGACGACTTCGTGAAGCCAGCGACAGACGGCGAGAAGCAGATGGTCGCGTGGCTGGAAGAGTCGCTGGCGTCTTCAGAGGCGCACTGGAAGATCGTAATCGGCCATCATGCGGTCTGGTCGGGCGGGGGCAGCAAGTTTGAAAAGGCCCATGCCTTGCGGGCGCTGTACATGAACGCCGTGTGCAAACATGCCGACGCCTATATTTCGGGCGATGATCACATGCTGGAAGTCTACACCGATGATTGCCGCAGTGAGGGCGTTTCCGGCGCGCCGGTGCTGCCCGCGCTGGTCTCCGGGGCAGGGTCCAAATACCGCCCGCTTCACCCGAAATTCATGGCCAATCAGCTGGCGGCCAATCCGGGGCTTGCCAATCCCTTTTCCAAAGGATCTCTCTGGGGGTTCATGCATGTTGGCCTGACCGAAGAGGACATGACCGTCCGGGTCTATTCGACCCCGGAGGACATGTCCGGCCGGCCGGTTGAAGAAACCGAGTTGACCTTCAAGCGCCGGTCTCACCTGGCCAGCCGCTAAGCCCTCTCCGGAACCGGCCGCCGGACTTCTCCTAGAAGTTCACCCGGTTTGAAACCGCTCCGTCCACGATCAGGTTGGCGCCGGTCGTATAGGAGGAGGCGGGGCTGGCGAGGAACACCGCCGCGTTGGCGATTTCCTGCGGCGTGGCGCAGCGGCCGGTGGGGTTGCGGGCGTTTGCCTGCTCGAAGAATTCCGGCATGTTGGTCTTCACCATGTGCCAGACGCCGCCTTCGAAATAGACCATGCCGGGGGAGACGACATTGACCCGGATGCCGGCCTTGGCATGCTGGCGGGCGAGGCCCTTGGCCATGTGGATCAGGGCGGCCT
>SXGS01756572.1_pt1 | contig 10642 bp, 7 predicted proteins | sample 3174681 | NCBI WGS metagenome assembly SXGS01 (sample SAMN11356861, study PRJNA531348) | freshwater metagenome | isolation source: freshwater sample F1-80 | place: China: Fuxian Lake, Yuxi | collected 2017-12-25
TCCGTGGCCCAGGGCGAGCACCGCGAGCATGGAGCGCGCCGTAGTGCCCGAATTGCCGGTGTGGAGCGTCGCCGTCTCCGCAGGAATCCGTCCGGAGCCGCCCCACACCTCAAACAGGTTCTCCGCCGGCCGATCTTCAACCCGGAAGCCGAGCGCCCGAAGGCAGTCGCACATCCGTGCGGTATCGTCCGAAAAGAGGGCCTGCCGCAGGGTGCTTTTGCCCGACGCCAGCGCCGCAATGAGGAGGGCGCGATTGGTGTAGCTCTTGGAGCCGGGGACCTGAATGACGGCATCGGCGGCCCGATTGAGCGGCTGGATGGGTAGAAGTGTCTTCGACGGCAACGCGAGTTCTCGAAGGCGCCCCGCGAGGGCGCCTTCGAGAGTTTACCCTAACGTCGTGCCCCGAGCGAGTAACCCGCTCCGAAGCCGATCCGCGGTTCATCACTCAGACCGTTGTTGGCATAAGTGAGCGCAAACTTCATCCGGTCGCTCGCGCGATAGGAAAACGTGAGCGCCAGAGGCATGCCGAACTCCCTGTTCTGCAGCGGACGCGCCTCGGCGATGAACGAAAGCCGTTCGGTGAGACCGAGTTCGAGCCCGGCGTAGGGCCGGAACTCATGGCGCGAGATGCCGTCCTCTTCATCCACATACTGGGCTCCCAGGTTTGCAGTGATGGAGCGACCGTACAGCAGGCCAACCTTCTTGCGTGCGGCGAGGAACAATTGACGGTTGTTCACATCCCCCCCGGCAAGCTGCGTGGCGCCGATCGCAAGCGCCGGGCTGGAAATCGTTTCCGGACGGAACTGATACTTCACGAATCCACCGAATGAGGGGTTCCTGTCCCAACCGGTTACCTTCAGCGCCGTTACGCCGGCTTCGATCCGACCCGGCAGCCCGACGCTGACCGACGTCGACATCCAGACTCGTGTCGCCCCGGACTGGCTGTTTCGCTGGGGCAGGAACAGAAACGATGGGTTAATGTCGCCCGGCGCGGCTACGGAAGCCGTGGGGTGCAAAAACAAGCCCCCAGGGCCATAGAGGGACTGCGCTCCGGCGGGGGCGCACACCCCGGCCAGCATGAACCCGACACCAACTGCGGCAACTCGCATCGCACCCAACCTTTCATCCTCGACCACTGGTCCGCATCACTCACTTCGTCGTGGTGGCGTCGGACGGATCACCGGTCATCCCCATTCCTTTCGTCGGTCGGCGGAGAGTGCACCCGCAGACCCCGGCGCGCTAGACCGGCTCCGTGGGCTCCGGCCACCGCCGAGGGGTACGACGCCCGGCCGCGTGCCGCGTGCCAGAGGACTCGGTTGAGCGAGTCCTCGTCGGCGCCGTCCATCCGGCTGAAGTTCAGGGATGCCGATAGTGAATACCACCGGCGCACCTCGTCGGACGCCCGAAAAGGTGTGAGATTCATCTCATCCAGCGCCACCCGATTGGGAAGAGCATGAAAGGGAGTCAGGTTGCGCGCCCCCCTAAGGCAGGGCGCCAACGAGGGAGACAGGGCTTCGAAGCGAGTGGCCGGGGGGAATCCGAGCAATTCCCCCGTTGTTCCCAGCACGGAAGTCTGGTTGTAGAAGCGGCTGTCGACGCTCCCAGTAGAATACGGACTGATCACCAGGCAGAGCGACCGATGGCCGTCCACGTGATCGAAACCGTCTTGCGGATCGTCCTCATTCACAAAGATGCACATCCGCTCCCAGAAGCGACTGCGGCTAAGCCCCTCGACGATTCGGCCCAGCGCCAGGTCATTGTCCGCCACCTGAGCGCGCGGTGTCGGGGCTCCCGGGCTGAGCCCGCTCGTATGGTCGCTCGGAAGATAGATGATCGTAAGATTCGGGAACTCACCCGCTTGCTCGAAGGCCTTCAGTTCTTTCAGGAAGACATCGGCCCTGAGAACATCCGGAATCTTCATGTTCCAGCCAGGGTAATGACGGCTGCTGTGGCGACGAAGCCGCGCAACGCCGATGTTTTGTCGAAACGCAATCCGGCGACTTCCGCTCACGAAGTCCCGGTAGATTTCGCGAAAGCCCGAGTCGGCAGGCACGGGCTGGGCGTAGTCCATCTCACCGTAGTTCCGGAAGGTCAGTCCGGCGTCGAGAACCCTATCCCAGATGAATCCAGTACGGGTGTAGGTGAGGGGATCGTCTCCAAACGTGTAAGAGCGGGTGAACCCGCCGAAAGAGCGCTCCAGGTGATCGGTAACGTTTCCCTCGGTCGCCCAGGAGTGTCCGTCGGCCGACACCACGCCATTGCAGTAGTAGTTGTCCAGGAGGCCGAAACGCCGTGCCAGCGCGTGGTGATTCGGCGTCACGTCCTCTCCGTAGATGCAGAGAGACGGATCTCCGTCTCCCGCAGCCATGTCGCCGAAGACCTGATCGTAGGTCCGGTTCTCCTTGATGATGTAGACCACGTGCCGGATTCGCGGGTCGCCGCCGACAGTGGCATCGACAGGTCGGGCTGCCCCTCTCAGTGTCGTGTCGCCGATCAGCTTCCGATCTCTCCAACTCCCGATCTGGACTGAGCCAGCAAACTGTTTGACACCCCACCTCGGGGCGCCGAATTCCGCTCGTCTGGAACCGACTCCCTTTGTGTTCACCACGACGAACCGGTTTTGCCGAAGCGCGATCGCGGAGGGATACCAGGCGGTGGGGAATCGGTCCTGGATGCTCAGGCGTCCGGTTGCGGCGTGGAATCGGCAGCGGATAACCGCATTCTCGCCGCCGAGAGCCACGGCGACCGTCTTGCCGTCGCGGCTTACGGCGAGCCCGTTCGGCGAGGCGCCCGCATAGCGCAGTGCATCAGAGGTGGCGACCCGGAGCTGCTGGAGCACTCGGCGATCGCGGGCGTCCAAAACGGTGACGGTGTCACTGTTCGCGTTCGCGACCAGCAGCCAGCGGCCGTCCGGATGGAGTTCCAGGTCACCGGGATGCAGGCCGACTTCTACCTCGGCCACCTGCCGGCCGGCAGCCAGATCAACCCATCCGACGGTGCCCGACGACGCGACGCCGTGCGCGTCGACCCGGACGGCACTGCCGGACGACGTGGCGGTCACGTCCCCTGGTCGCGGGTGCGAGCCGCCCCAGTTGGTGACGCAGAGGGTGGCGCCATCCGGCAGAAGCTTGACGTCGAACGGCGCCACTCCGACCGGGATGGTCCGGAGCACCGCGAACGACTTGAGGTCCACCTCGACAACGCAGTTGGAGCGGGACGCACAAACCCAGGCTCGCTCGCCATCCTGACGGACGGCGACGCCCACGAGGTGGGATGCTCCGCCGTTGGGCCCCGAAATCCGCAGCGACCTCCCCCAAGAGGCGCGCCCATCGACCAGAGTAGCCTCCAGGAGCACATCCTGCGCCGTGGTGAGGTAGAGGCGCTTTTGGTTGGGGGAGAGCGCGATTCCGGCCATGGAACCGCCGCCGCTGGGAAAGGGCAGCTCGTGCAGCAGCTTACCCTGTGCCACGTCGATCAGGAGCAGCCCGCGGTTGTCCTTGACGTACGCGGTGTTCCCATCCGGTGAGAGCACCAGATCCACGGGCCGCCCGCCGATCTCGATGACGCTCCCGCCAGGTCGAACAATCTGTGCGGTGGGCGTCACCATGCCTCCGATTATTGGAATGCCTACCTGGTATCGCACTCCGCTCGCCGTGGCGCACCCCCCAGCGACCAGTACTGCCGGCCACACGAGACCTCGAACATGTCCCATCGTGAGTTCTCCCCGGACCCGGCGCCGCCGCCGTTCAGGCAGAGACTTCGCCGTGCGCGCCGGAGGACCCTTAATCTGGGGATCGATCGTGGCCGTTTGTCCTGAGGCCCGGGTTATTGGGGACGCAACCATGCAAAAGCGCCCGGCGGAGCAAGCTCCAAACCGGGCGCTTTCGGCAGTGTGATTAACGCCGGTGAGCGAGCCTACTTCTTCGGAGCCGCGGTGGGCTTCGCAGGAGCGGGCTTGACAGGCGCCACAGGCGCTGCGACCGGAGCGGCCGCTTTCGGCAGGTCGATCACCGTGGAGACGATCTTGCCGTCGGCGGTGTTGAAGATCCGGACCGTGCCGTCGAATCCACCCACGGCAACCATCTTGCTGTCGGGGCTGAACTCGACGGAGATCAGACCGTCTCCTAGATCCTTCAAGGTCTGGGTCGCGGAACCGTTCGCGGTGTTCCAGATCTTGCACGACTTGTCATCGCTCACGGTGGCCATCATGTTGCCGTCGGGAGAGTAGGCCACTGCGTTGACGGTCCTGTCGTGGTTCGACACTCGGGCCTGATTCCCGGCCTGAGCGTTGACGTTGTAGGTGCGAACGGTCTTGTCCGCGCCAACCGACGTCAACTGGTTGCCCTTCTGGTTCCAGGAGAGGTCGAACACCATGTCGGTGTGGCCCGCCAGGGTGTAGATTCGCTTGCCGCTCCCAACATCCCAGACCTTCACCGAGCGGTCTGCACTGCCGGTTGCGAGCAACTTGCCGTCGGGCGAGTAAGCCACGGCGTACACGGCATCCGCGTGATCCTTGAGCGTCTTGGACTCCGCGCCGGTCGTCAGATCCCACAGCTTGACGGTTTTGTCATAGCTGGCGGTGGCCATCTGCTTGCCGTCCGGTGAGAACGAGCAGCTGTAGATGTAGTCCGAGTGCCCAACCAGGGTTCGGCCTTCTTTCCAGGTGGCGGTGTCCCAGAGCTTCACTTCGCCCTGTTGGGCCGGCGGGCCGCCCGCGGCGGCGAGCCACTTGCCATCGGGGCTGAAGTGGAGGTCGTGGATCTTGTCGGAGTGCCCCTTGAGTTCGCCGATGACCTTGCCGGAGGTCGGATCCACGATGGTGACCACCTTGTAGCCGCCGATCGCCAGGAACTTGTTGTCTTTGCTCCAGGCCAGTGCGGTGGCTTCGGGCAGCGACGGAACTCGAACCTTGATGACCGGCACCTTGATGGACGGAACGGACGACTCCGGCACGACCACCGCATTCGCGTCGACATCCGACTTGCCGCCCTGAGTGATCCAGGTGCGAATCTTTGCGATGAGCTCCTTCTTGAGGGGCCCTGCGGGAGGCATCTTCGGCTGAGCCGTGCCCTCCAGCAGTTTGACCAACCGGCTGTCTTCCGGCTTCGGCGCCAAGACCTTTCCGCCCTTGCCGCCTTTGTCGATCCCGGCGAAGGTGGAGACGGAGAACCCGCCCGTGGCCTGACGCGAGTTGTGGCACTGTGAGCAGTGCTCGCGGAAGATCGGGACGATCTCCTTACTGAAGCTCACGGTCTGAGCGTGCGCCGCAGGAGCCGCGAGCGCGATCATCGCCACGGTCGCCAGACTCATTCCGAGAAAACGCATTTGAGAAAACCTCCAGTTCAATCCCTTAGACGCAGACCGCCGCCGAGAACGCCGCGTCTTCTTGCGACTATCTCGACGGCGGTTGCACTTTTCATGTGACCTGACGGGTCGGAATTAGTGGTTGAACACGAATTCCTTGCCGTTGATCAGGGCCCAGAGGAGATCCTCGAACACCTGACGCCGGGCAACGACCGGATCGAACTTCGGAGCCTCGGCCGGCTTGGCAGCCTTGGGATCAGCCGGTTTGGCGTCCTTAGGATCAGCCGGTTTGGCGTCCTTCGCGGGCTCCACAGCCTTCGCCGGCTCGGCCGGCTTCGGGGCAGGTGGCGTCATGGCTTCGCGAATAGCCTGGTCCGCTGCATCCAACTCCTGCCGGGTGGGGAACCGACCGAAGCAGGTGAGGTACATCTCTTCAATGATCTCCGGGTCCTTCTTAGGGGACTTCAGGAGCGTGTCGACGAACCCGCCGTTGGCGGAGATCTTCTGGTTCACGCCCTGACCGTTGATCAGATGGAGCGCCTGTGCCATGTTCGGCTCTTGCGCCCGTTCACAGTCGCACGTGATCTGTCTCGGTGGCCGTCCGAAAACGTCCAGGAAGTAGTTGGCGACCCGCGTGTCCGGAAGCTGGATCGCCCGGTAGCCGGCAGGCAGGTTGGCAAACTTCTCGGGCTGGCCCGTTACGAACGAGATCGCGTCGAGGAGCTGCTCGGCCGTGAGGCGTCGCACGAAGTATCGGCTGTAGTGCCGATCGTCCTTCTTGTTCTCCGGTCGCGGCCGAGAGGTGAGCTGGTAGGTGCGGCTATTCATGATGGTCCGCATCAGGTGCTTGAGGTCGAACTTGTGATCCACAAGGTCCTTGCTCATCGCCTGCATCAGCTCATCATTCGAAGCCGGGTTGGTGGCTCGAAGGTCGTCCACGGGCTCGATGAGACCGCGGCCCAGGAAGTGCCGCCAAACACGATTGACGATGGACTGCACGAAGTACGGGTTCTTCGGCGAGGCAAGCCAATCGGCGAGGTACTCGCGACGATCCTGGCTGGAGTCGTTCGCCATCGGCTGTCCGTCATACGGCGCGGGGGCAAGGGGCTTCCCGGTCTTCGGGAAGTTGATCTCGCCGCTGGACGCGGTCGTGATGATGAAGTCGGCCGGGTGATCGCCCTGTTTACGATTGACGCGAGAGAGAAGGTTGGCAAACTTGTAGTAGTCGGCCTGGGTCCACTTCTCGAACGGATGGTTGTGGCAGCGGGCGCATTGCACGCGGATTCCGAGGAAGGCCTGGCTGACCGTTTCGGTCAGGTCTTCCGGAGTCCGGCTGATGCGGTAGAAGTTGCTCGGTCCGGTTTCGAAGTTGCTCCCGTTCGCGATCACGACTTCGTGGATGAGCTTATCCCACGGCTTGTTGTTGGCGACGCTGTCCTTCAACCAGGAGTACATCACCCACATGCCTTTTTCGGTGAGGTTCTCGCGGTTGACGCGAAGGAGGTCGCCCCACTTGTAAGTCCAATAGTCCACGTACTCGGGTCGATCCAGAAGCTGGTCGATCAGGCGGCTCCGCTTGATCGGGCTCTTGTCGGCCATGAACGCGCGAACTTCGGCGGAAGTCGGGAGGGTGCCGATCGCGTCAAGGTAGGCGCGGCGGAAGAACTCCTCATCGGAGGCCAGGTCCGAGGGAAGGATGCGAAGCTTTTCGAGCTTCCTGTTCACCATTCCGTCGATATAGTTCTGGCTCCGCAACTTCTTGTACTCGGAGGCGGCGATGGCGTTCGGGAAGGGGACCGTCACGCGAGCGAAGGTCACCTTGTCAAGGTACATGATGGTGACGGCGGTTTCGCCGCTTCCCTGCACCTTGAGCTTGCCCTGCTCGTCGACTGAAGCCACGCTCTCCTCATTCGATGAGTAGCGCGCCCAGTGGGTGACGTCTTCGGTGTGCCCATCGCTGAAGTGGCCACGAACGATGAGTTGCTGCTCGGCTTTGTCTGTCAGCACTCGCTCGGCAGGGAGCACTTCCAGCCTCTGGAGAGTCGAGTCCTTCTCGCTAGGCCCCGGCATTCCGCCGGACATCCACTGCGCGAGAACGCGATATTCCAGTGAGTTCTCCTTGAACCTCAGACCACCCGCATGAGGAACGGCCATGGTGGCCTTCTTCAGGAGGAGGCTATTGCCCGGGTCGGTCTTCTGGAGCCGGCGGCCGCCGGCCTCGTGGAGAAGGCGATCGTAGTCGAGGTCCGCGTCATAACCGCGGAGCGTCAACCGAAAGCCGTTTTTCCCCGCTGCGGCGCCGTGACATGCTCCCATGCTGCAGCCGCTCTTGCTGAGCACTGAGATCACGTGGTTCGAGAACGACCACGGCGCGGGGGTTGCCAGGTTTTTGGTAGCGATCTTAACGTCGACGGATTTGCCTTCCGCCGACACCTTGACCACACCGGTCCCGTCCGCCAACGGTTGGGCCACTCCATCCGGAGACACCCGCAGCACGTTGGGCGTGCCGTTGGTGAACTTCGCCTTGGAGGTGAGGTCCACTTCGGTGCCGTCTGCCCGGACCCCCGTAACGAGGAGGCGCTGACGAGACTTGTCACCGTCCAGGACGATTTTGTCCGGTCCGATTTTGATGGAGACGACGGGCGCCGCGGGCTTCGCAGGCGCCGCGCGTTTAGCCGGAGCCGGAGCGGCAGAAGCCGGAAGGGCGACCGACGCGAGCAGGATACCGGCCAAGCGGCCCTGCGTCGTCTTTCCTAAGGAAGCCATGTGATACCCCCATCCCAGGGTGAACCCATCGACGGTTCTCGTCGAACTCATCTATCTGTTCAGGCCCAGCCGGGACAGACACCTACTGCGGTGGGTAGGACAACCGAACGCCGCTAAAGTTTCAGTGGCTCGTGGCGGCGCATGGAACAAGGGTTCCCCGCCAACACAGAAACAACACGAGGGTTCCGGAGATAAAGTCGGAATCGGAGGACGTGATGAACCCGGAACTACGACTGACTGCGGACCAGCGGAAGCGCCTGGAAGAACTGGAGGAGGAGCGTGAGGCTCAGCGGCTCCAGGACCTCGCTCGTCAGCGGGCCGAACTGGATGTTTGGGATGAGGATCGCTATGTTGCTCAGCGTATGGAACGGGAGAGAGAGGCGATCGAGGCGGATATCCGTCAGGCCGAGGCTGAAATCGCATTGGAGACAGGCGGCGCCCCTCAACAAGACGTCGGCCGCTTGGTGCTCTTTGGAGTGCTGCTCTGCATCGGTCTTCTGGCGATGAGCTGGCTCGGACGACCGTAATCCCCCTGTTGCCGGGTCGTCTCGATGACGAGCGGACGACCTGGAGAAGATATGGACTCGCGGGATGATTCCGTTGGTGGTTGGGGTCGCGGGTGGATCCGGCTCTGGGAAGTCCACGGTGGTCCGACGATTGGTCAGGCGGCTGGGCTCGGAACGAGTGTCGCTGGTCTCAGTGGACTGGTATTATCGGGACGGTGGACACTTGTCTCCGGATGACCGGGCCCACAGAAACTACGATCATCCGGATTCCATCGACGACGAGCTCTTGATTCAACACGTCTCACATCTCAAGGGCGGGAGCCCGATCGAGGCGCCACAGTATGACTTTCGGACGCACCTCAGGGAGACAGCCACGCGTCGTGTGAATCCGCGACAGTGTGTGATCGTGGATGGAATCCTGGCGTTAGCCGTTCCCGAGTTGCGGCCGCTCCTGGACCTGAAGCTGTTTGTGGACACGGACGCGGACCTTCGGCTGATTCGGCGGTTGGCGCGAGATGTCCGCGATCGCGGCCGTACGGTCGAAAGCGTGCTCCGGCAGTGGGAAGCTACCGTCCGCCCGATGTATCTGGAGTTTGTGGAGCCGTCTCGCCGCTATGCGGATCTGATCATCCCTGAAGGGGGGCACAATCAGTGTGCATTGGATGTGATTGTCGCACGGCTGCTCCTGGATCCGAGCTCAGCGGCCAAGTAGTCGGCTCAACGTGACCGGGTTGAGCCCCCGCTGCTTCAGGCCGACAAGAATCTCCGGAAGAGCATCCGCCGAAGCCTGACTGCCGCAGTGTAGCAACACAATGCTGCCTGGGCCGACGCGGGAGAGCACTCGGTCTCGAATCTGATCCGACGTGATTCCCTTCACCACGCTGTCGCGAGAGTCAAGCGTCCAGTACACCGTGCTGTAGCCTTCCTCCGACACGATGCGTCGCACCCGAGCATCTCGGTCGCCGAGAGGGGGCCGGAAATATGGCTTTGACGATCGGCCGGTGACCTGAACGATCTCCGCCTCGGTGCGTCGAAGCTGGTCGCGGATATCCGCGTCCGACAGCCGCGAGAACGGCGGGTGATCCCAGGAGTGGTTTCCCAGCTCATTTCCGGCGGCGGCGATGCGCCGAGCTGCATCGGGGTGCGCTCGCGTCCATCCGCCCGTGAGGAAGAAGGTAGAGGTGAACCGCTCTCCATTGAGAACCGAGAGAATTCGTGCCACCGGTCGGTGATCGGAACCCGCGTCAAAGGTGAGAGCGACCTCGTCGCGACCGGACGGGCCGCGCACGATCTCCCGATCGCTGACGGCTGCCGGCGAGGTCTGAGGGGTTGGCGCCGCGGGGGTCTCTCTCGGCTCCGCTGCGCTGACTCGGACCTCTGCCTTCGATTCCAGGGATGTCTCTGTTCGAGTTCTTTCGCTGGGGCGGTTCGCGGACGTCGTAGCCGCTCGCGACTCGGGGTGGGACTCAGTCTGCGGTGAACGGGCGCTCTCGGCTGTTACAGTCTCCCGAGCCCCTGATCGGGTGGGGGCCGTTCGCACCTCGCGTTCAGCAACCGGCCTGGCCGATCGACTGCCCCCTCGTTTGGTTCGGTGGGACTGATTGGAATCCGACCGGGCGGGGGTTCGCCGAGCGGGAGCCGACTGCCCTGAGGCCTGCCGGAAGCGACCTTCGAGAGATTCCATCCAGGTGCGAGCGGCGGGCAAAGCGGTTGCGGCGATTTGCAGTCCGCCCGCTGCCGCCAGCGTGAAGCAGATCAGCCGTCCGATGCCTCGGGCCGCGCCGGAGGCTGCGTGGGCGGCCCGTGCACCGGTCACGCGTGCCGGCCCGCCGGAAGCCTTGGATCGAGAGGGAGCTGGGCGACGAGAGTTGGTGGCCATCTTAGTACCATTGTCGGACGGCGGGCCCGGGATCCCGAACGAATTCGGCCCGACCAATTAGCACCCTGTCGTGACGGGATGGTTCGGGAGGGCTACCATGGGTGCGGAAGGCGGGCCGGACGGTCGCTGCCCGTTGAGGGGAGAGGAAAGTCCGGGCTCCAGAGGGCAGGGTGCTGGCTAACGGCCA
>SXGS01511994.1_pt1 | contig 10640 bp, 5 predicted proteins | sample 3174681 | NCBI WGS metagenome assembly SXGS01 (sample SAMN11356861, study PRJNA531348) | freshwater metagenome | isolation source: freshwater sample F1-80 | place: China: Fuxian Lake, Yuxi | collected 2017-12-25
CCCTCTAAACTCTGTTTCCATGGAGCGCAGTGGTCGAATGGCGAGTTTCCGAAGTGTCGATCAATCCGGTGTACGAGTGGGTTTTTATGAGTCGTCTAAACTGAATCCTGCAAGCTATACAAGCCATACGTTCAGACTAGTCCTCATTGAGGTAGTAACACCGTTCGTCTCAACGTGGAGCACGTGCAACGAGCCGAGCTATGGGTCGGAGGATCTTACGTCACCGAAAGTGCAACGTATCCATTCGACCTTCGATGGGTTCCTGCGACTCTCGGTTCGCAATCCATATCGGTTCGCACGATCGATATTCACGGGAGATCTGCAGAACCTTCCGCCATACAGGTATCCGTGAAGTGGGACTCAGAACCTCTGAAGACCACGCTTCCTGGAATCAAGATTTCTCACCTCACTTATGGAAACGGTCGTTGGGTGGCGCTTGTGAATGGGTTACTCAATTGGAGCACGAATCTGACTACCTGGACTTTGGGATCAGGATTCGAACCTTCCGCGGGATCGGTTCAGGCCATCTCATTTTCTGGAGGGAGCTTTGTCACCGCCGAGTCCGGCGGCATCATCCGCACTTCCCAAGACGGTATCCGTTGGACTGTACGGAAAGTTGGGAGGGAAACTTGGAATGCCGTCGGATTCTTCCAGAATGAATGGATTGCCGTTGGTAAGCATGGCGCCATGGCTGTGACCCGCGATCTTCAGAACTGGACTCAGCTTCCTACGCTTGCAGATGCCGACATACTTCGAGTCGCGGCCAGCCCAGAGGCGGTGATCGCGATCACAGCCGACGCGCGAGTTCTCGTCTTTGCTCCATCTTTCGGTGCTAATTCCTGGTCGTTACAATCCCTGCCGCAGTCCACCAGTGCCCGGTTGGCTGTTTGGGATGGGAAGAAATTTGTGATCGTCGGGTCGGATCGAATGGGTGATCGATTGTATTTTTCAACGGATGCCGAGAAATGGACCTCGTCCAGCGCGAGTGCTACGGGTGACAACGTGATCCGCGCCATGGAGACACTGAAGGATTTCCTATTCATGATCGGATCCCGTGTCATCTATCAAAGGCCAAACCAAAACTGGACCAGGCTCTTGAATTTAGTCGAGGTATATACCGAAGCCGCACCTTCTGAGAATTCGCTGGTTCTTGTTTCCTTTTCAGAGTTCGAAAACGCGACAACCCTGCAAACGTTTCATCTCCCAATTTCGCCTTATGAGCGGTGGGCTGCGGTCAATCTTCCTCCGGCCGCGACTGAAAGTGGGGATTTGGATAACGACGGTTTGACGAATTTCGACGAGTACGCTTTCGACCGGGATCCAGGGCATTTCGACGCGGCACCTCGCCTTGAGATAAAGTTATCAAATCCAAGCTCCGTGGGATTTCTATTTCCCCTGGCCTCCCCTCGATCCGATGCCCGCTACTGGATTGATTCGACGGTCGACTTCAAGCGTTGGTCTCCTGAGATGATCCTACCGAGAACAACCCTCGACATTGGAAGTTTAGCTCATCGATTCTTCCGAATACGAGCGGAACGAGTCAAATATTAGCCACCGTCAGCGAGTGACGCCCGACACGCCCCTCAGCTTTCGCTCAGGCACTTAAAGGTTACGGCAGTGGGTGAATGATGGGGATTGGCCATTCCTGGGTCTGGCCGAGTGTCTTAGTAACGAGAAGAGCAGCGCCGGGATAGGATGGGGCTTGCGGGTCACGTGACGGCCACTCGGAGATGCCAATTGGTCCGACGTGGTCCGGTTGGAGTGGCTCCATATAGGTGTGTTCCGCCGTCAGGGTAGCGATACGTGCGGCGTTTTGCTCAAAGGCCTTGGCTATCCACTCGAACAGGGTGTTCAGAGTGTGGTAATGGCGCCACAAATCGCCAGGGAGTTCGCGACCATCGTCCGAGCGCCGCACTCAGGGTTCTTCGGCAAGCTCCATTGCAGTGAGCCATTGGTCAATCGGACCACGGGTGAGTCTGCGTCTACCGACCTGATCAGACTCATGGTAATCAATATGGCACCCAGCATGCGGTGGAGCCATCGGCACCCGACAGAGCAGAAACACTGAAATGGGTTCATGCGGTTCGCTCACTGTCTTACAGTGACACTGAACCCTCCGCCGAAGGAGCCGAAGAGTCAACGGGCTTTGGGGATTCATCGAATTGATACGAGACTGTGGCCATTAGATCGAAACTTGGGGGGCGCGGGCGGAAACTCTGGCTGCTTGTCATCTGCTCAAGGCGGTCGAAGCTTGGACTGATCTTGTGATTGGCAACTTCGCGTCGCGCTATCTGTGCGACAAACAGAAGTGCGAAGTGGATTTCTTGATCGTTCGCGACCGCAAACGCTGGTTCTTGGTGGAGGTTGAGCTCACGGACTCAAGCTGTCAGGGTTATCTTGTCCCTTCCATGCCTCAGGGTCGTTCTCGAATCGTGCTGGCACTTGGTTTTCCGTTCCACCCTATGGCGATCGCAGCTCGAGCCGGAAAAACTCCTGCCCGATGGTTAAGGGACGTGTCACGACGATATCGGTGAGTCCGCCGGTTCCGGCCTTGGTCAAGCCGGGGATTGACTCCCAGTCACCCGCGTCGAGATCCGTTCGCCGCTGCAACCCGTATATGCGCCCGGATTCGGATTTGAAGGTCACGCGCAGTTCGTTTTCCACCTGCAAGACTGAGATAATCCGCAGCGGATCCACCTCCGCATCCCCGCCTTCCCACGGAATCACGACAACATTGTCCAGGCCGAGGTATGAACCACCACGGGTCGCCGTGCCCACCAACGCCAGCGGCGTGACTGGCGTTGACGCCGTGAAGTCGAATGCGAAGGTCTGCCATTGGTTGGTCGCCTGGGATGGATCCGGCGTGAATGTGAAATTGACGGTCGACGTCCCCGCCGTCACCGCCACCGACATCGGCCCGCTATAGAACGAATTGGCTTCGTTCGCCCCGAGCGCGAAGGTGACGCGATACCGCTGTCCCACGACGGTCTCGAGATCCTGCCGGATGCCGCCATACGGCGGTGAGTCGTGGAAGCCGGTCAGGTCTAGGAACAGATCGTCATGTTGGGTGGCAGGTCCGTAGGCATTGCCGTTGGCGCCCCAAGCGATTTCGGCGGTCGTGGTGGTCCAGCCCAGAATGGCTGTCGATTCTACTGGCAGCGACATCACGCCATCGCTGCGGGGGACGAATCCGCAGGCTTGTTCGAAGCTTCCGTTGACGACCAGGTTGCCAGGCGTCGGAGGGGTCACTGAATCGTCGGCTTTCACCGAGACCCGATCCAGGCCGAGATATGTCCCGCCTCCGAGGGCGCCGACAACGGCGATTTCGGTCGAGGTGGATTTCGCCACGAACGTCCGGCTGACGATTTCCCAGTAGTTCCCGCCGTCATTGGGAGGTGTCATGTGCAAGTAGGCACCATCGTCGCCGATGCAGACTACGACGCCCTTGCGGCCGCCGCCACCAGGGAAGCTCGGCAACGCTCCCAAGGCCAGGGACAGCCGGTAACCGTGGCCCGGAATAGTCTTGATGGTCTGCTTCACGCCACCGAACGGACCAGCATAGCCGGTGAGGTCAAGGAAGGCGCTGTCGTGTGGCGTCTCGACTCCGAACGAATTCGTGTTTCCGATCCAGGCGATCTCCGAACCGAAGGTAGTCCAACCAGGGACCGTACTCGCTCCGGTTGGCAAGGACATTAGCTTGAAACCATCGGGAACGAAGGTATCCGCAGTGTTCTCGAAGCTGCCATTGACGATCAATTCCTCCTCGGCGGGATCGCCGGCCTGTCCGGACGCCCAGGTGTCCGGTCGATCGACGTCGGCCCTGTGCGGCCAGGTTGCGGGCGGCGTGGTGGCCACTCCGTCGTCCAGCCACGCTAGCAATGCAAGTCGGCTTCTCCAACCGCCGAGCAAGGCGTCGGCGATGCGGATCTCGGCGCTCCACGCGTTTTCGCCCCTGAGAATCACCGGCGTGAAGCCGGGCGGCGGAGTGGTCACCCCGACCAACCGGGTGCCGTCACCAGCCAGTCGCACCGGTTCACCGTGTTCGTCCACGCCAAACCCAACGGTCGCCGCCACTGCCTGGCCGGATGCACCCGGGTCGATGAGCAACCCGGCCACTGAGCCTGGCAAATTCGCCGACGAATAGGGCAGGCCAGTGAAGCACGCGTACAGCGCACCGTTGGCATGCACAAGACGGACGGTAGCCCTAGTCCCACCGGTGCGCCGGATCCCGATCGCTGGCGTCCTGTCATACCCGGGATCAGCGCAAAGTCCGTCGAGTCGTGGTTCCGGGCCATCAGCGACCGGAAGTGGCCGCACGGTGAAGCTCCGAACGTCGGTGCCGGTCTGGCCATCGGAATCGGTAACCCGCAGTTGGAGTTGATAGGAACCGGGGGCCAGATCCGGAAGCGCAACTGTCGCACCGGTTCCCTGGCGCGCATCGGGGCCACTCAATTCCCACTGCAGGGCAGGGGCCGATAGACTGCCATCCTCGGCATCGTATCCGAAGCCGCCGACCGCGACTGGCGTGCCGAAGGCCAGTTGGGCGGAATCGTCGATACCCGTGATGCGGGCTTCGGGCGAGCGGCGTGGCAAAGCGAACGGCTCGCTCGTGGCGATCGCCGAATTGACGCCGTCGGTTGCGATCACCCGGATACGGACCTCGCCACCACCCGGCAGGGAATCCGTGGGCACCGTCAGGGTCGACTCGGGAGAACTGACGGTGAGGGTTTGCCACGGTTGCCCGGGTGCGGGGCTCAGCTGGACGGTGAACTGCAAGGGATCGCCGTCGGCATCGCTCGCGGTCCAGGCCACGGTCAGTTCGGCCGTGCTGGCGGTCGGCACTTGCAGGGCAATCTCCGGAGGCCTCGCACTCACCGGCAGTTCGACAAGGACCGCCGATTGGTGCACAAGCCTCACGGCCCGTGTGCCCGATGGTAAGTCCAGAGCTCTCACGAACGTCGCCGAAGGCGCATCACCGCCGTCGTTGAGGCGAAGGGGCGCAGGGTCGTCCGTGAGAATTCCCCCGCCGTCGCCCACAGCCTGTAATCTCCACGGATAGTTGGGAGGAAGGTTCGCTGGCAATTCGGTCAGTTCCTCGAGGATCTCGGGCGCCAGTTCCTCCGCAGGTAACGTGTAACCAGGCGAGAGACTCGCGGTGTTCGCTTCGAGGTCGACTGTGCCCTGGAGAATCAGCACTGGTCCCGTCGTCGGCCCGTGCAACGCCACACTGCCCTGCGGGGCGGGCGGTGTGGCGGAATAGGTTTCGATTAGCCGCGTCCAGTTAGTGGCCGAAATCCAGACCTGGTTGGCATAGGACATGAGGTCGCCATTCGCCGCAGGCAGAACGATGCTGCCGGTGAGCGGGTCGTATCCGACCGCTGTGGCGGGGTCTTCGAGATTGGTCGCCCCGAGCGTGCAGCCAGAAGCGTTGCCGGGCAGCGGGTCGAAGATGCCATCCGAGCTCGTCGGGATCTGAGACCCGCAGGTGAGGTCATTCAGTATATGGCGGAGGCCGCTGTTGTGGCCGAACTCGTGAGCGAGATTGAACCCGCCGTGAAAGGAGTTCCATGCGGCGCTCGAGTAACCATTTGTGCCCATGCGCGCGACGAGGGCCTGGCCGGGCCGCCGGCCGAGTCCATTCCACGGACTGGCCTCCTTCGGTACCATGCCGACATAGGGTCCCCCCAGCGGATTACCGTCGAGTACCCGGGTGAAGTCCACCGCGTCCAGAGCGGCGGCGTCGTTGGCTGGAAAATCAAACGAGCGTCGCTCGAACCCGCCCAGTGTAAACACCATTCGAGACACTCCGGGCCGTCGAAAGCCAAGCCGGAAGCCCGGGTTCGGCATTTGGGTCTCGGCGCGGGCGATGATTTCCCAGAACCGTTCGCCCGGGTCGTTGCGATTGTAGAATCCACCGTTGAACTGCACCGGAACCATCGTCAGAGGTACAACTCTCGCGGACACTACCCGCACCGTGCCAGCCGCAGTGTTGTTGGCCAGCGGGTTGAGCCCGGTCTCGGGAACCGTTCGCCCTGGATTGAGATTGAACTCGAACCGGACCTGTCCTTCTCGCATCACTGCGGCCGGCACCTCGAAAAGGAAGGTGGCGTTGGCGTTCGTCCGAACCGGCGTCCAGGCATCGACCCGGGTCACCTGAGGAACTGCCGACGGTTCGAATGGCGATCCGGCCACTTCCTCGAATGGCGCCTGCCCGATGGGCACTTTTGGTGAATGATACACGCGAAGCTCGGCTGGCACCCCGAAGGTCGCGAGCCCCGTCCCGTTCGTCCCAACTCGCGCATAACCGCACACGAACACACGCTTCGCCGCCGCCAGTGGCACCGAATTGTTCAGGTCCTGAATGGCCTGCGTGGCCTCCACGCCGAAGGCCTCAAAATCCAAGTCGATCCGCGGTGCCTCGACGGACAAGCGCTGAACCGTATTGGCATGGGCGAAGTACACCAAGCGCCCCGTCGAACGTAGGCTACGATATTCGCGCGAGACACCAATCGTCTCGTAGTCGGGGTCCCCCGGATTCACCAGAGTGGGCTCCGTCGGCGCGCGACGACGGAATAGTTCCGAGTTGGCTGCCCCGGAATCCGCTGTGCGGGTCAGGAACACATGCCGTGAGTCGACCGCCACGGAGGTGACGCGTGTCCCAGCGGTCGCGGGGAACTCGACGAATTCGCTGCGACCACCCGGAGTGAGATCGAGGCCGACCAAGCGGCTCGCGCCCGCGAGCGTCAACGGATTCCCCAGCGCGAGGTAAAGGGTCGTTGCACGATGGCGGACCGTCGAGCCGAGCGGACCGGCCGTCCGGTAGATTTCGTTTCGCAAGGCGAAATCGCTGACGCCGCTGCGGACCAGTGAGGGGTTATTGCCGAAGACCGCTGCCCGCCAAAGCCGCCCTTCCGGTGCAAGCATCAATAGTTCAGTCGTTAGATAAGAGCCGTCCTCAGCCCGGATGTCAGCGAAGGCAAACTTGCGTAAACTGACCCCAGGCACCGCGGCGACATCGCGCGGTTCGCCGAAATCGCGCGTGGTCGACTTAAAGCTGCGCTGGACCGTCAGGGTGTTCCGCGCCAAGTCCGCTGCGTAAAACCATACCTCGTTTTCTGTGACTTGCAGGACGCCGTCCGCCGCGATGGGAAGCCGCTCAAGGGCTACTTTGAACTGGAGCGTCTCCGCTTGGGCTCCCGCAGTGAGGAACTTCCGGTGCAGCCGTCGCTGGTACGCATAGTAAAAGGCATCGTCGTCGCGGACAAGATAGGCCCCGTAGCCGCAATCCGGCACCAACACCCCCTTGAGCGCGCTCGCGCTGTCCTTGATTGAGATGCCCAGGTCGAGCGCATCGCCCGCCTGGAACCCGCCTGGCAGCTTGGCTGGCGCTCCGAAAAGCGTGGCAGCCGTCGCTTGGAGGCGCGCATCCGAGTATCCCTGGTAAGCGGCACCGCCCCGGCTGACGACATCTCCAGAACAGGCACTCGAAGTCCACCAGTAGACTCCGTTGCGGAATAGTTCGACGCTGTCGATGGTCTGTAAATCGCTCTCCCGCGCGACGAGTTCTGGCGTCGCTGCGCCCATCGTGGCACGTCCCAATAGCCCCAATGCCAAAACCCACCACAACCAACGCTGACTCCGGTGGTTTTGGTCGCCCTCAAATTCCGGCCACAAGCGAACGACGCGTTTCATCAGCAAGAATCAATTTTTCTTAGTTAGATGGGCTCTTCCCAGGTATAAAAAGGCTACTGAAGCCCGAAGGCAATCCCGATCGTTGGAGTTTATCGACGGAAGATAGGGATGGAGCTGTCTGGTGCATGAGATCGGGCATAACTTGGGACTCATGCGTGCCCGAGGGCTTGCACCAATAACCTCTGATACCGTGAGCCCAGGTTGCGACATGGAGTGCGGAGAATTGTTTGATATCACGGGGAATACCTGGGGTGCGATCGACTGGGTAAGGCAGCAGAACACCGTCAGCACTAATGAACTTCAAGCGGCGCCGGATTTCGAGCCGACCCGGCAGAAGTTGCTTTCCATCCTGGATTCCAAGGAGCGCATCCCGTTCTTGGCCAAGCATGGGAAGTGGTACTACAACTTCTGGCGAGACCAGAAAAATACTCGCGGCATCTTTCGCCGCACCTCTCTCGATGAGTACAAGAAGCCACAGCCGACCTGGGAGACGGTGCTCGACCTCGACCAACTGGCCGCTACAGAGAAGGAAAACTGGGTTTGGAAGGGCTACAACGTTCTGCAACCGGACAACGACCGCTGCCTCGTCGGCCTTTCTCGGGGTGGCGCCGATGCGTCGGTTTATCGCGAATTCGACCTGATGAACAAGTCGTTCGTCGCGGAAGGATTCACGTTGCCCGAGGCCAAGAGTCATGTGGATTGGCGCAATCGCGACACGCTCTACGTTGCCACCGACTACGGCACTGGTTCGCTGACCAAGTCCGGCTATCCACGGATCGCGAAGGAATGGAAACGGGGCACGCCATTGAGTGAGGCGCGAGTCGTCTTTGAAGGGCTGGTTGACGACGTGAGCGCCGGTGTCTCCGTGTCGCACGATCATGGGCGGGTCTATGAATTTGCCACACGTTCGCCCTCGTTTTTCACCACCGAAACTTTCGTGAGGCACGGAGACCAATTCGTGCGCATCGAAAAGCCGGCAGACGCTGAAGTAGACACCTACGGGGAATGGTTGCTGCTTCAGCCCAAGCTCGAATGGACGTTGAATGGGAAAACCTACAAGGGCGGTTCGCTGCTCGCGGCCAACTTCGACGGATGGTTGGAAGGCAAACGCGACATCACGATTCTCTTCGAGCCGACCGCCCGGAGATCACTGGCCAGGATCGGGGCCACCAAGAATTTCCTTATCCTTAACGAATTGGACAATGTGCGCAGCCGTCCGGCGTTGTTGCGCTTCGCCGACGGCCATTGGACACGGAGCGCCCTGGAGGCGCCAGCCTTTGGCAATGTCGGGGTCAGTGGCGTGGACCCGGATGACTCGGATGATTACTTCATGACCGTGACCGATTTTCTTACCCCATCGAGCTTGTATCTGGGAACGGCAGGACAGGACGGTCGCGAGAAACTCAAGAGCTTGCCAGCGTTCTTCAACACAGACGATTTGGAAATCCAGCAGTTTGAGGCGCAATCCAAAGATGGCACGCGCGTGCCCTACTTCCAAGTCAGCCGCAAGGGACTGAAACTGGACGGCTCCAACCCCACACTACTTTACGGGTATGGCGGCTTTGAAATATCCATGCAGCCCAACTACAGCCCGGGTTCCGGCACGGCGTGGCTGGAGCGAGGTGGTGTCTACGTGCTGGCGAACATACGTGGCGGCGGGGAATTCGGACCGGCGTGGCACAACGCGGCACGGAAGGAAAACCGTCAGCGTGCCTATGATGATTTTATCGCCATTGCCGAACAGCTTATCGCGCGCAACGTGACCTCGCCAAAGCACCTTGGGATCCAGGGCGGCTCGAACGGCGGACTCCTCGTGGGGGTGATGCTGACCCAGCGGCCAGACCTCTTCGGCGCAGTTGTCTGCCAAGTGCCCCTCCTCGACATGCGACGCTTCAACAAATTACTGGCGGGCGCGAGCTGGATGGATGAGTACGGCGACCCCGACAAGCCGGAGCAGTGGGCGTATATCCAAAAATACTCACCCTATCAGAACCTGTTGAAGGACCGGAAATACCCACGCGCTCTTTTCACCACCTCCACACGCGATGATCGCGTGCATCCTGGCCACGCCCGCAAGATGGTGGCTCGCATGAAGGAGCAAGGCCACGATGTGCTCTATTACGAGAACATCGAAGGAGGCCACGGTGGCTCGGCCAACAATGAGCAAGCCGCGTTCATGACCTCGCTCGCCTACACCTTCCTCTGGAAGCAATTAAACTAGCCTGCTCTAGACGAACCGCGCGATGGCGGCCCTCGCTAGCCCGAGGGCACCCGCAGCCAAGATCACGGCAATCACATGCCACTTCCTGCGCTGGAGGGCGACGAAGGCCATAAGGCAGACGGCAATTCCAAAGAAGTTTACCTGCCCTGAGAGGGGCCGGAATACGTGCCAGCCCATCCAGAGCGCCAGATTCAAGATCACCCCGACCACGGCGGCCGTGATCGCCGACAGCGCAGCCGACAACACCCGACTCTTACGAAAAGTCTCGATGTAAGGCGCGCCCAGGAAAATCCAGAGAAAGCTGGGAAGAAAGGTAACCCAGGTCGTGATGAGTGCGCCGACAGTGGCCGACGCAAGGGGTGAAAGGGGCTCGTGAAAGCGCCACGCTCCCAAGAAACCCACAAACTGAACCACCATGATAAGGGGCCCGGGAGTTGATTCGGCCAAGCCGAGTCCGTCCATCATCTGACCCGAGCTCACCCAACCATAGTGATCCACCGCCTGCTGAGACACATAAGGCAGCAGCGCATACGCTCCCCCAAAGGTCACCATCGCAGCCTTGCTAAAGAACAAACCCTGCTTGACGACGGCATGGTCGCTACCCAACCACCCAATCAGAATCAGGAGCGGAGAGCCCCACAGAACGACGCAAACTGCCAGGACTTTCACAGACCGCCGCCAAGACGGTTTTACCGCTTCGCCAGCCAAACCTAGGCGTATCTCTTGC
>SXGS01543808.1_pt1 | contig 10639 bp, 9 predicted proteins | sample 3174681 | NCBI WGS metagenome assembly SXGS01 (sample SAMN11356861, study PRJNA531348) | freshwater metagenome | isolation source: freshwater sample F1-80 | place: China: Fuxian Lake, Yuxi | collected 2017-12-25
CATCGGCTTGTCGTACACCGGCAGCATCTGCTTGGACACCGCGAGCGTGGCCGGGTAGAGCCGGGTGCCCGAGCCGCCAGCAAGAATGATGCCCTTCATTGCGATTTCACCTCTAGGTTTGCCAGGTACCAGTCCACCGTCTTGCGCATGCCCGACTCGAAGGTCTCCGTCGCACGCCACCCCAGCTCGGCCTTGATGGCTCGCGTGTCCATGGCATAGCGCCGGTCGTGGCCGAGGCGATCCGTGACGTGCGTAATGAGTCCCGCGTAACTGCCCGCCTTACTCGGCCGCGCCTGGTCGAGCAGGGCGCAAAGCATGTTCACCACGTCCAGGTTGGCGAGCTCGGTGCCGCCGCCGATGTTGTAGGTCGCGCCCGGCCGGCCGCGCGCAAGCACTTCGCGCAGCGCTGCGCAGTGGTCCTCCACGTACAGCCAGTCGCGTCGCTGCCTGCCATCGCCGTAGACGGGAAGCGGTTTGCCGGCGAGCGCGTTTGCGATCATGAGCGGGATCAGCTTCTCGGGGTACTGGCGCGGCCCGTAGTTATTGGAGCAGTTGGTGGTCAGCAGCGGCAGACCGTAGGTGTGGTGGTAAGCGCGCGCCAGATGATCCGCCGCAGCCTTGGACGCGGCATATGGGCTGTTGGGCGCGTAGGGCGTGGATTCGGTGAACGCCGGCTCGTCCGGTCCGAGTGAACCGAACACCTCGTCCGTCGATATGTGCAAGAAATGGAACGTCGCCTTCGCCTCGCCCACCAGCCCGTCCCAGTAGGCGCGGGCCTCTTCCAGCAGAGCGAAAGTCCCGACCACGTTAGTCTGCACGAACTCCGCAGGCCCGCTGATGGAGCGGTCGACGTGGCTTTCGGCAGCGAAATGAACGATGGCGCGCGGCCGGTGCTCGGCAAGCAGCTTGCGCAGCAGCGCGCGATCGCAGATGTCGCCCTTGACGAATCGGTGGCGCGGATTGCCCTCGATGGGCGCCAGGTTCCTCAAGCTGCCGGCGTAAGTCAGGCAGTCCAGATTGACCACCGCCTCATTCGTGGAGAGGATGAAGTTCGAGCCGATGAATCCGGCGCCGCCAGTGACGAGGAGCATGCGCGATTATCTCGCGTTTGCCAATGCCAACCCGGCGGCCGCCTGCAGCACCGGCTCCAACTGCAAGTCCGCGAGGTCCCCCGACTCCGGCCGCACCACCCGGTGCTCTACCCCCCACGGCCGCCAGCGCGCCACCGGGGAATCGCCGAACAGCGCCACCACCGGCTTGCCCAGCGCGGCGGCGAGGTGCATCGCGCCGCCATCGGGGCAGATCACCAGCCGCGCCAGCGACAACGCCGCGATCAGCGTGGCGAGGTCTGGCGTCGGCACCGGGATGACGTTGCCGCCGCCGGATTGCTCGAGGACCTTCGCCGCGGCGACGTCGTCGCCCGGGTGGCGCGGATCGTCGGCGGGGCCCGGCGCCCAAAGCAGCATCACGTGGCTGTCGCGCGCCAGTTCGCACGCCAGCGCCGCGTAGCGCTCCAGCGGCCAGTGCTGCCTGGGCCGGCGCGCGCTGATGTGGATGGCGACGAAGGGACCGGTGCCGGCGAGGTCGCGCACCCGCTCGACCGCGGCCGGATCCGGGAACACGCGCAGCTTGCCCGGCACGCCGGTGATGCCGAGTTCCCGCCCGGTCTCGAAGCTGCTTTCCACTTCGTGCATCTCTGCCGGCAGGTCGGTGCGCGCCGCCACCACCTTGCGCGCACCTAGGCTGTTGGCGAGCTTGAGCGACTGCGCCGAGGGCGCGGGCACCAGCACCGCGTCCAGGCGCCGGCCGCGGATCGAGGACAGGAGCTTCAGGCGATCCTTGAACAGCGCGAGCGCGCCCTTGCTGCGGTGCTTCATCTTCTCGTAGACCAGCACCTCGTTCAGCAGCGTGTTGCGCGCCAGGACCTCGGCGTTGTAGGTGTTTACCAGCGCGCCGATCCACGCCCCCGGCAGCTGCCCGCGCAGCGCGGCGATCAGCGGCGTGGTGCAGACGAGGTCGCCGATGTTGTCGCGCCGCAGGATCAGGATGCGCGGGGCGCTTGCCGGGGCAGGTTCGTCAGCCATAGTCCTAGGAGGAGGGTTGCAAGGATGCCGTGCTCGTGGTGCAGCGTGGTGTTCACCAGTCCCACCGAGACCGTGATCGCCCAGGCGCTCAGCGCCCCCCCCCAAAGTACCCAGTCGAGGTCGCCGTCCGGGGGGCGCGGCCGGTGGCGAACCAGCCACCTCGCCCAGACGAGCAGTACCGCGGCGAGCGCCAAGGCCCCGAGCACGCCGCGCTCGGCCAGCGTGTTCAAGTAAAGACTGTGGGCATGGCTGGTACCGCCGTACTGGTTGGCGTCAAACGGCTTTCCTGCCAACCGGCGCCACTCCTCCACTTTCTCAAGCGAGATGGTGCTGTAGTTGCTTGGCCCAACGCCGAACCAGGGATAGCGTTCCCAGGCTGCGAAACCCATGCTCCAGACCCGATCGCGATTGCTCAGCACATTATCCTGCGCCTCTAAGAGCTTTTGCTTCGCCACCACACTGACCTCAAGAACGACAGCCAATACCAGCGTCGCGGCGATCACGGTAGTTCCAGCAATGAGTGGCACGCGCCATCGCGGCCACCATGCAAGCGCCAACGCCAGCACAAAAGCAAGCGCAGCCCCCACTGCGCCACGGCTGGCCATGGTTACCAACGACACGATCAGGCTGATCAAAATGGCGGACGCAATCGTTCGCCTCATTACGTTCCATGATTGCCAGCACGCGAACATCCAGGCGGCACCCAATCCAAGAACGATGGCAAGGTAGATCGCGCTGTGGTTGACATGGCCCACGGATTTCAACTGCAGCGCGCTGGTCCGGCCGCCGACGTACATCCACCAGCCCAGCGCCAGGCCCGCCAGCGTAGCGGCGACCACCGCGCCGAGCACCCAGCGAAGCTCGGCGGCCCCGTAGCCTCCCCGCTTCACCATCCACAGGACGCCGCCGTAGCGCAGGACGTCGTTGGCGCCCTTCCATTCCTGGTGGGAAACCGGAGCGAAGGCGGCCACCACGTACGCGGAAGCAATCCAGCACGCGATCAGCGTGTCCCACAGGTCCCAGCGGCCGCCAAAATCGCGCGCGCTCGCCCGATTCCAGAGCCACGCCGCGGCGAAGCCCAGCCAGGCCAGGTTCTTCGGGGCCTCCAGCAGCGGCAGGAAGAACGCGAGCGCGACGAGCAGCGCGGTCTCGACCAGGTAGCGGGACGACTTAAGATCCGCGAGCATAGGCGCGCAGTTTAGCCGCGGGCGAGGGCCTGCGCCGCGGCCGCGACGGCCTCGGCGCCGATGGCCTGCATGCAGCGCGGCGCCGGGCATTCGGCGATCGAGCGGCCGCAACGCCGCACCCACGCGATGTCGCGCTTGAACAGCACGCGCTGGTCGCGGCAGTCGAAGTCCTCGACGGTGACCGCGCGGTAGGGCGCCTCGCGCCAGAACTCACCCGCGCCGCAGAGCACCGCGGAGCCCGGGCCGAACAGCGTCACGGTCGGCGTGCCTGCAAGGCGTCCCAGGTGCGCGACGCCAGTGTCCGGACACACCAGCAACGACGCGCCCTTCACCAGGTGCCACAGCTGCGCCAGGTCGAGCCGCCCGGCGAAGGAGCGCTCGCGCCTGGCCGGATCGATCATCGCCACTTCCGCTTCCTCTCCTGCGCCAGCGCTCCAGACGATGGCGAAGCCCTTCGCGGACAGCCCGTCGGCGAGCGAGCGCCACTTTTCCGGGCCCCAGTGCTTGAGCGGCGTGCTGGCGCCGACGTGCAGCACCGCATAGCGTCCCTCGGGCAGGGCGAACGGCGCATGCACCGGATCGGGCCAGTCCACGGCGTTGTACGGCCGCGGCGGTGGGCCGTCAGCGAGCGCGGCGACCATGTCGCCCCACGCGGCGGGCGCATCGGGCCAGGGCCGCAGCTCGTCCACCGGCCAGTTCTTGTACTCGGGGCGGTCGCCGGCGTGCGCCACAATCCAGCGCGCGCCCGCGGCGGCGGCGAGCCAGCTGGTGCGGTTGTCGCCCGGCACGTAGGCGAGGTCGAATCCCGGGCCGTCGAGCAGCCCAGCGAGCGTGCCGGGATCGCGTGGATCGAAGGCGATCGGCTCCACGCCGTAGGGCCGCCCGGAATAAAGGGGCGCCGCGGCCTTGCGCACTGTCATCGCGATCCTGGCCGTCGGATGCTGCTCGCGCAGCTTGGCGAGCAGCGGGGTCAGCATCAGGGTGTCGCCCAGCAGCAGGTGATGCGCGACCAGGATGCTGCCCGGGGCCAGTGGGCGGCGGCGGCGGACGGTGAAGCGCCGCAGCATCGCCGCGGGCACCACGCGCGCGCGCGAGGCGATGCGGCTAGCCACACGCGACCCCTCGGAAAACGGCCTCCATGCGATCGAGCATGCGCTCCAGTGAGTGGCTCTCGACGCACAACTTGCGCGCGGCCTCGCCCATTTCGCGGCGCCTGCCCTCCGCGCCTGCCAGTTCGACAATCGCGGCCGCCAGCGCCGCGGGATCCTCCGGCGGCACCACGATGGCCGTGCGCTCGTGCTCGGCGATCTCCGGTATGCCGCCCACCGAGGTGGTGACGCAAGGGAGCCCGACGAGCATCGCCTGGAGGAGCGCCTGCGGCACGCCTTCGTTGGCGTACGAGGGCAATGCGAAGATGTCCAGCGCGCGCAGCCAGGGCAGCACGTCACCCTGGTTGCCAGCGAAGCGCACGCGCGCGGCCAGGCCGAGTTCCACGACCTGGCGCTGCAGCGCCTCGCGCTGCGGCCCGTCGCCCACGATCACCAGCTCGATCGCCTCCGGCACCGCCGCCATGGCCTGGACCAGGTGGCGATGGCCCTTCCAGCTGCGCAGGGTCGCGACGATGCCCAGGAGCACACGATCATCCGGCAGGCCGAGCCGCGCGCGCGCCGCCGCGCGCTCGCCTTCGCCCCCCGGCCGGAATCGCCCGGCGTCGATGCCGGTGGGCACCGACTCGATCCTGGCTGCGGGGAAGCCGTTGCGCTCCACCAGCTGGCGCCGCAGCGCCTCGCCGGTGGTGACGATGCGGGACGCCGCGCGGGTATAGAGCCAGCGGGTGAGCGGATCGCGCGGCACCGCGGCCGAGATGTGCCGCGTGCGTACGATCGGCGTGCGCAACTTGAGCGCCAAGCGCGCGAGCGCCGCGAGCCAGGAGTCGGTGGAGCTGTGGGTGTTGATGACGTCGCAGGGATTGGCGCCGAACCAGGACATCAGCGCGCCGACGCCCACCGGGCGCTTGCGGCCGATGGGCAGCGCCACGACCGGCACGCCCCAGTTGGCCGCCTCGAGGTGGATGCGCGCCTCCGGTGGGCAAAGCAGCGTCACCAGGTGCCCGCGCCGGATCAGGCCTTGCGACTCCGCAAGCACACGGATCTCCTGTCCGCCCCAGCCGAGGGAGGATTCGGTGTGGACGATGCGCAGCCCGGCCCGAGCCACTTCGCCGCTCACTTCGCCTGCGGCTCCAGGAACTGCATCCGGTACAGACGTGCATAGGCGCCCTCGCGCGCGAGTAGCTCGGTGTGGCTGCCGGTCTCGGCGACGCGGCCGCGCTCCAGCACCACGATCCGATTCGCGCGCTCGCTGGTGGAGAGGCGAGGCGCGATGACGATGGTGGTGCGGCCCTTCATCAGCGTTTCCAGTGCCGCCTGAACGAGGCGCTCGGACTCCGAGTCCAGCGCCGAGGTGGCTTCGTCCAGGATCAAGAGCGGCGCGTTCCTCAGCAGCGCGCGCGCGATGGCGAGGCGCTGGCGCTGTCCGCCCGAGAGGCGCATGCCGTTCTCGCCGATAAGCGTCTGCAGGCCCTGCGGGGTCTCTCGGATGAACTCCATGGCGTGCGCAGCGACCGCGGCGGCCTCGACCTCGGCGTCGCTCACCCCGCCCATGCGCCCGTAGGCGATGTTGGCGCGGATCGTGTCATTGAACAGCACCACGTCCTGCGACACCAGCGCGAGGTTGGCGCGCAGGCTCTCGAGGGTCAGGTCCTGCAGGTCGTGGCCGTCGAGCAGGATGCGCCCACCGCCTGGCGCGTAGAAGCGCGGCAACAGGTTCACGAGCGTGGTCTTGCCCCCGCCGGAGCCACCCACCAGCGCAACCGTTTCGCCAGGCTTCACCGCCAGGCTGACCCCGTCCAGCGCCGGCTGGGTGCGGGTGGCGTAGGTGAAGCGCACATCCTCGAACACCACTTCGCCGCGCGCGCGCTCGATCGTCAACTTGCCCTCATCCCTCTCCACCGGCGTGTCGATCAGGCCGAACACGCTCTCGGCGGCGGCCAGCCCGCGCTGCAGTGAGGCGTTGACCTCGGTGAGGCGCTTGAGCGGCGACAGCAGCATCAGCATCGCCGTGATGAAGGACGCGAACTCGCCCACGCTGACGCGCGAAGTCGCGGCCTCGCCTAGCGCGATGTAGACGATGATCGCGAGCGCGATGGCGGCCAGGGTGTGGGTGACCGGCGTGGTGAGCGAGGCCGGCACGGTGTAGCGCATGTGGAAGCCGCGCAGGCGCTGGTTGGCGCGCTCGAAGCGGCGCGCCTCATAGTCCTGGCCGCCGAACACCTTGACGACCTTGTGGCACTCGATGGTTTCTTCCAGCACGTGCACCAGCTCGCCGGTGGCGTTCTGTGCCTCGCGCGTCATATTGCGCAGGCGCGAGGACAGCAGGCGCACGAAGAGCGCGACCGGCGGCCCCACCGCGAGCGCGATCAGGGTCAGCTTCCAATCCAGCCACAGCAGCCAGGCCAGCAGGCCGATCAGGGCGATGGAATCCTTCACCACCACCGTGAGTACGCCGGTGGTGGCGGCCGCGACCCCGGTGACGTCGTAGGCGACTTTCGAGAGCACCGCGCCGGAACTGTGGTCGTCGAAGTACTTCGCGGGGAAGCGCACCAGGCGCGAGAACATCTCGGCGCGCAGGTCGAGCACGACGCGGTGCGCGACCCAGGCGAGGAAGTACGAGGAGGCGAAGCTCAGGATACCGCGCACGACGAAGATGCCGACCAGCGCCGAGGCGAACACGAGCGGCGGCCAGGCGGGCTGCGCCCCGGCGCCGAAGCCGCCGTCCAGCAACGGCTTCATCATCGCGGGAAACAGCGGCTCGGTCGCGGCGGCGCCCACCATGCACAGGATCGCCAGCGCGAACACCTTCAGGTAGGGCCGGACGTAGGACAGCAGGCGCAGGTACAGCGCCCGGCTGCTCATCTCCGGCCCGGCGCCGGTTGCCGGGCTCAACTCAGCACCCATTTTTCCGGCGCCGCTGGCGCCAGCTTCGAATAAAGTGCCACGAGTTCGCCCGCCATTCTTTCGATCCCGAAGTTCTCCGCGCAAGCCCGCGCCGATGTCGCCATGCCCGCTCCGGCGGCGGCCGCGCCGCGCATCAAGTCGGCCAGGCCTGCGACATCTGCCGGATCGCAGACCCACCCCGACTGCCCGGGCCGAACTACTTCGGCCGCGCCGCAGCGCCGGCCGACGATCGCCGGCAATGCCATCGCCAGCGCTTCCAGCACGGAGTTGGGGAAAGGGTCGTAACGCGTTGGAAGGATAAAGCAATCGGCCGCCGCATACAGGGGACGGACATCCTCGCGGCCGCCCAGGAACTGCACCCTTCCGGCGACCCCCGCCGCGCGCGCCCGGCCCTCGAATCGCGCCGCCTGCCGGTCGCGCCCGGCCACCACCAGCCAGAAGCGCTTGCCGGAAAACTGCGCGGAACACAGCGCCAGCGCGGCGATGGCCGCGTCCAGGCCTTTACGAGCGAACCCCGAACCGACGAAGAGGAACACGGTCTCGCCGTCGGCCACGCCCAGTTCGGTACGCGTCGCCGCGCGCAAGCGTGCCCGCTCCCGCGGATGGAACTGCTCCAGGTCGATGCCGTTGTAGATGACATGCAGCTTGCCGGGCGCGATGCGGAACGCCGCGGCGATCTCGTCGCGCACCATGCCCGAGTTGCAGATCACGGCGCGCAGCGCCGGGTGCTCGAACATCGCGCGTTCCGCCGCGCAAACATATCGATGGTAAGGATTAAGGGCGAGGGCGAACTTCTCCGTCCTCCCGCCCAGGCCGCGGCGGATCTCCAGCCAGTTGCGGTGCACGCCGTCGCCGGCGCGGTAGATGCTGCACCCGGGAATGCGCTCATGCGACTGCACCAAATCGAAGCCGCCGGCGATCCAGGCTTCACGCGCGGCGCGGGCAAAGGAACGGTCGCGCCACCAGCTGCCGAGGTGGAAGCGATCCGCAAGGACGACCTTGCGCGACCCACCGCCCCAGCCTTGCGCGCTGCGCGCGATCAGCGTCACCTCCGCACCCGCGCGCTCGAGGGCGGGCAGCGCGCGCTCGACGAAGCGCTCGGCGCCGCCATACGGGTTGTAGCGTTGCCGGACCAGCGCGATGCGCATGCGGGCGCCTATCCCAGCAACGCGCGCGCGTCCGCGTGGACCTGCTCCACCGGCAGCGTGGTGAGGCACTCGCTCACCTTTCCGCCCCCGCAGCCGTCGTTGCCGCAGGGCCGGCAACTGTGGCCACTGGAGACGATGCGATGGGCGACGTTCCAAGGGCCCCACTCCAGGTCACCGCTGGGACCAAACAACGCTACGGTCGGCGTGCCCATTGCTGAGGCAAGGTGCATGGGCATGGAATCGACCCCGATAAACAGCTTCGCGCGTGCCGCCACGGCTCCGAGTTCCTTGATGGACAGGCGGCCGGCGAGGTTCAGCGCCTTGCCGGGCGCCCGCTTTTCGATGGCCTCGATCATCGCCAGTTCCGCTGGTGCCGGCGACGCCGTCAGCACGATACGATGGCCTTCCGCGGTCAGGCGGTTGACCAGTTCGGCGTTCTTCTCCACCGTCCAACTCTTGAAGCGCCAGCGCGAGGTCGGATGGAGATGGATGAAACCGCGCTCGGGCACCAGGGCCGCCGCCTTCGCCTCGGCCTCGGCGCCGGGCACGAACTGCACGCGGCGCTCCGCCGCCGAGGGCTGGATGCCGATGCGGCGCAGCGCGTCCAAGTTAAGTTCGACCGCGTGGCGCCGGCCGTTCCTCGGCAGCGGATAGCGGTGCGTGAAGCTGTTGCGCCAGAACCCGCCGCGGCCGGGAACGATCGGTGCGACCGAGAAGTGCGGCCGGAGCGCGCGCGCGAGCCACGCGCCTCGCGGCTGCTCGGAGAGGTGAACGATGAGGTCGTAGCGGCGCGAGCTTAACGAGGCGTAAAGCGCACGCTCGGCCCCGAATCGGGCGAGCGCGCCGAGTTCCTTCCACCTGCGGCCGACCGTGTAGAGCGTGTGCAACGCGGGGTGGCCCTCCACCATCGGCGTGGTGTCATCGTACACCAGCGCGTCGATCTCGGCCGCCGGCGCATGCGCCTTCAGCGCCGACAGCACCGGCGCAGCGAGCAGCACGTCGCCGTGGTGGCGCAGCTTGATGACCAGCGCGCGCGCGATCGCCTTGAGCGGTACGGCGTCCTCAACCATCCGGTCAAGATACCATCGAGCCGCAGTTCCCTCTACTCTGGTAGCAGATCCGCGAACAGGAAACCGTCCCGGCGCACGACCTCGCCGGTTTACACGGCTACGGGTTGCGCGAACATTGGGCCAGCGAAAGCAAACGTATGAAACTCCCCATTCTCGGCGCAGGGATCGACGCCTCCGGGTAGCGCCCGCACGAATTCTTCGTCAAAGAGCGCACCGGCCCATGCATCCGGAGCACGCGCGGGGTCCACGCATACAATGCGCGCGCGCAATCCCTCGCGAGTCATTTGCCTGGCTAGCGCGCGCGTCTCGCGCTTCCACAACGGAAACTCGAGAATGACGCCGGATCCCGCGAGCAACCGCTCACGATACCGGCGCACATCCTCCAGGAACAGGTCGCCGAACGCGAAACGGGTCACGCCCTCGTTCCTGAGGCCCGCGACGGCGGCGCGCATCGCCTCCTCGTAGCGTTCGTTGGAACAGGGATAGGGCAGCGCCACGGTCCGCAGCGGCATCCCGGCGGCATCGGCCTGGTGCTCAAGCAGTTCTCGCCGGACGCCGTGCATCACGACACGGTCGAAGCATTCGGTGATCGTAGTGAGCAGGCCCACGACTTCAAAGGCCGGATTGGCGCGCAGAACGTGCAGCGCCCAAGCGCTGTCCTTGCCGCTCGACCAGGACAGCCAAGTCCGCTCAGCCACATGCGGCGGCCTGCGCGCGCGGCCCAAGCACGCTCACGCCTGGCGCAAATTCCGGCTCTGGGCGAGTACAGCGGCATGCAGGAGCGCCGCGGCCAAAACATAGCCGCCCGCGGTCGCTGCGTACCCGGGCAGGTAGCGCAGGAAGCGACTCACATAGTCCATCGCCCCCATGTCGCCGAAGTGGCCGGAGAACCAGAAGAACCCGGCGTTCGATAGCGCGAACCAGGACACGGTGCCCGCCGCGAACCCGGCGAGCACGCGCAAGGCACCGCGCGCATCCGGTGAGAATGCGCTGGCAGCCCAAACGCCGGCGAGCCACGCCGCGCCGTACGCCGGCACCAGGAATGCGTATGCCGGCGTCACGCACCAGTCGCTCACCCCACCCCAGCGCACCGCCGCCTGGTCAATCAGCGATGCCAGGACGAGCAGCAGCACGAAA
>SXGS01175785.1_pt1 | contig 10638 bp, 9 predicted proteins | sample 3174681 | NCBI WGS metagenome assembly SXGS01 (sample SAMN11356861, study PRJNA531348) | freshwater metagenome | isolation source: freshwater sample F1-80 | place: China: Fuxian Lake, Yuxi | collected 2017-12-25
CCCCACTCACCCCAACTTTGAACGCCTTAGCAGTCTCTCCTTACTCTGCCTTTGCAAAAATCTGAGATGCGCACAGCTCCGATTGGCTCTAATTATGCTAGTTGAATTCAGCAGGTTTGCGTGCTATACGGAAGTGCTGAATGAAATCTTTACGCTTAGTGAGCATGGATCCCAACCGAGCTGATCGATGAAAATTCTCCGGGAACCCTCGAATTCGCGACGCGCCACGACTTTGACGCGTGCCTTCTCTTTAATTGAGATCGTGATGGCGACGTCGATCAGCGTGATGGCCGTGTTTGGTATTTTATCCGGTTACATGTTGTCGGCGCGGCGCGCGGAGTGGTCGGCTTACTCGCTCGCGGCGCAGTCGCTGGCTATCCAAGGAGTCGAGCAAGCGCGGGCGTGCAAGTGGGATACGGAATCCATTCCTGCCTTGGATGAGTTGGTCCCCGCCAACTTCCCAATGATTACCAACATATTGGATATTCCCATCAACGACACCAACGTGACCTGGGCAACTAATTTCACAACCATCACGATGGTGAGCACGAATCCCCCTTTAAAATGCGTCCAAGTCGCGACTGTTTGGAAGTTTTTGAACAACAAACTTTTTACCAACACAGCTTGGACTTACCGTGGCCCGGATAATTAGCCAATGATTTCCAATGATTTTCACTAGTTCTCATCCGCTCCACGGAGCGTCTGGCGGGAGGGCAGCACGGGCATTCACGATCGTTGAGTTCATGATCGCGTCGTCCCTGGCGCTTTTGGTGGTTGGGGGAGTGGTGTTCGCCCAGATTTCAGGAGTCAAGATGTATAATCTGACCAAGGCCAAACTAGGCGCCAGCGACCAGGCTCGCGGGGCGATGAATCTGTTGGTTACAGAAGTACGTTCCGCGAAGATCGTGAAGGTTGGGACAGGCAACATTTCGAGCTTCACACCCGTCACCGAAGGCACCCTCATGAAGGGCAGTGCGATACAAATCCACTCAACCACCAACACGAATTATTTCATTCGTTACTTCTTGGACACCACCGACAAAAAATTAAAACGAACCACCAACGGCGCGACTTCAACGGACATCGTGGCCGAGTACATCACGAATACAGTTCCTTTCTCGCTCGAGAATTTTAGCGGCCAAACGCTGACGGACAGCCAAAATAACCGGGTGGTGGGTGTTGCGCTGCAGTTTTTCCAAGTCCAATATCCCATCGTGCCGATCGGTGCCCCCGGCGCTTATTATGATTTTTATCAGCTAAGGACCAAGATTACCCGGCGGGTTTTGGAGTGAGTGGTGATCCTCGGAGTGCATCCTGCATCTGATTTCTGAAAGCGCGGAAGATTGCCTGTGATTTAGTGAAGGATTCATGTTATGAAAACAAATTGCGAAAAGAAAAAACTTTCCCGGATCAAACGAGGTGGTTTTGCGTTGATCATGGTCGTGTTCACGGCGGGGTTGGGGGTGATGGTCATGTCGTCCGCCATGAATTGGACCTCTTCCAGTTCCAAAATGGTGGATCGCAACAATCAGCTCAACAAGTGCATTCTCGCCGCCGAGGCCGCCACGGAGAAGATCTTGTCCCAAGCGGTCAAGGATTACAAAACAGGGGGTGAAGGAGTCGTGTATGGCAGTTTAAGCAGCTACAAGTCCATGGTCCCCACCCAGTCTGAGTTCGCGGGAGCGAGCGAATTTGAATTCAATAACGCCCAGGGCGTGGTTGGCCAGACGTACGCGCAGCGGATCACAAGCGAGCAATATTTGCCCTTGGATTCCCAGTACGAAGGTTTGCACGGATTTGCTTCAAATTACAGAGTGGTGTCCAACGTGAAAATGAAGAATAGCGATTTCAACATTACCGCTGCGGTGCAGCAGGATTTCCAGGTGGCGTCGATTCCGGTTTTTCAATTCGCTATTTTTTACTCCGGGCTTCTCGAATTTACATGGGCCGCGCCTTTGTATATTCGAGGCCGTGTTCACAGCAATCAGCAGATTTACACAGGATCCTCGGCTCCGCTTGAGTTTTACGACGATGTCACGTCGGTTGGGATCAACCAGAAGATGCCTTGGTGGGGATTTTCGATGGGACAATTCACCGGGGCGTTGAATTATTTCAACGACAAGGATACCAATGTTGCTGCGTTGACGCTCCCGATTGGGACCAACAACACATCGGCGGCGGTGCATGCGGTTTTGGAGCAACCTCCCCTGCTCGAGAGCGTGAATTCCACCATGGGCAAGCAGCGCTACTACAACAAAGCCGAGTTGTTGATTTTGGTGAGCAACGCCGTGGTGGGCGTGAGCGTGAAGAATCCTTTCGAAACCAACCTGACTGCGATCCCTTGGGCCAACGCCTCTTATTTCGTCACCACGAACAAGACATTCACGGATCAAAGGGAAGGCAAGACCATGCTGACGGTGGAGCTGGATGTGGCAAAATTCTCGACCTGGGCCGCGACGAACTCTTCGGTGATTGCCAAACTAGGCGGGGGCAAGCCTCCCAATTTGGTGTACGTGGCGGACTACCGGACTGTGACGTCAAGTCAAAAGCACGCGATTCGGTTGATCAACGCTTCCACCCTCCCTTCTCGAGGGCTCACGCTGGCCACTCCGAACCCGATCTATACCATAGGCAATTTCAATTGTCCGACTCATCCCGCTTCGACGAACACATCGAATGCGAAACCCGCGTCCCTTGTTGGGGATGCGTGGACCATTCTCTCATCCGCTTGGGACGACGCCCTCAGCAGCGGCAGTTTTACGAGCCGAAATGCTGTGACCACGACGGTCAATGCGGCGATCCTTGTGGGGAACGTGCCATCCGCGGGATCGGGTGGCAACAGTCCAAAAAGCGGTGGAGCCATGAATTTGCCGCGATTGCTAGAGAACTGGACTTCGCGATCGGTGTGGATCAACGGGTCGCTGGTTTGCATGTTCACCAGCCAAGAAGCCACGGGTCCCTTTCAGATGCCTGGTACATATTACTACGCGCCTTCACGAAATTTCAGTTTTGACTCTAATTACCTTGATGTGACCAAGCAACCGCCCGGAACTCCGGAGTTGCGGGTGTTGATTCGGTCCAAATGGGTGACTCCTCCTCCAAACGTCGTTACTTACACAGGCACATGATCCAGATCACCAGACCAAACAAACACTCAAAATTCACGCCGAAGTTTCGCCGGGAAAGGTTGCCGGTCCCGTTGGGTTCTCAGTTTTTTGGTGGGATTTTGGCATGCGCGGTGTTGCTTGGCATCGCCTCGTATGGTTTTGAACTTCAAGCGCAACCCGCGAAGGGGATCTATACAAATGCGCCAATGTTCGAGGCGGTCGCCCAAGTGGAACGGGCCGGTGGCGTCGTCCTCGGGACCAGGGGCAATCTGAAAACAGAACGTTCCCAATTTAGTTTCATAGTGCCCGAGGGCCACCGCATGATTCCTCAACAAGGCTCGAAAAAAGTTATTTTTGTGGGGCCAGACAGTTTTGCGATGATGTCGGTTGAGATTATTGAGGTCGGCGTTGACGCGCCGAAAGAGCCCAAGGCGGCGGACCTGCGAGCGTCGGTGTTGGCCGCCGAACCTGGTGCCCAGGTGATCGAAGAGTTTACATTATCGGCGGGGGGCAGCACAGGACCCGCGATTGAAATTGAGTGGGGATCGTCCGCCTCCGCAAAAACAAAGCTCTGCCGCCGGGTGACTCGAATTTTGATGGGAGCCTCTATCGTGGAGTTTCAGAGGAGTTGCTTTGTGACGAAGCGCGCGGAGTTGGATGTTTGGTTCAATTCGTTGCTCGTGACTTTTCGAGCAGCGCCGGCTAATGCCAAACTGATCGTTGCTCCTTTGTCCGACAAACTCTAAACCATCTTTACGATCCAGGGGCCATGTTAAAACGAGCTTTGGTGACAGGGGCGGGCAGCGGAGTGGGGAGGGCCGTTGCGATCCGTATGGCGAAGGAGGGATGGCGTGTCGCCTTGGTGGGGCGCAGAGTCGAGTCTCTCCAGGAAACGGCCGATGCCAGCGGGTGTATGGCCTCCGACTTCTTAATTTGTGGGGCGGATCTGGCTAGCCCTGAAGCGGTGGAATCCACGCGGGTGAAGGTTCTCGAGTGGCGAGGTGGTATCGATGTGCTCGTGAACGCGGCCGGAACCAATGTGCCTCGGCGAAGCCTCGAAGTTCTGACCTACGAGGATTTTCGGATGATCATGGAAACAAACCTCACCGCCGCTTACCTGTTGACTCAAGCGTTTTTGCCAGGGATGCGTGAACGGGGATTTGGCACAGTGGTGAATGTGGTCTCCGAGGCGGGGAAGCAAGCGAGCCCGAAGGCGGGTCCTGCCTACGTGATGTCCAAGTTCGGAATGACCGGATTGACGCAGGCCATAAACGCGGAGGAACGAAACCGCGGAATTCGTGCGTGCTCGGTTTTTCCGGGGGATATTGACACACCGATTCTTGATAAGCGCCCTTCGCCTCCACCGGTGGAAGCGCGCGTTCATATGCTTCAGCCCGAAGATGTCGCGGAGTGTGTCATGCTTGCCGTTAACCTTCCGCCCCGCGCATTAGTCGAAGAGATACTCATCCGGCCTCGATAGACCGCAGGATTTTTTAGGATGGAGTAAAATTGCCTAATCGGGCAACTGGAATTGACGCTCACGCCCGGTTCAGCTCAGACCTCCCGGTTCGCCAACGAATTTGAATGGGTGTCAATCAGGGGAGAGATCTAGGATTTTCCTCTCCAGTGGTAAAAGAGATGGGTCCGATTTGAACCTTAAAACGGCAGTTGCCCAAGGCGACTCCTCGCAAGTTCCTGGCGATAAAGTTTTCCTAAACACTCATCAGATCCACAAGGGATATGCCTCCCTCTTCGTCCATCCTTTCTCAGCCAGGCTTTTGCAAATCTCCACGATGTTCAACTGCCGTTTTAAGGTTGAACCCTTAGCGCAACGACCGAATCGCGTCGCGCAAGTGCGCTTCGGCATCTCTTAATTGGTCTAAGTCGGTGATTTTGGATTTTGTCTTCGGATGCACGACATAGAACGTGTCGATCGCCGCGCCTTTTTCCGTGCAAATCTTCGCCACCGAGATGCTTAAACCGAGCCGGGAAAGTTCATTGGAGACGACGTAGAGGAGCCCGATCCGGTCTTCGGTCTCGATCTCGATCACAGTCGCGGAATCAGAGGTCAGGTTATCAACTCGAATGACTGTCGGGATTTGATTTTCTTCCAGAGGCGCATACCGGCCAACGCCTGTTTTGCGTTTGGAAAACAGGAGTCTGAAGTCCACGGTTCCGGTGAGAGCCTCGCACAGGATGCTCTCAAAATCTTCACTCTCGTTCTTGCTGACAAGAGTTCCGGTCTGGGCATCTGTGACGAAAAAAGTGTCCAAAATGATCCCGTCTTCCCGCGTGAAGATTTGGGCGCTGAGAATGTTGATGCCAGCCGCAGTGAAAGAGCCGGCGATTTTGCTGAACAGGCCTTCCCGGTCCCATGTGCAAATCTTAACCATCGAATAGCCTCTGTCCCTTTCATTGTGCCAGGAGACGATCGGCTCAAGCGCCCTGTCCTCATCCACTAGTTGGTTATGCATGAATCGATGGGCCTGACTCAGGTCGGCGACTATCTCTTCCGCCGAATTCACGCGAAAATAGCGCGCTGGAAGCCCGTCGAAGTGGGCGTTCAATTCGTCGCGGTCAAAACTCCGTGGTTTGAGTTGGAGCACTTCCGCCGTGAGGAGTTCAAGCCGCTTTTCCTCATTCTTCGCGGACTCGGTTCCGGTGGCGAGGAAGTCTCGGGTTTTCTGGTAGAGCGTGAGCAGCAGGGAGTTTTTGAATCCGTTCCAAAGTTGGTCGCTCGTGCCCAGAGAGTCGGCAAGCGTGTGCAGGGTTAAGATGGCCAAGTTTTCGGTGTTTTGGACGAGTTCCGCGAATTTGCGGATCACCGCCGAATCTTCAAGGTCTCGTCGTTGGGAGATCCGAGCCATGGCGAGATGATTTTCTATCACCAATTGCAAGGTTTCGGCCGAGGAGGATCCGAGGCCCAGCCGCCGAGCAACGGTCAAGGCAATGGCGCCTCCGATCTCTGTGTGACTGGAGTCGGGATAAGCCTTGCCGGAATCGTGGAGCAACAGCGCCAGGTAGAGGAGGAAGGGCCGCTCGAGGCTTCGGAAAATCTCTCCATACTGCGCGAGGGCCTGATCACGGGCTTCCCACACGGTCTCGAGTTTTTCGATGCAGACGAGGGTGTGCTCATCCGCCGTGTACTGGTGATAGAATTCGTGTTGAACCAGGCAGGTCAGCTTGCCGAATTCCGGAATATATTTGCCTAGAAACCCGACTTCGTGCATGGCGCGCAGAATCGGCGCGACGCTTCCTCTCTGGCCCAGTATCTGGAGAAATGTTTGCTGGGCGTGTTCGTCACGAATGAATGATCGGTCTACGAGAGAGAGCTGATTTCGTACGAGTTGGGCTAGATCAGGACCCAGCGCAAGGCCTCGCTGCTGAAGATGAAGGAACAACCGCATCAGTCGCCGAGGTTGGTCACGAAAAACGCGGGTGGAGGATGGGGAGAGAGTTGTGGGAGAGATTTTGAAACCATCAATGACTTGGGGCTCCTTTGGCGTCGACGCGCGTCTTGCCAGCAGTCCCTTGAGGAAAGGCATTCTGGGTGGAACTTGTGGGGCCAGCGCCAGGCGTTGTTCAAGCGTCTTGGTGATCAAATGCAAGTTGCGCATGTGATGGTAGAGATCCCTCATGAAGCGCTCAAGGCGGATCCTGGGGGATCTGTCCGTGTAACCGAGGCCGTGCGCGATGCCGGGCTGCAAGTTCCTGGTCAAGACATCCACCGGCCGGTCCACCTGATAATGCAATTCGTTTCGAACTCTCAACAAGAAATCATAGGCATTGTTGAGCTGTTTTGTTTCCGAGGAGTTGATCAATTCCTTCGTCTCCAGATCTTCAAGCGACTTGGCTCGATATTTGAACAAAGCCATCCACAAGAGGTTTTGATAATCACGGAGACCCCCGCACCCATTCTTAACATTGGGTTCTTGGAGGGACGCGGAGTTGCCGTATTTCGTCCGTCGCGCCGCCTGATCCTGGATGCGGGCTTGAAGGTACTCTTTCTCATGCCCCTTGATGCATCGGGATTCCATCATTTCTTGCAGCTGACGGAACAGAGCGGCGTCTCCGAAAACGAGGCGAGCCTCAATCATCGATGTTTTTGACAGGAGATCGGAGTTGGCGATTTTGACGCATTCGCTGAGATCGCGAACGGAATGACCCACTTTGAGTCCGATGTCCCACAGGGTATAGAGGAGCCCATCGCTGACAGCCGTGAAGTAGGGAGTGGGTTTTCCTCTCTGGATACAGCTCCCGTCGTGCAGGAACAGGATATCGATGTCGCTGTGGGGGTTCAGTTCCTCTCGTCCGTAGCCCCCCAGGGCAACCAGAGCGAGGCGGGGTAGTTTAAGGCCGAGCCACTTCGGCTGCGCGAGGATCGCCTTGGAGATTGAACAGATCAGGGCGTCCATCATGGCGGTCCGGCCTGCGCACACAGTTCTCCCGTCTTCACCGCCGCGGTGCAGTATTTTGAGGCGATGGGTTTCGATCTTGAGGAATTTCTTGTAGCGCGAAAGTTCTTGGGACGGTTCTCTTCCTGGGGGCAGGCTTAGTCGCTGCGCCGCGTTGGATTCGATTTTTTCTGACAATGTTGGCATTTCGCCTTGATGGGTCGTGTTTTGTGGCGAGCGCCCTGGATCGTTTCGGGGCGATGCGGGAGCAGACTAGGTGTGGTGTTTGGAAAAAGCAAGAAACCCACTGGTGATTCAAACCGGGCGAGGTGCAGGACTTGACCGAATTTGAGGCGCCGTGGATTCGCGTTCGATAACGAAGGCCGTTCAACGGAATCGGGTTTCAACGAAGATGGGAGAACCCCAGCTTCCTAGGAAGAGCCCTTGACTGTGCTGGAGTGCGGATTTGGTCGTGTTGGAAGCCGATTCCCGGCCATCGGAACCTGTTGCGCAACCTTGTGTTGGGGATGGTGTTTGGTAGACTGGAAAATGATGGGTGACAGCCGAGATAACGATGCCGAACTGATGCTCCGTGTCAGGAGCGGGGATATGGCTGCATTCGAAGTATTGGTCGATCGGTATAAGCAACCGGTTTTCAATTTGGTTTACAGGACTTTGCCGGATGCGACGGAAGCTGAAGATCTGACTCAAACGGTTTTTGTGCAGGTTTACAAATCCGCGTCGAGGTATCAGGCGTCCGCTAAATTCACGACCTGGCTGTTCACGATCGCACGCAATCTTTGCTTTAATGAGATCCGGAGGAGGTCCCGGCACCCCGCTTGGTCGCTCGACGCTCTTGTCGAGACGAATGGAGAAGAGCTGCCAAGGCAGTTCGAAGACCTCAACGGTTTTGGCCCGCAAGAGAGCGCGTTGCAATCGGAGTTGGAGGAAAAGGTGAACGAGGTGGTCCGAGAGTTGCCCGAAAATCAGAGGACGGCCTTGTTATTGTGCAGCCAGGAAGAACTTTCGTATGAGAATATTTCCGACGTGCTCGGATGTTCCTTGTCAGCCACGAAATCGCTGATCCATCGCGCGAGGGAAACCCTAAAACAACGGTTGAAGCCGTATCTTCGATCAGGGGCGTGGGTCGCGAAAGCCAACTGAGTGGAGCAACTTCCAGGTCCGACCGGGTATCAAATAAGGCAGATTATGACGAATCCTAATCGCAAACAGGCAATGGAAACAATTTGGCGACGGGAGCTAACCACGGAGGAGCGCGCCCGTTTGGAGAAGCAGCTAACGGGTGATGAGGGAGGGCTTCGTTTTATTGAAGAGGAAGAAGCTCTGAGCCGGCTCTTGAAGAGCCTTCCTGACGCGCCTCTTTCCACCAATTTCACGGCGCGCGTGATGATGGCGGTCCGGTCGGAGCGCGCCCGAACCGCATCGGTTTTCCGTGTTCCCGGGGGTGAGGTTTTGTGGCGTCTGTGCGGATCTCTCCGGCATTCTTGGGTGGCCCAATCGACAGCGGCGGGTTTGGCGCTGGCAATCAGCCTAAGCACCTATTACGGCTTGAAGTCCTATCGAAGTCATCAACTTGCCCAAACTCTCGCTGCAGTGACAAAAGAGGGGGGGATGCCGGAGATTGAAGTGTTAAAGGATTTCGATGCGATTCGGCATTTTGGAAGTGCACAGGCTTCTAAGACGACGATCGAAATGGATGCCGCTCTCTTGGCGGCCTTGCAATAAGTGAGCTCGAAAAGCGAACCAATGAAACGTGCGCGCACGATTCGAGTGATGATGCTGGCGGGTTGCTTGGGGATCGCCTCGTTTGGCCGGGCAAGCTCGCTGGCACAAGCTCCAGGACATCCCAAAGCCGAGATTCCTCCCATGCCTAGTGGCATCGTGCTTAACAATCCATTCCAATCTTTTCGAGAATTGCTTTCGGCGACACCTGCGGAACGTGAATTGATCCTCGAAAAAAAGCAGGCTATTCATCGAACGCATTTGGAGGAAAGGCTCAAGGAATTCGGATCCTTGCCTGCAGCCGAGCGCGAGATTCGGCTTCGCATGATGGAACTTCGGTGGTTTTTGGTGCCGCTTTTCAAAATGTCTCCTCCGAATCGAGTGGAACGGCTTGCATTTGTGCCCGAAGGCGCTCGCAAGTTGGTTGAAGACCGGCTACGGGAGTGGGATGACCTCCCTGCGCATCTCCGCCAGGATGTTTTGCAACACGGAATCACTCTTCAGTATTTCGCGAGGCTCGAGGCTGTTGCCCCAAGAGATCAGGTCAAGCTGTGGAACAGCATGGGAGCGGAATCCCGACCGCAACCAGCCATGAGCCCTGATCAATGGAAGACGCTGATGTCGGATCGCAAAAAGAGCGTTTCCGTCCAATTGGAACGTTTTTTCGACCTCTCTTCCGAGGAAAAATTGCGGGTTTTGCAGGGGTTTTCTGAGGGCCAACGCGAACACGTGGGCACCAGACTCAAGAAGTTGGAGCAATTGCCTGCGGCAGAGCGCAAGCAATGCCTTGACTCGTTCCAAAAATACTCAGAACTGAGCGAGAAAGCCCGCATCGAGTTTCTTAAGAACGCAGAGCAATGGAAAGCAATGTCCGCCGAGGAACGGAAAGCGTGGCGAAGTCTTATCACGAGTCTCCCTCCCAAGCCTCCGGGACTAGAAGCTGATTCACGGTCAAGTCTTGCTGAAAAACTGATTGCCGGCGACGCGCCCCGTTAACTCTGGGCTTTTCCGAGCTCATTGATTCAGCGCGCGATGGTTTCGCGGTCGTCAGCAGCATTTCGAGCCCTGGTTTCGATTTGCTGAATAGCCCAGGCCGCGTGTTCGGCGACAAGAGATTCACGATCCGATAGAGCCTTCTGGAGGTGTGGCAACGCGGTCTCCTTTCCACTGTTTCCCAAGGCCACGCAGACATTTCTCAGCAAGCCCCGTCGCTTGCTCCTAGCAAGCGGCGTGTGGCTGAAGCGTTTGCGAAATTCATCCTCATCCAATTGGAGCAGATCCAAAAGATCGGGAGCTCCCAGATCGGGCCGAACCGCGGCCGCCAGCATGGATCCTTCTCGAGCGAACCGATTCCACGGGCATGCGGCGAGGCAGTCGTCGCAGCCGAAGATGCG
>SXGS01589708.1_pt1 | contig 10635 bp, 9 predicted proteins | sample 3174681 | NCBI WGS metagenome assembly SXGS01 (sample SAMN11356861, study PRJNA531348) | freshwater metagenome | isolation source: freshwater sample F1-80 | place: China: Fuxian Lake, Yuxi | collected 2017-12-25
GCGGTCTTCGCCCCCTTCCCTTCCAGGATCGAGTTGGTGGCGACGGTGCAGGCATGCAGCACCTCCGACACATCCGCGCCCTTCACGCCCCGCGCCTTCAACAGGTCGCGGACGCCGTCGACGACCGCCGCGGCATAGTCGGCCGGCGTCGACAGCACCTTGTGGGTGGCGATGGTTCCGTCGGGAAGCGTCAGGGCGATGTCGGTGAAGGTGCCGCCGATATCGGCGGCGATGCGGATGGCAGCGCTCATGGCGCGGAGCCTAGGGCGAAGGCCAGAGGGGGTCGAGCTGCGCTTCCCGATCCAACCCGATAAGTCTGGCTGATAGCCTGATAGCTCAGCCGTTTCACCTTTGCAGATGGCGGCTTGGAAGCGCCGGCAGACGCGCCTAGCCTCGCGGCATGAAGCCCGTCCGCACCCGATATCCGCGTCGCGTCCGCACGATCGAGAACGTCTTCATCCCGATGCCGGACGGCCATCGGCTGGCGGCGCGGATGTGGCTTCCCGAGGATGCCGACCTCGAGCATGTGCCGGCGATCTTCGAGTACATGCCGTACCGCAAGCGCGACCAGAGCCGCGCCCGCGACGAGGCCATCCATCACTACCTCGCCGGCCATGGCTACGCATCGCTTCGCGTCGACACGCGCGGCTCCGGCGACTCGGGCGGCCTGCTGCGCGGCGAATGGCAGCAGGGCGAGATCGACGACGGGATCGCCGTCATCGAATGGCTGACGAAGCAGTCTTGGTCGAGCGGCACCGTCGGCATGATCGGCAAGTCGTGGAGCGGCTTCTCGGCCCTGGCGCTCGCCGGCACCGGCCATCCGGCGCTGAAGGCGATCATCCCGGTCTGCGCCGGCGACGACCGTTACCACCAGTCCCTGCACTTCACCGGCGGCGCCTTCCTGGCCGAGCAGCTGTGGTGGAACGATACCATGATGATCTTCAACGCTCGCCCGCCCGATCCGAAGATCGTCGGCAAGGACTGGCGCGAGATCTGGAAGCAGCGCCTCGACGACAATCATCCCTGGCTGATCGACTGGCTGAAGCACCAGCGCCGCGACGATTTCTGGAAGCACGCCTCGCTCTCGGAGCGCTTCGACAAGGTGACGGCTGCGGTCTTCGCTGTCGGCGGCTGGGCCGACTACATCTCGCGCGCAGTGCCGCGCCTGATGGCGAACCTGAAGGGCCCGCGCTTCGCGCTCCTCGGCCCCTGGGGGCATCACTATCCGCATGACGGCGTGCCGGGGCCCGAAGTGAGCTTCCTGCAGGACTGCGTCCGGTTCTTCGACCGCTACGTCAAGGACATCGACAACGGCTGGGATCGGGAGCCGAGCTACCGGGCCTACCTGCAGAGCTTCGAGAAGCCGTCCTCGACTTACGGCGTCAGGCCCGGCCGCTGGGTCGCGCTCGACGGCTGGCCCAACGACAAGGTCGAGCTGGAAAAGCTTCTCCTCAGCCCCGGCCGGCTCGACAAGCGGCAATGGTCGGAGAAGGTGCTGGTCCACTCGTCACCGCTGGCGACCGGCCTTGCCGCGACCGAATGGCTCAGCATGGCGATCGACGGCGAACAGCCGCGCGACCAGCGCGAGGACGACGGCCGCTCGCTCGTCTTCGATACCGATCCGCTCTCCAGGCCGCTCGACATCCTCGGCCGTGCCTCGCTCGAGATCGACATCGCGGTCGACCGTCCGATGGCCCAGCTCTGCGCGCGCCTCTGCGATGTCGCCCCCGATGGCACCTCCGTCCGCGTCGCCTTCCAGGTGCTGAACCTGACCCATCGCGAGAGCCATGAGTCGCCGAAGCCGATCATCCGCGGCCAACGCATGCGCATCCGCCTCGACCTGCCCGATGTCGGCTACAGCTTCGCCAAGGGTCACCGCATCCGGCTCGCGCTCTCGACATCCTACTGGCCGGTCGTCTGGCCGGCGCCGGAGCCGGTGACGATGACGGTGTTCACCGGTGCCAGCACCTTCTCGCTGCCGGTTCTGCGCGGCCGTGCGAAGACGCCGAAGTTCGGCACGAACGAGCGCGGCCCCGAGATCGAGATCGAGGTGGTCGAGCCGAAGAAGATCGAGCGCCGCGTCGTCCAGGACGCGATGACCGGCGAGATCGCGGTCGAGACCGCCGGCATCGGCGGCTTCCTCGGCCCGGGACGGCGCTGGCGGATCGCGCCGATCGACACGATCATCGGCCACAGCCTGCACAAGCGCTTCACCATCCGGGAAGGCGACCCGACCTCGGCCAGGGGCGAGTATCGCCAGGTCTACGAGCTCGAACGCGAGGGCTGGTGGATCAGGATCAAGACCCGCTCGACCTTCCACGCGACCAGGACCGACTGGGTGCTCGAGCAGACCCTCGTCGTCACCGACAACGAGGAGGAGATCTTCAGCCGGACCTGGTCCCACACCGAACCCCGGGATTTGATGTGATGCTCTACAGCCGCGATCCTTCCTTCGGCGTCGTCGTCTCCGAGGACGTGATGGTGAAGATGGCCGACGGGGTCCGTCTCGCCACCGACATCTACCGCCCGGCCCTTCCCGACGGCTCGCCGGCGCCCGGCCGCTTTCCGGTGATCCTGACCCGCACCTCCTACGACAAGTCGAACCCGGTGATGCAGGTCGGACCGGTGGCGAAGTTCTTCACGCCCCGGGGCTACGTGACCGTCGTGCAGGACCTCCGCGGCCGCGGGTTGTCGGAAGGGCACGGTCAGTATTTCCACGTCGCCAATGTCCGCGAGGGGCTCGATGGCGTCGACACGCTGGCATGGATCGCGGCCCAGCCCTGGTGCGACGGCCGCGTCGGCATGGTCGGAAGCTCCCATTCCGGCATCGTCCAGAATGTCGCCGCTTTCCATAAGCCGTCGTCGCTGAAGGCGCTGTGGGTCGATGTCTGCCCGACCTCGGCCTTCGACTGGGAGGCGCGCCAGGGCGGCGCCCAGGCGCTGCAGATGTTCGCCGCCCTCTTCCTCCATGGCTGGGACGTGCCGGAGATCCAGGGCGACCCCGCCGCCAAGCGCCGGATCGAGGAGGCGGTCGAGAACATGCGCTCGATGCTGGTCACCGGCCCGTGGAAGCAGGGGCAGAACCCGCTGACCGTGGTGCCGAACCTCGAGCAGGTCCTGATGCGCTACCAGAACAACGGCATCAAGGACGACTGGTGGAAGATGGAGGTGCTGGAGCACAAGGCGCATTTCGACCGCTTCGCCGACATCCCCTGCGTCGTCTCGTCCGGCTGGTTCGATCCCTTCGTCGCCGACGTGGTCGGGCAATACGCGGCGCTGTCGAAGCGCCTCGAGTCGCCGCAGCGGCTGGTCGTCGGTCCGTGGGGCCATGCCGGCATGCGCGCCGGCGGCACTGCCTCGATCGAGGTCGATTTCGGCAGCGCCGCCGACTGGGGCTATCGCGTCTACAACGCCGAGCGGCTGCGCTGGTTCGACAAGTGGCTGAAGGACATCGACACCGGCATCGAGAACGACGCGCCGGTGCATCTGTTCGAGATGGGCGGCGGCACCGGTCTTCGCACCAAGCGCGGCCATTTCGATCATGGCGGCGCCTGGCGGATGGGACGGAGCTGGCCGCCGGAGGGATCGACTCCGACGCCGTTCTATCTCGCATCGGGCGGCGCGCTGGGGGCGGCGCCGGCCGATGCGAAGCCGATCTCGTGGACGCATGATCCGGACCGCCCGGTGCCGACCATCGGCGGCGCCGTCGCCGGGTTCCTCGAATGGGTCAAGCCGGCCGAGGGCATGGACTTATCCTATGTCAGCCCGCGCGCCCGCATGCGCTCGCTGGTGCCGGACGGGCCGATGCACCAGAAGGAGCGGCCGAACCTCGTCGGCTGCCAGGCCCCCTACCCGCTTCTCGCCGAGCGGCCGGACGTCCATGTGTTCCAGACCGAGCCATTGACTGAAGACATGGTCATCGCCGGATCGATCGAGGCGAAGATCTGGATCGCCTCCAGCGCCGTCGATACAGACGTGACGGTCAAGCTGCTCGACGTGGCGCCGTCGACCGTCGACGACCCGGCCGGCTTCCATATGCTGCTCTGCGACTCGATCCGGCGGCTTCGCTTCCGCGGCGGCTACGACCGGGAGGTGCTGCTGAAGCCGGGCGAGATCGTCGAGGTCACGGTCGAGCTCCCGCCCATCGTCAACCGCTTCCAGGCCGGCCACCGGATCCGCGTCGACATCGCGTCCTCGAACTTCCCCCGCTTCGACATCAACCCCGGCACCGGCGAGCCGCTCGGCCGCCACACCCACAAGGTCAAGGCGGTGAACACGCTCCATCTCGACAGGAAACACCCGTCGCACATCGTGCTGCCGGTGGTGAAAGGGTGAGGCTGATCCGTCAGAGCGGCCCCTCACCCTTCGACATCGGCGAAGAAGACTTCGCCTTTGCTCAGGATGAGGTGACTGGGAGGCCGAGGACGTATTATCCACCCTATCATTCGTCCTCATGCTGAGCCTGTCGAAGCGTGAGGCGCATCTCGTTCGCAGAGGAAAGACCCATGCGCATCGCCACCATCCACATCGGCCAGGAGACCAACGACTTCAACCCGCTGCCGACGACGCTCAAGGACTTCTCGGCCTTCGGGCTCTACGAGGGCCAGGAGATCATCGAGAAGATGCAGGGCGCGGGTCAGGTCGGCGGCTGCGTCGATGCGATCGCGGCGTCCGGCATGAATGTCGAGTGGGTTCCGATCATCTCGGCCTGGGCGATGGCCGGCGGGCGGATCACCACCGAGGCCCGGATGTTCTTCGAGGAGAAGATCGGCACCGGGCTTCGCAACGCCGGCAGGATCGACGCGCTGGCGCTGCATCTGCACGGGGCCGCCGCCGCCGAGGGCGTCGACGACATGGAAGGAGCCCAGCTCGCGATCTGCCGGGCCGTGCTCGGCCCAGACGTGCCGATCGTGCTCTCGCTCGACCATCATGCGAACGTGACCGAACAGATGGTCAGGCTCTCGACCGCGATCGTGGCCCACCGCACCCAGCCGCACGATACCTACGACACCGGGCGCCTCGCCGGCGACCTCCTGGTGCGGATCCTCCGGAAGGAGATCAGGCCGGTGATGGCGTGGCGGAAGATCCGCCTGATCACCCATCAGGAGCAGTTCCTGACCTCCCAGGGGCCGATGAAGAAGTGGTTCGACCAGTCCCGCGCCTGGGAGGCGAAGGACAAGCGCGTGCTGCATGTCGCGCTCTGCCCGATGCAGCCCTGGCTCGACGTCGCCGAGGGCGGCTGGACCACGATCGTCAATGTCGACGGCGACCGCGACCTCGCCGAGCGCCTTGCCGACGAATCCGCCGACTATGCCTGGTCGATGCGGAAGGACTTCATGGTGAAGGAAGCGGTCTCCATCGACGAGGCCGTCCGCCGGGCCGACCAGGCCGCGAAGGGCGTCGTGGTGCTGAGCGACACCGGCGACACGGTGTTCGGCGGCACCGCCGGCGACTCGAACCTGATCCTGGAGTCGATCCTCCGCCAGGGCATCAGGAGCAAGGCGCTGATGCCGCTGATCGAGCCCGAGACCGTGGCCGAGCTCATCAAGGCCGGCGAAGGCGCCGAGGTGACGCTGCAGGTCGGCGGCAAGTCGACGCCTGAGTTCTTCAAGCCGCTGAAGGTCACCGGCCGGGTGCGCAAGATCGCCGACGGCAAGGTCAAGGTGCCGGTGTTCCAGCAGCCCGAGCACGACATGGGACGAACGGTGTTCTTCGAGGTCGGCCCGGTGACGCTGATGGTCAGCGAGCGGACCGGTGCCGCCGGCAACGTGCCCGACGTCTATCGCTGGTTCGGATACGAGCCGGCCGACTACAAGATGGCGGTGCTGAAGACCGCGTCGAACTTCCAGTTCTTCAAGCCGATAACCTCTGAGGTGATCCGCGTCGACACCCCCGGCCCCGGCCAGTCCGACGTGACCGGCCTTCCCTGGAAGCGCGTGCCGCGGCCGATGTACCCGATGGAAGAGCCGAAGAGCTGGCGGGGGTGAAGCGAGTCAGCGCTTCCGCGCTTTGCCGCGCGACGGAGACGGCTTCGTCGCAGAGAGCGAGTCTCCGGTCCTTTCGACCGCGGGGAGATCGCCGACGGCGATCGATGCCGCGATCAACCGGTCCTTCTCGCGTTGCAGAAGGGTGTCGAGGTCGCCACCCTTGAAATAGGTCATCGCTTTCAGGCTTTCGCTCGGCTGGAACAGCAATCCATAGAGCAATCGCGCAGCCGCCAGGCCACGATCGAGGCTCACGCCGGCCTCCAGCATCGCGGCAATGTCGCGATAGTCCTTGGCTTCGATGCGCTGCAGGATGACCTTGACCTTGGTCGCCATCAGATCGTCCAGCGAAGCGGCCCAGAGCACGCCGTCCTCCGTCATCTCCGGAAAACCCACGCGGCCGAAGCCGATCCCTCCGAAGAACGAGACCTTGACCGGTCTCGCGGCCGGAACGAGCACGGTCAGCGTATCGCTCGTCTGCTGGATGACCGTGCCCTTTTGCAGAAAGGGCATGGCGGAGTAGATGGTCTTCACGTCGAGCGGACGATCGCCGAAGAAGTCGAAATCGATCGATTGGCGATGGCCGAGACGAAGCGCGATCGCCGTTCCGCCGTACAGAACCATCCCCAGATCGCCGGCCGGCCGCAACTCAGGCCACAAGGCGCGCTGCGACGCGGGAAGGATGTCAAGGCGCGGCACGAACGTCATGTTCAGGATACCCGTCGCGTCGGCAGCGCCGGAACGTTTCCGGCTTCGACGAGGCCGAGACGATAGTTCCAATAGGTCCAGGATCTCGGGCTCAACTGACCGGCTTCGGACGATTGCAGCGCGTGGCGGAGGAAGGCGTTGCCGGCGAGACGCACCAGCCGCTGGACATCCTCGTAATCGCCGATGTCCATGACCTGAAGAGCGACGCGCTCGGGAGATTTCGCGCCGTCCACAGGCTCCTTCCACCAAAGATATTTCGCAACGAGCCCCTCGAAGAAGGGCCGCAAAGCCGCAACGCGAGCCGGATCGTCAGGAGCCTGAGCCGCCCCTCGGAGATACGCCGCATAGCTTTTGACGTCGGCGGCCCGCCCGGCCGGCACGAAGACCTCGACGCGCTTCCAGCCGCGGTCGAGCGCCAGCTTCTTGCGATAGCGCGCAACGCGCCTGGTGATGGTTCGATCTTTCATCGCCCGTATGCCGGAATACGTATTTAGGGCGTATTCCGGCATACGTCAAGGCTCGTCGGCATCGACCGTGCCGCCGGACAGTCCGACACCGTAGAATTGTCCTGGAAGCGACCATCGAACGCGCGATCGGGGAGACGCATTTCGGATGACACGACACAAGGTACGGCTGGCGATCCGGGACTGGGACTTCCTGACGCCGATCGTCGTCGGGGACGTTCGCTCGCCCGACATCGATGTGACGATCGAGAGGCTCGACGCTCTCGTCGCCGATCCCGCCCGCCATCCGAACTGCGACGGCGCGGAAGTGTCGTTCAGCCGATACGCCCGCGAATGCGCCGACGGGACGAGCGGTGTGGTCGGGCTGCCGCACTTCCTGATGCGGGCGTTCCGCCAGCGCTGCCTCATCACGGCCAAGACAAGCCCGATCACCCGTATCGCCGACCTCGCCGGCAAGACGATCGGTCTCGAAGGCTGGCCGGACTCCGGCCATACATGGACGCGCGCCCTGCTGCGCCGGGAAGGCATCGGCATCGGCGACGTGAAATGGCGGATCGGCCGGCTGACCGCCGCGGACCCGGTCCGACCGCATGCCGGCGACTTCGGGTGGCCGGGCCGGATCGAACCGAGCGACCGGCCGACGATAGATCTGCTCGAGACGGGAAAGCTCGATGCCGTCTTCGCCCCCTTCATGCCGCCGGGCTTCTACACTGCCGGCAGCCGGCTGCGGCCGCTGCTGCCGGACTATCGCGCGGCTGAGGTTGCCTATTTCCATGATGTCGGCTACGTGCCGGGCATCCATGTGCTGGCGCTCAAGCCGGAGGTCGCCAAAGCCCACCCGGGCCTGGCAGCGGCGCTCAGCGAGCTGATCGACGAGTCCACGCGGGTCTGGCTCGCCAAGCGCCTGAAATATGCCGAGACGACGCCATGGATGATCGACGAGCTTGCCCGGTGCGCCCGCGACCTGCCGGCCGGCTGGGACCGGAACGGCTATGCGGCGAACGAGGCGATGATCGATACCTTCGCCGAGGAGCTGTTCCAGCAGCGCGTGACGGCGCGGCGGCTCAGCCCCCGCGAGCTGTTTCCATCCCTGGCGGGTTGAGGCGTAGCATACGGCACCGAACAAGGAGTCCCGAATGAGCGCACCCGAACCGATGAGCCGAGCCCAGGTCGAGGCCGCCCTCGAGCGGGCCGGTCTCAGGCTTTCGCCCGAGCAGGTCGCCGAGATCCATCGCATCTCGGGATATGTCCGCGCGTATCTGGCGGAGCTGAACGTCGAGCGGCCGATGTCGGTCGAGCCCGCCCTCACCTTCAAGATGCCCGTGCCATGAACGACACGACCCGGACCGGACACGTTCCGACCATCGCCGAGGCGGCGCGGCTGATCGAGACCAAGGCGTTGTCGCCGGTCGAGCTGACCGACATGCTGCTGAAGCGCATCCATGCGGTGGATGCGAAGCTCAATAGCTTCCTTCTCGTCACCGAGGATCTGGCGCGGAAGACCGCGAAGAAGGCCGAGGCCGAGATCATGGCCGGCAAGCGGCGCGGGCCGCTGCACGGCATCCCGATCGGGCTCAAGGACATCTACGACACCAAGGGCATCCGCACGACCGCGCATTCCAGGGTATTGGAAAAGCGCGTGCCGAAAGAGGACTCGACCGTCACCGCGAAGTTCAAGAAGGCCGGCACCGTGCGGCTCGGAAAGCTCGCGACCCACGAGTTCGCGATCGGCGGTCCCTCCTTCGACACGCCCTGGCCACCGGCGCGCAACCCGTGGGACCTGGATCTCAGCCCCGGCGGCTCGTCCAGCGGCAGCGGCGCGGCGATCGCCGCCGGACTCGTCCTTGGCGCCACCGGTTCCGACACCGGCGGCTCGATCCGCTCGCCCTCGACCTTCTGCGCCGTCGCCGGCATGAAGCCGACCTACGGGCTCGTCAGCCGCTGGGGCATCCTGCCCCTCGCCTTCACCCTCGACCATGCCGGCCCGATGGCCTGGACGGTCGAGGACTGTGCGATCCTGCTGCAGGCGATGGCCGGTCACGACAAGAAGGACGCGGCCAGCGCCAAGGTGAAGATCCCCGACTATCGGGCGGCGTTGCGTCGGGATCTCAAAGGCGTCCGTGTCGGCTTCATCCGCCACTGGCACGACGGCGAGCATCCGGTCGAGCCGGAGATGGCCCGAGCGGCCGAGGCCGCGGCCGAGGTGATGCGGAAGCTCGGCGCCGAGATAAGCGACGTGGCCATGCCGAAGCTCACCGAGTTCGCGCCGGCCGGCCGCGTGATCATCCTGAGCGAGGCCTTCGCGGTCCACGCCAAGACCCTGCAGAGCCGCTACAACGACTACGGCGAGCGTTTCCGCTCCAGCGTGACGCCGGCCGCGCTGTTATCGGCCAACGACTACGTTCAGGCGATGCGTCTTCGCCAGCAGCTGATCGAACGCACGCGTGCGGCGATGGCCGGTGTCGACGTGATGATCTGTGCCGCCGCCCCAGGCGTGCCCACCAAGATGGTCGGCTTCGACACGGACGCCGCCTACAAGCGGCCGTCGCTGACGATGCCGTTCAACCTGACCGGCCTTCCGGTGATGACCGTCTGCAGCGGCTTCACCCCGGCCGGACTGCCGCTCGGCGTCCAGGTGATCGGGCATTCCTTCGGCGACGCCACCGCGATGGGCGTCGCGCATGCCTACGAGAGGGCGACGCCCTGGCGCGCGAAGAGGCCGTCGCTGGCCTGAGTGCGCGCCCGTGCAGGGTGCCGGCGTCCTCGCGATCTGGAGCGACCTCGCGCCCGAGGACGAGACCGACTGGGCGCATTGGCTGATGCGGGAGCACGCAATCGAGCGCCTCGGCGTCGATGGCTTCCTCGCCTGCCGTGTCTTCCGCGCGCTCGGCGGCACCGCGAACCGCTACCTGATCCTCTACGAGCTGGAGACATCGGATGCGGTCGCCTGTCCCTCGTACCTGGCGCGGCTGAATGCGCCGACACCGTGGTCGCAGCGCATCTTGCCGCGCCTCCGGAATTTCGTGCGTGGCGGCGGCCGGGTGGCCGCGTCGGCCGGCATCGGCCAGGGCGGGGTGCTCGCCGCCTTGCCGTTGCCCGCCGAGCCGGAATGGGACCGGGAGGCCCTGTGCCGCGATCTCGCCGCTGAGGACCGCATCGCCGCGGCCCGGATCCTGCTCACCGACCTGGCCCAGACCGCGATCCAGACGAACGAGAAGCGTCTGCGGCGCGCGGACGACTCCTTCGCCGGCCTTCTGCTGATCGAGGGGTTGGGCGAGGCCTCCGTCCGTCATGCGCTCTCGCGCCTCTCCGCCCTGGCTCCAGGGCTCGACGCGCAGATGGACGAGACGCCGCTCTACGCCGTCCGTTTCAACCTGGATCGGCGACTGCTGCGCCGCTAGGCTCGCGGCATCGCCGGCCATGCCGTTCGACCTGACGATCCTGGAGGGAAGACCGATGTCGTTCTACCGAGGCATGAC
>SXGS01546114.1_pt1 | contig 10632 bp, 8 predicted proteins | sample 3174681 | NCBI WGS metagenome assembly SXGS01 (sample SAMN11356861, study PRJNA531348) | freshwater metagenome | isolation source: freshwater sample F1-80 | place: China: Fuxian Lake, Yuxi | collected 2017-12-25
AAACAACCCCTATTCCAACGCTGGCATTGTAGTGAGTATCGAACCGAAAGACCTAAAAGGCGATCCGAATGATCCATTTATCTGTTTGAATTTTCAACGTGAAATAGAAAATAAAAGTTGGGAATTAGCCGGAAAAAATCAAAAAGTGCCGGCTCAAAGACTGCTCGATTTTATTCAAAAAAAGAAATCTGTTGATTTTCCAAAATCGAGTTATCAGCCCGGAATTTCAAGCGTTGAAATGGACGAGATTTTTCCACCATTTATTCTAAATCGGTTAAGAAAAGCATTTTTAGAATTTGGAAAAAAAATGAATGGATTTTTAACCAATGAGGCTATTCTGCATGCTCCTGAATCGCGAACTTCATCACCAATTTTAATTCCAAGAGATAAAGAAACTTTACAGCACATTGAGATTTCAAATTTATATCCCTGTGCTGAAGGATCTGGCTACGCTGGTGGAATTGTCTCTGCAGCAATAGATGGTATAAAATCACTCGACGCAATTTCAAACAAATACAAATAACATATTTTATTAAAATCACTTTTTCCCTTTAAAATACTATTATTGTATGGGAAAATCATCTCAAGTTTCTATCTTTACATTAAAATCTAGATTGTTTTTTATTTTAAACAACATCAGACATGGCTATTTACTCTTTTAATGGTTTTATTCCTGTCGTTAAAGCATCTAGCTTCGTTCATCCCAATGCTACAGTAACAGGAAATGTTATCATTGGAGAAAATGTTTATATTGGTCCTGGAGCAGCAATTCGCGGAGATTGGGGACAGATAATTATTGAAGATGGCTGTAATGTGCAAGAAAATTGTACAATACATATGTTTCCAGGAACTACAGTTCGCTTACAAAAAGGGGCGCATGTTGGTCACGGTGCAATTATTCATGGTGCAAACCTCGGGGAAAATTGTTTGATCGGTATGAATGCTGTCATAATGGACGATGTAATAATCGGAAAAGAATCTATCGTTGGAGCACTTTGTTTTATTGCAAGCAATGCTGTTATACCTGATAGAAGTCTAGTTGTTGGCAATCCTGGGAAAATAGTTAAAACTGTGAGTGATGAAATGTTAGCATGGAAAACCGAAGGAACGAAATATTATCAAGAACTACCAAAGGATTGTGCAAAAAAACTCTTACCTTGTGAAGCTTTAACAGAAATTGAACCAAATAGACCAAAACAAAAACAAAACTATTTTAAATTCTCCAAAAAAAAATAATTAAATGAAAAAAAAAATATTCCTTCTATTTTGCTTGCTCAACTCAGTACTCTTCAGCTTTGGACAATGCCTTGAAAGCCAATCCCAAATTATTGTTACAATCGTTCCAGACAATTATCCTGGCGAATCAAGTTGGAAATTATTTGTAAATAATATTGAGGTTGAAAACGGTACAATAAACAGCGATACGATATGCGTTGATACATTTGCTTGTATTCGTTTTGAAATGTATGATACTTATGGTGATGGGATTTGTTGTGGTTATGGGAATGGCTCTTACACTGTTCAAGCAGACGGAATTGTTGTAGCTTCAGGCGGCAATTTTTCTTATGCTTCAACACATACATTTAATTGCCCTCAGGGATCTGCATGTGATAATCCAATTACTATTTCAACTGGAAGTTTTACTGCTCAAATTCCAAATACATTTTATTCTTTTACTCCTACTGCTAGCGGAATGTATTCAATTTCGACTTGTGGTTTGAATACTTGTAATACAAAATTATGGGTGTATGAATCTTGTAATCCCTATGTATACAATGTAGACAACACTGGGACATTATTGTACAACGATAACAACACTACTTGTGGAAACTTGGCAGATATAAATGCGATTCTATTAGCCGGTACTACTTACATAATTAAAGTTGGAATCAATGAAGCAAGTTCTTGTTCTACCCCAATCAATTTCTCTATCACATACGACGGACCTATTTCAGGTTGCATGGACCCACTAGCTTGTAACTACAATCCAAACGCCACAATTTCTGATAATAGCTGTGTTTATTACCCAAGTCCTGACTGCCAAGGTCCAGATTTAGTTATACTTCAAGATGTTGTTCTAAATTCATTAGAAATTAGAGAAGAACAAGCTACTAATTGTCAAGTTGTAGAAGGTTGTATGACTGGATATGGACAAAGAACAGTATTGGCATTTACAACTTGGATAAAGAATATTGGTGATCTTGATTACTATGTTGGAAATCCAACTGCAAATCCAACTCAATTTTCTTTTGGTAATTGCCACGGACATGCACATTATGAAGGATATGCAGAATATATTTTGTACAGAAATGATGGGCAGAATATTCCAATCGGTCATAAAAATGGATTTTGTGTAATGGATTTAGAATGCAATGATGGCGGAACAGCTCAATATGGATGCTCAAATATGGGAATCACAAAGCAATGTGGCGATATTTATAGTAGTGGATTGGAGTGTCAATGGATTGATATTACAGATGTTGATACTGCAGAATACGTTCTTGCAATAAAAGTAAATTGGGATCAATCCCCAGATGCTTTAGGACATTTAGAAACAAATTATGCAAATAATTGGGCGCAAGTTTGCCTGAGAATCACAATGAATGCTGCAGGAGAAAAAGGCTATGAAATTCTTCCAAATTGCGAACCCTATGAGGATTGTGAAGGTGTTCCCTACGGAAATGCAGTTATTGACTGCCAAGGAAATTGCAATGGAACTGCAGTTCGTGGCGACTTAGATAACAACGGAAGTATTGAAAATGCTGATGTCATCTCCTATTTACAACATACTGTCGCCATAGATTTAGATGCACAAAATTGCAATGATTTATCTGCTGATCAAACTATAAATGTATGGGATGCTGGCTTGCTAGCAAACTGTATTTCTAATGGGGCAGAAAATAATTCAGAATGTACATTTCCAAATACTGTTCAAAATCTAAATCAAGTTGTGACACTTTTCAATGAGGGTGTTTATACTGAATTTACAAATCCCACTCAAGGATATATGGATATATCAATTCTAAACGCAACAACAAAAGTAACAGGCTATCAATTTTCAATTTATGGCGCAACAATAAGTGGAGTTTCGAATTTAATAAATCTGCAAACTTATCCTGCACATCTAGAATTCAATTCAAATACAAATCATGTTGCTGGTCTGTCATTAATAGATAGCATGATTCCAAAACACACAACATTAACCCCTTTTATCCGTGTTTTTCTTGAAGATATTTCACCAAATTCAACTATTTGCTTATCGATGAATGCTGAGGCACTTAATAATGTTTACGAGCCAGTTACCGTAAATGTCATCAATCCGTGTCCTTCAAATGTGGGAATAACAGAGACGCTAAATTCTTCTGATTTCACTATTTTTCCAAACCCTTCCAACAAGCAAATAACACTGTCTTATGTGGGGCAAAATGAAAAGATTGACCTTATTATTTTTGACGCTTTGGGCAATAAAATGTACGAAAATTCATTGAATTTTAATTCACAAACACATACAATTGATACCGAAAATTTAAGTAATGGGGTTTATTATATGCAGTTATCAAATAGCTCAGGGCAATTGCGAAAAAGTTTTACGATTGTTCATTAATCGTTAATTGTTCGTAATTAAAATATGCTTAGTTGAGAAGAATTAATTAACTTTACATCCCGTAGTTACGATTTTTCATGTCTAATTCAACTAAGTACGTTTTTGTAACTGGGGGAGTAACATCTTCATTAGGTAAAGGAATCATTTCTGCTTCCTTAGCTAAACTCCTACAAGCTAGAGGTTATTCTACAACGATACAAAAGTTAGATCCCTATATCAACATAGATCCTGGCACATTAAATCCTTATGAACATGGAGAATGTTTTGTAACAGATGACGGTGCAGAAACAGATCTTGATTTAGGCCACTACGAACGCTTTTTAAATGTCCCAACTTCACAGGCCAATAATATAACTACAGGAAGAATTTATCAATCTGTAATTGAAAAAGAAAGACGTGGCGATTATTTAGGCAAAACAGTACAAGTTATTCCTCATATTACAGACGAAATCAAAGACCGTATTCAACTCCTTTCCAAAGAAGGGAAATTTGATATTATCATAACAGAAATTGGCGGAACTGTGGGTGATATTGAATCTTTACCGTATGTAGAAGCAGTCCGACAAATGCTTTGGGAGTTCGAAGATGATTGCATTGTTATTCACCTAACATTAGTTCCTTATTTATCAGCTGCTGGAGAATTAAAAACAAAACCAACACAACATTCAGTAAAACAAATGATGGAATTGGGGGTTCAACCTGATATTTTATGTTGTCGCACAGAATATGAACTAGATTTAACACTTCGAAAAAAAATTGCGAAATTTTGCAATGTTTCGATCAATGCAGTTATTGAAGCTAGAGATGCAAAATCAATTTACGATGTGCCTTTGTTAATGCAAGCAGAGGAATTAGATAAAGTAGTCTTACAGAAATTAGGATTAGTAACAAAAACAAAACCTGATTTATCCGATTGGAAATCATTTCTTCACCGCCTGAATAATCCAAAAAAAGAGCTTACAATTGGCTTAATTGGAAAATATGTAGAATTAAAAGATTCCTATAAATCAATAAGTGAATCATTTATCCACAGTGGCGTTGCAAATGATGTAAAAGTTAATGTCGAATGGATTCACTCAGAAGCACTAACAAAAGAGAATATCCATGAAACACTTGGACATTTAAATGGAATATTGGTAGCTCCAGGATTTGGTGCAAGAGGTATTTCAGGAAAAATCGAAGCTGTTAATTTTGCGAGACAAAAGAAAATCCCTTTTTTAGGAATCTGTCTTGGAATGCAAGTTGCTGTAATTGAATTCGCTAGAAACATCTTGAAAATGCCTGATGCAAACTCCACAGAAATTGCTGAAAAAACCAAATATCCAGTTATTTCAATGATGGAAGAGCAAAAACAAATATCTTATTTCGGAGGCACAATGCGTTTGGGTACCTATAAATGTCAATTAAAGTCTGGATCTATTTCCTCAAAAGCATATAACACTGAAAATGTGAATGAGCGACATAGACATCGATTTGAATTTAATAATAAATACCTTAAAGAATTTGAAAAGGCTGGTATGATTGCAACAGGAATCAACCCAGAAACTGGTTTGGTGGAAGTTGTAGAAATCCCAAATCATCCTTGGTTTGTTGGTGTTCAGTTCCATCCAGAATATAAAAGTACAGTTGCCAAACCCCACCCTTTATTTGTTGCTTTTGTTAAAGCAGCACTAACTCATAAAACAAAAAAATAATGGATCGTAATAGTATTACCGGATTAGTTTTAATTGGATTGATATTAACTGTATTTTCAATTTTAAATCAACCTTCAGAGGAAGATTACAAAAAGAAAGAGAAAAAAGAGGCGACTGATCTAAAAGAAAAAAAAGAAAAAGCCGAGCTTAAAAAAAATACCGAGAATGATAAGCGAGAAATTACAACTGAAAATAGTCCAAAAGTTGTTGAACAAGGACAAATAATTAGACTGGAAAATGAAAAACTCATTGTTGATTTCAATTCTAAAGGTGGTATAATTGCTGCTGTTTATTTGAAAGACTATAAATCATATTCAGATTTTTCAAAAAAGAAAAACCAAGCATTATGTCTTTTTAAAGATGGTGACGCACACAACCAACTTGTATTTCCTCTTAAAAACAAGAAAATTTTTACAAAAAATTATTTATTTGATATTTCGAAGCAAAGCAAAAGTAAAATTGTTTTTGAAATGGCGATTGATGGTGGAAAAATAATTCAAACTTATCAATTAAAGAAAAATAAATTCGACCTAGATTATACAATCCAAGCGGAAAATTTAGAAAATGTAAGTAAAGAAAATATCTTGCTTAATTGGAAAACAGAATTTCGTAAAACAGAGCGATTATTTAGCGAACAGAGACGAGTGTCAACAATCTGTTACGATCAAAAAAATGAAGGATTTTCTTATTTAAGTGAAACTGCAAACGATTACATCGAGGCTGAAGATGACCTAACTTGGATTGCTTACAAACAAAGTTATTTTTCTTCCATACTTAAATCAAATGCTGGTTTTGATAAAACCGGGTCTAAATTAGGAGTAAGCACTTACAATGAAGGTGATAAAAAAAATTGGACACATTTAAAAAAATACAATTCTACACTTGACCTAAATTTCAAAGATGATAAAGCTTCTTTTTCATGGTATTTTGGTCCGAATGACTACCAAATATTAAAATCCTATGATTCAAACTATGACGAAATCCTAAATTTTGGCTGGGGTCTTTTTAGATGGATCAATCTGTATGCTGTTCAGCCAATTTTTACCTTATTAATAAATAGCGGTTTTGGTATTGGAATAGCGATTTTAATCCTAACATTAATTTTAAAATTAATATTGATGCCAATTCAATGGAAAATGTTTGTGAGCTCCGTAAAAATGCGCATTTTAAAACCACAAGTTGATGAATTAAATGCCAAATACCCTAAAAAAGACGATGCCATGAAAAAACAAATGGAAATGATGACATTGTATAAGGAATCTGGTGCTAGTCCACTCGCAGGTTGCGTGCCAATGCTCATACAAATGCCAATTTTATTGGCTATCTTCCGCTTTTTCCCAGCAGCATTTGAATTAAGACAACAACCTTTTCTTTGGGCAGAAGATTTATCATCCTATGATTCTATTTTAGAAATTGGTTTTAACATTTGGCCTTATGGTGACCACGTAAGTTTATTTACTTTACTAATGGCTGCAGTTACTATGATTTATAGCGTTATGAATAGCGGAAACATGCAGCAGCCAACCCAACCTGGAATGCCAAACATGAAAGTCCTAATGTATATTTTTCCTATTATGATGATTTTCTTTTTTAATAATTATTCAGCAGGACTAAGCTATTATTATTTCATTTCAACACTGATATCAATTTTAATGATGATTGTTATAAAAAAGTTTTTTGTTGATGAAGACAAACTAAGAATAAAAATGGCTGACCGTAAATCGCAAAATAGTGGCAAAGAAAAAAAGAAATCCCGTTTTCAAGAAAAATTGGAGGAGATGCAACGCAAACAACAGGAAATGTTAAAAAATAGAAATAAATAAAATATGAAATTTTTTATTGATACAGCAAATTTAAAGGAGATAAAAGAAGCAAACGATCTTGGAATATTAGATGGAGTAACTACAAATCCGTCTTTGATGGCAAAGGAGGGTATTACAGGAGCACAAAATATCCTTAATCATTATCTCGCTATTTGTGAGATTGTAGATGGCCCTGTGAGTGCTGAAGTAATTGCGACTGATTTTGACGGTATGGTTCGTGAAGGCGAACAATTAGCTGCTTTACACAAGAATATCGTCGTGAAAATACCAATGATTTTAGAGGGAATTAAGGCGATAAAATATTTTTCAAGCAAAAACATTCGTACAAATTGTACTTTGGTATTTTCTGCTGGTCAAGCTTTATTAGCAGCAAAAGCTGGAGCAACTTACATTTCTCCATTTCTAGGTCGCTTAGATGATGTTTCAACAGATGGCATTGCTTTAATTGCTCAAATTCGTCTGATTTATGATAATTATGCTTTCGATACGGAAATTCTCGCTGCTTCTGTTCGACACCCGATGCACATTATCAATTGTTCTGAAATTGGCGCGGATGTTATGACTGGACCTTTAAGTGCAATTAAAGCCCTTGCGAAACATCCTCTGACTGATTTAGGTCTTCAGCAATTTCTGGCAGACTACGCTAAAGGAAATAAATAAAAATGTTACCCAAAGCAGAACGAAAAGAACGCAACGAACTTTTTTGGACTGAATTTAAAACTGTAATGCGAAAAAGAATGTCAAGTTCTGGAAAGCGCATTAATTGGATAAATTACCCAACTCAAGTAAAAAACACCTATGTTCGCTTAATTGCAGATGGAAAGCTCACAGCAGTCTGTTACGATGTTCAATTCAAAGATGAGGGAATCAGATGCTTATTCTGGGAGCAATTAGGTGAGTTAAAAAAAGTTCTTGAATCAAAAATGAAGTTCCCAACAAAATGGACAGAACATCATCTGACAATAGAGGGTCATGTAATCTCTAGAATTTCATGGGAACTAGAAGGAGTTGATTTTTATAAGGATGAAGATTGGGAGAAAATTCACCTCTTTTTCAAAGAACGACTAATTGAATTTGATGAATTTTACCAAGAATTTAATGAGATCCTTATCTCTTTGGTCGATTAATCGTAAATTTAGGCCATGAAATTATTTTTAACCTTTTGTTTATTTAGTTTTGTTTCATCATTTCTCTCACAAACAACAATACTTGATTCTGACTTTCAACAAGGGATTCCATCAAATTATACAATTGTTGATAATGATTTTAATTCCCCAAACATTCAAGTTGCAAATTTTACAAGCGCATGGATTGGAATAGTTGACCCCGAAGATTCAACAAATAAAGTGGCTGGAGCAACATCTTATTTTATATCAGAAGATACAGCAAGTCGTTGGCTCATAACTCCTGCCCTCTCTCTTTCAACTTTCGGGAATTTTATCTCCTGGAAAGCAAAATCGCACGACCCATCATTTCCAGACAGTTACTTGGTTTTAGTTTCCACAACAGACAATCAAATTAGCAGTTTTACTGATACTATTGGAGATATTGAGCAAGAAAATTTTGAGTGGACAAGCAGAGAGGTAAATCTTAGCGAAAATGGATACAATGACTCAACAATCTACGTTGCCTTTGTTAATACAACCTATGATGGATTTATTTTATATTTGGATTCTATCCAAGCTCGAACAGAAGACCCCGTCGGATATTTAGAATTAAGTTCTCCAGAGATTCGTGTTTTTCCAAATCCAACAGCTGACTTTTGTACTGTTTATGCTGATAAACCCATAAAATCAATTACAATATCCGATTTTGAAGGTCGAATTATTGCTACTTCAACAGAGCATACAATAGATATGCAAAATTTTAAAAGTGGTTGTTATTTAATTTCCATAAATTTAGGAAATCACCTAGTTACAAAACGTATAGTTAAGTTCTAGTTTTGGAAAACAAGCTAATAGAAAAAGTTCGAAAGCACATTCAAAAACAATTTGAAACGAAAGAAGGCAGTCATGATTGGTTTCACATTGAACGTGTTTTAAAAATGGCGCAACATATTCAGACAAAAGAAGGCGGCGACCTAGAAATAATTTCCCTGACAGCTCTTTTACACGACATTGCAGATCATAAATACAATAATAATAATTTTGAAATTGGTTCTGAACAGGCCTATAAACTATTGATTTCAGAAGGCGCAAAGCATGAATTAGCAAAAAATGTCGCAGATTTAGTCGCTGTAATTTCTTTCAAAGGAAGCGAGGTAAATGATCAAAAAACAAGCATTGAAGGACAAATTGTAAGAGATGCTGATCGTTTAGATGCAATTGGTGCAATTGGAATTGCTCGCGCTTTTGCATATGGAGGAAGTAAATCTCGACCGCTTTATAATCCTGATATTTCTCCAATAATGCACGCATCAAAAGAAGAATATGCTAAGTCAAAAAGTCATACAGTGAATCATTTTTACGAAAAATTACTTTTACTCAAAGACAGAATGGAAACTAAAACTGCAATGGAAATCGCAGAAAAAAGACATGAGATTATGCTAAAGTTTTTAGACGACTTTAAAAAAGAATGGAGCCTTGCTTTTTAATGTATTAAACCTCTATTCATCTTAATAAAAAATAATTCAGTAAAATTTTCAACAAGTTTAAAAAATAAAAAGATTCTTCAGTTATTAGCTAGAAATTAGATTCTGAGCATTAACCATCGCTGCATCTGTAATTTTTTCACCACTCATTAATCGTGCAATTTCGCTAATTCTTTCCTGCTCAAGTAAATAATGAACTTTTATCTTCATTTGCTTATTTTCAATATTTTTACTCACACATAAGTGATTCTCTGCTTTTGCTGCCACTTGAGGAAGGTGAGAAATTGCCAGCAGTTGAACTTTTGAACCCATTTGCCTTAATAAAACGCCCATTTTCTGAGCTACTTCACCAGAGACACCAGTATCTATTTCGTCAAATAAAATTGTTGTCAATTCTCTTTTTTCAGAAACAAGCTTTTGAAGAGCCAACATCAAACGGGAAAGTTCGCCCCCACTCGCTGCTTTTTCAATAGCAATAGGTTCAACTCCAAAATTTGCAGAAAATAAAAAAGCACAAGATGTTAAACCCGATGAGCTCAAATCTTGATTTAAGCTGAGATTAAAATCTAATTTTGTGTGAGGAAGTTTTAAATCTGATAATATCTTCTGAAGTTGTGAAAGAATATTCGGCTCTGCTTTTAATCGTTTATCATGCAAAATCATTGCTTTTTCGCGAGTTAAATTCTCGAGTTTAGAAACCTGTAATTTTATTTCTGCAACTTCTTTCTCAAGGCCCTCTATCTTTTCTACTTTTTCTTGCAAGCGAACTTCAAGTAATTTTAATTGATCCTGATCAGTCACGCGGTGCTTATTAATTGCTGAATTAAAAGCATCTAAAGAAGTTTGCAATTCAATTAATTTCCTTGGATCAACTTGTGCATTTTCAAAATGATTCAGAGAATCATTTGATAAATCTTTAAT
>SXGS01063382.1_pt1 | contig 10631 bp, 9 predicted proteins | sample 3174681 | NCBI WGS metagenome assembly SXGS01 (sample SAMN11356861, study PRJNA531348) | freshwater metagenome | isolation source: freshwater sample F1-80 | place: China: Fuxian Lake, Yuxi | collected 2017-12-25
AACCGGGCCGGTGTGGAACGGGTGATGGGGTTTTGTTCGCCCCAGGAACAGGCCCGGTTCCTTCGGCAATGCCCGATCTTCGAGCAGATGCTCATCGACGACGGGATCCTGCTACGCAAGTACTGGTTCTCGGTGTCCGAGGAAGAGCAGTTGCGCCGGTTCAAAGCCCGCGGCAGCGATCCGATGCGGCGCTGGAAACTGAGCCCGATGGACTTGGAGTCGGTGTACCGCTGGGAGGACTACTCGCGGGCCAAGGACGACATGATGGTCCACACCGACATCCCGAGCAGCCCGTGGTTCGTGGTGGAATCGCACATCAAGAAGCACGCCCGGTTGAACATGATCGCGCACCTGTTGTCGAGCATCCCCTACGAAGAAGTGGAACCCGAGATCGTCGACCTGCCGCAGAGTCCGGTAACGGGAAACTACCGCCGACCGTCGCGCGAATTATCAACGTACGTCGACGATTACGCGGCCACCCTGCTCGGTGATCGTGAATAGCCGGGTGGGCCGGTACTGATGCGGGTGTACATTCCGGCCACCCTGGCCGCACTGCAGGCGCTTGTCGACGACGGCGAGATGGTGGCGCGCAGTGCCACGGCCTTCGCCGTCACCCCCGCATTACGGGAGGCTTACGCCCACGGCGACGACGACGAGCTCGCCGAGGTGGCCATCGCCGAGGCCGCGCTGGCCTCGTTGCGGTTGCTCGCCGACGCCACCGGTTCGTCCGACTTACCGCTGCGCCGCGCGGTGGTGGTGGCTGACGCCGAGGCCGTGCCGAGGCCCGATCTGGACGCTGCCGTCGTGCGCCTCAGCGGGCCGGTCTCACTTGATCAGGTTGCGGCGGTGTACGTGGACAACCCCGCCGCCGAGTCCGCGGTGGCGGCCGCCGTTGCGGTCATCGACTCCGCGGATCTGGGCGACGAGGACGCCGAACTGACCGTGGGTGACGCCCAGGATCATGACCTGGCCTGGTACGCGACCCAGGAGTTGCCATTCCTGCTCGACCTGCTCTGAAGTAGCAGCCTGCGACGCCGCAGGTTACGGTACCGTAGGTTGCGTGAGCTCCCAGGTCACGGTCGGCGCCGCGATGCGCTCCCTGCTCGGCCGGGTCACCACTCCACTGCTGCCTGACGACTACCTCAGGCTCATCAATCCGCTGTGGTCCGCCCGCGAACTCCGCGGCCGGATCGTCGAGGTCCGCCCCGAGACCCGCGACTCGGCCACCCTGGTGATCAAGCCCGGATGGGGCTTTGGCTTCGACTACCAACCCGGGCAGTACATCGGGATCGGCCTGCTCATCGACGGCCGCTGGCGGTGGCGGTCCTACTCGCTGACGTCGGCCCCCCGCGACAGCGGTGCACGCACTGTCACCGTCACCGTCAAGGCCATGCCGGAGGGTTTCCTGTCCACCCACCTCGTTGCAGGAGTGCGGCCCGGAACGGTTGTTCGTCTGGCCGCTCCGCGGGGCGACTTCACCATGAGTGACCCCCCGCCGGCCTCGGTGCTGTTCCTGACCGGCGGATCCGGTATCACCCCGGTGATGTCGATGTTGCGAACCATGAAGCGCCGCAACACCCTCGGTGACGTTGTGCATCTCCACTCGGTGCCGACTGCCGACGAGATGATGTTTGCGGACGAACTCGCCGCCCTCGGACGTGATCACGACGGGTATCGGCTCACGGTTCGGAACACCCGAACCGAGGGCCGCCTTGACGTCGCCGATCTCGCCGCGTACGTGCCCGACTGGCGGGACCGTCACACCTGGGCCTGCGGGCCGGAGGGGCTATTGGCGGCCGTCGAGCAGCACTGGGCCGCCGCGGGTCTGACCCAGCGATTGCGCCGGGAGCGTTTCGCCGCGCCGCGCACGGCCACTTCGGCCGACGGCGGCTCCGCCGCTGCCTCGGGTGCCGGCGGCGGCACGGTCACCTTCGCCCGCAGTGGGGCCGCGTTGGCCTCCGATGCGGCGACCTCGATCCTTCAGGCCGGCGAGCAGGCAGGTGTTCGCATGCCGTTCGGCTGCCGGATGGGCATCTGCCACACCTGTGTGGTGAGCTTGTCTGCGGGCCGCGTGCGCGATCTGCGCACCGGTGCTGAGTATGAGCCGGGAAGCCGGGTGCAGACCTGCGTCACGGCGCCGAGTGGAGACTGTGTGGTGGATATCTGATGGCGATCAGCGACATCGAGGCTTTCACCCATTTGTCTGAGGCCGATATCGACAGCCTTGCCGACGAACTCGACGCGATCCGACAGGACGTCACCGATTCCCTCGGTGAACGCGACGCTCGCTACATCCACCGCACCATCGCCGCCCAGCGCGGACTCGAGGTGGCCGGTCGACTGTTGCTGGCATTCGGATCGAAGCGATCGGCCTGGCTGGCCGGCACCGCGACCCTCGCGTTGGCCAAGATCATCGAGAACATGGAGATCGGTCACAACGTCATTCACGGCCAGTGGGACTGGATGAATGATCCCGAGATCCATTCCGCCACCTGGGAATGGGATATGACCGCAGCCGCCAAGCACTGGCGGGCCACCCACAACTTCTCCCACCACACCTACACCAACATCCTCGGCATGGACGACGACGTCGGCTATGGAATTCTGCGCGTGACCCGCGATGAACCGTGGCGGCCCTACAACGTCGGAAACCTGTTCTTCAACACCATGCTGGCGGTGGGCTTCGAGTGGGGTATCGGCCTGCAGCACCTGCAGTTGCGCAAGGCCTTCGACGGTCCCGAGGCACGGGCCGCTGCGGTGACCCGGGTTCGGGAGTTCAGCGCGAAGACCGCTCGCCAGGTGGTCAAGGATTACCTCGCCTACCCGGCGTTGACCGCGTTGTCGCCGCGGGCCGGCTTCGCCTCGACGGTGAAGGCCAATCTGGTGGCCGGTCTTATCCGCAACGTCTGGGCCAACGCGGTGATCTTCTGCGGCCATTTCCCCGACGGCGCCGACAAGTTCGCGCTCTCGGACCTCGACGGCGAGCGCAAGGGGCACTGGTACCTGCGCCAGATGCTCGGCAGCGCCAACATCGATGCCGGCCCGGTGATGGCCTTCATGACCGGCAACCTGTCCTATCAGATCGAACATCATCTCTACCCGGATCTGCCGAGCTATCGACTGGCGGAGATCTCGGTGAAGGTGCGCGCCCTCTGCGAGAAGTACGACCTGCCGTACACCAGTGGGCCGATGCTGGTGCAGTACGCCAAGACCTGGCGCACCATCGCCAAGCTGTCGCTGCCGGATCGGTTTCTCCGCGACACCGCCGATGACGCGCCCGAGACCCGCAGCGAGCGGATGTTCGCCTCGCTCGGGTCCGGGTTCCCGGCCAACGATTCTCTCGGTGGCGATTCCTTCAGTGGCGGCCGCCGGGGATTGAATACCGCGATCGCCGCGGTGCGGCGTTGGCGCGCCCGGTGAGCGTTGGAATGACGAGCACTGAGGCTGTGGCAAAGCTTTGACGGCTGAACGGTGCTGAGCCGCAGGATATTTCAGTAGCCGAATCGGTGATCGCTCGACGTTATTTGGACGTTGAGGTGGTGCCCGGTTTGGTGCCGCCTGAGGTGGTGCCGCCGCCCGTGGTGCCGCCGCCCGTGGTGCCGCCCGAGGTGGTGCCGCCGCCCGTGGTGCCGCCTGAGGTGGTACCCGGTTTGGTGCCGCCTGAGGTGGTGCCGCCATCTGGTTTGGTGTTCCAGGTGGCCTTGCCGCCGCTGCCGGTGGTCGTGATCGAATTGGGCGGACCACTCGGCTGCAGGTTGAGGGACGTGTCATTCATATTTGGAATGGTCACGGTGTTCGTCTTGGGAAAGGGCGAAGCGATTTTCGTGGTCAGATTCGGGTTCGGCAATCCACCGAGGTTGATCGGACCTTCGGGTGCGGGGTCAATCGGATTTGTGCCGGTTGGGCTGTCGACGGTTTCGGCGGCCTCGATGGCGCCCTCGGAGTCGGCGGTGGTGGTTTTCGCGTCTGAATCAGGGGCGGGTTCGGAGTAGATCTGGGGAGGGGCAGGAGCGGTATCCGGAACGGTGTTCGGAAGCATGATGTCCGGTGCCGGGCCGGGGTTGTCTGGCTCTGGAGTCGGACCAGGGGTACTGGCCGGAACAGGGGTATTTCCGCCGGCAGGCGTCTGCGCCCGCTGGGTCGGCACTGACTCTCCAGCTATGCCCGCACTCGGGACCGGCTTTTGACGGGCGGGCGTCGGGGCGCCCTGGATGGCTGCGGGTACTAACGGAAGCGAACCTTCGCTCGAACCAGTGCCGATGTCGACTACCCGGGAGACTGGCTCCTCCTGGCGCGGGAACAAGGGGATCGTCAAACCCAGGCACAGCAGAGGGATACCCACGACGAGGGCCATTCGCCGTTTCCCGGCCAACCGCGAACCGGAGGTGGGGCCGGATATCTCGGCCGAACTGGAGCGCGCGGAAGGACCGGACGCCTCGACCATGCTGGAACTCGCGGACGTCAGCTGTACGCGGTCCAACGTCTGGCGACGCAGAGCTGCCGGGGCTGGGATGAATACGGCCGTGCTGCCCAGCAGTGCGACCGGGTTGACCTGCTGTCGCTGGTCCTGTTCGCAGGTGTGGCAAGCGTCGATATGGCGGGCCATGCGTTTACGCATGAGGACGGAGAACTTACCGTCCCAGCCCTTGAGAATTTCCGCTAACTCGGGGCACGCGTGTGGATTGGCCTGCGCGCCGCGCGCCACCAGAAGGGCACCCAGGCAGCGTTCGACGGTGTTGCGCAACCGGAACATCATGGTGTTCGCGCTTGTCAGCGTTACTCCGAGAGCTTGAGCGAGTTCAGGGCCGTCCAGTCCGTGCCGATAGGACAGATCAAGCAGTTCGCGGTCGCGGTCCGATAACCCGCCGGCGGCTTCGGCAACCAGACGGGCTAATTCGCTGTGTCCGGCAAGCGTTTCCGGGCTCGCTTCGTGAGAGATCATGTCAGGCAACTCATCAGAGACTTCTTCGCGGTAGCGGAGCCGAAGACGGCGCATCGCGTGATGGCGGGCGATCGAGTACAGCCAAGGGCGGAGCTTGTCGGGTTCACGCAGACTTCCGAGGTCTGTCGCGGCAACACAGAAGGCGTCCTGCACGCAGTCCGCCGCAGCGTCACGGTCCCCGAGTAGCCCGACACAGAAGTCATAGAGCCGGTCGGCATAACGGTCATAAATCTCGGCGAACGCTTCACGATCACCGTCGGCCGCCGCGCGAGCCAGATCGCCGTCGCTGACGCTGGGCTGAAGGTCCAGTGCTCCGGTCATGACGAGCCCCCCGAGGCCGACACCAATTTCGAGCCATCATAGTCCTGATTTGCGTGAAGGTTGGTGGAAACGGTCCGGTACCAGCGAACATGGCCGCTGGCACCGGACCGTTCCCGCCCATCGGTGATCACCAGACGGTCGGGACCGTCATCGCCCCATTGGGGCAGCTCACGGTGGTGTCCCAGGTCGAACCGGTCGGGTAGCTGGGAAACCACAGCAGCGCGGAGTTCACGCCGCCCACCGACCCCAGGTAGAACGGGACATCGATGGCCGGGAGGGGTTTGCCGATCGGGTTGCCCCGCACAAACGAGCTATAGGTGCACCAGCCGCTCAGTCCATCGGCCGGGGTCTGAACATGAACGTTGACGCCGCCGGGTGCCGAAGTGCCCCAAACGGCGAGCGGGAGATCGATGTCGAACGCCTCGGCGGTGCCCGCGCCGAGGAACAACATCGCCGGCGCCGCCACAGAGGCGGCCGCTGCACCCAGTTTGGCGAGGAAAGAAGTAGTAGACATGATTTTCTCCTTCGTGTGTTCGCAGCCCCCTGTGGGCTTGCGTTCACAGGTAGGTGCAGCCAGACCACGGCTATCGCACACTTTTTCCGAAAACGATTTTCGGAGCTCTCTGAACAGCCGTTTTCTCATAACAGGGCGGGTTTCAGACCCATCGTCGGCGCCCGCAACATCCGGTGACGGCACGCACGAGAAAAGATTTTCCAAAAAGCGTGCTTCGGGCACGGGCTGGTTACACCTACCTGCGAGAGCAGCCCAACGGGGGCTGCGCCCACGCGAAGGTGAACCCCATGACGAGCATTTCCCTCCCACGCGAAACGGCCGCAATCCGCACCGCAGCACATGAGCCCCTCACCGGTCGGATCCCCACCGCTTGGACCACGAGCCGCGACGACGAATCGCAGTCGGCCACCTTCAGGGCCCTCGCCTGGTCACAGGAGGACGACTTCGTCGGCGAGTACCTGCCGTATGTCGGCGAGGAGTTCACCGTGTCGGAGGCGGACTCACGCCAAACGGTGCACTGCGCCGCGGACGCCGCCGGATCGGTTTCCGCACCCCGGTATAGCAGCTCGGTACTGTTGGGTGGGATTGTTGCGGGCTTCGCCGCAGCCGCCGTCGGTGGACTGCTGGTTGCGTTCGTCAACGCGGACATCACGCCGCCCACAACCTCTCCGGCGGTCATCCAGCCCGCCAAGAACGCGGTGGTCTCCCAGCCGAACGGCGGATCCGCACATCAGGGCGGCCCGATCCGACCGGTAGCGCCGGCCCCGACTAATACCGCGGCTGCACCGGTGCGCACCGGCGCGTCGGCCGCAACCCCCGCGCCTGCTGCACCCGCGCTTCCGCCAGCCTCGCAAGGGCCGTCCGCTCCGCAGGTCTCAGCCCCTGAGCTGACAACCCCTGAGGTAACAGTTCCCCAGGTCGCGACACCCCAGATCGCGACACCCCAGGTCGCGACGCCTGAGGTCGCGACGCCCGAGGTCGCGACGCCCGAGGTCGCGGCGCCCCAGGTCGAACCGCCAATCGTGTCAGTACCGGAAGTGACACCGCAACCGGTTCCGCACCCGGTGGGTCCAATCGTCCTTGATGTGCCGACGGTGTCCGATCCCGCGATCCCGGCGCTCGTCGCCCCGGCAGCGTCCAATCCAGTCATCTCGTTGAAGCCGGATGTCACCAACGCGGCGGCTAATCCTCCCGCGCTGAATCTCCTCCCGCGCTGAATCCGGGGGTCAGTCCTCCAGGACGGTGAGCAGTCGCCGTGCCGCGGCCGCCCGCCGGGCAGGATCGCCGGTCATCGTGTCCAGTGCGCACTCCGGGTCAGCCGGGGCGCCTCGGTGCCCGCAGCCGCGCGGGCAGTCCTCGACGGTGTGCGCGAGGTCGGAGAACGATGCCACGACGTCATCGGGACGGATGTGCGCCAGGCCGAACGAGCGGATACCGGGTGTGTCGATCACCCAGCCGCCGCCCGGCAGCGCCAGCGCCACCGACTGGGTTGAAGTATGCCGGCCCTTGCCGACACCGGAGACCGCGCCGATGGCCCGATGAGCTTGCGGCACCAACCGATTCACCAGCGTCGACTTGCCGACGCCGGAGTGGCCAAGCAGCACGGTGACGCGGCCGTTCAGTAGTGCCTCGAGTCCGTCGAGGGGTTCTTCACGGCCGGCGGTGATGACGGTGAGGTCGAGGTCGGCGAACTGCTCGGCGAACGGCGCCGCCGGTGCCAGGTCGGTCTTGGTCAGACACAGGATCGGGTGCAGACCACCGGTATAGGCGGCGATCAATGCCCGGTCGACCAGGCCGGTGCGCGGGGGAGGATCAGCCAGCGCCACCACCATCATCATCTGGTCGGCGTTGGCCACCACCACGCGTTCGGTCGGGTCGGTGTCGTCGGCGGTGCGGCGGAGCACCGTGCGGCGCGCCCCCCGTCGGACGATCCGCGCCAGGCTATCGGTGCGACCGGAGGTGTCGCCGACGATGTCCACCCGGTCGCCGACGACGATCGGGGTGCGGCCCAGTTCCCGGGCCCGCATCGCGGTCACCAGGCGATCCGGGTCGCCGTCGAGCACGCAACCCCACCGGCCGCGGTCCACGGTGACCACCATTGCCTCTTCGGCGTCGGCATGGGTGGGGCGAGTCTTGGTGCGTGGACGTGATCCGCGGCCCGACCGGACGCGCACGTCTGATTCGTCATACTCCCGACTGGTCAACCGCGATCCTGCCGCACGGTGTCACCCTCGAGCATCGCCGCCCACATCTGCGGAAATCCCGGCAGCGTCTTGGCGGTGGTGGCGATGTCTTCCACGGCAACTCCCGGGGTGCGCAGTCCGATGATGGCCCCGGCCGTCGCCATCCGATGATCGGCGTAGGAGTGCCACACGCCGGCGTGCAACGGCGTCGCGGTGATCACCAGACCGTCGGCGGTCTCGGTGCAGTCGCCGCCGAGGGCGTTGATCTCGGTACGGAGTGCGGCCAGCCGATCCGTCTCGTGGCCCCGCAGGTGCGCGATCCCGGTGAGTCGCGATACCGACCCTGGCGCGGCCAGCGCCGCCAGCGCGGCCACCGATGGGGCGAGCTCGCCGACATCGTGGAGGTCGATGTCGAAACCGCCGTAGCTGGATGCACCCCGGATCTGTAGCTCTGAATCCGATTGGTGCACAGTCGTTCCCAACAACCGGAGTATCCCGATGATGGTGTCATCCGGTTGCACACTGACCTTGGGCCAATCGGCGATTTGCACGAGACCACCGGTGACCACCGCCGCCGATAAGAATGGCACCGCATTAGAAAGGTCGGGTTCGACCGCCCAACTTCTGGCGGCGATCGGCCCGGGCGCCACCGCCCAGCGATTGGGCATCGAGTCATCGACGGCGACCCCGGCCTGGCGCAGCATCGTCACCGTCATGTCGATATGCGGCGCCGACGGCACTGAGGCTCCCGTGTGCAGCACTTCAAGACCGGAGTCGAACGCCGCACCGCACAGCAGGAGACCGGACACGAACTGTGAGGAAGCCGACGCGTCGATCCGCACCGACCCGCCGCGCACCATGCCGCGGCCGCGCACGGCGAACGGCAGACCATCGCCGTCGATCGCCACACCCAGTCCGCGCAGCGCATCCAACAGTGGCGCGATGGGTCGCGCGCGGGCCTGCTCGTCGCCGTCGAAGAGCACCCCGGCATTGCTCAGCGCTGCCAGTGGTGGCACGAACCGCAACACGGTGCCCGCCAGACCGCAATCGATCCGGGTATCCGCGGGAGGGTTCAGCGATCCGCTGACGGTGAGCTCAGGCCCATCGCCGGTGATGTCGATACCCAGTTCGCGTAGCGCCCCGATCATCAGGTCGGTGTCCCGGCTGCGCAGTGCCCCGCTGATCGCCGACGGGCCCTGACCCCCGGTGGCAGCGAGTGTGGCCAGTATCAGGGTTCGGTTGGTCTGTGATTTCGACCCCGGCACCGTCACCGTGGCATGCACCGGCGCCGTGGCATGGGGAGCCGGCCAGTGGTTCACAGGTCCATCCTGCCCTGCCGGGGCCCGGGGGGATCATGGAGTCATGTGCGGACGATTCGTGGCCACAACCGATCCCGCGCGCCTGGCTGCGCGACTCCACGCCGTCGATGAGACCGGGCAGCGTTTGGCCGGACCGAACTACAACGTCGCCCCGACGACAACCATCGCTGCAGTACTCGCCCGCCACGAGGATGACGGGACCGAGCGCCGGATCCTTCCGGTGCGCTGGGGCCTGCTGCCGCCCTGGGTCAAAGCCGGCGCAGGTGGCAAGCCATTGGCCAAGTCATTGCTGATCAATGCTCGCGCCGAGACCCTGACTACCTCGCCGGCGTTCCGTGCGGCGGCCCGAAGTCAGCGCTGCCTGGTGCCGATGGACGGATATTACGAGTGGATGCCCAGCGGAGAACCCGGCGCGAAGACGCCGTTCTACATGTATCGGCGCGACGGCTCCCCGATTCTGGTGGCGGGCCTGTGGTCGGCCTGGCGACCCGATGAGGCGAGCGCGCCGACGTTGACGTGCTCGGTCGTGACCACCGACGCGGTGGGTGACCTCGCCGAGATACACAACCGGATGCCGCTGATGCTCGACGAGAACGACTGGGACCGTTGGCTTAACCCCGACGAGCCCGCGCCTGAAGATCTGCTCGCCTCACCGCCCGATATCAGCGAGATCGCGATCCGGGAGGTCTCCCGGTTGGTCAACCGGGTGGCCAACAATTCTGCCGAACTTCTCGAACCGGTCGACCAGGGAAACCAACCGGTGGGGCTCTTCTGAGTGGCTGCGGTGGCGATAAGATCGCGGCAGTTCAGTTTGCGTGCGAGAGGAATCCGACATGACTGCTGTGGAGCCGAAGATCGACACCATCACGGTGCACAACCCCGCGGACGGCCGGGTCGCCGGCTCCGTGCCGATCGACGGCCCCGAGACCGTCGCCGCCAAGGCCCGCCGGCTGCGCGCCGCCCAGACCGAGTGGGAGGCCATCGGCCCCCGCGGCCGCAAGAAGTGGATGATGCTCTGGCAGGACTGGGTCCTGGACAACGCCGACCTCCTCACCGAGGTGCTGATGAACGAGACCGGCAAGTCCCGCGGCGATGCCAGCATCGAGGCGGTGCTGATCGCCGACGCCATCAAATACTGGGCCGGCAATGCCGAGGAGTTCCTCGCCGACCGCCACCCGGGCGCGCACAGCCCGCTGTTCAAGGTCAAGAAGCTCACCACCGTCTACCGGCCCTACCCGCTCGTCGGGATGATCGAGCCATGGAACTTTCCGCTTGCCATGCTGGCGCTGGACCTGGTGCCCGCACTGGCCGCCGGCGCGGCGGTGCTGCTCAAACCCTCTGAGGTGACACCG
>SXGS01355521.1_pt1 | contig 10630 bp, 13 predicted proteins | sample 3174681 | NCBI WGS metagenome assembly SXGS01 (sample SAMN11356861, study PRJNA531348) | freshwater metagenome | isolation source: freshwater sample F1-80 | place: China: Fuxian Lake, Yuxi | collected 2017-12-25
AAGCTGAAGCACTTCCGACGCATCGCCACCCGCTTCGACAAGCTGGCGCGCAATTACCTCGCCGCCGTTCTCATGGCGGCGACCCGCCTCTGGACCCGTGCTTATGAGTCCACGACCTAGGCGCGCGGAGAGGAATTGGCGCCGGGGTGACGATCGAGGCTGCTCAGCTTCCTCACCGCATTCTTCAGCTCCAGCACCTCCACGGGGCAGTCCGGCCAGTTATGCTCCCAGCAGACGATGAGGTCGCACGCGTCCGGATCATGGCCGTGAGCGACGAAGCTGCGGCTTTCCAGCTCGAACTCGATGCGGCAGCGCCGCCACTCCTTGCCGACCCGGCGCTTGGCCTCGGCGTCGGGGAATTCCTTGGAGATGCCGTCGACCAGAAAGCCGAGATCGCCGGCCATCACGCCGAACAGGTAGATGACGCCGCCCTCCGTGGTCGGTGCGTACTCAAGCGTGCGGAAGCGCAGCAGTTCGCCCAGGCGCCGCTCAGGCGGTGCGCTGCCGGGTTTGCGTGGCGGCAGCCTGTAGTGCTGGCGCAGCACGCCGAGATGCGGAAAATCCGGCTCCTCGCGGTCGGCCCAGGCGACGAAGGCGGCGACGATCTCCCGCCATCTGCCGAAGCGCTGGCGGAACGTCATCTCGCTGCGCCCGCTCAGGCGCGCGATCCGCCGTAAAGGGATCATCGGTCCCTCGGCGGCAAAGGCGTCACGCACCGCACGCAACAGCACGTCGCCGCCGATGCGTTGAGCCCCGTAGCGGTCCGGCAGCCCCGTCGCCTCGACCAGCGCATTGTAGTCGCCGAAATGGCGCCTGATCGTGTCGCGCTTGATGCCGGTCCGGCGGATGAACTCCTCGCGCGTCACCCGCGCCTTGCGCAGGGTTGCCGCGGTGCGGCGCATGAGCTCGATCAGGCCTGCCCGGTCGATGGGAATCGCTTTAGCCATTATGTCTATCTCCGTCCCCGGAACATGGGGCGGGCCTCGCACGTTGTCACTGTTGCAGATGCCTATAGACATTTTTCAGGGTTAAGCCCTTGATCGGGCGCGACCCGGAAAAAGGCGAAACGGTGGCGGAGACGGTGCGATGCCCGGCGAGACGCAGAAAGAGGAAACGCCTGATCAGGAAACGCTGGAAGGCGGCTGCCAGTGCGGCGCCGTGCGCTACGTCCTGACCGGCAAGCCGGTGATGGCGGCGCTCTGCCATTGCAGCATGTGCCGGCGGGCCAATGCCGCGCCGGCGGTCGGCTGGGCGATGTTCGCTGGGGAGCAGGTGCGCTTCACCAAGGCGCTGCCCGCGCAATACGCCTCCTCGCCCGAGGCGAAGCGCGGCTTCTGCAACGCCTGCGGCACCCAGATCAGCTTCACCGCCAGCTATATCCCCGGGCTGATCGATATCACCCTGGGCAGCCTCGACGACCCCGCGGCGATCAGGCCGACGCTGCACTACTGGGACGCGACCCGCCTGCCCTGGCTGAAATTCGCCGACGGCCTGCCCTGCCACCCGCAATTCCCGCCGGCGCCAGAATAAAAGGGCCCTCAGTTGCTACTCAGCATCCGGTCGGCTTAAATCACCTGACGAAACGCGAGCGAGTCGTGCCCCTCTCCGCCCGCTTGGGGGGAAGGGTGCGAGCGCAGCGAGCGGGTGAGGTGGGCGCGATGCCAAACACACCTCACCCTCCCCATCGCTGGTGCGATGGGTCCCCTCCCTCTCCCCACTTCGTGCGGAGAGGGATAAGTCCTCGCCGGGAGAACGCATGAGCACAGCCACGCCCTATCAGAAGATGTTCCACGTCTCGTGGCAGGAGCTGCACCGCGACGCGAAGGCGCTGGCCTGGCGGCTGGTTTCCGGCGGCCCGTGGGCCGGCATCGTCGCGGTGACCCGCGGCGGGCTGGTCCCCGCCGCCATCGTGGCCCGCGAGCTCGACGTGCGGCTGATCGACACGATCTCGGTCGCCAGCTACGACCACATGACCCAGGGAGCCGGCAAGATCCTCAAGGGCCTGGCGCCCGAGGTGAGCAAGGGCGACTACAAGAAATGGCTGATCGTCGACGACCTCGTCGACACCGGCGGCACGGCGCGCATCGTGCGCGAGATGATGCCCGGCGCGCATTTCGCGGCGGTGTATGCCAAACCGGCCGGCAAGCCGATGGTCGACACCTACATCACCGAGGTCAGCCAGGACACCTGGATCATGTTCCCCTGGGACACCGAGATGCAGTTCTCCCCGCCCATCGCCGCAACGAAGAACGGAAAATAACGATTGGTCCCTCTCCCCGCTTCGCGCGGAGAGGGGCCCAACGCGAAGCGTTGGGAGGGTGAGGTGTCTACCCGCCGGAGCCCACCTCACCCGGCTCGCTTCGCTCACCACCCTCTCCCCCCGCTCGGCGCACGCGAAGCGTGGCGCCTTACGGGCGGAGAGGGTTAGTAAGGATCCATGACTCCCTCCGACAAGCGTTTCCCTCTCCTCGCCCCGGCGCTGATCGCCGGGCTGGCGCTCGGCTGGGGCATGAACTGGCCGGCGATGAAGATCGCGCTGGCCGAGATCCCGCTCTGGCATTTCCGCGTCGGCACCTGCCTGGTGGCCGGCACGATGCTGCTGGCCATCGCCCGGGCCCTGGGCAACACCATCGCTCCGCCGCCCGAGGAATGGCGCGGCCTCGCTCTCTCTTCCCTGTTCAACGTCACGATCTGGCACGTCTTCGTCGCTTACGGGCTGATGATCATCGGCTCGGGCCACGCCTCGGTGCTGGCCTTCACCATGCCGCTCTGGGCGGTGCTGCTCGAACGGCTGGTCTTCGGCCAGCGCATCGGCAGACGCAACGCGCTCGCGCTGGCGCTGGGTGTCGCCGGCGTGCTGGTGCTGCTCGCCCGCGGCGCCCAGCAGGTCAGCGAGGCGCCGCTGGGGGCCGCCCTGGTGCTGGTCGCCGCCATCGGCTGGGCCGTCGGCACGCTGATCCAGAAGCGGCGGCACACCACCCTGTCCTCGGTGGCCACGGCCGGCTGGCAGATCCTGATCGGCAGCCTGCCGATGATCGCCATCATGCCGCTGGTCGAGGGCGTGCACTGGCCGCAGGCCAGCGCCGTGGCCTGGATCGCCACCGCCTACACCACCTTCTTCGCCCTGGTCTTCAGCTACTTCGCCTGGTTCACCATCGTCCGGCTGATGCCGGTCAACGTCGCCTCGATCAGCTCGCTGCTCGTGCCCGTGGTCGGCGTCTGCTCCGGCTCCATCCTGCTCGACGAGCCCTTCGGCTGGCGCGAGGTCCTGGCCCTGCTGCTGCTCGGCACGGCGCTGACGCTGGTGCTGGTCGTCCCGCAACGGCGCGCAGCGCACTAAGAGTTTTCACCACGGAGGCACAGAGAGCACAGAGGGAACCGATCCTCTCTGTGGCCTCTGTGGCTCTGTGGTGAAACTGTCCTGTGTCCTGCGATTACCCATAAAAAACTCCCCCTTGCGAGGGAGTCAGTGGGAGGGACATCAGACCGGAACGGGACTAGGCGCTGCGCAGCATCCCCTGCGGGATGGAGATCATCGGGCGGTTCTCGGCGCGGCGGGCCGCCTTGTGGTTGGCCAGCGTCTGATAGATCGCGGCCAGGCGCAGATGCTGCTCGCGCAAGGTCGCATTGGGCTCGTTCCCGGCAAGCCCGCGCAGCTCTTCGGCCTTGCGCTGGTAGAACGGCGAGACGGAGGGCTGGGTCATGGCGTCAGGTTCCTCTGTAACGGGACGTGGCTTACTCGACGCCCGGGTCGAGCGCCGACAGGCGCTGGTCGATGCTGGCGTGGACCGCCGCCTCGTGCCGCGCGCCCAGGCGATGGAATTCGTCGAGGCCGTCGATCGAGGTCAGGGCGTGGCGGATGGCTTTCAGCAGCTCGTCGACGGAGGGTTCGGTCATGGCTTGTCTCATGGTCCGGGATCTTTTTCTCAGCGCCGACTGCCGAGGCCGCGTCCGGCGTTTGCGGCACCCCGGTTGAAGGGGCAGTCGGTGCAGCGCTCGGTCGACGGGCAGTTCAGGCATTGATGCATCTCCTGGCCGATCCGCTGCACGTCGGGATTCGGATCATCAGCCAGGCGCTGGAGCGCGTCGGTGAGGTAGGAACGGTAGAAGGCGGCCTGCCAGCGGATGGCGGTGCCGGGAGCCCCCGTGTCGGAGCTACGGATGTCGGGACGAGCATCGCCGCGGACGTGGCGCGCCTGCTGCGCGGTCTCCGGCTTGTCGGCGGTGGTGCTCATCATCGTCAATCCCCTTCGGGCGCGAACATGATCTCGTCCGGGCCCTCGCGGTACAGACGGCCGAGATAGGATTCGGCGAGCAGAAGGCGGGCCGCGATCGCCCGCTCGATCGGCGTGCCGTTCTCCAGCATGCGAGCCAGGGCGCTGTTGATCGTGTCCTCCCAGTCGCCGGGATTGGCGATCGGGGTGACGACGCCGTTGCTGTCGTCGTCGTTGGCGTTGCTGGCGCTGAGCCACAACTCGTGCCAGCGCTGGGACTGTCCGTTTGCCATCTGAGTTTCGCCCTTCGGGGTTGCGGTGCGTTGCGATGTGTGAGGGGCAACCTACGCGCCGGCGAAGTCTGTGGATATTCAACCAGACGCCCTAGCAACCCCAGCTAGGCCAATCGGCCTAGGCCGCCCGGCCGTGTGGTCTAGGGCCGGAAAACACAGGAATATCGAGGGGTAAGAGCACACAGACGGAGGCGGTTCTGCCCGTCCGCCCAATCATTGCGGCCATCGATGACGACCGGGTCGGCCGTTTCGCCCTCACCCTGCTGCTCCAGGACTGGGGGTACGAGGTGGTCGAGGGCGACAGCTTCGGCACCGTGCTCGCAGCCCTGGGCGACCGTCAGGCCCGGCTCGCCGCCATCGTCACCGATTTTCACCTGCAGGATGACCAGAACGGCGTCGGTGCAGCCCTGGCGCTGGCCACCAAACTGGGCCGCGAGCTGCCCACCCTGGTGATCACCGGCAGTTTCGGCCGCAAGGCCGAGGAAGTGGCAAAGCCGCATGGCTTCCGCGTGGTCTCCAAGCCCATCGAGCCCGAGCTCCTGCGCCAGCTGATCTCCGCCATGCTGGCCAGCGCGGCGTAGCAGGCGCGCCCGGACAGCGTAGACCGGCGCCGGGACTACGCCGGCAGGCCATCCCCGCACACGCCTGTCAGGATGGGTGACAGCCCGCGCTCCACCCCGTAGCCTTTTGTCCGAGGTTATACGGAGCGCCATGACCCCTCGCACCCCCGGCAGTGCGGCTTTGATCCTGGCGGCGGTCCTCGCCGCCATGCTGGCCGCCCTCGCCATCACGGTCTGGGAAGGGGTGCGCGCGGTCGACGACGCGCGCGCCGCCCTGCGCCGCACCATCACCGTGGTCAGCCACCTCAACGAGCTCGCTGACGTCCTGGGTGAGGCCGAAAGCGGGAGTTTGCGCTTCCTGCTGACCGGCAACGAGAGCGAGCGGGTGTCGGGCGCAGCCGCGCGCATCCGCACCGCCGCGATCATCCCGGCGCTCAAGGCCGAGCTCGCCGACACGCCGGAGCAGGTGTGGCGCGTCACCGTGCTGGAGCAGCAGATCGCCCTGCGCTTCGGGCAGATCAACCGGCTGATGAGCCTGGCGCCGGGACGCGAGGGCCCGCTGGCCGGCGAAGACATCGAGGGGGCGGAAACGCGGCGCCAGATCGACGGGTCGATCGGCGAGCTGATCGCCATCGAGCGTCAGGTCCTGGTCGGGCGCGAAGAGCGTTTCGCCACCCGCACGCTGTGGGCCATCGGCCTGGCGGCGATGGTCCTGGTGTTGATCATCGGGGCGGCGGGAACGGCCGCCTTCTACGGCTTCCTGCTGCACACGCGCCGCCTGCAGCTGCTGGCGGACGCCATCCCCGGCCTCGTCGCCTATCTCGGCCGCGACGGGCGCTACCGCTTCGTCAATCGCACCTACAAAGACTGGTTCGATATCGAGCCCAAGAGCCTGATCGGCAAGACGCCCACCACGCTGGCCGACGAGGAAGCGGCTCCGGCCTTCCAGCACTACCTGTCGCGCGCCCTGGCCGGCGAGGTCGTGACCTACGAGATCGAGCGGCCTTTCCCGCGCACCGACCGGCGGATGATCCGCGGCCACCTGGTGCCGGACATCGACGGGCGCGGAAGGGTGCGCGGCGCCTTCTCCCTCATCCTCGACGTCGAGGTCGAGGACACCAACCGCCGCGTCCTCGACCTGGCGCGCGAAGCCGCCCAGGCCGAGAGTCGCGCCAAGTCGAGCTTCCTGGCCACGGCCAGCCACGATCTGCGCCAGCCGCTCCACGCCCTCACCCTCTTCCTCTCGGCCCTCGACCGGCGGGTGAGCGGCGACGAGCCCAGGGCCATCGTCGCCAGCATGCGCGCCTCGGTGCGCTCGATGCAGGAGATGTTCCGCACGCTCCTCGACATCTCCAAGATCGATGCCGGTGTGCTGGTGCCCCAGCCGCAGGCCTTCGCCGTGGGCGAGCTGATCACGCGCCTGGCCACCGAGTTCACCGGGCCGGCTTCGGCCAAGGGGCTCAGGCTCTACGACGTGCCCACGCGGGCGCGCGTGGTCAGCGACCCGGTGCTGCTGGAGAGCATCCTGCGCAACCTGCTCTCCAACGCGGTCAAGTTCACCCGCCACGGCGGCGTGCTGATCGGCGCCCGGCGCAAAGGCGAACGCCTGCGCCTCGAGGTGCATGACAGCGGCCCGGGAATCGCGCCCGAGGCGCAGGAGCGCGTCTTCGAGGAATTCGAGCGCGCCGGCGACAAATCGGCAACCGAGGGGCTGGGGCTGGGACTGGCCATCGTGCGGCGCCTGGCGCGGCTGCTGGGCAGCGAGGTCACTCTTCTCTCGACGCCGGGGCGTGGCAGCCGCTTCGCCGTCGAGGTGCCGCTGGCCACCGGGGCGGCACCCACGCCGGTCGCGGCAGCCGAGTCCGCCTCGCTGGTCGGGCGCCGGGTGCTGATCGTCGACGACAATTTCACCCTGGCCTCGGCTCTGGCGCGCGAGCTCGGCGATCGCGGCTGCGTCACCGTCATGGCCGGCGACGCCACCCAGGCGCTGGCAGCACTCGCCTCCTCGCCCGCACCCGAGGCCGGCGTGCTCGACTACGATCTCGGCGCGGGCCTCAACGGCATCGCCCTGGCCGAGGCGCTGGAGCGGGTGCGCGGCTCGGCGTTTCCGCTGATCTTCGTCACGGGCTCGACCGATCCTTCGGTGATCGCCGCCCTGGTGGCCACGGGGCGGCCCTTCCTCACCAAGCCGGTGGAGGCCGAGATCCTGGCCGCGTCATTGGCGGAGCTGTTTTCTAGGCCCTGAACTTGCCGGCGAGGACCACGGCCTCGGTGCGGTTGCGCGCGTTGAGAGCACGGAACACGGCGGCGAGATGGATCTTCACCGTGCCCTCGGCGAGGTCGAGCTCGCGGGCGATCTCCTTGTTCGACTTGCCGGCGGCGAGCAGGCGCAGCACGTCGCGCTGGCGCGGGGTGAAGCGCTCGAGATCCATTGCCGCCCCCGCCGCAGCGCCGGGCTTCACCTCGCCGGCATGCAGCAGCGGATCCTCGCCGCCCGTCCCCGACCGGCTCAGAAGCGGGGGCACGTAAACTCCCCCCTCAAGGACGTATTTTATGGCTGAGCTGATGTCTTCCGGGAGTGCGGTCTTGGGGATATAGCCGTGCACGCCGGCTCCCAGCGCGTCGAGGATGTCGCTGCGCGATTCGGAGGCCGAGAGGACGACGAGCTTGGCCATCGGATAGGCCTCGCGCAGCGCGCGCAGGCTCGTACCCCCGGCCATGCCGGGCATCCGCAGATCCATGACGATGAGCGCGGCGCCGCCGTTCTTCTGCAGCGCCTCGAGGGCGGGGTCGAAACCGTCGGCCTCGACCACGGTGGCGCCCTTCAGGCTGTCGGCGAGCAGATGCCGGATGCCCTGGCGGAACAGGGCATGGTCGTCGGCCAGCAGGATGGTGATCGACTTGGCCATTCCCAAGTCATTCTGGACTAACCGCGATTCAGCCGCAACCGCGGGTCGAGCCGGTCGCGCAGCCCGTCGCCGAGGAGAGTGAAGCCGAGCACCGCGAGCGCGATCGCCACGCCCGGAAATACCGCGTTGAGCGGCGCCTGGTGCAGAAAGCTCTGCGCCTCGTAGAGCATGCGGCCCCACGAGGGGTTGGGCGGCTGGGTGCCCAGGCCGAGATAGGCGAGTCCCGCTTCGGCGAGGATGGCCAGCGCCACCTGCACCGAGGCCTGCACCGCGAGGATGCCGGCGATGTTGGGCAGCACATGGCGCAGCATGACCGCGCCCTCGCCCGCCCCGAGGGCGCGCGCCGCGCGTACGAACTCGCGCGCCATGACCATGAGCGCCGCCCCGCGCGTCAGCCGCGCAAACACCGGCACGTTGAAGATGCCGATGGCAATGATGGCGTTCACCGCCCCCGGGCCCCAGACGGCGGTGATGAGAATCGCCGAGAGCACCGCCGGGAAGGCGAAGGCGAAATCCGAGAGACGCATCAGCGCCTCGTCGACCAGGCCCCGACGCGAGGCGGCGATCAGGCCGAGCGCCACACCGAGCCCGAGGCCGATGCCCACCGCCACGGCGCCCACGGCGAGCGACAGGCGCGCCCCGGTCAGGATCATCGACAGCACGTCGCGGCCGAACTGGTCGGTGCCCAGCCAGTGCGCCGATGACGGGCCCTGCAACCGCCGCAGCACGTTGATCATCGTCGGGTCATAGGGCGTCCACAGCGACGCGAGGGCGGCGGCCGCCACGATCAGGGTCACCAGCAGGGCGCCGAGGCGGAGTGCTCTCACGACTGCCTCCGCAAGCGCGGGTCGATGACCAGGTAGGCGAGGTCGACGAGAAGATTGAGCGCCACGACCAGGGCGGCGAGCAGCATGACCACGTCCTTGACCACGATCAGGTCGCGCTGGGCGATGGCCTGGAAGACCAGGCGGCCAAGGCCCGGCAGGTAGTAGACATTCTCGACGATGATGGCGCCGGCCAGCAGGAAGGAGAACTGCAGCCCGAGGATGGTGACCACCGGGATCAGCGCGGTGCGCAGCACGTGGCGCCACAAGGTGGCGTCGCGCGACAGGCCCTTGGCCCGCGCCGTGCGCGTGTAATCCTCCTGCGCCTGGTCGAGCACGGCCGAGCGGGTGATGCGCGCCAGGATCGCTGCCTGCGGCAGGGCCAGCGACACCGCCGGCAGCAGCAGCGACAGCAGCCCCGCACCGATCCCCGCCGACCAGCCGGCGAAACCGCCGGAGGGCAGCCAGCCGAGACCGATGGAGAAGAGCAGGACGAGCAGCAGGGCGAACCAGAAATTCGGCAGCGCCAGCCCGATCTGGCTGCCGATCATGATGGCGACATCGGCCGGGCGGTCGTGGCGCGCGGCGGCCAGCACGCCGGCCGGCAGAGCGATGGAAACAGCCAGCGCCGCCGCCAGCAGGGTCAGCGGCACGGTGACGGCCAGCCGCTCGGCGATCAGTGTGCTGACCGGCACGCGATAGGTATAGGAAAGCCCGAGATCGCCGGTGACCAGCCCGGCGAGCCAGCGCAGGAAACGCTCGGGGGCCGGCCGGTCGAGCCCGAGCTCGGCGCGTAGCGCCGCGAGCGTGTCGGGCCGCACCTCGGTGCCGAGCATCACCGCGGCGGCGTCGCCCGGCAGGATCTCCAGCACCACGAAGATCACCGAAGCCGCGGCGACCAGTGTCAGCAGCGCGGCGATCAACCGGCGGGTGAGGAGGGCAAGCATCGCCCTATTCTGTCATACCGGGTGCCGCCTGCAGCGCCAGCACGCTGTGGATCTGCGACACGACGGCGGCCCCCTCACCCACCGCCGCGGCGACGCGCTTGGTCGAGCCGGCGCGCACGTCGCCGATGGCGAAGACACTGGGCAGGCTGGTCTGCAGCGGCAGCGCACCGCGCGGACCAAGATGCTCGCAATCGGCATCGGGCAAATCGGCTCCCGTCAGGATGAAGCCCTTGCCGTCGGTCCTGATCCGGCTGTCGAGCCAGCCGGCATTGGGATCGGCGCCGATGAAGAGGAAAATGTGACGCAGCTTCCGGGCCCGTGTCGCGCCGCTGCCACGCTCGCGGAAGACGGCCGTCGCGAGGCCGTTCGCCCGATCGCCTTCCAGCGCCGTGATCTCCGTGCGGGTGTGCAGCTCCACGTTGGGCAGGGAGCGGATGCGATCGATGAGATAGCGTGACATCGTCGCCTCCAGCCCCTCGCCGCGCACCACCAGGTGCAGGTGCCGGACCCTGGGGGCGAGATAGACGACGGCCTGGCCGGCCGAGTTGCCGCCGTCGACCACCGCCACCGTCTCGCCCTCGCACAGCTTCGCCTCCACCGGCGAAGCCCAATAGGAAACGCCTGCGCCCTCGAACTCGGCGAGATTCGGCATGTCGAGACGGCGATAGCGCGCACCGGAGGCGACGACGACCGTGCGAGCCTGCACGGTCTGGCCGTCGGTCAGGATCAGGCTCGGGGGACGGCCCGGCGCCGCGCTGCCGCAATCGAGCCGCTCCACCGTCAGCGGAATCGCCAGCTCGGCGCCGAATTTCATCGCCTGGGTAAAGGCGCGGCCGGCCAGGGCCATGCCGGAGATGCCGGTGGGGACGCCGAGATCGTTCTC
>SXGS01784874.1_pt1 | contig 10630 bp, 6 predicted proteins | sample 3174681 | NCBI WGS metagenome assembly SXGS01 (sample SAMN11356861, study PRJNA531348) | freshwater metagenome | isolation source: freshwater sample F1-80 | place: China: Fuxian Lake, Yuxi | collected 2017-12-25
CGGCCACTGCCGCGCGACGGAGGGCATCAAGAACGCGCTCCGCGCCGGCTACGACGCCATCGAACACGGCACCTTCATCGACGACGAGGGGCTTGAGCTGCTGCTCAAGCGCGACGTGCCGTGCGTCCCGGCGCTATACTTCGAGCTGGCATCTGTCGAACGCGGCCCGGAGTTCAAGCTCTCGCAGCGCGTCATCGACGGTCACAAGGAGACGCTGGAAGGCGGCGCGGAGAGTGCCCGGCGCATCCTCCGCGCCGGCGGGCGGCTGGGCATGGGCGGCGACTACGGCTTCGGCTGGAACCCGCACGGCGACTACACCCGCGAACTCACCTTCTTCGTGAACTACGTCGGCCTCACGCCGCTCGAAGTCATCACCTGCGCGACGCGCACCGGTGCGCAGATCATGGGCCGCGCCGACGAGTTCGGCACGCTCGAAGCAGGCAAACTCGCTGACGTGCTCGTGGTAGACGGCGACGTACTGGCCGACATCAGCGTGTTGGAAGACCGCACGCGCTTCATCGCGGTCATGCAAGGCGGCGTGGTCAAAGCGGGACAGGAGGCGACGCAATGAACGGCGAAGATCAGGGATACGGCTGTGACTACTGCCGCGACACAGGGTGTGCTCTGGTCGGCGGATTGGCCCACAACGACGTTGAGAACGAACTACTCGCGGAATGCCCTTGGTGCGGGCAATATTACTCTTGGTACACGCTTGATCCGTGCCCTCGTGTTCTGCTAACCCTCGGAGAAGCAACCGCCCTTTTTCCTGATGCGTTTCTCTCAGGGCGTCCCATTGGCTACTGGCACGGCTGTTCCAATCGGCCCGCATCTGCGCCCCCTTCGTTGCCATCGGAGTGGCGCACGGACACCGCGATCGCCCTCGCGCGCACGATGTACGAGGCGCGCGAGTTCGGCGCGATGCCGATTCTGGCGGACGCCTTGCAAGACGCCGGGTGCGACAGCGACGACATCCTCAACCACTGCCGCGGCGACGGGCCGCACGTCCGCGGCTGTTGGGTGTGCGATCTGGTGTTGGAAAGAGAGTGACGTTTCAAGACGAACCAATCGCCTCGGCGAGCGGGGGGCGTCAGCCCCCCGAGTCAACGCTGACCACCACATGAGGTTAACATCGACTCGGAGGGCTTACGCCCTCCGCTCGCCGGGGCGATTGGGTTACGATGCGCCTCACAGCGCCAGGAAGTTGCGCAGAATGGTCGGGCCTTCCACGGTCAAGAAGCTCTCCGGGTGGAACTGGACGCCGTGCAGCGGCCACGTCCTTCGGCGACCAGTCATCGCCCACACGACGGACCGCCGCGATGCGTCGCGCCTCCAACTCGGCCGCTGTTCCGTTACTCCTCAGCCCGACCAGGGTACAAATGCATTGCCCAAATGAGTAGCGTTGCGTGCCTGTGGATCAGAAACAGGTTCTCTCACTTGTCCGCGCGGAACTGTAGTAGACCCATGCCTTCGGGGCGCGGCTCGTTGTCGGCCGGCCCGCTCCAGGCTTGCAGGCCCTGACCGGGCACGACGCGCGACACGTTCACCGCCCACGCCTTGCCGTGCGCCGGACGGTCGCCGGTCAGCTCGTAGATGGGGATCGCGATCTCCGCGGTCCAGCCGGTGTCGGTGCCGTGGAACGCGACGTGGTACTTCGGGTTCCACGTCTTGTCGCCCCAGCAGTCTTCCGCCAGCGCGCCGCGGTGGTCGATCTGGAACCGGTAGTACGTCTGGTAGTCGCGGTCCACGTCGAGCAGGATGTCGACGCGGTCGCGCCCGGCGAGGTCGGCGTCGCGGGTCCGCTTCGCCAGCGGTTCGACCTTCTTGCCGGCCGGGTGATCGCACTGCACGGCGACGTACAGGTAGCGCTCGTCGTAGGTCATCAGCGCGGTCGTCTTGTACTGCGTGCCGAACGCCTTCGCGTCGTCCGGCTTGTCGGTCGCCGCGGCCGTCACTTTCAGGTCAAGCGGCTTCGCGTTCTTCCAACACATATCGTCGAGCTTGCCGTCGAGTAGCGGGCGCGAGTCGGTCAGTTTGCACGTCGCCAGCGCCTTCGGTAGCACGGGCATCGCGGTGCGGTTGGCGAGCCACAACTCGGCCGCGAGGCAGTCGCGCCACGCATCGACGCCGGGCGCTTGCGACACCGCGTTCGGGCTGTGCTTGAAGTACTCCGTAACGAAGTTGTCGGCGTCCGCGAACCGGCCGATCTGCCGGCGGGCGGCGAGGAAGCACAGCCACGAGGCCGGGTCGCGGCTGTACACCGGGCCGAACCCGGCGATCTTCGGTTCCAGTTCCAGACACGCCGCGTGCCACTTCAGGATCATGTCCGGGCTGTGGACCTTGTAGTGGTCTTCGGTCACGACCGCGCCGCCGACGCCCGTGGTGGTGCCGCTCGCGGGCTTGATCTTGCCGCCGCTGTTCCCCTCGAACGTCACCCCTTTCAGGCTCATCTTCTGCTGGATCTCGGTGCGCCGCCGGGCTTCTGTGCTGGCGTGATACCGGGCCAGCCAGCGGAACGCTTCCACCGCGAGCGGGTGGCCGGGGAAGTGGATCGCGATCAGGCCGTAGGCCTCGCGCGCCTCGTTCCACTTGCCGTCGCGCACCAGCCGCGAGGCGACCGCGAACGCGGTGCGCACGGCCACGTCGTCGGGCATCTTCTTCATCTCGGCGCGGAGCGAGGCCATCAGCTTATCGGCACCGGCGAGTTCGCCGTCGGGCAGGGCCGCCAGCGCTTCGAGGTTGCGCCGGGCCTGCGAAGCGCGCTGCTTCTCGGCGGTCGCGGCCGGGTCGAGGGTGAGCGCGAACGCGGCGCGCCGCCCGGTGCCGCCCGGCCCCAGAACGATGCCGTCCATCAGGTTCTCGTGCTTCTCCGCGCCTTGCAGCCGGTGCGCGACCAACACGAAGCAGCGGCGATCCGTGATCGCGCCGTCGCCGGCGAGAACGCGCGTCGCGTGTTCGGCATAGTCCTTCGGCGTGTCGTAGAGCTGCTTGTTGAACGCGCTCTGGTCGAGCTTCACGGCCGCGGTCTTGGGGTCGGCCCACAGCGCGTACAGCTTCTTCGCGCCCCACTGCTTCAGGCCCAGCACGGTGATCTGTTCGGGGAAGCAAGCCGGGTCCGCGGCCTGCTTGAACGCCTCCTTCACCACATTCAGCGCGAGCGCGTCGCACGCCGCGGTGTCGGCGGTGATGAGGTCGCACACGATCACCTCCGGCTGCCACGTCCGAATGGCGAGGACCGCGTGGCGCAGCAGGTGCTCGTTGGCCTTGCCGCCGTGGGCGCGGTCCCAGGTGGCGAGTAGGTCGCGCGGCGGAAGCCCGGCGGCGTGCGCGGACATCGGGAACGCCCAACCGCTTTCGGCGCTCGCGCCGCCGGCCAGACGCACCGCGTTCCGCAGCCGCAGCGCGTCGGCCGCGCGCTTCGGATCGGCGGTCGCGGAGTCGGCACTGGTAAGGCTGGTGGCGGCGCAGAGGTAGCCGTCGGCCGCGCCGAGCATCGCGATCACATCGAGCGGAGTGTTCTTCCCGCCGGCGTGGATGAACAGCGCCGCGGCGCGCTGACCGCCGGCGCGCTGGAGCTTCCACGTCTTGCCGCCGTCGGTGGTGCCGAACGTGCTGCCAAACTCGCCGACCAGCCAGCCGGTTTGGTCGTCGAGGAAGTGGATCGCGTTCGCGGGCACGGTCAGGCCCGTCTGCTGAACCTCCCATGTCTTGCCCAGGTCCGGGCTGTGCAGCACGAACCCGCCCAGTCGCCCGGCGACCCAGATGTGGTTCGCGAACGCGGCCACACACCGGAAGTCGCAGTTCGCCAGCGCCGCGGCCGACAGGCCCAGGTTCACATGGCCCCAGGTTCGGCCGCCGTCGCTGCTGACGAGCACCGCGCCGCCGTCGCACGCGGCGAAGCACCACGGCTGGCCCTTGTCGCTGACGCTCGTGCTGCACGCGACGCCGTGAACGCCGCGCCCCGCGAGCGGGTCCAGTTCGCCGTCGCGGTATTCGGCATCGATCCCAGCTTTTCTGACGGCCCCTGGTGGCTTCAAGATACCCAACTTGCCCCACGCCCCGCCGACGAGCGCGGCCCGCGCCGTCGGGATCACGTCCGCGCCGCGCCAGGAACCGGCTCGCGGCCCCTTGACCGGCTCCCACTTTACCCCGCCGTCGTCGGTGGTGAACATGCCGCTGGGGAAGGCGTCCGAGCCGTCGCCGACGACGATGCCGGTCTTCTCGTCGAAGAACTTGACCGCGGAGAGGCCGGGCATCACGTTCGTGCCGACCTCGTCCCACTTCACGCCACCGTCGGTGGTCTTCAGCAGCACGCCGACGCTGGTGCCGTTGGGCGCGTCGATGCGACCGACGGCCCAGCCGTGGTACGGGTTGACGAAGTGGACCCCGCGGAGGCTGGCCCGCGTACCGGTTTTCTGGCGCTCCCAGGTCTTGCCGCCGTCGATGCTGTGCCTGACGGTGCCGTCGTCGCCGCACGCCCAGCCCTCGCTGGCGTCCACGAACTGGACCGCGTGCAGCCCGGCGTCGTCGAACGCGACCGGCGGCTGCGCGCCCGCGCGCAGGCTCATCAGCGCCACGACCACCACCGCGAGCGGAAACCGCTTCATACTTAGCCCTCTGCTGAACCTGCGGCCCGCGGCGCAGAACCGCCGGGGGCTTGGGGGAGAGGGCTAATAGGCGAAGCGGCGGCAGGATGCTAGATGAGTTTTTCCGCCGCCGGCGCGGGCGGGGCGGCCCGTTCCGGCGGCCAGATTGCGCACACCGCGAGCACGAACAGGAACGGCATGAACGGCAGGCGGAAGCGCTCGAGGCCGACGGGGAAGGTCGCGGCGGAGAACAGCACGATGGGAATCGTACACGCGAAGACCAGCGCCCACCGGCGGCGCAGCGCGGCCCGCACCGCGCCCAACACCGCCAGCAGCGTGATGAGCGCGTTCAGCGCGCTCCAGGGAAGCGCGATCAGCCCCCGGAGTGTGAGCTTCGACGAATCGAACTTGCCGCGGAGCAGGTCCGAGAAGAACCCGCTCGGCTTGTACTCGACGCCGTACAGCCCGGCCGCGAGCGGGGCCGAGTGGTCGATGGCGAGCTTCACTTGCGACTTGGCCGCGACCTTCGCGGTCGTGATGGGGTTGGCCTTCAGCTCGGCGAGCGCTTCCTTCCGCGCGAGCGCGAACACATCTGCGCCCGGTTCGAGCTTGCCTGCGAGCCGTGCCGTCAGTTGGTCCACGCGCGCGGGCCAACTGGTGAACCAGTCCTCGCCGCGGCTCTCGGAGATGACGTAAGCCGCGCCGTAGTAGTACAGGTTCATCTCGCCGACCGTGCTCACGCGCGGCCCGTTCCCGGTCGAAGCGTTCCGCGCCGCCCACACCGCCGCCGGCACCACCGCGGCCAGCACCATCGCGCCTGCGGCGAGCCACTTCCGCGAAGCGGTGCGCCAGCCGAGGATAATCGCCGTGGGAAGGTAGAGCAGACCGAGTGGGCGCACAAGCGCCGTGAAGCCGATGCAGAGGCCCGGCAGCACGCGGCCGGCGGGCGTAACCTTGTGCGCGCTGAGCGCGAGGCCGACGAGCGCGAGTGACCCGAACAGGCTCTCCGTGAGCGGCAGCACGTCGGCCGTCTCAACCGCCGGGTGCAGCGCCCACAGCCAGCCGGCAACCAGCGCCGCACGCGGCCGACAGCCCATCGTCAGCGCGATTCGCACCAGACACAGCGACGCGAACGCCCCGATCAAGCATTGCGCGAGGTACGCGACGCGCAGCCCGTTGGTGCCGCCGAACAGCGCGAGAAACGCGGGGTAGCCCGGCGTGCGGAACGCTTCGGGGTACAGGCCGTTCGCGTCGGCCGGCGGGAGCGTCTCGTTCGCGCGGCGCAGCTTCTCGACGGCGAGGTGAATCGTGCCCTCTTCCGCCGACTTGCCGAACGTCTGGTGCGAGAGCAGCGTGTCCGCGAGCGTGACGTACCGCGGCGAGTCCGGCGAGAACGGGTACACGCGCGTCGGTTCGGCCCACGCCCCGGTGAACAGGACGACGAACCGCACCAGCAGAGCGACGGCAACGAGCAGTTTGAGCGGACGAATGGCAATAACCCTTCTTGGCGAGCGGGGGCGTAAGCCCCCCGAGTTCACGTCAACCTCGCTGAGGCGCTTGCCCTGACTCGGGGGCTTACGCCCCCCGCTCGCCTCGGTCATTTCTTGGGGATCAGTTCCAGCGCGATCAGCTTCTCCTTGCCGCGAACGTACAGCAGCCCGTTGCTGACGACCGGGGCGGCCCAGCACGGGTAGTCGAGGCCCGGCACTTCGTACTTGGACACCTCGTCGTACTTCGCGGGGTTCACCTTCAGCAGTGTGAGGTCGCCGTACTCGGACAGGCTGATGAGGTGCCCGTCGATCATCGTCAGGCTGCACCGCTTGGTGCGGCGCTTCTGCCACTTCACGTCGCCGGTGGCGAGGTCGATGCAGCGGATGTCGCCGTCCTCGGTGTGGCGGGCGCTTGAGCCGTACACGAAGCCGCCGGCGTGAATCGGTGTGTTCCAGTGGCACGCCATCGCCTTGTCGCCCGCGTCCTTGTCCGCGTCGGTCCACACCTCTTTCGGCTTGCCGCCCCTCAGGTCGAGGAACGCCGCGCCCGGTCCGTAGCACTCGGTCAGCAGCACCTTGTCGCCCACGACGACCGGGTTGCTGGCGTTCACGCTCTCTTCGGACTTCGCTCGCCACTTGTGGTGGAAGCCGACCTTCCCGGTTTGCGGGTCGAAGCCCAGCAGCCCGCCACGGGCGAAGTACAGGCCCGTGCGTTTGCCGTCGATGGTGGCGACGACGGGGCTGGAGTAACTGGACAGCTCGTTGCCGGACACCCACTTCTCCGCGCCGGACTTCTTGTCGAACGCGACCAGTGCGGAGCCGTTGGGCTTGGCGTCGCGCAGGTCCGCGGGGCGCGGACCTTTCTCGCTGCCGCCGACGGTGACGATGATGAGGTCGCCGTCGATGAGCGGCACGCTGCCGGCCCCGAAGAAGTTCTGATGGAAGAAGTGCTTGGCCTTCGTGTCGACCTTCCACAGTTCCTTGCCGGTCGTCGTGGCGACGCAGCACAGCACCCCGTCGGGGCCGAACAGGTACGCGCGGTCGCCGTCGATGACGGGGCACGCGCGGGGGCCGGGGTCGTATCCGAAGAAGTCGCGGTACTCGGTGTCGTAGCTGTACTTCCACAGGAACTTGCCGGTGGCGGCGTCGCGCGCGGTGAGGCGGATCGTGTCGGCGAACCGGTCGGTGTGGTACAGCGTGCCGCCGGCGATGACCGGCGGCGCGTACCCGACGCCCAACTCGCACTCCCACACCTGCTTCAGCCCCTTCGCCGGCCACGGGGTGATGATGCCCTTTTCGGCCGACGCGCCGTCGCGTGTCGGGCCGAGAAAGGTGGGCCAGTCCCCTGCTGGGAGTGTGGGTGTGAGTGTGAGTGTGAGGAGAAATACAGTGAACAAACGAAGCATCGGCACGGCTCCTACGATCGTGTTATGCGTTCGTCCCTTGGGGACGAGACGCACTCTGCGCGTTCGTCCCCCAAGGGACGAACACTAAACCTGTCCTCTGTCCTCTATTCTCTGTCCTCTGTTTCCTATCGCCCGCCGACGGAGATACCGCCCTCGTAGCCCGGGAAGGGGACGATCTCGACGGGCGGGTTCTTCAGGCGACCGGTGTTGAACAGCCGGAGCGGGCTGTTCTTCAGCCCCGGCCCCGGCCCGATCAGCACGTTGTTGTTCGCGGTGACCGCCACGCGCGCGCCGCCGCGGAACTTCTCGTCGTAAGCCAGCCATTCGGCGAGCACTTTGCCTTTCCCGTCGTAGACGCGCACGAGCGGGATGGTGCCCGCGTCGAGGCCGACGACCGGGTTCGCGCGGCCGTCGCCGGTCAGGTCGGCCGCGGCCACGAACCCGCCGCCGCGGTACTTGTTGTCTACCGCCGGGAACTCGGCCAGGATGTCGCGGTTCTTCCCGTTGAACACCTTCACGGTGGTCACAGCGTTGCCGGGGCCGTTGACCGTGATGAGGTCGGGCGTGCCGTCGCCGTTCACGTCGCCCCACGCGATCCGCACCCCGCCCGTCACCTTCTGGTCGTGCGCGAAGAAGCTGTCGATCTCTTTGCCCTGCGCGAGGTCGAACACCTTGACGTGCTGCGACCCCTCGGCGTTCACGGCGATGGCGGCCCGGCCGTCGCGCATCAGATCGACGCCGACCGCGTACAGCCCGCCCTTCCACCCGGCGAACGGAACGAACTCGACCAGCAGGTTCAGGTCGCGCCCGTCGTACACGCGCACCGGGAGGGTGACCGGGACACGGGCCGGGCCGGGGGCGACGATCAGGTCGGGCACCCCGTCGCCGTTCAGGTCGGCCATGTCGACCCGCACGCCGCCGGTGAAGGTCTTGTCGTAGGCGAGGAAGTTGTACGCGACGGTGCCGCGGTCGTCGGCGTACACGCGCACGTGGGAGTTGTTGTCCGCGCCGACGGCGAACGCGAGCTGCTTGCCCGGCGGCGGGAACAGCGGCGGCGGGTTCGCCCCGTTCGGGTACGGGGGCAGGTTCAGCACGCTGCCGAGCCGCCGGTGCAACCCGTCCACCTTCTGTGCCTGGGCCTGAACCGCTTGCGGCAGTTGACGGGCGCGGCCCAGAATGGTGGTCGCGTCGGACCAGCGGGCCACCATCGCCTCGTAACTGCGCTTGATGAGGTCGGCGTCGGCGTCGTCGCGCACGCGCCGGGACAGGAGCCGCGGCTCGCGGGCGTAGAGGGCCAGCGCGCGGTCGAGCGCGCGGTCGTGGGCCGCGAGGTCGTTGATCAGAGTACGCAGCTCTTCGGTGTTGTCGTCGAGCGCTTCCGACAGGCGGATCAGCCGGCGCTTGAGGCGGGCCGGGTCGTTGTCGCCGGTGCCGAGGGCCGACGCGAGTTGGTGGTACGCGGTGTCGGCCCGCGCCAGCGACGCGGCCGCGGCCTGGCGCGCCGCCGGGTTCTGGTTCATCACCACGTTCAGCCCGGTCAGCGCGCGCTCGACGTCCGCGAACGCCGCGAACGCTTTCTCTTTCTGCGCGCCGCCACGGCGCACCAGTTGGTCGAGTTCGGCGGTCTGAAGAATGGCGTTCTCGACTTTAACGTTGACCGCGGCCCGCGCGACCGCGTTCAGGTTCGCCCGCGCCACGTCGGCCTTGATCGCTTCCAGGTCGAGGGCCAGTTGGCTGGTCCAGCGGGTGATGGACGATTGCCAGAACTGTTCGGGCGTTGCCCCGAACTGCTTGAACTGGATCACGCCGGGCGGCTTGCCGGGTTGGGCGGAGGCCAGCGCCGCGCCTGCCAGAACGAGGGCGCAGGCCGTGCCGAATCGGAGCCGAGTCATGGGGTGTACCTCGCGGGCCGAAATCGCTGGCGCGGTGCGCGCGCCACGGGGACGATTGTATCCGCACAGGAACCGCTTTTCGCGCGCCGCTTGCGCGAAAACCTCGCGAAGCCGCAAGCGGCACTCGTGGCTACAATTCGCCTCATCACACCGGAGGGCATCCCGCATGGTCCGCGCGCGTCAGGCCGTTATCACCGAACCGTTCAAGACGGGGGTCCGCGAGGTCGAACTGAACGACCCCAACCCGGACCAGATTCTGATCGCCGCCGAGTACAGCGCGATCAGTGCCGGCACCGAACTCGCGGTGTACACCGGCACGCACCAGTGGCTCAAGGATCCGAACCTGCCGGACTGGAAGTTCCCGTTCCGCTCCGGCTACTCCGCCGCCGGGCGCGTGCAGAAGGTCGGCAAGGACTTCCCCGGCGGCTTCCAGGAAGGCGACCGCGTCAGCTACCCCGGCAACCACGCCTCGGCCGAACTGCTCACCGTCGGCCACGAGCGGTGTCGCGTGTGGAAGATTCCCGACAACCTGGGCTTCGACAAGGCCTCGGTCGCGTGCATCTCGCGCTACGGCATGGGCGCGTCCGTCCGCGCCGGACTGACGCTCGGCCGCAGCGCCGCGGTACTGGGGCTGGGCATCATCGGCCAGTTCTCGCTGCGCTGCCTGCTCGCCGCCGGCGCGGGGCCGGTGGTGGGCATCGATGCGGTGAAGATGCGGCGCGACGCGGCGCTCGCGGCCGGCGCGGACCACGTCATCGATCCGACCGCGGGCGACGCGAAGCAACAGCTTCAGGCGTACCTGAACGCGAAAGGTGCGGAGGTCGTCGCCGACGCGACCGGAGTGCCCGACGCGATCCCGACCGCGATGAGCCTCGCTGTCGACGCCGGGCAGGTGGTGGTGGTGGGCAGCCCGCGCGGGCGCGCCAAAGAGGTCAACTTCTACGACGACTTGCACCGCCGCTACATCGAGGTGACCGGCGCGCACGGCAACATGCTGTTCGAGCCGGCACACACGCGCCTCGCGGGCGCGTGGGACATCGACAAGGCGCAGAAGTGGCTGATCCGCCAGCTCGCCGCCGGCCGCCTGAGCCTCGCCGGGCTGGTCACGCACACCATCACCCCGGACCAGCTCGGCGCGGCCTATGAGGGCCTGCTGAAGGACAAAGACAACTACCTCGGCGTGCTCATGAAGTGGGTGTGAGCGAATATTTCCGGCGAGCGGCGCGGCGTCAGCCGCCGGTGGCTGCACAACGCAGACG
>SXGS01055295.1_pt1 | contig 10629 bp, 8 predicted proteins | sample 3174681 | NCBI WGS metagenome assembly SXGS01 (sample SAMN11356861, study PRJNA531348) | freshwater metagenome | isolation source: freshwater sample F1-80 | place: China: Fuxian Lake, Yuxi | collected 2017-12-25
GACAACGCGAAAGCGTCGTTGCCGCTGCCTGCGGCTAAGAAGCCCCCGTCGCGCTGCGCGCGACCCGAGTTCCATCCATGACCAGGGTCAGGGTGCCCGCAGCCCCGAAAGTCGTCGATGGGGCCGGCGTGCACGCTGTGGTGTGCGGTCTCAACCATCGTTCCATCGGGAGCGAGGTACGACTCACGTTGACTCCCCATCACTCGGAAGTTTTCGCCATAACGGCTACGGCCGCGTTCGAGGTACCGTTTTTCGTGACCTAGCCACCCAAGATACGAATCGAAACTTCGGTTCTCCATCATGACGATCACCACGGTGTCGATACCGGAGTCGCCCGGAGCGCCTTCAAGCACGCTCCGCCAGTTCTCGCTGCGGTGGCGTTCTGATGCGAACGCACCTTCGGCGGCAGCAATCGCGGCCGATGAACCCACTGCAGATACGCCTGCGAGCTGCGCACCCAACTTCAAGAATCCACGCCGATCCATGACACTCCATCCATTACGTCATCGTTCGAGACCCAGATCATGGCGCGCGGAACCCGATCTTGCCAAGCGCGGTCTTGTCAACGTGACCGACCAGCAGGATGCGACTGCTACGGATCCGAGTTCGCAGAGGACCTCGCCGGTAGTCTCAAGACCATGGCGACCTTTGCGATGCTGTCCACCCTTGGCCCCGACGGCTGGGAAACCCTGCGGCAACACCCTGAACGGATTCACCAAGTTCGAAGCGAAGTTGAAGCGATCGGCCTCAAAGTCGTTGCCCAATATGCGCTGATGGGCCAATACGATTTTCTCAACATTATTGAAGCCCCCGACGAACACACGATGGCCAAAGCCGCCATCATGCTTGCGGCACGAGGCACCATGCGCACCACCACACTCGCAGCTATCCCGGTTGACGACCTTGTCGCCATGCTGCAATCCGATCTCCCCGACTAAAAAAACCAGAAACCAAAAAACCAAGAGTCGCTCGGGCGCGTTGCTTGGTTACTGCCACCAGGTTTGGCGCCGTCGCTCCTCCCGAAGATCATCTTCGGTGAATGGGGTTGGCAAAAGGGTGCCGTCGGAGCGGCGCAGTACCGTGTATTCAAGGCCCTGTTGGGCTTCGATGATCTCAGCAATCTCGAACCCTCGCGACCAGCGCGCCTCAAAGCGATTTCTCACTTCGACGTGGGCACCGATCTTCATGACGCCAGCGTACGCGCGCGCAACACCGATTGCTACCGTTGATCCGTGGCCTTTGTCAAAGTTTCGCCAACTCTGCGCTTGGAGCGCAAGCTGTGGGCTGCGGGCGATGAGATCGTGGTTGGCATTGATGAAGTAGGCCGTGGTTCATGGGCCGGGCCGGTCACCGTAGGTGCCGTAGTCGCGCCAAATGAACACCTCAAAGGTGTCCGCGATTCAAAATTGTTGAATGAAAGCAACAGAAATAGTGCAGCCAGCGATGTGCGGAGTTGGGCGAAGGCCATCGGGATTGGCCACGCCTCACATTCGGAATGCGATCTTCTTGGCATGACCGCAGCGCTGCGGTTGGCTGCAGAACGTGCATTGGCCCAGATACGAGCGGCGGGTTATGTGCCCGACCGCATTGTGTTGGACGGCAAGCACGATTACCTCGGGCTTGGATCCAAAGTGCGCACAGTGATCAAGGGTGACCAGACAGTGTTGTCGTGTGCCGCGGCGTCGGTGGTCGCAAAAGTGACCCGCGATGCCATGATGGTCGACGAAGCCGAGCACTACCCCCATTATGGGTTTGATACCAACCGGGGGTATCCAGCGCCAGCCCATCGGACCGCGCTCGAAGGGTACGGACCAAGTTCGATTCATCGCCGAAGTTGGATTTTTATGGATGGGCTGCTGTGGCCTTCGTTAAAGTTCGAACGACAACCCGCGTTGTTCTAGCCTCCAGCTATGGGTCAAACAATGACAGTCACCGTCACGAACGGCGCCCGCCGAGAAGTCCGGCACTTCGCCACGAACCGTTCGATTACCGGAATGTCGATTGAGCGTTTTGCATCGCCAGAGGCTGCGGCGCCCGGCTTGAAGGCCCCCCACATTCTGGCTCGCCGGCTCTTCGAACTCGGCGTGAAGAGCGTCAGCTTGTATTCCAATACTGTGACCGTTGAAGCCGATCCGTCGCAGTGGAACACGTTGGAACCCCAGATCATCGCCACCATTGAGCATTTGTTCCATTTCTACGGTGACCAGGCTGGCTACTCGGTTGAGGCCCTTGCTCCCTACGGCATTGATCGCAAACCTTCGCCGGTGCAGTAGTTAAAACCGGGAGCCCCAGGGCGCCGGTGCCACAGACAATTGACGTATCGAACGCATGTTCGATACGCTGTGAATGTGGTAGTCGATATTGGGTCAGTTGCAATAGGTGCTTGGGCGGGGTCCCGCCGCATTGCAGTTACGGGTTCGATGCAGCCATATCTGCCCGTTGGCGGGCTGCAGCGGGGCACGGTAACAACGATTGGCGGCGTTGGCGGTGCGGGTGTGACCAGCGTTGCGTTGGAGTTGGCTGCAGCGGTGACGAAGGTCGGCGAATGGGCTGCGTTCGTGGACCAAGGCTCACTTGGCGGGCGTGCCGCAATAGATGCCGGGGTAGCACTCGACCGGTGCGCGGTAGTTCACGGTGTTACTCCAGATCGGTGGGCAGTCACGATTGGGGCACTGCTCGATGGGGTCACGTTGGTATGTGCAGCTATCCCAGATCGTGTCGCGCTTGGGGATGCGCGTCGATTGCAAGCCCGAGTACGTGAACGGCAGGGTCTACTCGTCATCTTGGAAACTGTGCCAGGAATACGCGCAGGGCGATGGCCTGGTGAGGCAATGGTGCGTATCACAGTGTCGTTGGATCACAATGCCCAACGTCACTACGAAGTCCAAGGTAAAGGGGTTCCGCGTATCGCTGATGACTTGATCACTGATCACTTGCGGCTTGCTCAAGCGGGGTGATGTTTGTGTCGGGTGATGCTGTATCGGCACGGGCCTGTGTCGTGCAATGTTTGGATTGGCCCGTCACCGCCGCGTTCGCTCGTGATCCAAGTCTGCATGATGATGCCGTGATCGTACGCGAACGCATAGGTGCTCGTGACGTTGTACGAGGCGCGTCGAACGCCGCTCGAACGTTGGGTGTGCGCATTGGAATGCGACGGCGTGAAGCCGAAGCGTGCTGTGCCGATGCACAAGGAGTCACGAATCTTGTGGTGCTTGATGTGGATACCGCACACGAGGCGCGCGTGTTCGAAGATGTCGCCCGTGCGATCGAACAACTCACCCCGCGACTCGAACTCGATATTCCCGGACGGTTGAGCTTCGCCACCCGCGGGCCTTCTCGGTATTTCGGCGGCGATGATTTGTTGCGAACCGAAGTGTTTAGAGTTGTCTGCGCGTCGCTTGCGATGATTGATGTGCATAATGTGCGAGTTGGGATCGCTGATGGTCGGTTTGCCGCTCGCCTTGCCGCCCGTATGAATCGAGTGATTCCGAGCAACGAGTCAAAGAGTTTTGTTGCACCATTCCCCGTTGCTGCGCTGGGTGATGTCGAGTTAGCAGGGATGTTGGAGCGCTTGGGCTTACCAACATTGGGTGACTTCGCTGCGCTGCCAACTGATGCTGTGCTGTCGCGCTTCGGTACCCACGGAGCGCGGCTGCATGTCTTAGCTTCGGGCCATGATCCTGCACCGTTGAACCTCAGCTTGGTGCCCGCGGATTGTTCTTCGGGAATCGAATTTGACCCCCCGGTTGCACGGGTGGACGCAGTTGCATTTGCTGCCAAAACACTGGCTGACCAAATCGTTGCGCAGCTTGGTGATCGAGGGCTTGCCTGTACCCGAGTGTTGGTAGAAGCAGAAACTGAATATGGCGAACTGCTTTCGAGAAGTTGGCGGCACGATGACGGTTTTCAGCCTGCAGCGCTTGCAGAACGTGTGCGTTGGCAACTCGATGGTTGGCTACAGGCAAGTAATCCCTGTTCTCAACTTCTCGACTCTCAACTTCTAGGTGATGATGCGCGCGCGTATCAAGACATTGCAGTGATGGGCGAAAGCGGGCTTGACGGCACGGTTGGCGCGTTAACTCGTTTGCGACTCGAACCTGAAGAAGTCATTGCGATCCCGGCGCGGCAACTCGGATTCTTCGGCGGGGATCCTGGCGCCGCGATGAAAGCTGATCGTGTACTTTCTCGTGTGCAAGGGATGCTCGGATACGAGGCTGTGGGAACCTTGGTGCAGCAAGGCGGGCGTACTCCTCATGAACAGATTGCATTTGTGCCGTGGGGTGAGCCGCGTGCGGGGGTTCGGCCTTTGGGCATGAACGGAGAAATTGCGGCTTGGCCGGGGGCAGTGCCTGGCCCGTATCCGGCTCGCGTATTTAGCCCCGGAATTGTTGCGCGTTTAGCGGATCGCGATGGTGCGATGGTTCGTGTTTCGGTTCGAGGTGAAGCTGTTACCGAACCGCATCAATTGCAGTGTGAGGTGCTGCCCGGTGGCGGGGGAATGATTGCAACGTATGAAGGCCCGTGGCCCAGTGATGTGCGCTGGTGGGACGGAAGTCAGCATCAACGGTGCGTGCGCTGGCGCATCGTGATGGCCTCGGGGGTGACAGCTTTGATTTCCACGCGCGCACATGCTGTCACCATCGATGCGCTCTACGACTAGTGCGTGGGGCTGCGCCATTGTGTGTGCGTCAGCGGAGTTCGATAGGGGTGTAAGCCGTTTCGGTGCTAGCGCCCGTGCTAGCACCGGCGCTAGCACGGTGTTTTGGTGGGTGTGGGTGGGGGGGTGGGTGTGGGTGTGGGTGAACGAGTGTCGTAGCCCTTCGGTACGTTCGTCTCATGAGTGCAAAGTCAGCGGTGTTGTATTTCCGGGTTGCGCCGCAATTGCGAACGGCATTGTCGCTTGCGGCCGAGAGTGCTGGGGTGTCAATGAATGCCTATGCGATCCATGTTTTGGCGAGCGCGGTTGCGCCGCAATTGCATCAGCTGAACGCAGATTTGACCGATGGCACAACGGCAGTGCCCGATTCGGTTCCGTTGACGACGCAAGATCATGAACGGGCCATGCGATTGCGTCAGGCCGAGGTGAGGGCAGCGACGGCTCGGTGGGTGGATCGACATATTGGGACGCCGGAGTTACGGCGGCGGTGGAGGATGACCGACGACGAATTTCTGGAGTGGTATCGGCGTGAAGATCTGCCGTTCAGCGCCGATCCTGAACGGTTCATATTTCGCCGAGGTGCTTGACGAAACAAACGCCTTGCGGCCTCCTTTGCAAATCGAACATGTGTTCGTATACCGTACATGTGTGTACGCGGAGCTGCATTGCCATTCGAATTTTTCGTTCCTGGATGGAGCGAGTCATCCTGAGGAGTTGGTCGAGGAAGCATCGCGCTTGGGCCTGAGCGGGTTGGCGCTCACCGATCACGACGGCTTCTATGGAGTAGTACGTCTCGCGGAGGCGGCGAGGCCATTGGGGATGCCCACCGTTTTCGGAGCCGAACTCACCTTGGGGGCGCGAAAGATTCCCCATGGCACCGCAGATCCTCATGGTGATCACATTCTGGTGCTCGCGCAGGGCCCAGCGGGCTACGCGCGGTTGGCGCGCACAATCAGTCGGGCGCAATTGCGTGGTCAAAAAGGTGCGCCACAACTCTCGATTGAAGAATTGGCAAACGAGGCAGCCCACGGCGGCGACATCTTCATCTTCACGGGCTGTCGTAAGGGCGCGGTGCCCAAAGCGTTGATGAACGATGGGCCCGCCGCTGCGGCCTACGAACTGCAACAACTCGTTGCGGCGTTCGGAAGAGATCGCGTCTTGGTGGAGTTATGGGATCACGGTGATCCGCTCGATCGTCATCGCAATGATGCATTGGCAACTATTGCGACGCGTGCCAATGTGGAACTCATTGCGACTAACAACGTGCACTACGCAACTACTGCGCAACGGCAGCTGTACTGCGCGCTTGCCGCAGTACGAGCTCGTCGCAGCTTGGATGAGATGGATGGTTGGTTGCCCGCGAGCCCGCTCGCGCATCTCCGTAGCGCTGATGAACAACTTCGGAGATTTGCTCGTTGGCCAGGGGCAGTTGAACGAACTGTTGAGTTAGCGCAAGCGTGTGCCTTTGATCTCAAGCTTGCGGCTCCAAACCTTCCCGACTATCCGGTTCCGGATGGTCATAGCGAGATGACGTGGTTACGAGAACTTGTGCGTAAAGGCGCAACGGTCTACTACCCCCAGAGCCATCCCAATTATGAAGCAGCACAACGTCAGATTGTGCACGAACTGGCAGTGGTCGAACAGCTTGATTTTGCTGGATATTTTTTACTTCTGCATGACATTGTGCAGTTTTGCCGTACGCACGATATCTACTGTCAGGGGCGGGGGAGCAGTGCGAATAGCGCGGTGTGCTACGCCCTGGGCGTCACGAAGGCTGATGCAGTGGCATTGGGGTTGTTGTTCGAGCGGTTTTTATCTCCTGAGCGTGATGGGCCCCCAGATATCGATCTTGATATCGAGCATCAGCGTCGCGAAGAAGTGATTCAGTATGTCTACGATCGTTACGGTCGAGAGCGAGCCGCGCAGGTAGCCAATGTCGTCACGTATCGGCCGCGTAGCGCGCTGCGCGAGATGGCGAAGGCGGCAGGGGTAGCTCCTGGACAAGCCGATGCACTCGGCAAGTGGGTCGATCGTTGGAGTTCTTCGGCTGAAGCCTTTGGCGAACTCACCAGCAGCGACACCACCAGTGTTGGCGACACTCGCAAGCCCATGATTCCGAAGCTTGCACTAGATCTTGCTGCACAGGTGATCGATTTTCCTCGGCATCTTGGTATTCATTCGGGCGGGATGGTGATGGCTGATCGTCCGTTGATCGAATTCTGTCCGGTGGAGTGGGCCCGAATGGAAGGTCGCAGTGTGTTGCAGTGGGACAAGGAAGATTGTGCGGCGGCGGGTTTGGTGAAGTTCGATTTGTTGGGTCTTGGGATGCTCACGATGTTGCATCTGAGTTTTGATCTCATTCGATCGAGTGAGGGCATCGACATTGATATGGCAATGATCCCGCAAGACCCGCGGGTATACGACATGCTGTGTGCCGCCGACACGATTGGTGTGTTTCAAGTTGAGAGCCGAGCCCAGATGGCGACATTGCCGCGGCTGCGACCACGCACGTTTTATGACCTTGTCATCGAAGTGGCGTTGATTCGTCCTGGCCCGATTCAAGGCGGTTCCGTGCATCCTTACTTGCGGCGCCGCAATGGTGAGGAACCAGTCACCTATCCCCATCCATTGCTCGAGAAGTGTCTCGAAAAGACCTTAGGTGTCCCGCTGTTTCAAGAACAGCTGATGCAAATGGCAATCGACGTCGCCGGGTTTACGCCTGCAGAATCGGATCAGCTTCGTCAAGCGATGAGTTCGAAACGTTCGCAGGCTCGTATGGCCAAAATGCGACAACGGCTGATGGATGGCATGGCAGAAAACGGTATTACTGGCGAGACCGCTGAAGAGATCGCCACGAAACTTGAAGCGTTTGCAAACTTCGGCTTTCCTGAAAGTCACTCGGTGAGTTTTGCCTATCTTGTGTATGCGAGCAGCTGGGTGAAGTACCACTACCCCGCAGCGTTTGCTGCTGCGTTGTTGAATGCTCAGCCGATGGGTTTCTACTCACCTCATTCGATTATTCGCGACGCTCATCGACATGGCGTGTTAGTGCTGGGTCCAGATATCAACGCGTCGTCTCGTGATGCCACCTTGCAGCCTCGCCCAGCAAGTGATCCGATTGGTGAACCTCTACCGGGGCATTTTGCGGAACGCAGCGTGCACGCCATTCGTTTGGGGCTTCGCAGCGTCCGCGGTTTGCACGACGCGTTCTTGGATCATGTTGATGACGAACGAGTGATTGCGCCATTTCGAGACATCGAAGATTTTGTCCGGCGTACTGGTGCAACAGTGGATGCGATCGAAACCCTTGCTGCCGCTGGCGCGTTTGAAGCTTGCTTTGGATTAGGTCGGCGCCAAGCGTTGTGGGCCGCCGGAGCGTTGCGGAATGCGAGACCAGAAGTGCGTAGAGATGGCACCGTTGTCGCAACGTTGCCGGGTCTGTTGCCAGGAATTGATGCACCGCAGCTGCCTGGTATGACCGAGACCGAAGAAGTGGCGAGCGATTTGTGGGCGATGGGCCTCAGCGCAGGGAAGCACCCTACGGAATTTGTGCGAGAAGAACTCAGCCGCCAAGGCGTGGTGACTGCCGCGCAGTTGCGGGAGCTCCCTGATCGTTCGGTCGTGGAGGTTGCGGGTGTGGTGACGCATCGTCAACAACCGGAAACTGCAAAAGGCACAGTATTTATCAATCTGGAAGACGAGACTGGGCTGATCAATGTGATCTGCAGTAAAGGAGTTTGGAAACGATTTCGCACGGTGGCTCGAGGCGCACCCGCGCTGCGGGTCCGAGGAATATTGGAACGGCATCAGGGCGTCACAAATCTGGTTGCAGGGCGGATCACTCGCCTGCCGTCGCCATTGGCTGAATCGATCCGATCGCGCGATTTTCGGTAGCTCGGTGCGCAGGCGTTCGAGGGTAGTGCTCGGATCACCTCGTGATGACAGCTGTTGTTGCTGAACGGTTACCCGCACGATCGACGGCGCGCACGTAATAGCGCCCGCCAGTTGGAACGACGTAGCTGCGCACTGTGCTGGCAACGACGGCAATCACCCGGTCGTTTCTGATGATTTCGTAGTTCGGGGCAGACCCGGAATTGTCCGTTGCGGTCGACCACGTAATTGTCGTTGTGCTCTTCGCTCTAAAACTGCCAGGTTTTGTTGGCGCCGTGGTATCACCCGGACAGAATCGAGCAAAGCCGCCGAGCCACGCGCCTGCGGCACCTTCGATAATGTCGCCGCCAACCCATAAACACCCTGCCGTATCAGCAGTGAGTTCCCATGCGCCTTCACTCGTCGCAGCCGTTTTCCAAAGGGGTGAAAACGAGGGCACGCGCTGCATTGTCGCGGGGTCGAACAAACCAACCCAGCGAATGCGATCGACCCGGGTGTGGTTGGCGTCAAGTATTGACCAACCTTCGCAATGGCAGCCAACGGCCAACAAGCCATTGATCGCCGTCAGCGCCTGGATGTCGCCGTGGAGCGCCATCTTGGCACTTCGGCGGAAGTTGAGCTGGTCGTCGTACTGGGCTAGCCACTTCTGATTGCCGCCGTGAAAAATCATTCCGTTCAACTGGGTGATCGCCATTTGATTGAATTTCGTTGTGACATTGAAGCGAGGCGTACCAAGGCCCGTGACGAGCGAGCCGTCGACGACGTTCAGTACGGCGATTCCCGGACTCGGCGCCATCGACGCATCGAGCGTCCCCACACTCTCGAAGAAGCCAGCAAGATAGACGCGGGTGCCGTCACTCGATGGCGAAATGTCCATTGGGGTGCCGTCGGTGTATACCCGCCAATTGGGATCGGGTGTGCCGTCAGCGGCCGAGACCCTTGATACGCCACCTACAACGACTTCGTTATATGTCGGCCCGCCAGTCACTTTGGAGAAGCTGCCAGCAACATAGACCCAGTCACCTTGCACCATCATCGCTCGCGCGTAGGGGCGCGGAGAGCCGAAACGGGTCCCGCTTAATTTCGCGCTCCAACCCGGATCGACCGCGCCGGTCACGGGATCGAGCATCGCGAGCCCCGCGGTATTTGGCGCGCCATTCACGTGTGTGAAATTGCCGGCGATGATCAGCTTGCCATTCGGTGCTTGCGCAACGTCGAACACTGCACCGTCGAGCACGGGTCGAAAGGGTTGCTTCCATATCATCGTGTTGACATCGAACGCGGCTAACCATGGCTGGCTTACAGTCCCGCCGTTCCTGCCGTGTTTTACCGCACTGAACTTGCCGCCCACAAACATTGTGTTATTGACTTGTGCCAGTCCGTACACCGCACTTGCGCCACTGGGGTCGGGATCCGTGCTGGGCATCGTCGGGTTGACGACGCCCCAAGTTGAAACCTGCGGAATCGATGACGGGATTCTTGAACGTACTTCTGCTGCTCGACCGGCGGCTGGCAGCGACGTGAATCCTGCCGTCGCATCTGAAACCTTGGGGCGAACGAAGACTTGGGTGAACGGCACGGCCATGGAACTGCCCGTTGTCTTGGACCACAAAAATGACGCATAGCCACTTGTGCCTTTCACGGCTTTGCCATAGGCAAAGCCCTGTTTCGACGCATGCCACGCGAGTGGTGCAGTGTGTACTCGACGCCACTGGTCATCGAGTTGCACGTTGTACGTGGATTGTCTGCGCCATGAACCGCTCGGCCCAACGTTGGCCGCGCTGCCCGAGTCGAATTGCACATTCTTCAGCGATTGTCCGCTATCCATTTCCCACGTAAAGGATTTGAGCGCATAGGTACGCATTCTGGCTTCTTGCCATGATGTACCGGCTTTGTCTCTACTTCGTCGCAGGCGTATCCCATCGCCGAAGTACTCAAAGCTGCGCCCGGCAAACAGTGCGTTCACCGTTTCCGAAGAAACGGTCGCCGGCGCGAATGCTTTGGTTCCCGAAGGAATCATGCGCACTGAGGATGCGCTGCCTTGGCCAGCCCAATCGAACGTCCAATTCTCGCGGCCACGC
>SXGS01238358.1_pt1 | contig 10628 bp, 9 predicted proteins | sample 3174681 | NCBI WGS metagenome assembly SXGS01 (sample SAMN11356861, study PRJNA531348) | freshwater metagenome | isolation source: freshwater sample F1-80 | place: China: Fuxian Lake, Yuxi | collected 2017-12-25
AGCGGTCGCGACCTCGGCGGTGACCGCGGCGGCCGGCTTCTCCCGCCGCAGGTATGGATCGGCGGCGACGCGGAGCAGGCGCGACGGGTCGCGCGTGCACAGGGTGGCCAGGTAGGGCGCGCGCCGACACGCCAGTGCCAGGATGTCGATGGCGGCCGGTGGGAGCGTGTCGGGGTCGTGCCCTGTAGCGTCGAGCCAGCGTTCCACGCGGCGGGCAGCATCGGCCGGATCCGGTGCGTTTTCGGCGATCTGGCGCACCAGCGCGGGTCCCGTCACGGGCGGACGATACCTTGACAACCCGCGTGCCCCGCATTACGTAGGCGGTTGATTTTCCTGTACTCGACTCTGCTGAGCGAAGTCGAAGGACGCCCGATGCGAGACCTCTACGAAGTACTTGGTGTGTCCCGCGAGGCGAGCGCGGGCGAGCTCAAGAAGGCCTACTACAAGCTCGCCAAACAGTACCACCCTGACGTGAATCCCGGCGACAAGGCCGCCGAGGACAAGTTCAAGGAAGCGGCGGAGGCGTACCAGGTGCTCTCCGACGACGAGCGCCGCGCCCGCTACGATCGCTTCGGTCACGACAGCCTGCGCGGCGGCGGGGGCCAGGGCCCAGGCTTCGGCTCGGTCGAGGACATCTTCTCGGCCTTCGGCGACATCTTCGGTGACTTCTTCGGCGGCCGTGGCGGAGGTGGTGCCCGGCGCCAGGCCCGTGGCAACGACGTGCGCGTCGATCTCCAGCTCTCCTTCCCCGAGGCGGTGTGGGGCGCGAACAAGGAGATCAAGGTGCAGCGCGACGTGCCCTGCGCGACCTGCAGCGGCTCGGGCGCCAAGGTCGGCACCAAGCCCGAGAGCTGCAGCGCGTGCAACGGTCGCGGCCAGGTGGTGCACAACCAGGGCTTCTTCATGGTGCAGAGCACCTGCCCGCGCTGCCGCGGCGAGGGCCGGGTGGTCAAGGAGCCGTGCGTCGACTGCAACGGCCGTCGGGTGCAGGTCGAGACCAGCGTCCTGGCGGTGACGGTGCCGTCCGGTGTCGACGACGGTCAGACGCTGCGCCTGGCCAACAAGGGCGAGTCACCTCCGGGTGGAGGTCAGGCCGGTCACCTGTACGTCGTGCTGCACGTGCGCGGCGACGAGCGCTTTCAGCGCGAGGGCGACGACGTGATGACCGAGGTGCCGGTGAGCTTCGTGAAGGCGATCCTCGGCGGCGAGGTCGAGGTCCCGGTGCTCGACGACAACTGCGACGCGGTGACCAGCGTCGAGATCAAGCCGGGCACGCAGCCGGGCGATCACGTCGTGCGGCGGGGCGCCGGCGTTCCACGGTTGGGCAAGCAGGGCCGCGGCGATCAGGTGGTCCGGTGGAAGGTCGAGATCCCGACCAAGCTGACGGCGCGGCAGAGCGAGCTGCTGCGCGAGCTCGCGGGCGAGATGTCCGAGGACGTGAAGGCGGAGAAGAAGGGGTTGTTCGGGCGGTTGAAGAAGTAGCCAAGGACGGGAGCCCGAGCCCGAGCCCGAGCTCGATCTCGCCGCGGCTCAGTTCATCTCCGCTCGCTCGGCCAGCGCTTCGAGCACGTCGTTGACGAAGTCATCGGGCGGCACGAACTCGTAGTGCTCCTCGGTCTCCCGGGTCGGCAGGGTCCGGATCGCGCCGTCCTTCCACCAGAAGAGGTTGCTCGAGATCGAGCCGGGGCCCTCGGAGCAGAGGTTGCTGGCCATGACCACCATGGCGTCGATGGCGCGCAGCGCGCTGGGGTCGGTGATGACGTGCCAGATCAGCGTGTGGCGGTTGGGGACCGCCGCCAGCGCGCCGAACGGCGCGTCGGCGGGCACGAAGTCGCTCAGGAGCAGGAGGTTGCTGGCGACGAAGAAGCTCTCGCCGGTCATGGCCTTCACCACCGCGCCGCCGACGTCGATGTCCTCGACGGGCGCGCGCTCGGTGCGGCGCTGGTTGGCGAGCGCGGTGTAGTACAGCTCGTCCTGCGACACGCCCCACTTGCCGAGCGAGTCGGCGGCGACGGTCACCACGTTCGAGGGCAGATCGTAGCAGAGCACCGCGGTGAGATCGTCAGCCACGTCGCGGAGCACGAACTGCTCGCTGCCGCCGGTGAAGGTGTCGCGGGCGTAGAGCCGCATCTTGAGGTGCGGACGGGCCGCCGCCAGATCGGCGCCGAGCTGGCCGGCCAGCTCGCGGTCGCCGCGGCCCGCCACCAGCGCGTCGAAGTGGGACGCGATGACGAGGGGGAACGAGTCGATCCCGGCCGTGCGGCAGAGCTGGGCCAGGTTGGTCAACCCCAGCGCTTCGTCCTCCTCGCTGCCCCAGCGCGCCCACAACACGCCCTCGTCGACGCGGTAGGCGACGTGGCGCCGGGTCAGCTCGGCGGTCAGCGCGACCGCGAACTCGCGCCACTCCTCCTCGGTGAGGAACTTCGCCCACGCCGGGCGTGCGGCGGGATCGAAGCCAGTCGAGGGCGAGGGATCAGTCGACGAAGAGGACATGGGTCTGCATGAGGTCGGCGCGCGACGTGAAGGTGGGCTTGCCGGCCTCGATGGCCGCGCATTGAGCGGTGCGGAACGACGGAAACGCAGGTCGTCCGAGCAGGTAGGCGCCCAGCGATGACATGGTCGGCTCGTGGCCGACCACCAGCACGGCCTGCCCGCGGGTGGTCAGCTCCTCGGCGGCGCGACGGGGATGGCAGCCCGGCGCCAGCGAGGGCAGGGCCTCGACGACGCCCAGGAAGTCGAGGCCGTTGGCCACCAGCTCGGCGGTCTGCAGCGCGCGCGGCAGGGGCGATGACACCACCGCGTCGAGCTCGACGTGCTGTTCGCGCAGGAGCCTGGCCAGGCCCCGCGCCGCCTCGCGTCCCCGCGCCGACAGCCACCGAACATCGTCGCTGCCGGCGATGTCCTCGGACACCGCTTCGGCGTGGCGGACCAGGTAGAGCTTCACCGGGGAGGACGCCTCGGCATCGAGCATCCCGTGCCGGTCCCAGGCTGTCAACGCGTCGGTCGCGCGCTCTTCGATCTTACGGCTTCGGGAGCAGCTCGGCCGGGATGGTGTTGGGCATCTCGGGCACGCGGTTTCCGTAGATCCACGCGTAGGCGAAGAAGCTGCCCAGCACGCGCTTGGAGTAGTTGCGGGCCTGGTCGTCGACGATGCCCTCGATGAACTCGTCGGCCGGCCAGGTGCCGCGCTTCGTGAGTGCCTTCTTCACGTAGCCCTCGCCGGCGTTGTACGACGGCGGCACCAGGTGGACGAAGCCGTTCCACTGCTTGAACAGGAAGCCGAGGAAGCGCGAGCCGATGGTCACGTTCTTCTCGGGGTCGCGGAGGTTCTCGCGGGTCGGCGCGATGCCGGTGCCCTTGGCGAAACGGGTCGCGGTCGAGTTGATCATCTGGGTCAACCCGATGGCGTTGGCATACGACTCGCGCAGCGGATCGAAGGCGCTCTCCTCGCGCACGATGGCCTGCAGCACCTCGAGCACCACGCCGTTCTTGTCGGCGTGGGCGGTGAGCAGGTCGACGAACGCGCGCGGGTACGCGATCTCCCAGCGGGCGCGGTTGGCGCCGACTGGCCACTGCCGCTTGAAGTCGAGGATGTGCCAGCGGGTGGGCCAGTGCGACGTGGCGTGGCGGCCGGCGCGGTCGTAGAGCCAGGCCATGGCCCACAGCTTCTCGACGCGGTCGGCGTCGTCGACGCGCTTCTTGTCGGACGGCGCGACCAGGCCGAGCGTGCGCAGCTCGGCCTCGGCCTGATCGCCCAGACCCAGCTTGATCAGCTCGACCGCGCGCGCGAAGCCGGGCGTGGCGTACTCGGCGCGGGGCTGGAACTGGAAGGCCGGCGCCGCCGGGTCGAAGCCAGGCGGCGCGGCGGCGATCGTGGCGGTCAGCTCGGTGAATCGCGCCGGCGCGACCTCGCGGATGCGATTGAGCGCCAGCATCGCGTAGTACGAGACCGGGTAGCTCTCGACCGCGCTTTGCCACGAGGCCAGGGCCAGGTCGCGCTTGCCTCGCCGCTCCTGGGCCCGGCCGATCCAGTACTGGGCCTGGCCCTCGGCCCAGTAGTTGTCGTCGACGGGCGCGGCCGCGATCTGCCTGGTCCAGTAGTCGATCGCCTTCTTGTCGTCGCCGTCGCGGTAGGCGCGCCAGCCCAGGCGCCACATGGCCTCGGCGCGCATGTCGCCGGCCGGGAAGTCGCGGGTCAGGCGCTCGAGCGCGGCGGTGACCTTGGCGCCCTCGCCCAGGTCGGCCCACTCCTCGGCCTCGCGCAAGAGCGCGTCGTCGGTGAAGCTGTGCGCCGGATCGACTTTCTGCGCCGCCTGGTAGCGGGCCACCGCGGTGGTGCGATCGCCGTGGAAGGCGTAGGCGCGGCCGGCCTGGTAGTTGGCGCGGATCTCGAGGTCGGCGTTGCCGGCGGCCTTGCACGCGGCCACGGCCTCGTCGAAGCGCGGCGCCGCGGCCCGACGGTCGCGGGCCTTGAACAGGCTCTGCGCGCGGTGATAGGTGGCGAGGCAGGTGTCGGCGGGCGTGACGCCGGGTGCGGCCAGCGCCGCCGCGAAGTCGGCCTCCGACTCCGGGTTGCGCATGGCCTCGAAGTACACCATGCCGCGCGCGACCAGCTCGGTGGTGGTGAGCGGCGCCGCGGTGCCGCCGGCGCCGCCCTTGGCCAGCTCGGCGAGCTTGGCGCTCGCCTTGGGGCTCCACGACGACAGCGGATCCTCGACGGTGATGGCGCGCAGCGCGGCGACCGCCTCGTCGACCGGCAAGCCGGTGGCGGCGCCCGGTGTGGTTCGAGCCTGCTCGATCACGGCCTCGGCCAGGCGGAAGCGGGCCTCCGAGCGGCGGATGCCCTTGGGGCGGCGGGTGAGGTAGCCGCGGTAGTGGGCGGCGGTGGCGCCGGCATCTGCGCGGGCGCGCAGCAGGTCGCCGACCAGGAGCTCGGCGTCGGCGCCGGCGATCGAGTCGCTGCTCACGGCGCGGGCCAGATCCATGGCGCGATCGGTCTGATGCGCGAAGTAACGAGCCCGCGCCTCCTCGTACGTGATCCAGTCGGTAAGCACGGGCAGTGCGGCGCGGGCCTCGGCGAAGCCGTCGGCGGCCTGTTCCCACGTGCCGAGGCGCGTGCGGGCCAGCGCGGCCAGGAGCGCCGCGCGACCGCGCATGGCAGGGTCGCTGGCCGGCAGGGCGGCGCGCACCTTGCTGAAGCCCTCGGCAGCGGCGGCCCAATCCTCGAGGGCAAAGCGCTCGGCCGCCGCCTTGCCGGCGCCGCTGTCGAACCATGGATGCCCCATGTCCTCGGTCAGGGCGGCGACCGTGGGCGTGGGTGGCGCCGGCGGTGTCGCCGGCGTGGCGCTGCCGCCGGCAGGGGCGGTACCGGTAGAGCCGTGATCGGGGAGCGGCGTGGTGGTGCGATGACCGCGCGAGTCATCCCCCGAACACGCCGACACGAACACGCCGACGAGGATCCAGGGAGCTGGTCGCATACCTGAAGCTAACAACGGGGATCCAATGCGGCAAATTCCGCGTCCCGATCGTCCAGGCCCAGGTCCACGTCCACCTCCACGCCTACGTCCACGGCGTTGCCGTTCAGGGCGCGTCGATGCGGGCGGGCTCGATGGTCTCGGGGATGAAGCGCAGGTCGACGAGCTGATCGATGTCGATCGGCTTCTGCAGGATGCCAGCCTTGATGGCGTACTTCATGATCTCGCCCAGCTCGTCCTTGGTCGGAGTCAGCATGCGGTAGCTGACCCGATCGGGTGGCTGGGTCAGCACGTACTCCAGCAGCTTCTGGTCCTGGCGGTAGTAGGGGGCCGCGACCTTGGCGGCGGCCAGACGGTTCTGCTCGGCCCACTCCCCCGACTCGGCGATGCCGCGCACCAGATCGCGCACGACCTCGGGCTTCTCGTTGATCAGCTCCTCGCGCACCACCAGCACGCACGAGATGAAGCGCGGCCAGAGGTCCTTGGCGTGGTAGAGCACGCGGCCGGTGCCCGAGACCTCGGCCTTGGCGGCGTGGGGCTCGCCGACGAAGTAGGCGTCGATCGCGCCGGCCGCCAGGGCCGACGGCATGTCGGGCGGCGGCATGTCGACGAAGTTGATCTCGTCCGGCTTCATGCCCTCGTCCTCCATCACCTTCACGATGACCAGGTACTGGTTCGAGAACTTGCTCGGCCGCGCGAAGGTCTTTCCGCGCAGGTCGCGCAGGCTCCGCGCCGTGGAGTGCTTGGCCACCATCACCGTCGAGCCGTCGCGGTGGCCGAGGTAGACGATCTTGACCGGCACGCCCTGGGCACGCAGCACCATGGCCAGCGGGGCCAGCAGGAACGTGGCGTCGAGCTCGCGGGACTTGAGCGCCTCGACCACGGTCGGGAACTCGGAGAAGCGCTGCGACACGAACCGGGTCGAGGTCGTCGTGGTCCTGGTCGCGAAGTCGGTGACCGGACACGTCAGGTGACAGGTCACGGGCAAGAAGCCGACCCCGAGCTGGGCCCCGGCGTACGACCTCTTCACCTGCCACGGCTTGTGGTGGAGCAGGGACAGCACGACCAGCGCGCACGCGGTGACCGCCGCGACCCGAAGCCAGAAGCTGCGCACGGCCGTATCTTACCGTGCTTCGTCGGGCGCGGCGCCCTCGCCAGCATCGCCGCCGTGGATGCGCGCCGCCGGCAAGCCGCCGTCGGGCACGGCGCGGGCCACAGCTCGCTGGCGCAGGAACCGGCCGACCACACACAGCCCGCCGCCGGCGACACCCAGCTCGAGCGTCCAGCGCATCACCTCCCCGAGAGGCATCAGCCGCAGCGCGCCCAGCTGGATGATGCGCGGCGCCAGGAGGACGAAGGCGGCGCCGATCATCAGGTGACCGGCCCGGGCGCCGGGGACGACCGCGCCGAACACCAGGCCGGCGGCGGCCGCCGCGATCAGGAAGCCGGCGTCGATGGTGTGGCGTTCGATCGAGCCGCCCTTGGTCGCGTGGTGGAGCGTGGTGAAGACGACCACGCCCAGGCCGACCGCCGCCCCCATCATCATCACGCCGGTCGCCACCTCGGGGTAGTTGCCGGCCCCCACGTGCCAGCGCCGCATCGCCCAGGCCGCACCGAGCCCCAGCGGCGTCCCCACCGCGATCACGGTGAGCGCGTCGCGGTCGAACGTGGTCATGCCGAAGCGGGCCACGCCCGGGACCAGCACGAACGCGATCACCACCGCGACCACGACCTCGGTGAACCGCATCCCCGGACGCAGCTTCCGCGCCACCGTTTCGCCGTAGCCGGCGGCGATGGCGCCGACCGCGGCCAGGCCGAGGCTGGGCAGGCGCAGGGTATCGGCCAGGTTGAGGACGAGGATCACGGCCGCGCCGACGATGATCCACACCGTGATCAGCACGTCGGCGTGGCGGTTCGTGCTCGGCCGATCACTCACGCGACGAGCGTACACCTACCACTCAGGCCAGGCCCAGCTCCTCGAGCAAGGTCTCCTCGGCGGCACCGACGCCGGGGTCGGCGGGGCCGCGCGGCCGCTTGCCGGCCGGCAGCTCGAGCACCCGCCGCACCGACGACGGGCGTGCGCCGAGCACGACCACGCGATCGGCGAGCTGCACCGCCTCCTCGATGTCGTGGGTGACCAGCACGACCGTGCGCGGCCGCGCCGCCAGGGTGGTCACCAGCTCGCGGCGCATGCGCACGCGCGTCTGGTAGTCGAGCGCGCTGAACGGCTCGTCGAGGAGCAGGAGGTCGGTCTCGGCCACCAGGGCGCGGCCCAGCTCGACGCGCTGGCGCATCCCGCCCGAGAGCTGGTGGGGGTGGTGATCGCGGAACTCGCTGAGGCCGGTGGTGGTGAGCCAGTCTTCGACCTTGCGGCTGGCCTCGGCGTGCGAGGTGCCGCGCGGCACGCCGGCGGAGACGTTCTCGGCCACGGTGAGCCACGGGAACAGGCCGCCGTCCTGGTAGATGGTGCGGCTGGTGCCGGCGCGCTCGAGCTCGCCGCGGGTCGGCCGCAGGTGACCGCCGAGGATGGCGAGGAGCGTGCTCTTGCCGCAGCCCCACGGCCCGACGCAGGCGAGCAGCTCACCTTTCCTGACCTCGAGGTCGAGCCCGACCAGGACGTCGAGCCGTTCGTAGGCGAAGCCGACCCCGCGCAGCGATGCAGCGACCGCCGGTTCGCTCGCCCTCGCGCTCATCGGTCGAATCCCCAGCGCACCGACCGGGCCCGGGCCAGGCGCGCGAAGGCGAAGTCGAGGAGTACGCCGATCGCGCCGATCGTGATCATGCCGACCACCACCAGATCCATCCGCAGGCCGTTGCGGGCGTCGATGATGAGGAAGCCGAGGCCGCTGCGCACGGCGATCATCTCGGCCGCGACCACCACCATCCAGGCCACGCCGATGGCCACACGCAGGGCGGTGAGCAAGTGCGGCATGATCGCGGGCAGCGTGATCTGGAACAGGATCTCGCCGCGCCGCAGGCCGAGATCCTCGGCGACCCGGTAGTAGACCTTGGGCACGGACGCCGATGCGGCCGCGGTGGCCAGCGCGATCTGGAAGAAGGTGGCCAGGAAGATGATGAAGATCGCCGGCGGATCGCCGATGCCGAACCAGATGATCGCGAACGGGATCCACGCGATCGGCGACAGCGTGCGGAAGAAGTTGATCCACGGCAGGAGCGCAGCCCGGGCGCCGGACGAGCGGCCCAGCACCAGGCCGAGCGGCACGGCGGTCAGGCAGGCGCCGACGTAGCCGAAGGCGACGCGGTAGAGCGACGCGACGATGTCGTCGAACAGGCGGCCGTTCTCGACCTCGCCGACGAAGGCGCGCCAGACCTCGTCGGGCGCCGGCACGGTGCCGGTCGGGAACATGCCATTGGCGTGGGCACCCCACCACGCCGCCAGCAGCGCCGCGCCGACGAGCGCGGGCCATGCACGATGAAGGACCGGAGTCGGTGTCGCCACGAGATCAGGGGCGAGTCGGCTCGATCGCCGGACTGGCGACCGCGACGCAGTTGCGGCCGGCGTCCTTGGCCTGGTAGAGGGCTCGATCGGCGGCGGCGATGAGCTGGGAGGCGGTGGCGACGTCGACGGTGGGATGGACGGCCACGCCGATCGAGATCGTGATCTTGACCGGGGCCGCCTCGTCCACGTTGATGGCCAGCGCCTCCACCACGCGGCGCAGGCGCTCGGCCAGGTTGTGGGCGCCGTCATCGCCGATGGCACGCGACAGCACCACCAGCTCCTCGCCGCCGTAGCGAGCGACGACGTCCTCGTTGCGCACCGCCTGCGACAGGGTGGCGGCGATCTCGGCCAGGACGGCGTCGCCGGCCAGGTGGCCGCGTTGATCGTTGACCCGCTTGAAGTGATCGACGTCGACCAGGAGCAGGGCCAGGGACGTGCCGTGGCGGCGGGCGAAGCGCAGCTCGGCGTCGAGCCGGTCGTCGAAGTAGCGCTTGTTGTAGAGCCGGGTCAGCGGATCTCGCAGCGCCGACTCGACCATGCGCTGCTGGTACGAGTCGTCGAGCGCGTCGTGATAGGTGAACTTGAGGATGGTGCTGCGGCCGAGCTGGATCTTGTCGCCGTCGACGAGCTTGATCGGCTGCGCCAGGCGGGTGCCGTTGATGAAGGTACCGTTGCGGGCCCCAGCGTCCTCGGCGACGATGTGGTCGCCGTCGCGGCGCAGGCGCATGTGGTGGCGCGAGACGCCATCGTCGTCGATCGCCACGTCGGCGGTATGGCCGCGGCCGATCACCAGCACCGCGCCTTCAACGCGGAAGGTGGCGCCGACCCGCGGCCCCGACAGCACGACCAGGCAGGCGCGATCGCGCCGCGAGACTTTGCTCTCGCCGGCTTCGTGCGTCTGGGTGACGCTGGTATCGACGTCCCACTCGGACAACCCGGCGACTGTAACTCAGGGGCTCACCGAGATCACCGACGGATCGTCGAGACCCGCGACCCAGGCGGCAACGATCAGCTCGCCCCCCGGTCCGACCTCGACCGACCGGATCCGCTCGCCCAGCCGGAGTACCACTCGATCTCCGACGAGGATCTCGCGGCCGGCGACGGTGCTCGCGCGCCCGCGCCAGCGCAGCGGCGGCGCCGGGGCGTCGTTGGCCAGGGCCGGCACCGTCCAGCTCGATCGCGTCGCGCCGGCGACCACGGTCAGGCCGCCGCCGCCGGTGAGGGTGGCGATCGGCGCGGTCGCCAGCGCCGCGCACTGGACGAGCGCGGCGTCGGGGAGGCGGCGCAGGCACACCACGCCGGTGGCGTCCCCGATGGCCAGCCAGTGGGGCGCCAGCCACCGCAACGCGGTGACGTCGGCCCCGATCGGCCAGGTCGCGGTGATCGTACCGGAGGCCAGATCGATCGTGCGTACCTCCTGATCGTCGCCACCGACCCACGCCCGATCGCCGTTGACGGCGAGGGCCACCAGGTCGCGCTCGGCCGGGCCCAGATCCACGCGGCGGCGCTCGCGCCCGCTGTTCGGTTCGCGGACGACCAGGGCGAAGCGCTCCTCGAGCTCGATGGTCACCACCGCGGCGCCCTCGGCGGTCTCCGCGGCCGCGGCGGCGTAGGCCAGGCTGCCACGGGCCAGCACGCGGGTGGCCGCGGGCAGCGTCACCGTCGAGGTCGGGCGCGGGCCGCAGGCAGCGCCG
>SXGS01527988.1_pt1 | contig 10627 bp, 9 predicted proteins | sample 3174681 | NCBI WGS metagenome assembly SXGS01 (sample SAMN11356861, study PRJNA531348) | freshwater metagenome | isolation source: freshwater sample F1-80 | place: China: Fuxian Lake, Yuxi | collected 2017-12-25
CTGCTGCCGTCCTGCCCCATGTACTGGTGCATCATCGACATTTCGTTGAATGCACCGGACGTCTGCTGAGCCTTGGCGTCTTTCTGCGCCTGCTGCTCGAGCTTCTCCATCAGGCGATGGTGCTGCATCTCCATCTTCTCTACATTGCCGGAACGGCCTTCGATGGCGTTTTCCAGCACTGTCTGGCCCTTCAACTGCTGGGTCCAGCCCGGCATCGCAACCGGAGTGGCATGCCCTTGATGGGCCCCCTCTCCTGATCCCGCCGCAAACAGCCCTGGCGTTGCCACCAGACTGCCGGCCAGCAAGACGCTTTGCAGCATCAATGCCAGCCCCGTGCGGCGCCGCCTGCGCGTTGGTTGAAACACATCACCCCTCATAGTACGGCCTCCCCTGTTATGCCCGCCTCACCAGACGGATTGGTTGAAACGACTCGTCACTCGCATTTCGTTGCCCGCCCGATAAACCGCATCGCATCTCACGACCTTCGTTAAGCGCTGGTGGAGGGCTCCTCCTTGCAGAGGAAAGGGCCATTCGGAGGCCGGTCCAAAATTACCCAGACCCCCACCAGCAGCGCTACGTATTTGCAACTTGCATGCCCCATGAAGCTATTCGCAAAAATCAGCCGTTATTCCCGCCAATACTGCGATTTCCACTTAATGCCACGGTAAAATAAAGAGGTCCATTTCGGTCAAACCTCCACAAGACTAGACAGCTAAAAGCATAGAGAACGGCAAATCACAACATTTCAAGTAGATGCACTGTCTAGCCAGTTAGACAATTACAACTGCACGATGGGGAGAAAGTGGGCAGAGGCCAGGCTCAAAAACAGAAATTCAAGGCATGGAACGTCAAACGTGAGCTGTAAAAGGTAAAACGATTCGGAGGGGAATCACTCGATATCCCTGCGTCTCACTTTTCACGTTTTACCTTTTACGGCTCTTGAGAGCGATGCAGAAGGACTTCCTCAACGGCCTGCTAGACATCACCCAGTTCGTAGATCCGAAGCTTGTTATAGAGGCTGGCTCTGCTGATCTTGAGGAATTTGGCAGCCTTGACGCGATTGCCTCCGGTCTGCTGAAGCGCTTGCAGAATTCTCCCGCGCTCGGCCTGCTGGGCGGCTCCCCGCGCCACGGTGCGGAGATCATGCCCCGCCTCTTCTGGTCCCGCAGCCACAAGATCCTTGCACTGCAACTCGGGCCCGCTCGTGGTGACGACCGCCCGTTCAAGGCAATGTTGCAGCTCCCGCACATTGCCGGGCCAAGGGGCCTGAGTCAACGCCTGCATCATCTCCGGCGTCACATGACGGACGTCCTGCCGATGGCGCGCGCAGGATGCCGCGACAAAATGCTGCACCAAGAGAGGAATATCCTCTCGCCGATCCCGGAGTGGCGGCAGATAGAGGGGAAGCACAGCGAGCCGATAATAGAGATCCTGACGAAAGGCCTTGGCCTTGACGAGTTCGGCAAGAGCCGTATTCGTTGCGGAAATGACGCGTACATCAATCTTGATCGATTGATTATCTCCGACCGGCTTGATCTCTCCCTCTTGCAGCACCCGCAGCAACTTGGCCTGAAACGTCGCCGGCGTGTCCGCAATCTCATCCAGAAAGATCGTGCCGCCATCGGCTTCCTCAAACAACCCTCGTTTCGAAACATGGGCGCCCGTGAAGGCCCCCTTCACATGCCCAAATAACTCGCTTTCTAACAATGTCTCCGGTAGCGAACCACAATCAACCACAACAAAAGGTTTATCCCGTCGGTAGCTCGTACAATGGATCGTCTTGGCAACCAATTCCTTGCCAGTGCCGCTTTCCCCTTGAATCAACACAGTTGCGCTACTGTCAGCCACCAGCCGGATCATCTCGAAAAGTTCCTGCATCGGCTTGCTCGAACCAATCAATCCACCAAGCCCTCCATCATCCCGCACCACTGAAATATCAGTCCCCGCACCGCTTCTAAGATGCGACAGCCCCTTGAATCTCACCAGCACGGACTCGACCTCACCGCCGCTCGCAATGAGCGGAAAAGCCTGATGCATCCCGCAAGCAGTGCCATCCACTCCAGAAGAACAACTTACGGATCGGACATCGGGCGATTCGAACAGAATTGTCGCAGGGCAGGCACCGCAGGGATCCTCCCGATGCGCAAAAGCCTCATAACATTTCGCTGAATGAGCAGATGAGGGAGACGCCTTCTCCAGCCATGCGGACTCGTTCGCATACACGACATTAAAATTACGATCCACCACCGCCACACGCTCGGAAAGCCCACTGGCTAATTGCTTGATGGCTTCCAGCCGAGCAGCAAGAATGGGATCAATGCAGGAAGGAACTGCAGAAGGGAGCTCTTGAGATCCGGCCATCTCATGCCTCGTGATAAATTAAAGATTCTTGCCATACACAAATTCAGTTAGTTGTTCTCTAATGCCTGGCCTAGAAGCCTCTGCACGACCCTTTTCAGCTCGCTCAGGTGAACCGGCTTATCGAAATAGGCCTCGACGCCAATCGCCAAGGCATCGGCTTTCGTCTTGGAATCCCCAAATGACGTGAGCAATACAATCGGCACTCCAAGAGCAAGGGTTCGAAGCCTAGAAACATAATCCAATCCGCCAGCCGGCATACGGAGATCCGTAAGAATCAGTGCCGGACAGGTATCCAACACCGATTGAATCGCCTCATCTCCATTGGTCACTTCTCGAATCGACACCCCCAGATCCCAGAGTTCATCACAAAGGAGGCTCCGCATTGCCTGGTCATTCTCTGCGATAAGCAGCACCACTGGCCTCTTTTCCGCTATCACATTCATTGCCCCTTGAACCTCTTGCGAGAAAATAGATTCACAATCCGTGCCAGTCTGGCCCCGATCGATTACTAGGATAGGAATTCGTAAGCACGCGGGCCTGCTTAATATTCTGGCAGGGTCAGCTGGCGTATAATAAGAACCGCCTGAAACCTGGTGAGAGTTGGGACAGGGGCTAGCCAATTTCTGTCACAAATCTCGCCAGAGGACAAAACACGGCTAATCAATTTTCTAAAGAAATTAGGCCTCTATGGTAAGAAAGCACCGGTTGTCTCGGCCCCGTCCAGAGGAAGTCGAATCTTAAAGGTCGTGCCCTTTTCGACAACACTCTCGAGCGTAATAGTCCCACCATGTTCCTCAATAATCCCCTTCACCACCGTAAGGCCCAAGCCCGTCCCCTGCCCAAACTCTTTGGTGGTGAAAAATGGATTAAACGCTTTCGAGCGGATCGCCTCAGGCATGCCATGGCCCGAATCGGCAACGTCGAGGCGCACGTAATTGCCCTCAAGGGCGAGACTCAGCCTCAGACGGCCTCCTTCCGGCATGGCATGAAGGCTGTTCATCACAAGATTGATGAGCACTTGCATAAGCTGATCACGGTCGGCACGGACAGGAGACAGAGGCGGCGCAATCATCTTCTCGACCACTATGCGACTATGGGAGAACCGTTCCTGGAACATCTCCAAACTCTCCTCCACGATCGCACCAAGATCGATAACCCGCCGCTCTGGCGTCCTCCGCCTAGCAAAAGCCAGAAGCTGATTCATCACCTTGGTGATGCGCTCAACCTGCGTAACGATCGTGGCAAGCCCCTTCCTCATTCCTTCGTCAGCGGTGCGATGGAGCAAATATTCTGCACGGCCCAAAATGACATTCATCGGCGTCCCAATTTCATGCGCCATGCCGGAGGCCACGGTGCCTAACTCCGCCAACCGCTCTGCCTGCCGGAGCTGCGCCTCCAGACGTTTGCGCTCAGAAATATCCACGACCGACGCCACCACTCCGCGGCCCGTGGCGATCTGAATGGGCGTGAGTCCGATCTCAACAGCAAATTCGCTTCCATCCTTCCGCAAGCCGAATAGCTCGCGTCCCCGCCCCATCGATCGTGCCGACGGATTCTTCATGAAACCCGCATAGTGCTTCTGGTGCTCGGATCGAATGCCCCCAGGAATGAGTACCTCGATAAACTGGCCAAGCAACTCTTCCCTTTCGTAGCCGAACTGGTAAAGAGCGGACGCATTTACCATCACAATCTTGCTATCCTCGCTAACGAGCAACATACCATTAGGAGCAGCCTCCACAATGAGACGAAATTGCTCCTCACTATCGTGCAACGCCTGACTCACGCTGGCTTCTTCCCCTCGATCTCTCCCAGCCGCCGATAGAGCGTCTTGCGGTCAATCCCTAGCATCTGCGCCGCTTGATACTTGTTGCCGCCAGTCTTTTCGAGGATCTTCAAGATGTATTCCTTTTCCACTTCGACCAGCGACAGAGTCCGGTCCGCCGCATCGTCAAGAAGACGCCGATCACCCCTGGTTCCCTGAATCGCCACAGGGAGATCGTCCGGGACAATTTTTTCGCTCCGAGTAAGCGTGACAGCCCGTTCGATGACATTTTCCAATTCACGCACATTACCTGGCCAAACATAATCCACTAACATCGCCAAAGCAGACCCACTCACCCCCTGAATCTGTTTCCCAAGAACTTCCGCACACTTTTTCATAAACACATCCACGAGCAACAGAATATCTTCGCGGCGTTCACGCAAAGGAGGCAGACATAGCTCGATCACATTGAGCCGGTAGTATAAATCCTCTCGGAAACGTTTCGCCTTAACCTCCTCCGTCAAGTGGCGATTTGTCGCCGCAATGATACGCACATCAACGGCGATCGGCTTATTTGCCCCCACACGGCGAACCTCTTTCTCCTGAATCGCCCGCAAAATCTTAGCCTGCAACATTAGCGGCAGCTCGCTGATCTCGTCTAGAAACAACGTACCCTTCTGCGCCTCCTCAAAGAGGCCCCGCTTGTCCATCTTCGCATCCGTAAAGGAACCGCGCATATGACCGAATAGTTCGCTTTCGAGTAACTGCTCCGGAATAGCAGCGCAGTTGACTGGGATAAAGGGCGCATCTTTACGGTCGCTATTATAATGGATGGCCTTCGCCACCAATTCCTTGCCCGTACCGCTCTCACCGGTAATCAACAGATTCGTGGGGCTGTCGGCGACACGCCGGATCAGGTCGAACACCGCCTGCATCGGCTTGCTCTTACCGATGATGTGATGGAAACTATATTCCTTGTGCACTTCCCGCCGAAGCCGGCTCACCTCCCGCCGTAATCTGGCTTCGCGGATCACCCGCTCGACAACCCGCACCAACTCGTCGTTCTTCACCGGCTTGGTTAGATAGTCGCTGGCGCCGCGCTTCATAGCCTCAACCGCTGTATCCACTGCTCCAAAGGCCGTCATGAGCACAACGCCAATGTCCGGATAACGACGCCGAATCTCCGTCAACAACTCTGACCCAAGCATCCCTTTCATCCGTAAGTCGGTCAATACAACCGCATAATCAGCCCCCTCTAGTAATGCGAGAGCCTCCTGTCCGTTACCTGCCGTCGTAATCTGATGTCCACGCTCCCTCAGCACATCATGAACCAGCTCTCGCATCGCCGCATCATCATCGACGACGAGAATCGCGCCCCACTCTTCGATCATGCGAGAACTCTCCTCTCAATCACTACAATCTAGGAGCAAGCGGCTTGTACCAGGCAAACCAATCATTCTGCTGCAAAATGCAACAGACAAAACCACTTACTTGAGGACAAATGCCCCAATCTGTAGCTTTACGATGGTTCAAGCAACTACACAAGATAAACGTGCAAAGACAGGGCCAGGTCATTGAGGGAAAGGCTGGAACGATTCCCGGCTGACAAAAGACCAGAGTCCTCTGTCAGCCAGAACCGAAAAATGAACCTATTTCACCTTGGAAAAGTCTGCGGGGATTCTCACTTCTTTTCCGTCCTGGAGATTGATCACGAACACGGACGCCGCGTTGAGATCGAATTTTTCATAGGCAAACCGCGCGGTAAAACGCGATCGGTAAGCCGGCCCACTCCCCTCGTTCTTGCGGCCACGATCGGCGGCGGCAATATCGATAGGTTTGATCTTTTTGGAGCCCTGCTGCAACTCGATCAACGCGCCTTCGGCAAAATATTCATCGTCGCCACAGAGCTGCACTTCAATCTCCATGTTCGACATGTCCACAACTTTCTTGATGAACTCGTCTGGCATGCGCACATCCGTCTTCCGCTTCTTCGACTCTGCTGCTTCCTGCCGACCAAAGGCTTCCAACCGGTAGCGCTTAGTCCGGAGGATGACGCTGGCACCACAAGAGTCCTTCTCTGGATCGGCTCCAACTCTCGTGACCATTGAAGCCTGCTGAAGAATCTTCTTCACCTCTTCCGGGCTGTTGGCCTTCTCCATTGGCGTTCGCCCTGACTCCAAGGCCTTCTGCGCCTCTTCTGGGGACAGCTTCACATCGATCGCCAAGGCTGGATAAAGACCGAAAATCGTCAACAGACCCACAACTACACAAGTGGCGACGCCACCGACTCGCGCCATAGATGTCAGGCATTTCACAGTCATAACTTCCTCCGTAAACAACACAAAAAATGAACGATGGGGCGCCATTGTACGAAAACCCTCCCCCCTTTGCAATCAACCGGAAAAGCGGGTCCAGTTGGGGTAGGGCTTGGTGGCGTACAGGCTCTCAAGGTCGACCGGCAGGCTCATGCCAGCTTGGGCGAGCAACTGCGCGACCAGACGGAGCGGCAAACCGACCACGGTCAAAAAGTCGCCCTCGATGGACTCGATCAAGCCCCCCCCTGCTCCCTGGATCGAATAGGCCCCAGCCTTCCCGAGACTTTCTCCTGTTGCCAGGTACCCCTCGTGCGCTCGCTCATCGTAGGGCTTCATCCTCACAACGGCTGCGGACAGGGCGACCTGGTCGATCGTGCGGGCTGAGCAGACAAGCGCGACCGACGTGAGCACTCGATGGTCACGACCGGCCAGGCGCCTGAGCATCAAACGGGCCTCCGCTAGACCGGACGGTTTCCCCAGCACCTCATGATCCAGTTCGATCACTGTATCGCTCCCCAGCACAACGGCCTCAGGCCTCTGCTGCGCCACAGACCTGGCTTTACCCTGCGCAAAATCCTGTACCTGCTCGCTTGCGACCCGACCAGGTTCCAGCCGTTCTTCGAACGGGGGACGCTGCACATCGAACGGAAGCTCCAGCAAAGCGAGTAACTCGCGGCGGCGTGGAGAGGTGGAAGCCAGAATCAGTGACATCTAGAGAGCCGGAGAGGGTTGCGTCGAGGCAGCGGGTTCGAACGACAACTGGCCCGAAACCTCAGGGAGCGTTGCGCAGGCCTTGCGAAAATTCGCCAGCACCTCTTCCACGTCGGCAGCCGACGAGACCAGGACCATGCTGGATCGGAGCGAGGCGGCATGGTGAAATCCCTTACAGTACCACCCCAGATGTTTGCGCATCCGCCTAAACTGCCTGGTTCCGCAGGCAGCCTCAAACCGTCTGGCATGATCGAGCAACAACTCAAAGCGAACGTCGAGTGACGGCGCGACCGGCTCGGGCCCTTCGCCAGGGAGCTGCTCACGAAGCAGGATTTGCGCCTCCTCTTTTTGCTGAAAGAACCAGGGGGCTCCGAGGGTAGCCCGGCCCACCAACACCCCATCGACGCCAGTCTCACGCACGCGGCGCACGACATCCTGAAGACTGTCCACATCGCCATTGCCGAACAAGAGGGTTCCGCTGCCCCGCGCAATCTCTGCCGCACGGGCAATGGCGCCCCAATCCGCTTCTCCTCGATACATTTGCTGCAGGGTGCGGCCATGCAGAGAAATCACGGCCGGGTGTTCCATGAGCAGATGCTCGATCCAACGATCGACGATCGCCACGTCGTAGCCGAGGCGGGTCTTGACGGACAGGGGAATCGTTTCGCGAACGAGCGGACGAGCATTCTGCCGCTGCTCGTTCATCCGCTGAATAGCCTCGACTCTGCCTGACTTGAGCCCCGCTCGCTCGAGAGTCTGGCCTGCCGCCCAATCGGCGATCCCCTGGCGAGTCGCCTGCATAATCGCATGGGCCACATCCGGCGTTCGGATCAGCCCTGCGCCTGACCCCGAGGAGGCGACGCTACGAGAGGGACAGCCCATGTTGATATCCAACCCGTCGAACCCCAACTCACAGACTGCATGGGCCGCCTGATAGAAGAGGTCCGGATCTTTCCCATAGAGCTGTGCGACGACCGGCCGCTCCACCTCGTGATACACGAGAGAATCTAGAAGGAACTCCGGCCCTCGGCAAACGTCATGCACATGCGTGAACTCCGTAAAGGAAACATCTGGCTTCCCCTGCAGTGCCACGGTATGGCGAAAGGTCGCATCAGTGACCCCATCCATCGGCGCCATCCCGATGATCGGCCCGGCCAGTGACTGCCAGAAGCTCATCACACGCTCCCTCTCTCCAGCACAGGCCCCTCCACTTCATTCGCCTCCACATAGGCCTGCCTCAGCACAGCACTTTCCTCTTCAACGCAGGCCAGCGCCTCCGGCGCGAACTCCGCCACAAACTCGATGAACCGCTCAATCTTGAGTAGAAAAAAATCATACGACTCAGTGAGAGGACGAGCCGCGCGAAACCAGAAGGAGACAAACTCGGCCAGATTGACATTTCGCTCCGCTACCAGCCGGCAGGTCTGCGGGAACATCTCGCTTAGGTCGCCGCCCCAATGAAGAATCTCGTAGGGCAAATAAGTCGTGCGGTAGGACCTGAGGCCGGTTTGATCGTCTGCCGCGTCCTGCCAATCCGGTCCTGCTACAGGAGCCTGCCCGGAAATAATTTGCGCATAGAGCCCATAGTCGTCGCGTAACTGTTGTCGATCGGCTTGGCTGACCGGCCCTTGAGTTGAACAAGCCGACACCACCCGATCCACTGGTGCAGCACCCAGCCCTCTGGCCATTGCCCGCTGAACAACAGAATCGAAACGCCGCACCACCTCGGCATATTCCTCCATAATCATCTCGATCGGCTTGGTGTCCACCTCCAACGCCACTGCCCGTAGACTCACAAGGTTCGGATGAGCCAACACCTGTTCGAGCATCGTGAAAAGCACTGCGGGGATCGGAGCAGCATGGGCATCCAGCCAAGCCGGAGGCTCCGCGCTCAACTCCAAATCACCGGCCGACTCATGACAGGCCAAGCCTGCCACATGAATTTCGACCACCCGCTCCAAAGGAAACGCATCCAGAAATTCCCTGACAAATTGCTCGAGGGACATCCGCCGCCGGACAGTTGTATAGCGATAGACCGTCCAAAGATGCCCGATGTCCAACACGAGGCCGCAAGGCGCGAGATCCGTCACCAGCCTGAAAAAATGAGGAATCGTGATCCTGCCGGCTGAAAAATAAGTAAGCGGCGGCAGCTCCAAAAGAAACAACGGCCCAATCCCGTCCGCGCGGACACCGTGCCGATCCATCGCCTCCTGCACCGTAGCGATATTAACTGCCACCACTTCGGCACTTCGCCGCGTATAAAGCGGCGGCACATAGGTACCGAACGAATAGCCCGCCATCTGCTTCATCGCACATTCATGATTCAGCCAGAGACTCTGGATGCAATAGAGTTGTGCAATTATCTCGTGGACGTCCTGTTGAAAAAACGGCGACCCTTGCACATCCGGCTGGGTGATCCAGAGCCCCTCCCCGTGATAGGCCAACGCCAGATTTGGCAGCGCCTGCCGAACTGCCGTCAGGGCGGTCGTCGTCGCCTTAAAAACCTCTAGATAGTTTGGCCTGAGTCCTCGCTCCTTAAGTTGCGTCATCAGCTCGAACAGATCGGGGGAATACACGTCGACCGACAGCCCCATCCCCTGCGGGGGAATCGACCTGAGGCGGCGCTGAAAATCCTGTTGCACGACGTCGTAATTACCCATTGATCTATTCGTATATTGGCCCGTCAACTACTCAAGTTTATGCGCCCAACCCCTTAATTGACAAGGTGCGCCCCCGGTCACAGGAGGAAACGCTCCGGCTGCTATACGTGCTAACATCGCCGGGGGCGGGCCTCCATCAAAACTTCAAGAACGTGACAAACCAAATCTCCAAAGCCTACACTCCTTGGTCTTTGCCTCCAACCGCCAAAGCGCAAGCCAGTTGCGTCAACTGATCGATCACTTGAATAGGCTCTAATCGCTTTAGACAGGACACTTTAGTCTCGACAAAACCTTATGGTATGCTCCGCATCAATGGCTAAATCCCGATCACAACACCCATTCGCCGATCCTCCCACGGTCGTCCTCTATCACGCGGAATGCGCCGATGGATTTGGCGCAGCCTGGGCGATCTGGAAGCGGTTCCCCACGGCTCGGTTCATTCCCGTGAAGCACGGGAATCCTCTTCCCGCCGGGCTCGAAAAACAACGAGTCGTCATCGTAGACTTCAGCTATGCCCGCGAAACGCTGGAGGATCTCGCCGCTCAGACCAAGGCCCTCCTGGTCCTCGATCACCACATCACAGCAGAAAAAGCCCTGGCCGGCCTTCCCTTTGCCTATTTCGACATGAAAAAGTCCGGCGCGGTCCTGGCCTGGGAATGGGCGCACGATCAGCCGGTGCCCTGGCTCCTCAACTATATCCAAGACAAAGACCTCTGGACCTGGGCCCTCCCCTCCAGCCGTGAAATCAGCGCGGCCCTAGCCTCCCATCCCTTCGATTATCAGCTCTGGAGCAACTTCCAGCAAAAAGACCTGGAACA
>SXGS01511815.1_pt1 | contig 10623 bp, 5 predicted proteins | sample 3174681 | NCBI WGS metagenome assembly SXGS01 (sample SAMN11356861, study PRJNA531348) | freshwater metagenome | isolation source: freshwater sample F1-80 | place: China: Fuxian Lake, Yuxi | collected 2017-12-25
TACGCGGACTCCGGCTCGGCTTGCAAACATGCCGCCCGACGGCGCACACGCGAAACGATGTGCGTTTTCGCAGCTGTGTGTTTGGCTCGAATCTGTTTGCGTCTCCAGCCGTTGGAAAGTTCTCTCGGGCGAGTTCCGCAGACCCCCGACTGAACTTGCAACAAAATTTTCGCAAATCGGATCGTGTCGGTCGCCGAGGACTATTTGAGCCCCGTGAGGACTTTTCACGGCTGATCACTTATGCATTTCCGTGGCTGTGTACGTCACTGCTTTGGCAAAATCTAAAATTGCTCCCGCTCACGCCCTCGTCAGCTTGCGATATTTCACCCGACTTGGAGCGGTGTTTTCACCAAGTCGTCGAACGCGATCTTCTTCATACTCTGAAAAGTTTCCATTGAAGAAGAATGTCTGACTGTCGCCTTCGAATGCAAGAATGTGCGTCGCGACGCGATCAAGGAACCATCGATCATGACTGACAATCACGGCGGTCCCGCCGAAGTTTTCGATCGCCTCTTCAAGCGCACGCATCGTGTTCACATCCAAATCGTTCGTCGGCTCGTCGAAGAGAATCACATTGTTGCCTTGATGCAGCATGCGCGCAAGATGCACGCGGTTGCGCTCACCACCCGAAAGATTTCCGCACAACTTCTGCTGTTCAGTTCCCGTGAAACCGAATCGCGCGACATATGCGCGGCTGTTGACCTTCACTGGTCCAAGCTGGATTTCTTCTTGACCATCCGAAATCGCTTGCCAAATGCTGTCGGTGGGCGACATCGCATCTCGAAGTTGTTCGATGTAACCCAACTTCACTGTTTCTCCAACGACGAATTCTCCGCCGTCGACTTTCTCGCTTCCGAGAATCATCTTGAAGAGCGTCGTCTTTCCCGCTCCGTTTGGCCCGATCACGCCGACAATCGCGCCAGGTGGAATCTCGAATGTCGAGCGATCAAGCAGCAGTCGATCTCCAAAGGATTTCGTGACATCCTTGGCGTGAATGACAACATTTCCAAGGCGCGGACCAGGCGGAATAAAAATTTCAATCTCCGCCGCCTTCGCGCGCGATTGATCATCACTGAGCATCCGCTCATAATTCGAAATGCGCGCCTTGCTCTTCGCTTGGCGTCCCTTGGGATTCTGGCGAATCCAATCCAGTTCTCGCGCAAGCGATTTCTGGCGCATACTTGCTTGCTTTTCTTCGACCGCCATTCGTTTGTGCTTCTGTTCCAACCAGTCGGTGTAATTGCCCTTGTATGGAATGCCCATACCGCGATCAAGTTCGAGAATCCATCCCGCAACATTGTCGAGAAAGTATCGATCGTGCGTGACCGCGATGACGGTGCCGGGATATCGCGCGAGGTGTTGCTCCAACCACGCGACGCTTTCCGCATCCAAATGGTTTGTTGGTTCGTCGAGCAACAGGATGTCAGGATGCTGCATCAACAATCGAGTCAGCGCAACGCGTCTGCGTTCTCCTCCAGAGACTTTGTCCAGCGTCTGATCGGACGGCGGACAGCGCAATGCTTCCATCGCCATCTCGATCTGATTGTCAATCGTCCACGCATCGAATGTGTCCAGTTTCTCTTGGACTTTCGCCTGTTTTTCCATCAATTTGTCCATCTCGTCGCTGGACATTTCTTCGCCGAACTTCGCGTTGATCTCATCAAACTCCGCCAGCAAGTCATAGATCCCCTGCGCGCCTTCGCGCACAACTTCCAACACAGTGCGCTTTTCATTTGCGAGTGGCTCTTGTTCCAGAAAGCCTGTCGTGAATCCTTGGGTTCGTTCGATCTTGCCGTCGAATTCCTTGTCCACACCCGCCATAATGCGAAGGAGCGTGGACTTTCCGCTGCCATTCAATCCAAGCACGCCAATCTTTGCGCCGTAGTAATACGAAAGTGAAATGTCCTTGAGAATTTCTTTGCGGTTGATCGTCTTGGTGATGTTCAACATAGAACAGATCACGCGGACAGATTCGATTGATCCTTTATTTGACGATTGCGCCATAGCAAAACAAGTCTATCGAGGACGGGCTGAAAATTCCTTGCGACTCTTCTTGCAACAATTTTCTTTCAAACAAGAAGTGGGATATGCCAAAATGAAGCGCGTGCATCTGTGGGCAGTGCTTTTATCCGGCAAACTTTCGCCAAATCCACGATCCAACAAAAATCATCGTGGCGACAAAGACGATTGTTGCGCCTGGTGGCAGCGACCAGAAATAGGACGCGTAGAGCCCGCACACGATCGACGTCCATGAGACGACGACGGAAAGCGCCATCAATGGAATCAATCTTCGAGCGAACATTGCAGCCGTTGCTGCAGGCGTGATGAGCAGTGCGCTTGTGAGAATCACACCCACAACCTGCACGCCAGAGACGACCGCCAATGAAATCAATACAAGAATTGCCAAGCGCAAACGGCTTGCTCCGATTCCAATCAGATCTGCATAATTCGAATCGTACGAACTGAGTTCGAATTCTTTGTGCAGTAGTACAAGCGCAACAACGATCGCAAATGCTGCGATGACCATAAACCAAAAGTCACCGGGAGCGACTGCCAAGATGTTTCCAAAGAGCAGATGAGAAAGATCGCGCCACGATCCGCCAAAACTTGTCAGGATCACGCCAAGCGCGAACATTCCTGTGAATGTCACGCCGATTGCCGCATCTTCGCGCACCCCCCGACGACGCGATCCTCCCGCTGACAAGATGCTGATACCGATCGCGGTTGCCAGATTGCTTGCAAGCGCGCCAAGCGTCAAGCTCCATCCATACATCTGCGCAAGGACCAGTCCAGGAAGTGTTGTGTGCGACATTGCTTCGCCGGCAAATGCCATGCGTCGAAAGACGACATAGACGCCAAGAAGCGCGCATGAAAGTCCGGTGATCAATCCTGCGAACAATCCGTCGCGCATAAATCCCATCGACCACGGTTCAAGAATCCACGCCATGCGTCACCTCCCGCATCGTGCCATATTCGAGCGATAGAACTCCATCGAATGGTTGATCGTGAATGCCGACATCGTGCGTCGAAACGATAATCGACTTGCCTTGAATCTTCAGACGATCAAGAAGTTGAGCGACAAGAATGCGCGATGCAGAATCGACAGCGTTGAGTGGTTCATCGAGCAGAAGAAGATCCGATCCTTGCGCAACGGCTCGCGCAAGTAGAACGCGCTGTTGTTGTCCGCCCGAAAGTTCGCCGATGGATTGCTGTGCGATGTTCGAAAGATCCAACTGCGCAAGTGTTTCTTGCACGACCGAGCGATCAACGGCATCGGGACCAGTCAACCAACCACAATGCACATATCGACCTGCCATGACAAATCTCGAAACGGTGACTGGAAATCGCCAGTTGATTTCTTCGCGCTGTGGCAGATACGAAGTTCGGTGATGACACGCGCGCACCTTCAATCCGAAAACTGAAATCGTTCCCGACTTGATCGGCAACAAACCTGCGATCGTCTTCAAGAGCGTGCTCTTTCCAGAACCATTCGCCCCGACAAGCGCGAGGCGCGCGCCAACAGGCAGAGTGAAGTTGACATCGCGCAAGACTGGCGTTTCCGCTCCGGGATATCCAACATTCAAATCCGCGACGCGAAGCGCAGGCGCGTGTGGATCGGGCGCGTGCAAGTGACGACCACCATACGCAAGCCACTCGTATTTCAATCTTGAAGCGCCTTCACAATCGTATTGACATTCAAACGCATCGTTTCAAGATACGCTTTTCCTTGCTCTGCGGCGGGAGGTTGCAAGAGGGAATCCAAGCGCAATGTCTCGATGAGGCGCACATTTGCTTCGCGTGCAACTGTCGCCGCTATTCGAGAAGGATGTGATGCGTCACCAAAGACCACAGAACTCTTGGTCTCGCGCAAAGCGTTCACCATCTTGACGAGTTGCGATGGCGCAATATCTGCGCCTTCAGAAGTCATTTCGATTCCCACAACTCGAAAACCATATCGGTCACCAAACGATCGCAATCCATCGTGCGTTGTGACAAGCAGTCGCTTTGATTCTGGAATAAGCAGAACTTGCGCCTTGATCCACTCGTCGAGTTTGACCAATTGCGCGTCAAGTTCCAGACTGCGTGAACGAAAACTCTCCGCGGAAGTCGGACGCACCGCGACAAGCGCGGCGCAAATTCGCTCGTTCAAAATGCGAACCTTTGATGGATCATGCCAAATGTGTGGATCAACTGCACTTGATCCATGACCATGATTGTGATCGTGGTCGTGGTCGGCGTGGTCGTGGTCGGCGTGGTCGTGGTCGGCGTGGTCGGCGTGGTCGGCGTGGTCGGCGTGGTCGGCGTGGTCGGTCACTGCGGTGTTGCCCCCCTTTGCCAATCCTTCGGCAACAACCAAGAGCTTGGCCTTCGATCCTGTGGAGCGATGAAGCTTGCCCATCGCTCGATCAAGTCCAAGCCCGAATTCGATCACCAGATCTGCGGATTCAATTTTCTTCGCATCCGCTGGAGTTGGTTCGTAGAAATGCGGATCTGCACCTTGTCCAAGCACGAAAAGTTCTACATCCTGAACCGCGATGGCGCGCACCAGATCGGCGACCACATCATTTCCTGCGACAACTTTGATTGCCGGCGAATTTTGTGACGCAGTTGGCGCAACGACAGACTGTGTCGTGACCAGCCCAAAAATAAGTAGCGCGCTGAACATCATCGGTGATTGAAGATGATATGAAGGATCAGAGAGTGATGACTTCACCGCGGGATAACAACACAATCGAAGTCGAAATGATCTTCGGATCAACGCTGTATTCCGCCGCCACGGCTTCGCGATATGCATAAAGCTGTGGGCGGTGATGTTCTGCGCGAGATGCGGACCATTTTGGGTCGCCTTCGACAAGCGGCCGATCGGTCTTGAAATCGACAATATCTATTTGCGTCCACGCGCCAGGCTTTCCGTGCAGAACGATGCGGTCGATCGCACCCTGTCGCAATCCACCATATTCGTTGAAGTGCAAGAATTGCCGCTCACGAACGGCGACGGCGGAATCCTTCGGCCGCGAAAGCGATGCGGCGATTTTACCCGCGCGTAATTGTGCGATCACTCGAGAGACTGCAGTCTGAATCGTTTCCGCGGTGAAGAAAGGAGCGAGTGTTGTTGCGCGCGCAACCAAAGCCGCTTCGTTTGGCTTCCAGTCGTCGATCCATTCAACGCTCTCGCAGACAGCGTGGGCGATGCTGCCATACGCCATCGCATTGCGACTTGCCAAAGGATCGGTGACTTCATTTTTCGTTTCGTCTTCGCGAGTTGCGACCGCGCTGAGCGCGGACGCACTGCGCGCAACCCGAGTCTGCACGCGTGGCGACTTCGGTCGAGCGGGCATCGGCGGCGCGATCAAGTTTACTGTTTCGTTTGACTCCTCAGCCTTCGCGGAATCCGCCACACCCGCCGCTGCATCAATCCAAGATTCATCGTTTTGAAATTTCGAATTTGGAATTGGAGATGACATTGCAAAGCGAAGAATTCCACCATGGCTGCGAGTGATTGTCGGCGGACCTTCTTCGCTTGGATTCTCGACATACACCCAGAGTCCTCGCTTGGCACGCGTGATCGCGACATAAAGCGAACTGAGAAATTCCTGATATGCAAATTGGTCCGCGGAGTCGATCACTTCCTGCACACCAAGCAAAGCGTGTCCTTTCGAAATCTTTGGCGCGATGCGATCGGATTCCGGACCGCGATATTCACCGCCGCGTCCAACCGCCATCAGATAGCGCGGAGAACTGGTTTTGCTCTGCGCCACATAGATGACAATGTCCCATTCCAAACCCTTTGACTGGTGAATGTTGATTGCATGAATGGATTGGCTGGGAACATCCTGCATCCTGACTGCATCGAGAAGTCCGATCAAGTCATCGAGTGTTCCAGCGCTATCTTCCGCGATGCTTATTTCAGAAATCAATTTTGTCACTCTGCGTCGATCGCCATCGTCAAGTGGAGTGCCACTTGGCGATCGATCAAGTTTTGAAACCCACGCACAGACTGTCGCCGCGATCGAATTGGATGCGAATGCGAGGCGAAGTTTCTGCGCGGCTTCGAAGCGGGCATTCGATTGCCTCGCGAGTGACCAATCTGTTGGAAGCTGCAGACCCCAAACTTGTGCAAGCGGTGATTGCAGGACGCTCAACAAACTGACGAGATCATCTGGATGAGCAGCAAAGCGAATCGCATCAATCAATGCGACAACCGCGGGCGAAGCTGACAACTCGCCACCCGCCAAGAGCGCGCACGGCGGCGCATCGGGTTGATTGCGAATCGCCTGCACGATGAGACCCACATCTTTATTTCGAGGAGCAATCACAGCGATTTTCAGTCGCCCTCCAGATCGCCGCCAAAGTTCTGTCGCCTTCGCCGCGGCAGCAGCGAGATGAAGACCCTTTTCGTTCTCAACAAATTGAACGCAACCAGTCAGCGTGGCGTTCTTTGGCGCGGCAATGTGATCCGCATATTTGTCCATCCACTTTTCAATCGCTTCAAGAAAATTCGTGCTGTAGTTTTTTTCACTCGAGTCTCGCGCTGGATGATCCGAACGCAAAAGAGATCGAAAGACGCAATCCACGGACTGCAAGACAATCGGCGCGCTGCGCCAACTTGTTGCAAGCGTTTCATCGACAACATCTGCCTCGCCACTTTCATTCAACAATGCAGGCAGACCACGCAGCAGACGCGGATCGCCATTGCGCCATCCATAGATAGATTGCTTCGCATCGCCAACTGCAAGAATGGATCGCGCATTTTCGCCACCGGATGCGATGGATTGCGCCAGCGGTTGCAACGCCCGCCACTGCGCAAGACTGGTGTCCTGAAACTCGTCCAACAGCAAGTGGTCGATGCGTCCATCCAGGCGATAGAGCATGTCGCCAAGCGTGTCCTTTGCCAGACTGCTGCTGACAGAGCGCGTGATCGAATCGAATGTGCATCCACCCGCTTGGAAAAGCAAGTTGCTTACTTCTTGATCCAGCTTGCGTGCTAATTCGCATCGTGCAATGCTCGATCGCAGCGCAGTTTCTGTGATCACCCCTCGAGCCCATTCAACAACGTATTTGAAATGAGGTAATGCAGAAGGCTCGATGGGCTTGCTATAAAAATTCGGATCTCCTTCGATCAATTTGCATGGAATCCCTTTCAACAAAAGTCTCTCCAGCGATTTGATGTCGCAGCGACCATCGTCGATTGACTTCAGAATCGCATCGCCTTCTTCACTCACCCTTTCATACTCCGTTCGGTTGCGACCGCTCGCGCCGCCCACCAATCCAGCGATGGCCTTGAATGCTTTGCGCGCGACGGAGATATTCACTCCCTTGACTTCATCAGGTCGAACCCACGCTTTGGGAGGATTCTGGGATGAATCATCCGACTGACTATCACGCCAAATCTCCAGCAACTTCCCCATTCCTTCAAGCAACTGAGCCACCAAATCGCGTTTGCCTTTGCCCATGGTGGTGATCTGCAAGAGGCGACGCGCATCCTGTGGATTTGCTTGAATGATGCGCGCAAGAGCTTCCATATGAATCTTCTCAATCTGCGAATCATCGATTGGAGTTGTGCCAGGAGACAAACCAAGTTCGAGCGAATATGCAGAAGCAAGTCGATTGAAAAAGCCATCGATTGTGCGAATCTCCAGACGATCCAAACGCTGCACAAGTACATCGAGCAATTCTTCGCATTTCACTTCGCTTGAACGAGCTTTGTTGCCGAAAATAGATTCCGCAAGTTCCTCCCGACCCTTTGGATTGATGACAGCATCCGCAACACGAAGCAGAACTTTATTGCGAATGTCACGCGCGGAAGCTCGGGTGAATGTTGTGGCGAGAATGGACTCGACGCGCGATGGATCGCCTTCGACCAATCCACTGTGCGCAACTCGCAGAAAATCCGCGGAAAGTTTATGCGTCTTGCCGCTGCCTGCATTGGCGAGTACTCGTGTGATCTGCAATAATTGCAAAGGACTTATGTGGGGACTCGTGTTGGGGCTCATGATCCTGCTCCATCTGCAGGCGTTTCTTCTGTATCGCCTGCTGGAGTGAAACACACTTGGCGCAAGAGCCGCGCATATCCATCATCACGCGTGCTGAAATCGTCGGCACTGCCAAACTCTCGGTTGCGAATTTTTCGGATGATGTCCTTCGCCATTTCAAGCGCGATCACATCCAAATCCACTCCACCTTCGAGTGGCAGAAAAGATGCGGTTTCGGGCGCGGCGGGAAGAGCGACAAATCCAACGGTCGGCACTGCCCCGCTCATTCCTGGATAGTGCTGCGGAGCGAAGATGCGATAGAGCGGCAATTGCAGATCGAGCAATTCGCCCTTCTTCTTCGTCGCGGTGTTTGGATCTGCTTCGTTGTCGCCACTTTTATAGTCAATGATTCTCCACACACCCGTTTTATTGTTGCGATCAATACGATCGATGCGACCACTGATCCCGTGCGGTATTCCATCAACATCAATCTGCGTGTCTTTGGGAAAATTCCACTCCGCTTCCTGCAAAATCCAACCTTGAGCGCGATCCGCCAAATGCCATTCGATCGCACTATCAAGTCGTTCGATCGCGATGTCGACCTGTAAACGAATACCTGCTTTGGGATTTTTACCGTAGAGCTGCGCAACCTTGGTGCGAATCCAAGCGGCCAGAAAGTCCTTCAAAGTTTTCGAATCTTCACAATCTTTGATCTTTGGATCGACCAACTGCGCGAGCGTTATATGCAGGAGCGAACCAAATTGCAGTGGATCGAGCGACAAGATGCCAGAGCCAACACCAGCGCAGGAATTGCCAAGTCCCAAGACATTTTCAAGCCAGAATCCGTATGGCGATTCGAGATACGACTTGAAACTTGTCACCGATGATTTTTCAGGAAGCGGCAAATGAACATAACTTGCGGGGACAGGATTTTCAAAAAATTTGCTTTGTTTTGAATTTACAATCGCCTGTGGTCGAAGACGACTGCCCGAATCTTGATCAAACAATCGACGAACTCGCTGTGCTTGCTGAACTCCTTGACCTGGAAAGAGCAGGCGGCTTGGAATGCCAGGTTCGCCATTAGCATTTGTAAGCCCAGAAATAATCACAAGTTGCTTGGTGCGTGCCGCGATTGCGTGCAGGACATACGCATCGCGCGCAAGTCGCTGCGAACGATCAGCCAAACCAAGTTCTTTGCGCAGCGAATCATTCAACCAACCATCGGGGGTCGGCGTGCTGGGAATAGTCCCTTCGCGAATACCCATCAGAATCATCGCGGTTGATGGATCGAACAGCGAATCAAGCCAACCAATCACTTCGACCTCAAATCCATCGGGAGCAATTGGCACTTCAACATCACGCAAGATGCTGTCGAGGAACGCCACCGCGGCGCCAATAGTCGTGGGCTGATCGCCCCAAACTCCCGCTGCGATTTTTCGCGCAACATAATCCATCGCGTCACATGCCGCTTCCTGCGCGGGATCTCCGATTGTCCCTTGCACATTTCGGCGAATGATGCGCGCAAGTTCCTCTGTCAACTCCGCCCAACTGCCAGAGACTTTCGCACCCATAGTTTGTGGGATGAATCGTCCAAAGAGAGATCTCATCTGACTCATCAATGCTGAACCCTTCGCCTCACGAAAGCCGTTGCCAAGAGATTCAAGATGGTCGAGATCGTTGACCAAGGAATTCGCGCGCGCGGAATCGAATTCGCTGAGAAGATCGAATGTCGCTCCATTTTGTCGTGCGCAATATGTCACGCAAGGGTGTTCAACGAATGCCGCAAGCGAATCTGGATGAGGCGAAGCATTCACGGCGGACAATGCGCCAAGCAATTTCCCCGCGAGCGTTTGCGAAAAAGACTTTCCACGACCAACATGGATCGACCGTCCCGATGATTCGATCGTTCGACCAAGCACTGCATTCAGTTCGGGGTCGCCGTTGATGATGACAATCGAACCTGGATCAGGCAAATCAGGAGCGATATTTTGGGAAATCATCGCGTACCGCGCCACGGCGGCTTGGCATTGATCTTCGGGACCATCCGCAGGTTCGATCTGATCGTCAGCAAGTAAAGGCCCCTGCCGCAGCGCATCGCGTCGAACACATCCGATTTCATCGAACCAGCTTTTTTCTACATCGTGCCCTCTCGCATGATCTTCGGGAGCGATGATCCACGCAGTCAGGGAAATTTTCTGCGATTCCAAGCGGGCGATTACCGCTCGAGTCAGTGGAGTCGCATCGAGCACGCCGAGCAAGATCACACGCGAGATATGTGGCGACTCACTTGCAACAACCCCCTCCTCAATCAATCGACGATTCCAATTCAGAGCACAGAGCGGTCGACGATCACCAATAGCCTGCACTTTTGCCTGCGCAACATTCACAAGTTCTTGCAACGACTTCCATCTTCGCTGAGCGCTTGCAGAATCGGCAACGATCGGCAACAGCGCAATTTCTTCAGGCGAACGATTCGCGTTCGTCGTCTGATCGATAATCGTTTGCAGTTGCTGCACAAGCGTCAGCCGTGATTTTGGATTCTGTGGAAGACCGCGCGGCGCGAGCAACTCTGCCGCGTCTGGTGAAAGTTCTCCAAGCGCTTGTTCGAGAGCGATGAACCAATCTGAAGAACTGACGCGCTCTTGAGAAA
>SXGS01258510.1_pt1 | contig 10620 bp, 6 predicted proteins | sample 3174681 | NCBI WGS metagenome assembly SXGS01 (sample SAMN11356861, study PRJNA531348) | freshwater metagenome | isolation source: freshwater sample F1-80 | place: China: Fuxian Lake, Yuxi | collected 2017-12-25
GACCAACCATCTCGATCTCGAGAGCATCTTGTGGCTTGAGGATTTTCTCCAAGCGGCCCCCTTTGCGGCGCTCACGGTGACGCATGATCGACTCTTTCTTCAGCGGATCGCGAACCGAATCTTCGATCTCGACCGCCGCAATCCTGACGGCCTTCTTGTCGTAAAAGGGACCTACGCGGATTATCTGGAAGCGAAAGAGCAGTTGATGCATTCGCAGATGCGTCGCGAAGAGGTTCTGAAAAACACGCTCCGTCGCGAAACTGAATGGCTGCGAAGGGGAGCGAAAGCCCGCACGACAAAGAGCCAATCTCGAATCGATCGCGCTCACGACATGATGGATGAAGCAGGAGATCTCGAGCAGCGAAACCAAAATCGCACGGCGCAGATCGATTTTCAAAGTGCTGAGCGACACCCTCAGAAGCTCATCGAAGCAACCAGCATCTCAAAAACTTACGAAGGTCGAGAGATTTTTCGCGATGTGGATCTCTTGATTACCCCGAAAACGCGACTTGGTCTGCTTGGGCCGAACGGTAGCGGTAAAACAACGCTCATCCGAGTTCTCTTAGGAGAAGAAGCTCCCGATAAAGGTTCAGTCAAACGGGCCGAACGTCTTCAGGCTGCTTACTTTGCTCAGCACCGCGCGGAGCTTGATCCAAAGAAGTCGGTTTTGAAAACTCTCTGCCCGGAAGGCGACTACGTCAATTATCGGGGGAGCTTCGTTTTTCATCGCAGCTACTTGGGGCGATTCTTGTTTCGCAACGAACAGATGGATATGCCGGTTGAAAAGCTCTCCGGCGGGGAGAAGGCAAGACTTCGCATCGCGCAGCTCATGCTCGAAGCTTCAAACGTTTTGATTCTCGATGAGCCGACCAATGATCTCGATCTTGCTACGCTGGAGGTTCTTGAAGAGAGTTTGCGAGAGTTCGATGGCGCCGTCATTCTCGTTACGCATGATCGGTACTTCTTAGATCAAGTCGCCAACCATATTCTCGCCTTTACGCGGGATGAAAAAGATCATCCGAAGCTCGAGCGATTCGCCGATACGCTACAGTGGGAGGCGTGGCTTGAGACCGAAAAGCGCAAACCCCAACTTGAGGCGAAAGCAAAACCCTCGGCCGAAAAGACGGCCGAGCCGGAAGCGAAGCCGACCGGCTCTAAGAAGAAGCTAAGCTACAAGGATAAGCGTGAGCTTGAAGGAATGGAGGAGACGATTCTCAACGCCGAGGCTCGTTTAGCGGAGCTCCAGTCCGAAAGTGCTAAACCTGAAAACGTTGCGAACGCCTCTAAGGTGAGTGCGATGTTTACCGAGATGGCGGAGCTCGAAAAGCGCATAGAAACGCTCTATGCGCGCTGGGCGGAGCTTGAAGGTTAGACCTGGAGGATCACTCTTCGGAAGGCTCTTCGGTTTCTTCATCGTCGCGTGCTGACGATTTTTTCTTTGAATCCTTTTCGGCCTTCTTCTTCGCGATGATTTCTTTGGTGATCGTTTGGGCGAGCGGCCACATATTCTCGTCGAATTCGCGGTTGAACGCATCAGCCGGCTCAAGACTGCGTTTAAGGTGACGGATGGTCACCATGTTCTCGTCGTTCAAGTCATTGCCGGAAGCGCTCCAGTTCTGCGAGCCGATCACGAGAGCCTCGGCGCGCATCTCGTTTTTTTGGCCCTTTTCAAAACGTGTCAGCGACGCGGTCTTATGGTGATTCAAACCTTTCTTCACCCAAGTGCTGATCTTGACTTCGATCGGCTCAGCATTAGCTGAATAAGGGTTTTCATCAAATAAATTGGCGGTCTTATCTTTCATCCAGCCCATGGGGGATGCACCCGTCACGGAGTCGAGAAGAACTTGGACCTTTGCACCTTGTGCGGCCGCGTATTGGAAGGCGCGAACATACTCGATTCCACCAGCACCAAACATTGAAACACGGATGCGGTCGCCCTTCCTCGCGGAGAGAAGGAGCGGCAAGATCGCGCGGTGTTCGCCGTCGTCGGTCGGAGCGAAGTGAACGCGAAGTTCGTGACCATCAGCGAAGCGGAAGTAGCGCTTCGTGTTCGGGCGCTTCGCTGAATGGAAGCGGCCGGTCACCAAGTTCTTAGCTTTCGTGATGCGAGTGTTTTCGGGATCCACGTCGAACATCTCTTGGACTTCGGTCATGAAAGTTTTCGCAACTTCGTTGTTCTTGATGTAGATGGCCATGTTGGAGTTCGATTCGTCGCCCATGCAGGTGCGCGATACGTTTGTTGTGCCTGTCCAAACGGACTTCTGGCCACCGTTGTCGAGAACGGCGAATTTATTGTGCATGATGGTTTCCATCGGAAATTCCATCCGCGCGCGAGAGGAATTGTTATCGCGAGCGTCGCGATTGAGAAGACGCATCAAGTTCATCGTGCCATTGTACTGGAACGTGAGACGAATCGCTTCCGCAGCCTTCTTAGGATTTGCGAGCCAGTTCAAATCGCGCTCGTACTTCGAAACACCGGTTTCGGAATTGACCTTCACGGTCATCGACTTTGGATCAAGACCGATGAGTTGCTCCATCCAATCCGGACGACCCCAAACCCACGCATCGGGATGCTTAGGGCTTACGTAGCTAAAATCAAGTTCATCAATGCGATCAACGGTGAGTGATTTCGACGTCACCTTCACGTTGTAATCGCGCAGGAATGCGTTTGGAGCGCTTTCTTGCGTCACGTCGAAGACCCCAAAGACGGGAACGCGGGCGTTCACTTTCTCTTCAATGGCGTTGTACACGGGCGCCATCGATCCAGAGATATCGTCGATTCCATAAAGCGCGAGCAGAGCGAAGTTCTTCGCGTCGTTGCGAATCTTCTGCCCAAAGATTTCCGCGACTGTCGTATTGTTCGAGGGGAGGCCGCGCTTAGCGTCGGCCCAACGCTTCGTAAAGAAGTATTCCAAGCGAAGCGGCTCGTTGACGAGAACGGGTTGACCCAACGTCTCGTCGGTGTCGCGACGGAATTCCGCCGTGGGGGTAATCTGCGGTTTCTTCTCTAAGCATTCCCAATCAACCACGGACGGGCAAAGGATCATCTGCGTGGAGGATTCCAAGATGCGGCTCAAGGTGTTCTTGAAGACCTTTTCGTTGGTCGGATCGATTTGCAGGAAGCTCATGTAGCGAGAGATCGCATCGCGAGCGCCGGCTGAACGGAGATCGGCCGCCGTGTCTTTCTTCGTGACTCGGTCGAGGGTCTTTTCAACGGCGGCTTCAACGACCTTCTCGTTGTACTTTGGCTCAACCCGAGGAACATCGGCAAGCGCCTGGCTTGTGATCAGACCGACAACGAGCGCCGTGGAGAATTTGTTTTTCATCCGAGTCTCCTCAGGCCGAGTCAGAGCTTAGCCTTCAAGTTTCAATACGTCGGCGCTCGTTGCGAGCGCCGGAAGTTCGACTAAAAAATCACTGACCGTTGATGATCTTCAAAGCTTCGGGCGAAAGGGATTGGGGAGCGGAATTCTTGCCACCTTGAGCAGCGCTCTCCGTGATCGATTTTTCCCAGAGCTCTTTGAAGTAAACGAGGTACTTGCGTGCGAGATCCTTGTTGTCGATCAGGTAGAAGTTTTCCCAGTTGTTACGAAGAGCAGCTGTCGTGTAGTGACCCGCGCCCGAGAACGTGCGCTGACCGTTAAAGATCGCAAGTTTGTTGTGCATCATCTGACGAACGTCCGCGTTCGTTTGTGCGAAACGGATTTTGATGCCCGAGTTCTTCAAGTTTTGCTCGTAGAAGTCACCTACACCGGCAACTTCCGACTGACCCGATACGACGTCGTCGTCCATCACGATACGAACGTCGGCACCTGCAGCAGCAGCGTCACGGAGACCTTGCATCGTGGGGTAATGCAAGAAGTGCTGGATAGCCACGTAGAGAAATGCGGGTTTGCCTTGGCGAGCGAGGTCGGTCACGCGGCGGATTTCTGAAGAAAGAACGCGCGCGGCTTCGTTGTTCTCGTTGGGTGAGTAAACGGGCGAAATGCCTTCAGCCGCGAGAGCTTTTTCGGTTTGCGTTGTGGGGATGACGCCAAGTTTTTTAAAGCACGACTCACGGCTCGTGATGTACTGATACGCCACTTCTTCGTCGTATTCAGACTTCACCATGCCATCGTCGTACATACCGACTTCTTTCGCGCGCTGGATCGCCGAGCGCAGACCATCGATCACGCAAGTGTGCGACTTTGCCAAGTTCGACTCACCAGGAGCGGTCGAAAGAACCCAGTGATCAAGGTGAAGACCGGTTCCGAACGCCGACAAATTTCCCGACGAGAAGTTGATCGACCAGTCCGTTCCATCGCCCGGATCAACAACTAAGAATTTATTGTGGTGCAAGCGCCACGGCGAAGATGTCATTCCGCCGAGGTAAGAGACTTTCACGTTCGGGTTCGTTTCATCCTTATTACAAACGGCGACCGTATCCGCTTGGCCTTGCGACCCGTTATCGAGCACGATCTCCATCGGGATTCCGGCTTTACCCACTTCGCAGAGCTTTTTGTGAACGAGTTTGTTCGAGAAGCTGAAGTAAGCGACGTAAACCTTCGGAGTCGAACCTTTAGCTTTCGCAGAATCGACTTTCTGAAGCGCGTATTGATCGAGAATCGAGTTGATCCGCGCAACCATTCCGGCGCGCTCAGTGGCAGCTTTGTTGTCATTGTTGTTCTCGTTTAAGCACCAAGTCGACGCTTTGCCCTCGTAAGCGCATTCGGGCGCCGTGTGGATGAGATCGAGAGTAATGCGTGATTTCATGTCGCCCGATTGAGCGAGCGCGACTCCTGAAGACGCGACGAAACTCATTACGGACGCGAAAAGTGCGAACGTGGTCTTAGCCATGACGGAAGCCTCCGAAAAATTGATAAAGCTTTTCAATTCGGAAGTTTTTGCAAAGCGAAGACCGGCTGGGGACGTAATAGGTTCGCACCCAAGAAAGCGGGCGCAAACGGGCCTTAACACAAAGCCTATTTTCGGCGCCGTCTAAAAGTTTGACAGAGCAAGTTACTAAGTTTGTTTAGTCAGCGACGAGCCACCAAGTCATCTCATGTTTGTTGTTGTAGAGATGCTTGAGTCGGGAACCAGGAATTGCCGCGAATTTGCGGACCGTCTCATGATCGGTCTCGCCTTTGAATTTGATACTGCAGACGAAATTCCGGCAGAGACCGCTTCGGCGCCAGGCTTCCACGAGTTCGTAAAGATCCTTCGGAAAACAGATGATATCGGAGAAAAACCAATCGATGGGTCCAACGTCATCAGGTTTGAGCGTAAACGCGTTTCTAAGGACCGTAGTCACGTTTTTGAGGTTCGCAACTGCAGGATCAAGCGGCGAGCGATCGATCGCGGTTACGTGGCAGCCCAGTTGAGCTAGAACCCATGTCCATCCGCCAGGGCAGGCGCCAAAATCGACGCACTTATCACCTTCATGCGGCCGTACGCCGTAGGCGGTGAAGAGTTCCCAAAGCTTTAAGTAAGCCCGTGAAGGCGCGCGTTTATCGCCTTCGAAAATGACTTCACCGTTGGGGTACGGTGAAGTCGTTCGCGTTCCGTAGAGTAGACGATTGGGTTCCAAGAGTGTCCAGCCGCCGATTGACTTCTGAGGAGGCGGGGCGAGGAACTCGGCCTCTACCTTTTTCAAGCGCGGGAGTTTCTCTTCGATCAACTTTGCGCGCCGATGATGATTGAGAGAGAGGTGCGCCCAAAACGGTTGCAGAGCACGCAATTTTTTGGCGGCATCACCGATCGACTGGATCTCAACTTCTTCGGCATCGAGCCACGTAGTTTGGGCCCAGGCAGGATCACCGAGGGTTAAGCCCTCTGCAAAGAAGAGTCGGCCTTCTTCGCGTTTAAGCGTGGATCCAAGCTCGGTGCGCAGTTCGTTTTCAAAACCTTCAAATGCAACGTGAACTTTCATGCGAGCCCTCACCCTCGCTGCATTTTACCTGCGTGGCAATGGGTATTCGCGCGCGGACAGGACCCGGTTGGCTCTTTCGAGGCCGGGCGGTGGTGGGTTTTGGGAAGTGAGTGTGACGGGATCGCTTGAGACTTCGCCGTGGGTGCTGGCGAAGCGATGAAGCTAGACTTATCGCGAGGCACCCATAAGGTACAGCAGTATAAAATTAGACGGCGGATAAGATATTCTTATGGTGCTGGATGAGCGATTTTCGCCTTCAACTCACGTAAAAAAGCCGCTCGACCCTAGGGCGCGAGCGGCTTTTGAGCGTCAAATTTGAAAAGTAGAAATTACTTCTTCTTTCCTTTTGCAGTGGGTGTTTCTGTCGGAGCCGCCGCGCTGCCAGTTGTTCCTGTCGCGCCCGTTGTTCCTGTTGTCCCCGCCGCACCTGCGGATGCACCAGTGCCGCCAGACGTGCCCGTGCCGCTTGTTGATCCCATGTCGCTAGAGGAAGTCGTACCCGATGTTCCCATGCCCGAATTCGCGCCCGACGACATGTCGGAAGATGTACCAGATGAAGTCGTGTCGGAGCCCATCGCGCCCGACGAAGTCGTGCCCGAAGTGGATCCCGTCGCAGAGTCCGTGGTGCCCGTTGTTCCAGTTGTACCCGTTGTTGCGGAAGTCGAAGCATCGCCCGTGTTGTCGGCTGCGGGGCCGCGATCCGTACAAGCCGTAACGAGCAATGCCGCTGCTGCGAGTGCCATGAGTGAATTGAGCTTCATAATTTGTGTCTCCTGTTTTCGATACGTTTGCGTGAAAGCCATAAAAGAACTGGTGGCTCTACCGTCAGGATTTTTCACGAGACGAATTATCAAAGCTTGAACGCTAAGTGAGGAGGATTTGCAGATGAAGCGACAGGTGAGGCGAGAGAGGCACGACGAAGGTCCAGGACGGCCCCAGTTAGACCGTTCGGGAATGCCCTAGGGTAGGACCAGATTTGGAGGAGTTTCGGGTCGGACCATTGCGATCACGGAAACGCAGAAATAAAGTCTTCTCACTGTGCAATTCATTCTCATCGCATTCAGCTTGTTTCTTACGAGCGGGTTTGGCGTAAGCCAGTTCGCAACGGAAGGGTCCGTTTCGGCGCAAACGCTACCGGCGCCGGAAGCGAAGGAACACCCGGCGCCAGCGCGCCCGCGCGGAGCTGCGGCCGTTTGCGAAGCCCTGAAGCGGTATCCACTAACGCCGCTCGAAAAGCTGAGTTTTGAAGCCGGCGAAATCAGCCCAATGTGTAAGCCGTTCGTGAAGGCCACGCGCCGTGATCTCGATCGCTGCGGTGATATTCACAAAGACCCTTACAGCGCGACTACCACCGCATCAAATACAACGCGGTCGAGCGAAGCGATGAATGAGTCCCTCTCTCATTTTACGAGTTCCGATTTTACTTGGGCGAGCCGCAACGAGATGGCGCGTAAGGGTAAGGGCAATTTGTTTACCGATCCGGAGTTGCAGCCGCAGCTTCCGATCCTGATGAAGAAGATAACGGAGCTTCGCAATTCGTCGGCGCAATTGTGCTGCGGCGACGATGTGAGTTGCCGTCAGGATTTCGAGCGTGTGGAAGTTACGGTCTGTAAGCCAAATCCGGATCCGAACGCGCCGGATCCGTGCGTCTTCGGTGGAAGCTACAAGATGCCGGGATCAGGTTACAGCTCGATTTTCCGCGCGATCCAAAAGCAGTATGGCACGAGCGAAGCGGTGGAATTCAAACGCTTGGCTGAGAAGAACCTTCGAGCGATCGCAAGTGTCCCGAACGCACCTTCAGGCGTGACGAGCGGAAGTATCGTTCTTTCAAGTTACGTCTCGAAAGCCAACGGCATCGCTTCGCTTGAGCCGACGATTCTTCATGAGTTCGGACACGCCTGCAGCATGATCAAGATGCAACATGCCGCGCTCGGAGGAAAGTCGATCGACGCCGCAAAACCACTTGGCGATACGGCTAAACTTACCGAGATCAATGCCAAGGCCCTCCGCGCGACTCACTGGTTAGATCGCGCCCGTCAGCGCTGCAGTACAGATTTGGAGCTGCCCGAAGCCTACTACGATTTTTGGGAATCGATGGGAGAGAGTCGGGGACTTGCGCAATGTCTCTTCCAGTTGACGACGGCGAATCAAAAACAGCTCGTCGATCGGCCATGCCCCGGGCTCTGTCCCGGCCACTATATGGAAGAATCGGTTGGTGTGGCGTTCTCACTTCTCTTAGGCGATTTAAGTGGAACGGCTTCGTCCGCTTTCCCGAATACTTGCGATCACGTACGGGATGGTCAGCATCCGATGGTTTCAGATGTCGTGGAGTGCTTAACTCAGCATTCTCCGCGTTTTCGCGAGCGCCTGCGCCGTACTTATTCTTGCGAATAAATGCCAACTCGGCAGCCCGCAGAAACGCGAAGGCTGCATGATTAGACCCATCTAAAAACTGAATCAGACTTCAGCGCGATCCGCATCTTCAACGAGTTCGCGCGTGCCGAAACCAATGATCAGTGCCGCGCCGACGAGCAGAAATGCTGCGGCTCCAACCAAGTACCACGGTTGACGTTGGATCGCGCGGTAGCTTGTATTTGCAAGGTCACCGGCTTTATCGATCGCTTGTGTTGCAACCTTAGATGCCATCTGGTTGAGTTGGGGTTCCATCGCCGAAACGACGCTACCCACTGCATTTGCTACTGAATCACGGAGAACGTCGCCGCTTCCGCCATTGATCGTATTCGTATTGGCCATTTTTAAAACCCCTTTCAACGAGAGCGCTACGATGAGCGCCGCTATGAGCGCGTGAGCGTTTGATACGCTCTTGCCTCACCTCATTTTCTAGCTCGCATGGGCCTCAGGAATCTTCTCGGGGGTGTGAAGCTCTCTCAACATTCGGAAGTTGAGCAGAGGTCGGGAAACGAAAAAGGCCGACGATGAAATACGCCGGCCCGATGGATTGGGATGAATTGTCGCGAGATTTAATTCCCGCCGAAGAAGTCCTCAACGGCTTGCCAGAAATCTTTGGGTTGCTCATTCACAGGTTCGTAATCCTGTTGATCAGGCGGATCGATCGCGACCGGCTTCTTTGTGGCTTTTGGTTTGGGAGACGGCTTGCTCACGACTTTCGGAGCCGGCTGAGGATCTGGTTGCGGCGCAGCCACGGGAGCCGGGCCCACAACGGGCGCAGGCGCGAGTACGGCGGGCTCGACTTCTTTTTTAGCTTCACCTTCTTCAGGCGATACGCGCTTGCCATCCATCGCATCGAGGATTCGGTTATCTTGCTTGTAGATATCCACGCCCCAGCGAACGATGTTCTGAGCATCAACCGCGATCGTCGTGCCGACGATGTAGACCTTCAAAGGCGTCTTGATCTTGATGCGTTCCGCGACGAGGCCTTGATTGTAGATCATGTCCTCGATGTGTTCGCGGTAAATTCCTTGGTCTTGCAGTAGGTATTCGGCAAATTCGACGGGCTTCTCAAGGCGGATGCATCCCGAGCTGTAGGCGCGCTTCTCTTGCTCGAAGAGATGTTTTGCGTTCGTGTCGTGCATGTAGATCGCGTGATGATTTTCGCTTAAGTCGATTTTCAAACGGCCTAGCGAGTTTTGATCGCCTGGATCTTCGCGGAACGTATAGGGAGGAGGATTTGCGAGCGTGTACTGCGTCCAATCGACGGAATGAGGATCGATTTCCGTCTTACCTTTGAACACCCGCATTTTCAGCTGCTCGAAGTAATTCGGATTTTGAAGTGAGTGAGGGATGATGTCCTTCACAACGATCGAACTCGGTGCGGTCCAGTAAGGATTCACGATGACCGAGACGGCTTGATCGATGAAAGTCGGCGTCTGACGGAGTTCTTGACCCACGACAACTCGCATGAACATGGTCAAGTTTTTGTTCTTCCAGACCTCGAGAGTTTGGTGACCGAGATCGACGAACGCGTAATGATCGCCGAGGTTGCGCGGTAGAAGCCGCCAACGCTCAAGGTTCGCCCGAATCTGGCGAATCCGATTTTCAAGCGGGACGTTGAGCGCGTTGTAAGTACCCTTTCCAATGACACCGTCAACATCAAGCTTGTGAGAAGTCTGCAGCCAAATCACGCCTTGAGCGATGACCGAGTCAAACTCAACACTCGGATTCATCCGCTCCTTGGGGTCACGGATCACGCCGAGATCATAGAGCCGACGACGAATCTGCGGAATGACGGGATCTTGATCTCCACGGCGCAGCGTTTTACCAACGATAGTGGAAAAGTCAGCAGGGTCCATGCGGCGATAGCGGGCGAGTAGACTGACGAGACGGCGGTAAACCGTGTGCGGAGGATCGAGTTCTTCCAAGCCGGCGATAAAAGAAGCCGTGTCTCCCGAAACGATTTTGTTGAGATACGTGAGATCCTTGAGCGCTCTTTTTTTCAATTCGATGTCGGTGATGTTTTGCGCGGGGTCGGCGGGGTTTGTCCGGCCGGTCGAGACGTCTTTAGCGTATTGAAGGTAGCTGTTCGCGAGGAGTAATTCGAGTTCAAGTTGGGCCGCGGGATCCATCGACGCCAGGCGCGATTCGATCTCAGGCGTCCAGTAGTACCAAGCTGAGAGGCCACGGTCTTCGGAAAGATCGGTCAACACGGATTTCAACGAATCGCCCATCGGGAGCAGGCCGGATTTTCCTACGAAGATCGGCTTGTGCGCACGGAGTTTATAGAGCTCATTCAA
>SXGS01097977.1_pt1 | contig 10616 bp, 8 predicted proteins | sample 3174681 | NCBI WGS metagenome assembly SXGS01 (sample SAMN11356861, study PRJNA531348) | freshwater metagenome | isolation source: freshwater sample F1-80 | place: China: Fuxian Lake, Yuxi | collected 2017-12-25
GCCAATCCCCATTGATAAACCCAAAGAGAATACGAGCGACCCAAATTAAAAAGTGATGTCAGCGGCTTCGGCAAGCGTCCGCGATCAACTAAACCCATCGCAACACACCTTTGCGCCACGCATAAATCAGACCGAGCAGCAAAATGAAAACAAACGCGCCCATTTCAATAAGACCAAACATGCCGTAACGCTCAAGTTGCGTTGCCCACGGAAAGATGAAAACCGCTTCAACATCGAATACAACAAAAAGCAAGGCAAAGATGTAGTAACGAACTTGGCTCTGCGACCAACCGTGACCAACTGGATCAACGCCGCTTTCGTAGGTCAACATCTTTTCGCGATTCGGACGATTCGGTCGCACGATTGACGCGATCCACAACAACAAACCGGCAATCGCAATAGCCGCCACGCCAAACCAGACGACAGTTAAATACGACCGAAGAAAGGTAGACATACCCCTGTAAAACTAGTCTGCGCGAGCGTTATCGGTTTAACTAAGAACCACTTTGGGCGATTGTGAAAGATCGCGAGAGTACGGTTTTACTTGGCTGAAGTCTCCAAGAACCAATCCACAAGGCGTGCGGCGGCAGGGGCACTTTGCTTGACTTCTTCGCGAGTTTGGGCAATCAAATCACTGGCCTTCAAACCAACTTTTGCGAGTTCGGCTTCACCCGATTCGCTCGCCCATCGCACAACTATCTGTTCAGTCACTTCAGGATGAAATTGCGTCGCAAACGAACGACCCGCACGAATCGCTTGAGGGCCCGCTGGGCTCGTGGCAATCACCTCGAGTGAATCGGGAACTGTAAAGGTGTCGTAGTGCCATTGCATCCAATTGCCGGCAATCGCTTCGTAGGGCGATTCGGCTGTTACTTTGTGCCAACCCACTTCATGTTTTTGCGCGCGCTGAGCTGAACCGCCAAAAGCAGTCGCCATGATTTGCGCACCAAAACAAATACCAAAGAGCGGAATTCCCCTGCGATGGGTTTCCAAAATAAGTTCGCACTCGGCGCGCACGCTTTTGGCACCATCTGGCCAATAGGCCGACCACCAACTACCAAGCAACACAACCAAGTCAGCACCATCAAGCGAAGGCCACGAGTCTGGTGTCTCGCGTTCACAATGTTCGAACTCGCCACCATGTTCTTTCAATCGTTCGCCCACAAAACCGTGTTCAGCAAAGCGCTGACCGATAAAACCTGGATCAGCGTCGTCGGCATTTGCAACTAGTAACGCACGCATTTGGATTAGAACTCGGGTAATTCCACTGGATCAATTATCAGTATGACGTCGACAAGATCAACTGAGGCAAATAACTGCAGTTGTTTCAATGCAAAATCTTTTGGTATTCGTTCGCGTGAGTCGGTCAAAATTGCGTTTTCCATTTGATTGCGAATTGAATAAACAATTTGCGAAGAAGTCGTATCAAAATCTGGCGAAAAAACCGTGACTGGATAAAAAACTTTCTCTTGAGTGTCACGGTCGATGCCGACCAAGACACCATTCGCACCGTCTGGATAAATATCGTCCCATCGGGCGAACAAGTCACCATCGTGCGCAAGAATAAATCGTTCGTCAGTTGTCAGGTTTGTGAATACCGAAAATGACTCGACCTCAAAAAACGTGAGTTGAAAGACATCATCATGTAAAGGGTCGACTTGGGCGATTTTTGCGTTTTCGTTATAGATCAGCTTTGGTGCTTGATTACTCGGGCTTGACTCATCGGAGATCGCTTTGAGATCTTCAACTTTCCAAATTCCGACTGGTGCTTTAACCCCGTCATTTGGGTTGATAAAGTCACTTTCAAAACGATTGACCATAAAAATTGAAACAACAATTGCCGCCAGGGCCCCAACGCTTTGAATCACTTTGTTTTGAATCATTGCTCAACCCGCACTCGTGCCATTTGAAGCACCAAAGTCGCTGTAACTCCGAAGGCGATTGTGCCAAGCATCCAAATTGTCATCGGTGAAGGTCCAATCGTCCACCACCATTCGGCATTTTTGTTCAAGTTCCAACCGATTACATCGACACCCGTGATATACCTGCGCATGGTTTGATGCAAGGCGATCGAGTTTCCAAGTGTCAAGGTAAAAACCAAGATTCGACTAATCGTTATTGATGTGATCAACGGTCGAGAGAAGCTTGTCTCTACTGATGCGAGATAAGTGATCAAGCACATTAAATAGAGTGGCAAGATGTAGCGACCCGAAGTACCAACGTCGCCGAGATCAGCGCGGAGTGTGAGTAAGACCAAAAGTGTCGACATCAAAAATACAATTAGCCAATTTCGTTTTGATACCCGTTGCGCGGTTGTATAAATAATCAAAAACAAACTTGCTACTCCACTAAAAACCACGAAGTCTGACAAAGGTGTATCGCTCGAACCTAAGCCATAGTTTCCGCCAAACAGGTTCATGAGAGTCAGCGGCACCTTTGTCGTAGTTAGGTTAAAAACTTTGTCGAGTTGTGAAACTCCAAAAGCACCAATGACATTCCGCACCAAAGGATGCAGGAACTGTACATAAATAATAAACAGTGCCCCCACTCCTGAAACCTTCAGCCACATCGGCCGCGAGTTAACTTCGTGTCGAATCTTTATTCCCCACACAATTGCTGTAAAGATTGAAATCACAAGAAAATATCTTGAATCGCTTCTAACGTCTTGCGCGACAAACCAGATCAAAAGAGCCGCCAAGCCAGCGAAAATGCGCAAAACAATCAACGTCTCTCTAATAACAACAAAGAGACAAACCAAGAACAGCGGAAGCAAAGTAATAGTCCACGCCGAGGGATGAATAGAAGAGATTAGAAAGCTCCCCCATGGGCCAAGCCCGACCAAAAATGCTAACGATGTCGCAACCCGATACTTCTTGAACATCGTTAAAAGCAACGATGCGATGCCGACAAAAAATAAAACATTGGCAAACCTAATCTTGAAAGCGCTTGTCTCTATATTTCGGCTCGATAAGCGTGCATTAAACTCATAAAAAGGTGACGAAATCTGTTCGACGGGAAAGATCCGTCCAGATGCAATGAGTTCAGTCACTGAAGTTTCATCAACAACATTCGTGCAACCTGCACTCGCGCTCGAGTTTCCGACATGGCAAAAGTGACCGTACGGATTTTGATAGCGAGAGAACGTCCGAGGAGTCAGCAACTCAACCTGGTTTGAATCTTTTACTTTTTCGACTTTGCACATTCCTAAGCGATCGCCTTGGGCACACCAAATTGACGCCATATGAAAATCGCCATCTGGCGGAGCGCCAATCGGCGAAGCAAACGCCCACGCAAAAAAGGAAACGGCACCTGCAAAAACAACAAAAATCCAGCGAGCTAAATTCAGCCTATTTTTAATGACTTCGTGGTTTTGAAAAGACAAATACATAATCGCATTTACTACTCTAATTCGCAACCCACTGAAATTTACCCAGAGGCGTGAGGCTCAATTTGTATTCGTGAACTCCGATTAGAGTCTGTGACAACAAGTTATGCGTATATCTACCAGGGCTAGTAGTCCAACTGATTCATCAAACGCAACCATGCATGACACAAGCGAACTCGCAATGCCGCTCGTTGTCTCGTTGGCAGTGTTTCTTGTGCTGCTAGTTTCCGAGGTTCCATTCGACGTCTCTCTGGTGGCATCGGCTATTTTCGCATTTCAAATTTATTGCGGTGGAGCAATATTGATTCTGATAACTAAACGTAATGAGATTTCATGGCAAGAATTTTGTGGAGTCGGTATTGCTTTAGGTCCACTTCTGACGCTCATTCTGGACCAACTCTTTCGAGCCACTCCTGTTTCTCAATTCGCCTGGGCTACTCCGTTTTTTTTGATCGTGTTGGTGAGTGCAAAGTATCAAATTCGTCAAAACCTGAGGTTTAACCTCACGAAAAATCAACTTATTGAAACTCTTTTTATTTTCGGGATTGTATTTCTATTGTTGACACCAGAGTGGTTTTGGACACTTCCAATTGGTGCTTTTCTTTTAATTGCGAGTTTCCAAACCTCCGAACCGCATCGAAAACGTTGGTTGCTTCCTGCTGTCATACTCGCGGTCTCGACCTCCATTTTTTCAGTTTTGAAGCGCCCGGTCGGATGGTGGATCGAGGATTCAGATTTTGCCTTATACGAAGCAATCTCAAAAACGCTTTCGATATGGGGCTTCCGCGACAACATAAACGCTGCCGAAACATCAACCAACTATCACTGGTTCGCCTATGCATGGGCAGGCCTGGTCGATCGAATTGCGTCTGCACCATCGTGGGTTTCGAATACTCGTATCGTCCCAGTGATGATCGTTGTCGGTATTGCCTTAATTTCGTGGGCAATTCTTGAAAAGCTCAATTTCAGTCGCAATGTCATTATTGGGTCGCTAATAGTAATTGGCTGTTTTGACACAATTCAGTCGTGGGGACGTGGTTTCAAAATTGGCGTTATTGCCAGTCCAAGTCAGATCTATGGCACTCTACTGATTCTTTTATTTCTATATCTTTTCATTTCATATAACCAAGAAAGTCTCAAATTTTCCTCAGTACTTTTGGCTGCAGTTGCTTTCAGTGTCGTTGGCGCGAAAGTAGCACATGGTGTAATTCTCGCTGGAGCAATCGGTATGGTCTGGCTTTTTGGACTACTAACGACTAAGAATCTCTTCACAAATCAAAGCATCAAAGTCTTTGCAGTTCTAATTGCGATCTACTCCAGTTTTTTCTTCATAATTGGCGGGGGTGGAGGAAGTTCACGTGGAATGCTGTTCGATCAAGTTGCGTTCGTAGATGGCATAACTGGAGACTTCCGAGCCTATGGATTAGTCGTTCACTGGTTAGCAGCTCTAATTTTACTTTTTGGAATGTATGGATTGCAGATGTTTGGCGTAATAGCAATCACATATTTTTACTCAATTGAACAAAGCTATGTTAAACACTTTGCGATTGGTGCCGCGATCACCGGCTTTTTATCTGCAGTTCTCTTGTCTGGAGAATTTGCTGTTGAGCTGTTTTTCACTCACGCAGCCTCGTCGGTCTTGATTATCCTGATCACACCAATTTTGGTCCAACAGCTCTTGGCAAAACATAAATACTTGAGTAAAAAGTACCTAACAGCATCAGTTGCGTCAGGTTTTATCGGTACTGCAGTTGCAGCAACCGTGCCAGATTTAAACTCGGGTTCAATCGGCGCAATCATTCTTCGAGCGCTGCCATCAATTGTTGGACTGCTACCGATTGGATGTGCACTTTTATTAACTCGCAAAGTTAAAAACCAAGAGCCTTTTTTGCCACTTAAAAAGCCATTCCTAATTCTCGCGCTTGCTGGCCTAACGACGCTGTGTGTCGGCTTCTATGCCGTCAATTACGTCAGAAATATCAGTGTTGAATACCCAAGTTTTGAAGCCAATTATCGCGATCGAACTGGAGAAGATCTGCCTGACCTAATTCAAGCTTCAGCATGGATCAATGAAAATGTGTCCGAGTCAGAAATTCTTGCTACCAATGACTTCTGTAGGGAAATCTCCGAAACTTGTAATTCGAATACAGATTGGAATGCGTTGCTCAACTTCAGCATGAAGTGCACTACCGACCAAGTGCTCCGAAGTGATGACTGCAATGCGGGTGGATACCCACTGTTAACCGCGATTGTTGACCGAAGATTTCTAGCTGGAAACTATTACGTGGGCATCAGTGACGGATCAGCTATCAAGCCTTGGGTTGTAAATCGAGTTCTTGATTCTGTCAATTTTGCCAAAAACCCAAGCTTAAAGAGCACCCAAAAGTTGACTTCACAAGGAGTTGACTGGTTTCTTCTGAGACGGGACTTAACTAATAAAACTAACTGGACCAATCTGGGCACAACAAAATACTCAAACAATTCTTACTTGGTTATCAAACTAACCACAGGTTAATCAGTCGCGTGTTAATTTGAATCCGTGCAAGCAATCACTCGAAAAATAAGTGACGACAGGTTGCGTGTATCAGAGATGACAAATAGCAATGGGCTTCCTTACTTAACTTTTGGAGTGATTGTCGCTGGATTTCTCATTTCCTCAGACGTAGATTTTTTCACGAGCATTCGAACAGTGGTGGTTCTGATTGCGATATCTTCGTCTGGATTAGTTATCTGGCTCGCAACTCTTAGGTCCGACAGAAAGATCTATTTCCCAGAAGCCATCAGCATGGGATTAGCACTCGGGTTAGCCGCGAGCGCAGCCTCGATGCTTGTACTACGACCGTTTGGCTTTGACTTTTATGGCTCCATTTTGCCAATTGCGATTTTGAATAGCACTTTATTCATCAAACGAAGTCGTAAGTTTCTGAATACTTCTCGCCTGCACTTTAACTTTCAAGATACGGCTGTTGTCGTCTTTGCTGTTTTTTTTGGGTTATACCTCAGCACACCAGTTCTCCTTATACCTGCGTTAATAGTTTTATACGTCGCTCTTAGAGAAAACAAAGCACAGAAATTGACAACTGTTTTGCCGAGTTATCTGCTCGTCTGGATCATAATTGGGCTGACATTGGGCTATCTCTTGTTAACGTCAACAGCTCCAGATCCATTTGTTTTCGGTCAAGGTGCTGAATCAGTGCCTCGTGAAGCTTGGTCAAACTCAATTGTGATGTGGGGTCCGAACGAAAATATTGCCATCTTTGGCAATCCACTGCGGTACCACTGGTTTTCGTTTGCCGTGTTCGGAATGATTGCGCGCCTATCTGGACTAATGCCCATGGTTTTATTTAACTCCGGTCTATCAGCTTTAATTGACTTGACTTGTGTTGGCGGAATCATTTGGTCAATTTCTCACCTGCTGTCTAACAAGAAAAAAGTCGCGCTTCTCAGTGTTGTAATTGTCTATGGTTCAGTTTCACTAAATATTCCGTATGTCATAATCACTGACTCCAGCCCCGACGCAACTTCTTGGCTCGTATGGCTAGTTGCATTTGTGTTCGCTCTTTTAAATCAAAAGAGTTTTTCACGTCACGTCGCACCAGTCTTTTTCGCTGCACTAGGCACAGCCGTAATACTCTCCAACGGGGGCTACGGTACTTCGTTAGCAATCGGAATCACTTTCTGGGTAATCGGCACGATGTTTCTTGAGGGAAATTTCTCATTTAGAAATTCACTTAATGAAATAGTTATTTACATCTGCACAGGATTAGCGATGTCGGCTGCTTACTTATTATTTCTTACCCCATCAAAATGGTCGACTTCAACAATTGACGTTTCTTCCAGGTTCCTTGCTTCGTGGAGTGGTCTACTGTTTCTAATTTCTTTTTACAGTTCAAGATTTACACCCATACCAATAGTTGCAAAACTAATGCAAAGACCGATGATGTTTTTTTACTACGGGCTTGCCATCGCAAGTACTGCGGGATTTTTTATCTATCGAAATTCAACATGGAATCTAACCCCCCAATTCACGTTGCCTGGATTGATACTCCTCGCAGTCCCTCTTTCAATTGCTTCAAGCAATGCTTGGTCACTTTGGTCAGGCTCAAAAAAGATCAAATACTTTCTGGTTTTTGGCTCGATCATTCTTGGGTTTTGTCTTCAAGTTTTGTTTTCTGCAATTCAGTGGAAACGCTACGAGCGATTTGGGGCATTAGTTTTTAGCGAATACTTAGTAATAATACCCATCGTTGCGATTTTGATATTCGCCGCAGTATTCGCACAATTGTCAAAGACCAAAAGCGACACTGTTGAAAAATTTACAAAAAGGTATAGACACAGTTTTAAAAATATATTTGTCATCTCGACTGTCACCTGCAGTCTCGGCATCGGTCTCGGCTATTCGGTCCGTGGCTACACACGAGACCTTGTTGATCTTCAATCTGGCAATAGTATTTCAAAAGAATCATCGCCAGTTGTGAGCTATGAGCTTCAAACCGGAATGCTTTGGCTGAGATCCAATTCAGCAAAAGACGAACTAGTTGCAACAAATTTCTTGTGCGGTTCTGAAGTTCGTAGCTTCTTTAAAAACTGCTCAGAACAGAACAATCATCTTGCAATTGCGGCATACGCACAGCGACGAGTCTTGATTGAAGGCAACTCGTGGTCACATGTTGGCACGGTATTCACCGAAACTCAACGATTGCCGGTCCCGATTACTGGAGAGGGAATATTCACACTTCAAGTTGTTGCACCGCAGTGGATGACTGAAAGAATTGCTATGAGTCATAGATTTGCATCTCGCCCAGACAAAATCGCAGCCGATTATATGAAAAAAATGGGAATCAACTGGTTTGTTGTTGACAAGACTAAACAAATGCCGAATTCCTGGTCACCGTATGCAACAGTCGCCTTTGAAAACTCTGAAGTGATCATCCTTAAAACAACTTTCTAGGTGTTTATAGGCTTTTGGTAGCCACTAAGGTCGAATCGGCGACCTTAAATTGCACGAGTTTTCAAGGCCGCGTGCGAGAATAGATAATGTGGCGAGCAAGAATTTGGGAATTGATCTGGACGCGATTCGGGCGGCGCGTGAAGTGGGGCGGGCGGTTGTCGAACATACGCCAATAACTCCGTCGGCGTATTTGTCTCAGCAATTTGGTGGACAGGTCATACTTAAGGCTGAGAATTTACAACGAACCGGTGCATTTAAAATTCGTGGCGCCATCAACAAATTGCATCGCTTGGGCGATCTAAAGAAACAGGGTGTCGTTGCCGGAAGTGCCGGCAACCATGCCGCTGGTTTAGCTTTCGCCGCACAATACTTCGGCGTGAAGTGTGAAATCTTTATTCCGCGTGGCGCTTCACTCGCAAAAGTCGCAGCCTGTAAAAGTTACGGTGGCATCGTCATCGACGGTGGCGAAAGTGTCGAAACGGCCGTAGCTATGGCAAAGTCGCGAGCGCTTGAAACCGGTATGGCTTTTTGTCATCCTTACGACGACGTTGATGTAGTAGCCGGACAAGGAACCCTTGGACTTGAACTTCTCGAAGATATTTCAGAACTTTCACTCGTCATAGTTCCACTTGGTGGTGGCGGGTTGCTTGCGGGCACCGCATTGGCAATTAAGCAGCAGCGCCAGGATGTCAAAATAGTCGGAGTTCAAATCTCATCTTGCGCTCCATATATTTACGGCAACGCTCCAAATGGTGCAGTGCCAACATTGGCTGACGGCATTGCAGTCAAGCAACCAGGAGAAATTACTCGCCCACTGATAGAGAACTGGGTCGACGAACTTGTGGATGTCGACGAAGACAGTGTTGCCGATGCGATGATGATTCTTTTAGAGCGCTCGAAGATGTATGTCGAAGGTGGCGGCGCCGTCGGTGTCTCGGCGTTGTTGAACTCTCGCATAAAACCTGCGGGGAAGGGCAAAACATGCATCGTTCTTTCGGGTGGCAACGTAGACATCGGACTGATCCCAAACCTGATTCGGCGCCACGAAACCAAAGCAGGCCGTCGAGCATTGCTTTTCGCTCGGGTTTCTGATCGACCTGGTGCTCTTGCTGAATTTCTGGCCGTTGTGGCCAAATCTGGAGCAAACATAATTGAAGTCAGCCATGTTCGAGAAGGACTAAATCTTCATGTACGCGAAACAGGCGTTCAAGTCGTTCTCGAAGTGCGTGGCCGAGATCACACCGCCGAAATTATCACGATCGTCAAATCTGAAGGATTCGAAATCTCAGAAATGACTAGTTAAAAAATGACTCCCGTAATTTTGTTACCTGGAAAACTCACGACAAATTCCCAAGGCGTGCGTGGCGACACTTTCTCGACTGGCCGCCGCTACAGCGAAGCTGTCGCACGAGCCGGCGGCGTAGTTGTTCAAGCACAACCAATTGCGCAGACCACTGCCGCTGCTTACGAACTTGTGGCACGTTTTGACGGTGTCATTATTCAGGGCGGCGGAGACATTGATCCAAATCGCTATGGGCAAAAACCTCGAAGCACCGCGATCTACGGCATATCTCGAGAGCACGATGAACTTGAAATTGCCGTGATTCGCGCAGCCATCGAACTAGACAAACCAGTCTTGGCAATATGTCGCGGAATTCAAACACTAAATGTCGCACTCGGCGGCACACTTCACCAACACCTGGCCGATGTACTTGCCGATGGCGAAAGCCACTGGGATAAATACCACGAGATCAATCTTGAACCAAATAGCAGAGTTGCCAATGCGATGAAAACCGTTGCTCCGAAGCAGTCACACTCATTTCACCATCAAGCGATCGACGAACTCGCTCCTGGTCTCGTTGTCACAGGTCGAGCATCCGACCAGACCATCGAAGCAGTCGAACACAATTCAAAAAATTGGATCGTTGGTGTTCAATGGCACCCTGAAGATGATGCTGACACTGAACCTGATCAACAAAACCTATTCAACGGATTCGTAGACGCCATTAAGAGGCACTATACCTAAGCTGCTTAACTGAATTTTTTTGCTACTACCAAGCGATTCCCGACCATCAATGAAATTGGAAGACTCAAAAAACGTGATCGCCTGTTTTGTTCAATGAGTTTCCTTAGAATTCCTGGAAGTGGAACCAAGCGGAGCCAATAGCCGAGCGGATACCGATTTACTATTTGCCTTGAATAAACGATCTCTAGGCCAGCATTACGAATCAACAAGTCGAGACCTTTGCTCGAAAACATTTGCAAATGTTCAATGTCAAA